>ERZ795054.2235-NODE-2235-length-16621-cov-75.525534_pt1 | contig 16621 bp, 13 predicted proteins | sample MGYA00375138_ERZ795054 | MGnify/ENA primary metagenome ERZ795054 (study PRJEB30183, sample SAMN05720215) | anaerobic digester metagenome | isolation source: active sludge of municipal wastewater-treating anaerobic digesters | place: USA | collected 2014-12-23 ... | reverse complement strand
TCACCACCGACACCCATTTCTCGCACAAGGTCTGGCACGAAACCTCGCCGGCCGTTGGCAAGGCCCAGTTCCCGCTCGTCGGCGACCCGACGCATCAACTGACCAACGCCTTCGGCGTGCATATCCCGGAAGCCGGTCTGGCCCTGCGCGGCACCTTCGTCATCAACCCGGATGGCATCATCAAGACGATGGAAGTGCACGATAACGCCATCGCCCGCGACGTGACGGAGACCCTGCGCAAGCTGAAGGCCGCCCAGTACGTCGCCTCGCACCCGAGCGAAGTCTGCCCGGCCAAGTGGAAGGAAGGCGAGAAGACCCTGGCCCCGTCCATCGACCTGGTCGGCAAGATCTAAGCCTTAGCGAATTCCGCCAATCCGCTCCTCCGGGAGCGGTGCGGATTTCATCGCAAAGGGGCCTTCGAGCCCCTTTTCAATGAAATTCTCAAAAAAAGGGAGAACAGCATGCTTGACGCAAACATCAAGACCCAACTCAAGGCCTACCTCGAAAAGCTGCAAAAGCCGATCGAACTCGTCGCCTCGCTGAACGATAGCGCCGCTGCTCAGGAAATGCGCGGCATGCTGATGGATATCGCCGAGCTTTCCGACAAGGTCAGCCTGCGCGAAGACGGCGATTCGGCCCTGCGCCCCTCCTTCGCCATCGGCCGCCCCGGCGAAGCGGCGCGCATCAGCTTTGCCGGCCTGCCGATGGGCCACGAATTCACCTCGCTGATCCTCGCGCTGCTGCAAACCGGCGGTCATCCGCCCAAGGTCGATGCCGAGGTGATCGAGCAGATCAAGGCCTTGCCCGGCGATTTCGAGTTCCAGACCTTCATTTCGCTGTCCTGCCATAACTGCCCGGATGTCGTGCAGGCGCTCAATTTGATGGCCGTGCTCAATCCCGGCATCCGCCATACGATGATCGATGGCGCGCTGTTCCAGGACCTGGTCGAGGAGCGCCAGATCATGGCCGTGCCCACCATCTACCTGAACGGCGCGGAATTCGGTGCCGGGCGTATGACGGTCGAGGAAATCGTCGCCAAGCTCGACACTGGCGCAGCTGCGCGCGACGCGGCGAAACTCGGGGCCAAGGAAGCCTTCGACGTGCTCGTCGTCGGTGGCGGCCCGGCCGGCGCGGCGGCGGCCATCTACGCGGCACGCAAGGGCATCCGCACCGGCCTGCTGGCCGAACGTTTCGGCGGCCAGGTAATGGATACGCTGGCCATCGAGAACTTCATTTCGGTCAAGGCAACCGACGGCCCGAAGCTGGTCGCCGGCCTCGAAGAGCACGTCAAGGATTACGACGTCGACGTGATGAACCTGCAACGCGCCGCGCAACTCAAGGCCGGCGATCTGGTCGAGGTGACGCTGGAAAACGGCGCCGTGCTGAAGAGCAAGTCGGTCATTCTGGCCACCGGCGCCCGCTGGCGCGAGATGAACGTGCCGGGCGAGCAGGAATATCGTGGCAAGGGCGTCGCCTACTGCCCGCACTGCGACGGCCCGCTGTTCAAGGGCAAGCGCGTGGCGGTGATCGGCGGCGGCAATTCGGGCGTCGAGGCAGCCATCGATCTGGCCGGTATCGTTGGCCACGTGACGCTGCTCGAATTCGACAGCAAGCTGCGCGCCGACGCGGTGCTGCAACGCAAACTGGCCAGCCTGCCCAACGTCGAGGTGCATACGATGGCGCTGACCACCGAAGTCAGCGGCGACGGCCACAAGGTCAACGGCCTGCTGTACAAGGATCGCAACAGCGACGAGATCAAGCGCATCGAGCTTGAGGGTATCTTCGTGCAGATTGGCCTGCTGCCCAACACCGACTGGCTGAAGGGTGCGGTCAACCTGTCAAAACACGGCGAAATCGAAATCGATGCCAAGGGCCAGACTTCTGTACCCGGCGTCTTCGCAGCCGGCGACTGCACGACGGTGCCCTACAAGCAGATCATCATCGCCATGGGCGCCGGCGCCACCGCCTCGCTGGCCGCTTTCGACCACCTGATCCGCAGTTCGGCGCCGGCCTGAGGCTTCGCCGCACACGCAAACGGCCGCTGACGCAATCGCGCAGCGGCCGTTTTTTCGCCTACTGCCCGCTCAAACGCTTGCCGAACGACACCGCGTAAGCGGCGGAGCGGAACTGCAGCACCGGGTCGTTGGTCGCTGCGATGCCGTCGGCCATCACCAGCGGATCGAAATTGACCGCCTCGCACTCGGCGCCCTTTTGCGGCATGGCCTTGGCGATGGTCAGCGTGCCAGCCTTGATTTCCTTGCGCTCGGCTGGCCAGGCCAAGGTCGGGTTGTCCTGCGGGTCGCCCGGCTGGCCGATGGTGACCAGCATGTCCCAGCGTTCCGAGGCTTGCTGGCTGCGCTCGACCAGCGTTTGTTCGAGGAAATTGGCACCCGCCGTCTTCAGCTCGTCGTCAGACAGGCGTTTTTCGCCGTCCTGTGGCACGAAGCGCCAGCGCACCAGCGTTTCCTGCTTCTTCTTGTCGATGAACCTGAAGGTGTGGATGCCCCAGTAGGCGCTGCTGGCGTAACTGGCGGGCGGATTGTTGGCAGCCAGGTATTGCCCCTGCGCGGCGGCATCCGGGTGGCTGGCGCGGAAGGCCTTCATTTTTTCCGGGTCGGGCTTGCCGGTCGCCGGGTCGGGTTGCAGCGCCAGCATCAGGTCAAGGAAGGTTTGCGGCTGGGCAGCGCCAAAAATCGGCGTGTTGAGCATCGCCATCTGGTGCAATTGGCCGTCCGGCAATTTGAACTGTAGCGCCATGCCGCGCACGCTTTTCGCGGTATCCGGCGCCTTCGGGTTGCCGCCGCCGAGCGAGAAACGGGCGACCACCGGCACCGCTTTCCCGGAAAACAGCGCCGAACGCGAGTAGGCCGCCGCCTCCTTGCTGCCGACGAATTCACCGACCGCGCAGACGCCCTTGATATGGTTGCGCCGCTCGCCCGGCGTCACGCCGAAAGCGCCTTCGATGGCGGCGACCACCGTCGGGGCATCGGGGGCATTTTCAGCGGCGCCGGCCAGCGGGGCGAGGATGCCCAGCAGGCTGGCGAGCGCGTAGTGCGGCAGGTTTTTGATTGGCATGGGTCTTCCTTCTCTCGGTTAGGGAAGCGCTGATTCGCTGATTTATTCCCGGTTCGTCATTCCGGCGCAGGCCGGAATCCAGGAAACTCAAGGCGCTGGGCACCGGCCTTTGCCGGTGCGACGAATAAATCGGCGTTTCCTTAGGTTTGCTATTTGCGTTCGAGCTGGTCGTACACGGCAGTCGCCACGCGCGCCAGTTCGGCCTTGTCGATACCGGCCGACAGCGCGTAGCCAAACTGGCCGTCGATCCAGTAGAAAACATTGACCGGGCCTTCCTTGGCGAAGCGGAAACCGGTGTCGCGGTTGCTCGCGTTTTCGGTCGTCACGTACAAGGTCAGGCGCTGGCCGCTGGCGTCGTGGTACATGAACTGGGCCACCGGGCCGCTGTTGCCGGGCAGCAGGCGGCCACCGATCAGTTCGTAGCCGATGGCGCCCAGCTTGGGCGGGCGCACTGCCGTCCCCAGGCGCTTGGAGAGCCAGGCGACAAGCTGATCTTCCTGCGCCGCACCGACTTCGACCGGGCGCCGCACGTCCGGACTGAAAACGACGTGCGCCACCGCCGCCTGGCGCGGCAACGGCACCCGTTGCGCCTGCCGGCTATCGACGGCTTGATATTGCGCATGGCCCAACCAGCCGGCAGCGCCACTGACAATTGCGACGAGCAAACCGGCAGCGATGCGCTGTAACGACCAGCGCGTGAAAAATGGCCTTTTTTCGGGGTCGACCGCAACAGGCGGCGTTGCCAGGGCTTGCAGGCGTTCCGGCAGCGGTTCGTCGAGCACCGGCTGGAACATGGCCTTGAGCACCTGCTTTTGCGCCCGGTAGGCGCGCACCCGTTCGGCTTCTTCCGGGTGAGTGGCCAGGTATTCCTCGACCTCGCCGCGCCTTACTGCGGGCAAGGCGCCATCGACCCAGGCTTGCAGATCGTCTTCGGTCATCGGCAGTTTGTTCATCGCACGACCCTCAGATTAACGCCGGGCGGACGCTCTTCCATCAGCCGGCGCAACCTCTCGCGCCCGCGCGCCAGGCGCGACATCACGGTGCCGACAGGAATCCCCAGCATGCCGGCGACTTCGGCATAGCTCAGGTCTTCCAGCGCCACCAGCAGCAGCACTTCGCGCTGTTCGTCCGGCAACTGGCGCAACGCCGATTCGAGATCGCGCACCTCCAGCCGGTCGCTCTGCGTCGCCCGTGTCGGCACCTCGAAATCATCCTCGTCAATGGAATGGCTTGGCAGGTTTGGCCGGCGCAACTGGTCGACCCGCAGGTTGTGCATGATGCTGAACAGCCAGGCGCGCAAATCGCTGCCGGCCCGCCACAGCGCACAGCGCGCCCAGGCCCGTTCGAGGGTGTCCTGCACCAGATCGTCCGCCGCCGCGCGATTGCCGAGCAGCGCCCGCGCGTAACGGCGCAGGCGGGGAATCTCGACCAGCAACGCGGCGTTGTCCACGTCGCGGATCAGGGCTTGGCGACGTGCCAGGCGTTGTTGAGGAAACCGTCGCCCGTCGTGTCGCCCGGCTTCTGATCCTTCGCCCAGTAATACAGCGGCTTGCCTTTCAAGGCCCACTGCTTCTTGCCGTCGTCGCGGGTCACGATGCTGTAATCGCCGCTCGCCATCTGGCCCTCGGCCACGTAGAACGGCGGCCAGTTGGTGGCGCACGGGCCGTTGCAGACGCTCTTGCCGCTACCGGCCGCATCCTTGTCGAAGGTGTACAGCGTCATGCCGTTGGGGCCGGTGAGCACGCCCGCCGAAACCATCGCCGGCCCGGTCGGCTTGGTTTCGTAAGAAGAACAGGCCGCCAGCGAGGCGGAAACGAACAGGGCAAAAACCAGGCTTTGCGCGAATTTCGGTGTGTTCATGATTTTCTCCGTGGGTGTTGTGGGTGCTACACCGGGACAAACGAAAACCGACCTGCCTTTATTCCACCGCTTGCAAAATTCTATGCCGACGCCCGCCCCAGTCGCCACAAAGACGTCACCTCAGCCGCCCGCGCCGCGTGCAGCGGGTCACTCGCATCGCGCGCCTTCGGGTGCTTGGGCCGCGTATCGATGCGCCCAAGCACCTTGAGGCCGCCCGCCGCGATCCAGCCCAGCAACTCATCGCGCGAACGCAGACCGAGATGCTCAGCCAGATCGGAAATAATCAACCAGCCCTCGCCGCCGCTTTCCAGATGCGCCGCCAGACCGCCGAGAAAGCCGCGCAGCATCCGCGAATCCGGGTCGTAGACCGCGTACTCCACCGGCGAACTCGGCTGCGCCGGCACCCACGGCGGATTGCACACCACCAGCGGCGCCCGGCCGGGCGGGAAGAGATCGGCCTCAATCACCTCGACGGTTGCGGTCAACCCCAAATTTCGGGCATTTTCCGAAGCGCATTGCAAAGCCCGTGGGTCTTGATCGGTCGCCACCACGCGCTTGATCCCGCGCCGCGCCAGCACCGCCGCCAGGATGCCGGAACCAGTGCCGATGTCGAACGCCAGCTCACAACTTGCCGGCAACGGCGCCGTGGCCACCAGGTCGACATACTCGCCGCGCACCGGCGAAAAGACACCGAAATGCGGGTAAATCCGCCCCGCCACCGCCGGCACCGGAACCCCCTTCTTGCGCCACTCATGCGCGCTGACCAACGCCAGCAGACCGCGCAACGAAATCACCGAATCCTCGCCGCCCGCCCCCAAAGCCTCCCGGCAAGCCGCCACCACCTCCTGCCCGCGCCGCAACGGCACCCGGTAATCGGCGGTCAACGGCACCAGCAACCGCCCAAGAATCGCCGCCCGCCGCCCCTGCGCCTCGCGATGTTGATGAAAAGCCTCGGCCGGCGTTGTCGGCTTGGCGCGCGCGCCCTCACGCGGCCCGCGATCCACCCGCCGCGCCAGCGCCTGCAACAAGTTGCGCGCATTCTGATAATCGCCCCGCCAAAGAATCGCCGTCCCCTGCGCCGCCAACCGATAAGCCGCATCGGCCTTCAACGTGTCGTCGCCAACGACAACCATTGCCGGCGCCGCCACCCCAGCCTCGGAACGCCAGCGGGCAACATGCTCGATGCCGGCTTCCTGCCAGCGGATGGTGGGGTATGAGGTGGTGGTCATGCGGCATTGTAGGGGAGAAGGGGTTTCTGCGAGGCGCTGAAAAACTCCAGTTCAGCTCAGCTCAGCAAATCCTGCCCAATGAGCAGGGAATTGTTGAAACCGGTCAAACCCGGCCAATAGGGCGGCCACAGTTTCAGTTATTCGTGTGGCGGCTTTGTGTGAAAAGCCGCCACGCCGCCAGTGCGAGCAACCAGCCCTATTCCGCCGTCTGGATTACTGGGCGCCCCCTTCGCTCTTTAGCTCAGAATCCGGATGAGCCGACTTTATCCAACGCCCAATTTTCAAGAAATTTCCGATGCCCGTGAACAGAAACCAGCTCACTCAATCTCGATAACTACGAAGATCCTGTTGAATCTGGTGATTGCGTCGCTGAGCCCATGCATCACGCACGAAGAGGTAGTCATCGAGCGCATTGCGGCGAACTTCATCCACGGGCAGCAAACCCACTCGCACATCGACCATCTGAATCAGTTGCAGTCCGTAGGCCACACCACTGTCTTGAATCTGGCCGATAGGCGACAATGCCCGGTCGCCAACGATGGCGAGCGCATCGCGCACCGTGCGCGGGCCGAGCAGGGGAAGTACCAGATAGCGCGAGTCGTGCCAACCCCAGGTTGCCAACGTCTGGCCCAAGTCCTCGTCATCCTCCTGCGGCATACCGAAGTGAGTCGCCGGGTCGAACACGCCGATGATGCCGACTGTGGTGTTGACGACAAACCGCCCGAGCGATTGCGCCGCCTGTCCGGGGCGCCCCTGTAGGGCCTGATTCACGACCGTCACCGGCATGCGCAGATTGGCAAAGAAGCGTGACACGCCTTCTTGTACGGCACCGGGCATGATCTCTTCATAGCCGACAGCCAAGGGACGCAAGACATACTTGTCGGCTACGCTGTTGAAGCTATGAATTTTCCGGTTGAACCCTTCCCAAGGATCGCGCACGGGTGGCTGGGCCTCGATCTCTTCGGCATCCTGCTCGGCCTCACCGGAGTCTTCGGCGGCGGCAAGGTCATTCGCGCCGGAAGCGGAACTCGTGGTACTTGTCGCACCCCGGGAGAACGGTATCGCAAGTTCCGATGCCGGCGTGGCATCGAGTTGATTGATGACTGCCGTTACTGATAAAGGCTCCGTTCCGGACATCGGAGGCGTGGCCGGAAATTCGACGGCATTGGTGGCGTACGCGCTGTTGGCCAGCAAAATAGCCGTGAGCAAGAGGATTCGGCTGGGTCTCATATAAGTGCTCCTTAGGCGTTGGGTGAACGGAGAAATTTGCGGCGGGTATGCTGGACTCGGAACGTCGCTGCACTTTGGCAGCGCAAAATTGGGCGATAGCTACATGCTCCATGCCAGCCTATTACTGGACACTTACCGAGCAGCCATATAGTTAGCCGGCCAACTGTTCCGCCTGAGTCCTGCCACCCAAACGCCTGGTCACCCATTGCACGCAGTCGTCCACATAGCTGTACACCACCGGGATGACGAGCAGGCTAAGGAAGGTCGAGGTAATCAGTCCGCCGATCACGACGATGGCCATCGGCGCGCGAAAGCTCGGGTCGGCGCCCCAGCCGAGGGCAATCGGCAGCATGCCGGCGCCCATTGCAATCGTTGTCATGACGATCGGACGGGCCCGCTTGCGGCAGGCGTCGATAATTGCATCCTGGCGATTCAAGCCATGATCCCGGCGCGCGATGACGATGTAGTCGATGAGCAGGATCGAGTTCTTCGTAGCAATGCCCATCAGCATGATCAGCCCGATCATCGATGGCATCGACAGTGCCGACCCCGTAATGAACAGCGCCAGGAAGGCACCCGGAACCGAGAGCACGAGCGCGGCCAGAATGCTCAACGGCTGCACGAAGTCCTTGAGCAGCAGAACCAGCACCAGGTAAATGCACAGGATGCCGGTCAGCATCGCCAGGGCGAAACCGGAGGCCAGCTCGCCCATTACTTCGGCATCGCCGGCCGCTGTCTGCACCACGCCCGGCGGCAGCTTGCGCAGGCTGGGCAGCGCCAGGACGGCCTGTTCGACGACGCCTAGCGCCTGCCCGTTCAATTCGACCTCGATATTGACGTTGCGCAGGCGGTCATAGCGCGTGATCTCGGCGGGGCCGCTGGCGATTTCGAGGGTTGCGACGTTTTCCAGCGCCACCGGCCCGCGCGCACCGGGAACCGGCAGACGCCTGATCGTCGCGAAATCCTCGCGGGCGGCGTCGGTCAGCCTGACAAGCACGGGCACCTGCCGCTCGTTCAGGTTGAGTTTGGCGAGTTCCTGATCGTAATCGCCCGTCGTGGCGACCCGCAGCGTTTCGGCGATGGCCGCCGAGGTGACGCCCAGATCGGCCGCCCGTGCAAAATCGGGGCGCACCACCAGTTCCGGCCGCACCAGGCTGGCGCTTGAAGTCACCGCGCCAATGCCGGGAATGCTGCGCATTTCGCGCGCCACCTGTTGCGCATGCCGGGCCAGCACACGGCTGTCGGCACCGGCCAGCACCAGCACATAGTTCTCGCTTGAGCCACCCATGCCGACCTTGATCCGCACGCCGGGCAGCCGGGCCAGCGCAGCGCGCAACTGCCCTTCGACCTGCTGTTTTCTCAAGCCGGAACGGTCATGGCGCGGGGTCAGCTTGATCGTCAGCACCGCCGTGCGCACGTTGGCGCCAGCCGCGCCGGCCGTTTCGGACGGATCGGCGCCGGTACTGCCGCTGCCGATTGCCGTGTACACCCTTTTCACATGCTCGTTTTTCTCCAGGATGTGCCGCGCCCGCTCGGCGAGCGCCAACGTGTCGCGCAGCTTGCTGCCGGGCGGCAGGGTCAGCGTCACCTGCGTTTGCGCGTCGTCGTCCGGCGGCATGAAGGTGCCGGGAAGCGTTGCGGCAAACCACAGACCCGCAGCGAAAAAGACTGCGGCAGCGGCCACGACCCAGGCGCGATGGCGCAGACACCAGCCCGCCCAGCTCAGGTAGCTGCCCAGCCATGCCGCTTCGTGTGCCGAACGCGCTTGCGGTGCGCGCAGCAGGTAGGCCGCCATCATCGGGGTTAGCAGGCGGGCGACGACGAGCGAGAAAAACACCGCAATCGCTGCTGTCCAGCCGAATTGCACGAAGAACATGCCGACCGTGCCGCGCATGAAGGCAGTCGGCAGGAACACCGCAATCAGGGCGAAGGTGGTCGCGATCACCGCCAGGCCGATCTCGTCCGCCGCCTCCATCGCCGCCTGATACGGCGCCTTGCCCATCAGCAGGTGGCGCTCGATATTCTCGACTTCGACAATGGCGTCGTCGACCAGAATGCCGATCACCAAGGACAGGGAGAGCAGCGTCACGATATTGAAGGTGAAGCCCAGCAGATACATCGCGGCAAAGGTTGGGATCACCGACAGCGGCAGGGCAACTGCCGACACGAAGGTCGCCCGCCCGTCGCGCAGAAACAGGAAGACGACCAGCACCGCCAGCGCCGCCCCCTCGTAAAGCAGCCAAAGCGAACCTTCGTAGTTTTCGACGACCGGGTCGACGGAATTGAATGCTTCGGTGACGGTGATCGACGGGTGCCGATCCTTCAGCTTATCCAGCGCGGCACGCACGCCGTTGGCCACCTCAATCTCACCGGCACCGCGCGCCCGCACAAGCTCGAAGCCGACCGCCGGAACGCCGTCGAGAAGCGCAAGCGAACGTGGCTCTGCTACCGTATCGGTGACCGCCGCAAGCTGATCGAGCCGGACGCTACGGCCATCGCTCAAGGTAATTTCAAGCGCCGCCATTTCCTCAGCCGTGTGCACGGTAGCGATGGTTCGCACCGAATGTTCGGCCCCGCCGAAATCGACACGGCCGCCGGAAGCATCCTGTTGCACCTGGCGCAATTGGCGCGAAATATCCGCCGCCGTGGCATTCAGGGCGAGCAAGCGCGCCGGATCGAGGGCGATGCGCAACTCACGGCTGACCCCGCCAACGCGGGTGACGGTGCCAACCCCGGGCACCGCAAGCAGAGCTTTACTGATCTCGTTATCGACCAACCACGACAGCGCTTCATCATCCATCTGCGTTGAGGCGAGGGTAAAGGTCAGAATCGGTGAACTGGCAAATTCGACCTTCCTGACCACCGGGTCGCGCAGGTCTGCCGGCAGATCGGCGCGGATGCGGGCGACTGCGTCGCGCACATCGTCGACCGCCTCCTGTACCGCCTTTTCCAGGCGAAACTGAACCGCAATGTTTGCCGTGCCGTCGGTCAGCGCGCTCCGGATGTGCTTGACGCCCTGTACCGTGGCCAGCGAGCTTTCAATTTTGCGCACGACATCGGTTTCCAGTTGCGATGGCGAAGCGCCAGGCAGCGAAACCGTCACCGTGACTTCCGGCGGTGTGATGTCGGGAAAGTTCTGGATCTTCATGGCACGGAAGGCCATCAGGCCGGCGCAGGTCAGCAGAATGAAGAGCAGAATGGCTGGCGTCGGATTGCGGATCGACCAGGCGGAGACATTGAAATTCATCGCGCGCTCCCGATAACTGTATTGCCGTCTGCCTCTGCACCGTCAAACACGCGTACCAGATCGCCGTCGCCGAGAAAGGCCACCCCGGATTCGACGACCTGATCCGAATCCTTGATGCCAGCGATGATTTCAACCCGGTCGCCGGCCCGTCGGCCAGTCGTCACCTTGGTCTGGATCAGCTTGCTGCCGGGGCCGATGCGCATGACGTAATTGAAACCGTCGAGCGACAGCACGGCACTTTGCGGCAAGCTCAACATCCGCTCGCTGCCGATCTCGAACTCGCCGCGCGCGAACATGCCGGCGCGCGCAGTCGTATCCGCTGGCAGGTCGACATAGACCAGGCCATTGCGCGAACGCAGGTCAACTGTGGGCGCCAGCGACCGCACCCGGCCTTTGACCATCTCGCCGCTGACTGGCGTCACCTGCGCCAATTGGCCGGGACGCAAGCGGGCGAGCTCGGACGCGGCCACCTCGGCGCGCCATTCGAGCCGTCCCTGCCGGATCAGCCGGAACAGTTCCTGCCCCGCCGGCAGCACCGCGCCGACCGTCGCACTGCTGCCCGAGATAACGCCGTCGTCGGACGCGAGCACCTGCGCCTGGGCCAGGCGCAGCCGCTGCTTCTTTTCGGCTGCCTGCATCGCCGCCAGTCGCGCCCGTGCCGTCCGTTCGGCGATCAGGTAGCGGTGAATCTGCTGGGCCGACATGGCGCCCGTGGTTTGCAATTCCCGGGCGCGCTGCGCGCTGTCTTTGGCCTCGGCCAGCGCTGCCTCGGCCTCGGCGACGGCGGCGCCGCTTTGTGCGAGATCGGCCGTCACCGTCTCGGATGCGAATGTGGCAAGCACCTGGCCGCGCTGAACGATGTCGCCGACAGCGACCTTGACATTGACCAGACGCAGGCCGTTGGCCTCGGTGCCGATACTGGCTTCCTGCCAGGCCATGACGTTCCCGTTTGCGGTTATCCGGATCGGCAGGGTGGCGGGCTGCGGCGTGATTGCCACGACCGTCAGCGCGGGTTTGGCAATCATTACGGCGCCATCGCCTGTGCCGCCGCTGGCGGCCTGCCTGACCAGGATGAGCGTCACGGTAAAGATTGCGGCAATCGCCACAACGAGCATCAATGTGCGGGGGTTTTTCATCATTTTGTTCCTGGCATGGCGCATGGCGCCAAGCGGCTGCCGACGAGGGAGAGATCGGGTTGAGTGCGTGTATTCATGAGCGCGCTACGGCATCGGGCGCCGGGCTGGCAGACCAGCCGCCGCCCAGTGCGCGGTACAGCGCTATCCAGGCAGCGACGCGCTCACGCTGTAGTTCGATTTCGGCGATCTGGGCGACAAGCAGGCTGCGTCGCGCATCTTCCAGCTCGAACAGGCTGGCCGTACCGGCGCGGTAACCGGCCTCGGTGGCAAGGTAGGCGCGTTTGAATCCGCTGCTGGCGTTCGCTGCGTCCGGGCTGCGTTGCGCCGTGCTGTCCAGCGTGACGAGGGCGATTTCTACTTCGCGGATCGCTTCCCGCAGGCGGGCCAGATAAACAGCGGTCGCCGCCGCGTAGCGGACACCGGCCGCATCCGCCTTGGCGCGGCGGGCGCCACCGTCGAACAAGGGCAGCGTTACGCTCACCGGGCCAATGCTCCAGACTGTGCCATTCGCGCTGACGGCAACGCCGTCGATGTGTGCCGTGCCGATGTTGCCAGCCAAGGTAATGCGCGGCCAGCGTTGCGCTTGTGCGTGATCCGCATCGGCGCTCGCTGCGATCACGTCGCGCTCGGCGGCGTAGATGTCGGGACGCTGCGCCAGCAGTTCGGCCGGCAACGCGCCGATGCCGAGTTCGACTGGCTTTGGCAGCAGGGCGCTTCCGCTGGCGAGGTCGCGCCGCAGCGCCGCTTCGTCCTGAGCGGTCAGCGCGTTCAAGGATTTGATCAGCAGGTCGCATTGCATGCGCTGCCGGATCAGCGTGACCTTGCCCTGGGCGGCGCTGGCATTCGCCAAATCTGCCGATGCGGGCGCCTGGAAGCCCGCATTCGCCGCCAGACGGGTGATCTGCGCTGTTCGTTCGCGCGATTGGGTGTCGATGTCGGCCTGGTGAACCCGCGCTTCGCAAGCGCGCAACTCGACATAGGTTGTCGCCACCTCTGCCGCAACCGCAACCCGTGCCTCGTGCCAGCCGGCCTGGCCGGACTCCAGCCGCGCCTGGGCCGCATCGGCGGCAGCACGACCGGCACCGAAGAGGTCGAGAACCCAGCCAAGCTGCAAACCCACCGATGATGCCGTGCCCGTTAGTTCACCCAGATCCGTTCGCCCCCGGCTTGAAACGATGCTCGCGTCGACTGAGGGCATCAGCGCGGCGCTTTGCGCGACGCTGGCAGCGCGTGCATCGGCAATGCGCGCGGAGGCTTGCGCCAATGTTGGGCTGACCTGTTGCCCAGCCTCGATCAGGTGCAGCAGCAGCGGATCGTCGAATTGTGCCCACCACAGCTTCAGGTCGGCGAGTTGCCCGCCGTGCGGCAATGGCGCATGCCACTGGGCGGCCACCGGCGCAGCAGGGCTGCCGGGCGTCAGGTCGGGAACGGGAGTGGCGCAGCCGGCGAGTAGCAGCGCCGCCGCAATACCCGACGAGCTTGCCAGCAAGCGCACGCCGGCCGCAGCGCAACGGCCGGGCAGGCGGGTGACAGGAATGGAATGGACGGATGAAAGCATGCGGTGCCCTCGTCTTTAACAGGGCACGATTTTCCGGCGATGCGTCTTTCCGAATACTTACCAGTGGACGGGATGATCGAAGTAGCGCTCTAATCCCGAACGACAAACATTTCGCGCGGGAGATGACGAATCTGAACGAGGTAAGCGCGGTAAGTATTCAGTAAGAAGGTGGCTTCGACAATGGAACCCATTCAACGCCACCGGAGCAAGTCACATGCAATCAAAATCGCCTCGCCTGCGCGCCTTGTGCGCTTCGTCATCGATCTCCCGCACGGCCTCCATGTCCATTCTCGCCATCGCCTTGTGCAGCACTGTCTCAAACGCCGCCGCACAACAGCCGGGCCAGGGGGCGCCCGAGGAGACGACCTGGGGTCTGGGGGTGGGCTTGATCAGCAACCAGAAACCCTACAAGGGTGTGGATCGGGAAAACCAGGTGCTGCCTTTGATCCTGTTCGAGAACCGATACGTGCAGGTGTTCGGCCCTGTCGTCGAAGCGAAGCTTCCCAGCCTTGAGCTTGGCGGCGCGCAACGCATCGATTTCCGTCTCGTGGCCCAGATGAATCTCGACGGGGCCGGCTACGAGGCCGACGATGCCCCTGTTCTCGCCGGCATGGCCGAGCGCAAAGGGGGGTTCTGGGGCGGCGCCAAGGCAAAGTGGCGCAACGGCGTTGCCGATGTCAATGTCGAGTGGCTGGCCGATATATCGAACAACAGCAAGGGCCAGCGCTTCAGCCTGGGCTTGGAGAAGACCTGGCGATTTGGCGAGAAGCTGATGCTCACGCCGCGCGTCGGAGTTGCCTGGGTGGACAGCAATTACGTCGACTATTATTTTGGCGTGAGCGGCAGCGAGGCAACGGCCTGGCGTCCGGCCTATGCCGGCAAGTCTGGCGTCATTCCCGGCGCCGGTGTGCGTGCCGTCTATCGCTTCGACTCGCATCATTCCGTGATGTTCGATGCCCGTGTGGTGAGCCTCGCCGATTCGATCAAGGACAGCCCGCTGGTGGATGCGTCAACCGAGAATCGCGTGCTCATGGCCTATACCTACCGTTTCTGATGAACCGAATCCTGCTGATCGAAGATCACGAACGACTTGCCCGGCTGATTTGCACGGGGCTGACCGGCGCCGGCATCGCCACCGACCTGGTCGGTCGTATTGACGCCGCGTGGTCTGCCATCCAGCAGATTTCCTACGGCGCGTTGATCCTCGACCGGGGGCTACCCGATGGGGATGGACTGATTCTGCTACAGCGTTTGCGTGGCGCCGGCTTGCACATTCCCTGCCTCGTCCTGACCGCTCGCGACGCGCTGCACGACCGCATCGCGGGCCTGGAGGCCGGAGCCGACGACTATCTTGCCAAGCCGTTTGCCATGGACGAGATGGTGGCGCGGGTGCGGGCATTGCTGCGCCGCCCCGTGGCCTTTCGCTCGCTTGCGCCGAGTCATGGCGACCTGACGCTGCATCCCGACAGCGGCGTTTTGTGCTGTGGCGACGAAAACCTGACTCTCGCCCCGGCGGAGATGCACATCATGCTGCTGCTTTTGCACAAACATGAGGAGACCGTGCGGCGCAGCGCGCTGGAAGCAGCGGCATGGGGGCTGAGCGAGGCTGTCACCCCCAACGCACTGGATGTGGCCCTGCACCGCATTCGCCGCAAACTGCTCGCAATCGGTTCGCGCCAGCGGATCGTCAACGTAAGAGGTCTCGGATATGCGCTCCGCGAAGACGATACGGCTGAATAGCCTGGGCCTGAAGGTTCTGGTGGCCTATGTGCTCGGTGCGCTCGTCAGCATCGCGCTGGCCGTCGCCGCTGCGGTATGGGTTGTCCAGAACGACGTTCTGGCAGGATTGGAACTGGCTGCGCGGGCGGAGAATCTGGCAAGAAATGTCGAGTTCGACGCGAACGGCAAGCCCAGCGGAATCAATGCCGGCGAGGCTGATCTGGACTGGCTGTACGACAGCCTCCCGCATGAAACCGCCTATCGCGTGCTGGATGCGACAGGGAACGCGGTGCTTCTCTCGAAGGCCGGTGAGGCGTTCTGGCCGCCCAATGAGCGCAATGCCGACAGCCGCCCCCGGCTGGAACGCGGGGGTTTTGTCTTCGCGCGCAACGGGGTGACGCTGTACGGGGCCACCGAACCCTTTGTGCATCAGGGCCGTCAGTGGTATTTGCAGCATGCCGCCAGCGCGCGGCTCATGCACCTGATTCAGCACAAGTTTGCCCTGCCGTTCATGGGGATCGGCATCGGCATTTTCAGCGCCGTGCTGATTATCGCCTTCGGCTTCTGCGCTTACCTGACGCTGGGCTACGCGCTCAAGCCCTTGCGGCACATATCGGAATCCGCCGCCGCCATCTCGCCCCGCTCGCTGCATGCACGCCTCGAAACCGATGCCGTGCCGCTGGAAATCAGCCCGCTGGTCGACAGCTTCAACCTAACACTGGAGCGGCTTGAGCGGGGCTATCGCCTGCAACAGGAGTTTCTCGCCAACGCCGCGCATGAACTGAAAACGCCGCTTGCCTTGATCCGCGCCCAGATCGAGTTGTCGGACAACGACATGCGCAGCCGCGAGGCGCTGTTGAGTGACATCGAATACATGACGCGTCAGGTGCAGCAGCTTTTACTCCTGGCCGAAGCCAGCGAGGCGCACAACTACAACTTTATTGAGGTTCCGGTGCAGGATATTGCGCACGAGGTCGTATCTTATTTGCAGCGGATGGCCGGGGCTGCCAATGTGCATTTGGCAGTGTTCGCTCTAAACAATGAGGTTGTGTGGAAGGCCGATCCCGGAGCATTGTTTACCTTGCTGAAGAATTTGCTGGAAAACGCCATCCAACATGCACCCGTCGAGACATCTGTACATGTGGTGATAAAACGCAATATTGTGACCGTGCGCGATTTCGGTTTGGGCGTCGACGTAGCGCAACTTCCCTTGATTTTTGACCGATTCTGGCGCGCCGAACATCGGCAAGACCACGGAGCAGGACTGGGCTTGGCCATTTGCCAGGAAATAGCATTGGCGCATGGCTGGCGCCTTACAGTAGAGCGTGCCGAACCTGGATTGCGGTTCCAGCTATCAAACACGGCGGGATAGCGCGGCACGCCAAGCGACGATCCAGTCTGCAGACAGCTTAATCATGAAAAAAGTGGCATCGCCAATGAACTGTTCATCGGTCAGTAGCGGGCACGCTCCCGACCCTTGCAGCAAGAAGCTTCCCCAATCGCCAACCAGAAAAAATTGGAAAGCCGGCCGATAAGCCGGGTTCTGTTCCCCCCTTGCGGGGTTCGG
>ERZ795054.2232-NODE-2232-length-16644-cov-4.128338_pt1 | contig 16644 bp, 9 predicted proteins | sample MGYA00375138_ERZ795054 | MGnify/ENA primary metagenome ERZ795054 (study PRJEB30183, sample SAMN05720215) | anaerobic digester metagenome | isolation source: active sludge of municipal wastewater-treating anaerobic digesters | place: USA | collected 2014-12-23 ... | reverse complement strand
CTGGATGTAATATTCAAAAACCGGTATTCTCACATCCCTCAGGTACTGGTCAAAGAAGGTTTTCAGGTTAAGGCCGGTCTTTTCAGAAAGGTAATCCTCTATCTGAGATCCTTTAACCACCTGGTGGTAAAAATCCTTGTTCAGCCCCCTTAGTATCCCCCTCCATTTCTCATCATTGTCAACAATCTGACGGAGAGTGTGAAGCATGTTGCCTCCCTTGTAATACATATCGCCCGAACCACTTACATTTACGTTGTATACACCAGTGACCGGCTGATCGTTCCTTATGTTTCCCCTGCATCCCAGGACATAGTCCCTTCCGGCATCCTTCCCATAGTAGTATTCGACGTACAGGTTCTCGGAATAGTTGATAAAACTTTCATGAACCCACATGTCGGCTGCATCTTCATAAGTAATGCTGTTAGCAAACCACTCATGTCCTGACTCATGAATAATTATAAAGTCGAATTTCATGCCCCAGCCCGAAACGCTCAGGTCTCTTCCAGCGTAACCATTTTTGAATCCGTTCCCGTAAGTCACGGAACTCTGATGCTCCATTCCCAGGTAGGGGACCTGGACAAGCTTGTAACCATCCTCATAAAAGGGATAAGGCCCCATCCAGTACTCAAAAGCTGCAAGCATCATCGGGGCCTGTCTGAACTGAGCCCTGGCTTTCTCAAGATCATCCTTCAATACATAATAGTCGCACTGAAGCTTTCCTTTCTCCCCGTTGAATATCTCTGAGAAATGTGTGTAGCTGCCGATATTGATATTCACTCCGTAGTTGTTTATCGGGTTAGAAACAAACCAGTGATAAGTTGTGGTATTGTTTCTGAGCTTCTCCACCTTTCTGAGACGGCCGTTTGAAACATCCATCAGGTTCGAAGGCACGTTCACGCTTATCAGCATGCTGTCGGGTTCATCGTACATGTGGTCCTTGCACGGCCACCAGAGGCTGGCTCCGTCGCCCTGACACGAGGAAGCTATAAAAGGCTGGTTGTGATTGTCGCGCTGCCATGTTATCCCGCCTTCCCACGGAGGTCTGCGTGAGATCTTCGGACGGCCTCCATAACCAAGCACCAGCGAATACACCATGCCGGGCTCCTGTTTCTCCGCCATTCGTATCCAGTAAACGTTCCCTTCTCTTTTGAATTCCAGCAACTTCCCATTCTGTTCAGCCTTAGTAAGTTCCAGGGGCGGCTGAAGATCTATCTGCATCAGATCGGCAACTGAATTAACCCTGTAGTTCACTGTATTTGAACCGAAAATAGTGCTGTCGGCCGGATTGACAGAAATGTCAAGGTGGTAATATGTCAGATCCCACCATGCCCTTTCGGGTGTAATCGATCCGCGAAGGGAATCCTGTCGTGTATAAACCCTTTGCGAAGGCGCAAGGTATTGGGAAATCGCATCCGGGGCAAAAAATAAAAGCGCCGCAAGCAGAACAGTAAGCCGGGGGTATTTCATATCTCAATTTTGTTAACCTGACAAAAATAAAAAGATAATGGGAATGAGGATGCCGTTAAGATATAAAGAACCCTGATTTGTTATAAAAGATTCTCCCGCGCAGGTATCCTGTTTTTGATTGAAATTTTGGCTATTTTTATCCGTCTTATGAAAAAACCTCCCGTATATCTCCTTACTCTGCTTTTAACCGCAATAACGGCACAATCCCAGGTAAACCTGACCTCATCGAACCTGCCACTTGTTATTATTACCACTCCCGGAGGCCAGAGCATTGTGAATGAGCCGAAAATCACGGCAAGCATGAAAATTATTTACAACGGAGCCGGGCAGAGAAACACCTCTGCCGACCCCGGAAATGTATACGACGGTGTGGTTGGGATCGAGATCAGGGGAAGGCATTCCTCTACACTTCCCCAGAAACCATATGGCTTTGAGACTCGCGACATCAATGGTGGGAACCTCAATGTATCCCTGCTTGGAATGCCAGAAGAAAATGACTGGATTCTAACTGCCAACTATAACGACAAGACCTTCCTGAGAAACCTCCTGGCATTTGAGATTTTCAGGAAAATGGGTCATTATGCACCGGGAACAAGGTATTGCGAGGTGATCCTGAACGGCAGCTATGACGGTATTTATCTTCTCTGTGAAAAAATAAAACAGGACAAAAACCGGGTCGACATAGCGAAACTGAATCCGGATGATAACTCGGGTGATGACCTTACCGGCGGCTATATATTCTCGACTGATTATTACACCGCGTCCGACAGCTGGCTGAGCGACCATTCGCCGGTCAACAAGCCCGGGGCCAGGGTTCACTATGTCTACTGTGATCCGAAACCCGATGTGCTGTCAGAGATACAAAAGGCATATCTGAAGGATCATGTCAATTCCTTTGAAGATGTTCTTTACGACAGGTATTTTGATGACAGGCACAAGGGATACAATAAGTATATCGATGTTAATTCCTTTGTCGATTATTTCATTTTGAGCGAGCTTACCCGCAATATTGACGCCTACAAAAAAAGCAGGTTTTTCTATAAGGACAAGGCGAGCGATGGCGGTTTGATCCATTCCGGTCCGCCGTGGGATTTCGACTGGGCCTGGAAGGATATTAAAGAAAACTGCACCCATTTCAGCCAGTCCGACGGCTCGGGATGGGCGTACAGGATAAACGAATGCGGCGCATGGCCTGTTCCTCCTTCATGGGAAGTCAGGCTGATACAGGACAAGAATTTCTCCGGTCGTGTATATAACCGGTGGTTCAGTCTGAGGAAAACCATCCTTGCTGAAGAATATCTTCATCATTTAATTGATTCTGCAGCTCTTCTTCTTGATGAAGCCCAGGAAAGGCATTTCACGAGATGGGATATTCTGGGCCGGAATGTCGGCACACCCGAGTACGGGGAACAGCCTGAATCATATGCCGGAGAGATAGTTAAATTTAAGACGTGGATAGCTCGTCGTCTCAAATGGCTCGATGCAAACATGGTGGGAAAACCGGGTACCGGCAACGGGGATATCGCATTTTACAGGATCTATCCGGTTCCTGCCGACGGTCAGTTGAATATTGAATCAGAGAAAATATTTACAGGTTTGGAGCTTTACTCAGTCACAGGAGCAAGGCTCAGACAAATAACCCATTGCAGCGCCAACCAGATCACAGTCGACATTTCAGGCCTCGAAAGCGGCCTGTACATAATCAGGATCAGATTTGCTTCAGGTGAAGTTGTCAGCCGGAAGTTCGTGAAGCAGTAGAAGGCGTCAAGGCATCAAGGAGGGGCGTGAGGCGTTTTTCTCTGCGTAAATCTGCGAGAACTTCTTTTGTCATCATTAACTGATCAGATTACATTTCATATTATCCTTCTGTCAAGTCAGCATTTTTCAACCGGATTTCCTACTTTTAGGGAAATTTAAACCAAAGCCCATGAAACGCTTACTCCCCTCTTTCTTAATCATTTCAGTTTTTCTGTTCAGCAGCATAAACCCGGCGGATGCACAAAATTCCCCCAGGTCGCGTGAATCGTTCAACCAGAACTGGAAATTCATCAGGTTCTTCAATGCCTCAACAGACGCTGCCACTTTCGACAAGGAACCTGCCGGACTTCAGCTTCCGGCTGCCGACGACAAAAGCTGGCGGACCCTTGACCTGCCTCACGACTGGGCCATAGAAGGCCCCTTCAGTGACACGCTTGAGAATAATACAGGTCTTCTTCCCTGGAAAGGGATAGGCTGGTACAGGAAGCATTTTACAGTGAACGAAGCCGACAGGGGTAAAGTTATCTACATCGATTTTGACGGCGCCATGTCAAACGCCGAGGTTTGGCTCAACGGAGAGCATATCGGGGGATGGCCTTACGGATACACCTCATTCAGGCTCGACCTGACACCCTATATTTCTTTTGGCAGTGAAAACGTGATTGCAGTGAGACTTGACACAAAAAGCTGGGATTCGAGGTGGTATCCGGGCGCCGGCCTTTACCGGAATGTCTGGATAACAAAGACATCACCGCTTCACATAGCATATAACGGTTTGTACGTGACCACACCGGAGATCTTAAAGGACAAGGCAACTGTCAGTGTGAGCGCTGAAGTGACAAGCCATATTTCCTTACCTGTCTCTGCGGCAATCAGGGCAGCGGTTTACAAACTCGACAGGGAAGGCAATCCTTCTCCGGCCCCTCTTGCAGAATTCACTTCACCCGCTGCTCAGATCATGGCTTACAGCGATCATACCTTCAGGATTGATCTGTCAGTAAAGGAACCTGTCCTGTGGGATCTTGAGAATCCTGAGCTTTACAGGGTGGCTGTCACTGTTCTTAAAGGAGATGAAGAAGCCGACCTGCTCGAGACCAGCTTTGGATTCAGGACACTTGAATTCACTGCCCGTGACGGCTTTTTCCTGAACGGGAAGAAGGTTCCGGTGAATGGTGTTTGCAACCATCATGATCTTGGAGCTCTCGGGGCTGCCTTCAACACAAGGGCAGCGGCCAGGCAGCTTGAGATACTTAGTGAGATGGGTTGCAATGCTGTCAGAACCAGCCACAACCCTCCCGCCCCTGAGCTTCTTGATCTCTGCGACAGGATGGGATTCCTTGTACAGGTCGAAGCTTTCGACACCTGGAAAACGCCCAAGAAACGGAATGACTACAACAAGCTTTTCTATGCATGGCACGAAGAGGATCTCAGGGCAATGGTACGCCGCGACCGCAACCATCCTTCGGTTTTCATGTGGAGCACCGGGAATGAGGTCAACGACCAGAATAATCCAGCCCTGTCTGAAAGCCTCAGGCGGATAATCAAATCGGAAGACAACACCAGACCTGTGACAGTCGGATGCAACTGGGACGAATCAGGGACAAATGGTTTTCAGAAGACAGTTGATGCTTTTGGCATTAACTACCGGCTTTACAGATATGACGCTTTTTTTGCCCTGAAGGACAATGACAATCTCCCTTTCCACTCGAGCGAATCAGCATCAACGGTAAGTTCGAGAGGGGAATACTTCTTCCCTGTGGTTGAAGGTGATCTTAACAATAACCTGCCGGGTAAAGGCATATTCCAGGTCTCTTCCTACGACCTTGCTTATCCGGCATGGGGATCATCACCCGACCAGCAATGGGAGATGCAGGATAAGTATCCTGGCGTTTTCGGCGAGTTTGTCTGGACAGGGTTTGACTATATCGGAGAACCCACGCCTTACGGAGGTGATCTGACTGGATTAAGACCTGGGACAAGGAGGTATGATCAGGCCAAAGCCCTGCTCGACAAGCAAAACGTAACTGAAGTTCCCTCCCGAAGCAGTTATTTCGGGATACTCGACCTGGCAGGTTTTAAAAAAGACCGTTTCTACGCTTACCAGTCAAAATGGAGGCCCGAACTTCCGATGGCTCACATACTCCCGCACTGGAACTGGCCGGAAAGAAAGGGACAGGTAACTCCGGTTCATGTATATACATCAGGCGATGAGGCTGAACTGTTCCTTAATGGCAAATCGCTCGGAAAGAAGAAGAAAGGACAGTATGAATACAGGCTCAGGTGGGATGATGTTGTCTACCAGCCGGGAGAGCTTAAGGTCGTCGCTTATAAGAACGGAGAAAAATGGGCTGAGAATAAGGTTGTTACAAGTGGTAAAGCCTCGATGCTTTCAGCTTCAGCCGACCGCCCTGCAATTACTGCCGACGGTTCCGACCTGGTATTCATAACCGTAAAGATTGAGGACAAAAACGGCAATATGGTTCCGCGCAGCAGCAACCTTGTGAATTTCAGTATCCAGGGTCCGGGTAGTATAGTTGCCGTCGACAACGGCGACGCAACAAGCCACGATCCTTTCCAGGTATCGTACAGAAAAGCTTACAACGGCATGTGCCTTGTGATTGTAAAGGCCGATAAGGGAGCTTCAGGTTCATTTACCGTGAAAGCCGAATCAAGGGGTCTTAAAGGCGCCGCCGTAACGGTTGGAATAAAATAAGCGGAGTATATCCGAATGATACCGGCTAGAACTTGGCGTCAGCCGGTATCATATTTCTCTTTTTGACATCCTCAAAAGCTTCGCTTGAGGAATACCTGAAAGTGTAATTGTATCTCGACTTGATCTTTCCCGGATCTATTACTATAGGATATACGCTTGCATTGACTCCGGCCGGCTCAAGGTTCAGAAGTTTCAAAGGCCAAAGGATGGAAATAACAGTTTTTACCAGCCCCAGTGGTATCCATATGAATTTCTTTCCAGGCACAAGCCCGTCGATTGGAGAACAGCTGTCGGGAGCAAGGTTATAGACGCCTTTAATTTCATTGTCATTGATTATTTGATAGATCAATTCCGAAACGTCGTCGGTATGAATAAACTGGACCCTGTTTTTTCTGGTAAAGGATGGCAGCCATCCTATCTTCAGGAGCATCGAGACAATCGTTTTTGGTTTGTTGTAAGTCGGGCCTATAACGGTGCAGATACGGCAAAGCACCCTGTTAAGGTCTTCCCTCACCGGTGAATTCAGGAACATATCCTCGATATGCTTCTTGTTCAAACCGTAAACATATTTCCCCGGCCTGACCGGATCTGTTTCACTTATCCATTCGGGATTATCCCTGTGTGCACCGTAGATAGTGGCAGAGCTTGAAAAAACAAGCTGTACCACCGAGGGGGTTCTGTTGCACAGGTCGAGTATATTGGCCGATCCTCCAACATCAATATCATATTCAAGCTGCCGGTCGCGAATCTTGTGAAATGTGCTCGCAAGATGAATTACATGAGTCGGCCGCTCCTCCATGAAGATACTCCCGAGCTTCTCCTTCTCTGTTATGCTGCAGTTATGAAATGTATAATATTCGTTACCGGCAAGACCGGGCAAATCCCTTATGTCGAGTCCGACTACTGGTATCTTTTTTGAAGCCAGGCTTGAAGCCACTGCGCTTCCAATGGAACCGGAAGATCCGGTGATAAGTACTTTCATGTGAATTACCTGAAATTCCGGATTTCGCCCGGCAGGATGCAAATGTAAAAAAATCCGGCGGTTTTGCATCCTTTTGAGAAATAAGCCGTCTGTTGGGTATAGTTTCCTTAGGATCGTTGGGGAAAATCCCACGTAATTAACTTAAATTTGACTATAAAAAACTCTATTCATTATGCAATTAAAACGCCGTGACTTCATCAGGATCAGCGGGATCACTGCGGCGGGTTCTCTCATCATTCCACCTTTCCTGAATTCGTGCAAGACGGTCAGGCTGTCGGCGGATGCTGAAAGCTATCTCAATCATTTTGAGGTTACCAGGGGAACCCTGCAGAAAGTCATTTCCGCAGCTATGGAAAAAGGGGCAGACTATGCTGACCTCTTTTTTGAACATACACTGAGCAATACAAGCGCCCTTGAGGATCGAAAAGTCAACAGTGCCTACTCGAATATCATTTCCGGGGTCGGCATCAGGGTGCTGAAAGGTGACCAGACAGGATATGCCTATTCTGAAGACCTTTCACTGGAAGCAATGCTGAAAGCTGCCAAAACCGCGGCAAACATTGCTGACAGCCCCGGGAAATATTCACCGGTGAACATTTCCGAATATCAGCCCCCAAGCTACTATTCTGTCAAAACCTCATGGGAGGATACTTCAATTAAGGATAAAATTCCTTTCATGCAGCGAATGAATGATAATATGTTCGACGCAGATAAGCGTGTTTCAAAAGTCAATGTTTATCTGATGGACTCCACATCATATATCCTGTTTTATAATTCGGAAGGACTTCTTTCCTGGGATTATCGTCCGATGATCACACTGGCAGGAATATGCATTATGGAAGAAAACGGCAGGATCGAAAACTTTATGGTAAACCGCTCATACAGGACGGGATTTGAATTTCTTACAAATGAATTAATTGATGAGCTCTCAAAAGAGGCCGTGGCAAAAACATCAATACTGTTCACAGCAGGCAAACCGGAATCAGGTGAAATGGAAGTGGTTATGAGTGCCGGAGAATCGGGGATTCTTCTCCATGAAGCTATAGGTCATGCTTTTGAAGCAGATTTTAACAGGAAGAACACATCTATTTTTGCTGACAGGATGGGTAAAAAAATTGCAGAGGACTTTGTCACCATTGTTGATGACGGAACCCTTCCTGGCAAGCGGGGTGCAATAAATATCGACGATGAGGGGAATCCTTCGGAGAGAACCGTAATTGTAAACAACGGAGTACTTTCGAGTTACCTTCATGACAGGATAAGCGCAAAATACTATAAAGTCAATCCGACAGGGAACGGGAGAAGACAGGATTTTCGCAATATTCCGATACCACGAATGAGATGCACATATATGGAGAATGGCCCCCATAAGAGAGACGAAATTATTTCGAGCGTAAAGAACGGAGTATATGTTGATAGTTTCAGCAATGGTGAAGTAAATATAGGCCAGGGAGACTTTACATTCTTTGTCAAATTCGGATACATTATCGAGAACGGAAGACTCACAAAACCCATAAAGGATTTCAATATTATCGGAAACGGACCCCAGGCCCTTGCGGATATTGTAATGGCAGGTGACGATAAAACAATAAGTGACGGAAGCTGGACCTGCGGCAAAGATGGTCAGGGAGCCCCAAACTCGATGGGATTACCCACCGTTAAGATCAGAAAACTTACCGTAGGTTGAACCATAGTGCAAAAATCTGAAAAGACTTATATCATGAATACAAATGAAAAATATAAACTGGCCGATCTTGTTGTGGCTCATGCACTAAAGAATGGGGCCAAAGAAGTTTTCGTCGAAATCTATGATAACCGGAGTAACAATATTGAGATAAGGGATCAGAAGATCGACAGCCTTAAAGAATCAAACCGGAGCGGTCTGTCAATCAGTCTTTATGTCGACAACAGGTATTCTTCGCACTCGACAAACAGAATGAAAGAAGCAGAGCTTTATAAATTTGTTGAAGAAGCAATCAATGCAACCAGGTATCTGGCTGAAGATGAATTTCGTTCGCTTCCCGATCCTGAATTGTATTACCAGGGTGGCGGTCAGGATCTTAAAATCTTCGATTCCGGGATGGACTCAGTTGATGCCAAAACCAAAATCGATCTGGCAACCAATGCTCTCAATGAAGCTTACCAGAAAGATGACCGGATACTATCAGTCAGTTCCTATTATTTCGACAGTATATCCAACTCGGTAATGGTAGCCAGTAATGGTTTCAAAGGTGAATCCGGAAATACAAATACCGGGATTTATGTAACTGTCTCCATGAAGACCGAAACCGGGCGCCCGAACGATTACTGGGTCGAAAGCTCGCTGTTTTTTGACAAACTTAAAACTTCGGGGATCGGGACGAAAGCCCTTGAGAGGACATCCAGAAAAATCAATCCGAAAAAAATCGCTTCAGGAAAGTACTCCGTGATAGTTGAAAACAGGGTTGCGGCTAACCTTCTTTCGCCTCTTTACGATTCCATGACAGGATCGAGTATTTACCAGAAGCAATCATTTCTGATTGGCAAACAGGGCTTACCTGTTGCATCGGAGGTTTTTACAGCGATTGACGATCCCCATATCCCATCCGCGCCGGGTTCACGGCTTTTCGATAATGAAGGACTGAAGGCAGTAAAGCGCCCCATTATTGAAAAAGGTGTATTAAAGGATTATTACATTGATACTTATTACGGAAAGAAGCTTGGGATGAAACCCACCTCCGGAAGCAGTTCAAATGTAGTATTCGAAACCGGAACAAGGAATCTCGATGAACTGATTGCTTTTATGAAAAATGGAGTGCTGATAACAGGCTTTATCGGGGGCAACTGCAATGGCTCTACGGGTGATTTCTCCTATGGCATAGAGGGATTCTATATTGAAAATGGTCAGATCGTTTATCCCGTAAACGAAATGAACATTACCGGCAACATGACCCAGTTCTGGTTCAATCTGAAGGAGATGGGCAGTGACATCAGGGAAGACGATTCCATCAGGATTCCTTCGCTGAGGTTTGAAGGGGTTCAGCTGAGCGGGATCTGAGAAAAATTAAAGTGCTGACCGGGGGTGACCGGTTCCCCGGTTTAGTTTATACGAAGAGCAGGATAAGTAGTTGTGCCATGAATATCCTGAGGAACATCACGAGAGGATAGACAGTGGCATAAGCTACCGAGGGAGCTTCCGAGGAAGCGATTCCATTTGCGAAAGCAAGGGCGGGCGGATCAGTCATGCTGCCCGAAAGCAGGCCGCAGATCTCGAAATAATTCCTTTTCAATGAGATCCTTGCAAATAATCCTGTAAGCAGCAATGGCAGAACAGTTATCAGAGCTCCATAACACATCCAGATCAGGCCGTCGCCCGAAACCAGCGTGGGGATAAAATTCTCACCCGATCGTATCCCTACGCTTGCAAGGAACAAAACTATGCCGATCTCGCGAAGCATCAGGTTTGCGCTTGCAGTGGTATAAGAAACCAGCGAGAACTTATGCCCGTACCTGCTGAGAAGTATTGCAATTATAAGCGGACCTCCGGCAAGCCCAAGCCTGAGAGGATGAGCCAATCCGGGTATGTTGAAGGGAATGCTTCCCAGTACAACTCCCAGGAGTATCCCTACAAAAATGGGAATTATGTTCGGCTCCTCCAGTCGTTTCATGGAATTGCCAATCTCTTCGGTCACTCTTGCAATCGACTTCTCATCGCCCACAACAGTAAGCCTGTCACCCATCTGCAGCTCTATTCCGGGATTGGGAATGAATTCCATCCCTGATCTGTATATTCTTGTGATGTTAATGCTGAACCTTGTTCTCAGTTTAAGCGATCCAAGGCTTTTCCCTGTCACAGCCCTGTTGGTAACCAGAAGCCTCCGTGATACCAGGTCGCCCGACCTGGTCGACAGATCCATCTCACTGAGCGAACCAGTAAGCCTGAGGACCTCGCCGGCCATACCCTTGCTTGTAACCACCAGGATTATATCTCCCTCATGGATGACAGTGTCCGAAGCAGCTGAAAAAAGACTCCCCCTGTGAAGCACTCTGGAGATAACCACACCTTCGCCCATAATCCTGGCAACCTCCGGGACAGATTTATTGAAGATCAGGGGATTTGTTACAAGTATATTTAGCTTTTCCGGCAGGGAATCAGCAGGGTGCAGTTCGTTTTCCAGAACTTCAAGTTCCTGTTTGGTATCGATTCCAAGCGCCTTTCTGATAAATATCATGGTGAGTATAATCCCTAACACTCCGAAGGGATAAGCCACTGCATACCCGAGGCCTATATCGGGGATCACAGTTCCTTCAGTTCCCGATAACACCTGCGCAAGCGCATTCTGGGCAGCTCCCAGTCCGGGTGTATTGGTGACCGCGCCCGACATCACTCCTACAAGTTCGGGAACCGGTGTGCCTGTAAGAAAATGTATGCCAAGAGTGGTGAGAACACCGAGAATGACAATAGCTGTAGCCAGAAGATTGAGTGTAAGTCCTCCTTTTCTGAATGAGGAAAAAAAGCCGGGACCGACCTGAAGGCCAATGGAGAAAACAAACAGTATCAGGCCGAAATCCCTGACGAATTCGATAACCAGGTGATTTGCTGTGAATCCAAGGTGGCCCATAAGTATCCCGGCGAACAGCACGAAGGTGATGCCCAGTGATATTCCCAGTATCCTGAGCTTACCCAGGAACACTCCTGCGGCAATCACTATGCTGTAAAGAATGATGGTATGAGCAACCGAATCATTCCAGAGCAGTTCACCAAACCATTCCACGCCTTGGATTTTTCCGGATTAATACTATTTCTCTATCCTGCAGATGTACTTTTCAGTCCTGACTATCACCGACTTGCCAATAAATGCCGGAGTGCCCCAAATCCCCGAATCCATCTGAATTCGCGATACAATATCCGGTTTGCGGCCGGTCCGCGTTGCTGTCACGTCTCCCTTCACTGAAAAGAACCAGACAATATCATCAGCAATGACCGGTGAGGCATTGTGATCGGACCTGAGTCTTTCCGACCATAGCTCCTTTCCTGTTGCTGCATCGATGCACATCATAAAATTCCGTGTATTTACAGTATAGATCAGTCCATCCTTTACAACTGGTGTAAGCATTTGTGTGTGAGCCTGATCATCTCGCTTCTTCCACAGGATATTTGTGGCTGTGATGTCGCCTTTCCCATCAGGATCTACTGCAAACATTTCAGTGTATGTTCCACCGCCGGGACTGTTGACCGAACCTGTATAAAAGAAGACTTTCCCGTTCCATGCCACAGGCATCGGAACAGTCGACTCTGCTCCTCCGACAACCCGCCAGACCTCTTTGCCTGTAAGGGGTTCATAGGCACAGCACACTGCCGATCCGTTGGAGATAAGGAGATCTTTTCCCTTAACATTCATTATAAGCGGCGTCACATACGCCTTTTTTCCGATGTTGGCCAGAGCTCTGTAGGGTTCCTCCGGCCTGTCGGTTCTCCATACCTGTTTTCCCGTCGACTTGTCAAGTGCAATAATGAATCTTACATCGGTACCCTCGTAATGCAGAATCAGCAGATTTTTATACAAGACAGGGGATGAGCCCGGACCCTGCACATGATTGCATTTCAGGTCGGTCCGTTTCCAGACTACCGATCCGTCGGCAGTCCTGAGGCAGGCTGTGCCAAGGCTCCCGAAATGAACATATACAAATCCGTTTTCTATGCATGGGGTTGGGCTTGCAAAGGTATTGATCCCGTGCTTGCTTATGCGGTCATCAACATCAAACACCTTTACATCATGGATTATTCTGCCGGTTCTGAGATCGACGCAAACTGCGTAAAGCTGAGCGCCGTCAGAAGTTGCAGTGGTGATCCAAACCTGGTTTCCGAAAACGACCGGAGACGAATGGCCGTTTCCATGTATTTCGGTCTTCCATCTGGTATTACCTTCGTTCCAGTCGGGCGGGATATTTACGGCCGATGATAAGCCGTTAAGGTTACTGCCCCTGAAATGGGTCCAGTTCATGTCCTGAGACCATGCAAGGCCGGGGATCATCAATATGATAACGCAAACAACCAGTAATGCATGGGGTAGTTTATCTTTCATATCTTCTTTTCTTTAAAATTTTCCTGAGGATGCTGTTAACCCTTCTCTGAACCCTTCGTTCTGGCGTGTCATATTCCTTTTCATCCTTCCCAAAGATATCAATTATGATATCAAAAAGACTATCGTCTTTGAAATCGGGGCAATCGAGGGCTCCGGCCAGATCGGGCGGAAGTTCGGGAAAGGGCATAATAAGGCTCTCCCTGAGTGAGCGGTTCTGCTTCACTTTTTTAAGTGTAAGCGCCACAAGCGGAAGTGCAAGGGCGCTTCCCGAACCGTTCGATCCGCTGTTGAAGTGAATAGATCCTGATGATGCCCCGGCCCTCGAAACTATAACCAGTCCAGGATTAAAAGCTGCAAACCAGGCATCCGAATAGTCCTGTGATGTTCCTGTCTTTCCTGCAAGCGGGAAATCAACGCCATAAACACTGCTCATCGAGACGCCGGTTCCTTCCCTGACAGCCTTCTGAAGCATTGCCGACATAAGCTGGCTGGTTCTTTCGGTCATTATCCTTACTTTCTCATCAGTGGTTTCCCTCGAATAGATTACTTCTCCTGCGTGAGTTCTGATCGAGCTTATGCACCATGGTCCCAACCTGTATCCTCCGTTTACGAATGATGAATAAGCAATTGCAACCTCCCTGATGTTAGCCTCGGCTGTCCCGAGTGCAAGTGAAGGAGTGTTTACAAGCTCGAAGGAGAACCGCATTTTTCTCCACATCTCGTTTACCTTTTCAAATCCTATCTCAAGGAAGAGGCTGAAAGTGGGTATATTCATCGATTGCGCCAGGGCGCCTGACAGGGAGTATTTTCCCCCGTATGAATGATCAAAGTTTTCGGGACTCCAGTCGTCGAAGCCCGACAGGGTTATGGAATCGTTGTCGAGGTAACGGCATGGCTCATAACCATCCTCAAGGGCTGCGGCGTAAAGAACCGGCTTGAACACTGACGCCAGCTGACGCCTGGCAAGTACCTGGTCATATGGCTGAGTAGTGAAATCTATGCCTCCCACCCAGGCTTTGATACCGCCCGACTGAGGGTTCATGGCCAGAAGGCCTGCATGGAGAAGGGTAAGCGCCCTCTTAAGACTGTCAGCCACCGACAGCGAGTCGGAGTAAGTGCCGTTCCAGTCGAAAATCTCACTGACCCTCATCTCTGAAGCCCTCTGCTCGAGCCCCAGCCTCGCAAGTTCTCTTGAAGCTACCTGTTCCAGAGCCCGCTTCCCGGATGAGCTTTTGTATTGAGCCTCCAGTCTGCGCTGCATTATGGAAAGGTGCTCGCTGAATGAGCGTACCGCATAGTCCTGAAGGGAATAATTCAGTGTTGTGGCTATTACAAGGCCATCTCTTTCCAGATCCCATTCGCTGCCATCGGGAGAGTTGTAACCCTTCAGGACTTCTTCAGCCTCTTTCCTCACCTGAACCAGAAAATAATCGGCAATACCTTCCGACCGTGTTTTCCTGCTGTAATCGATAACCATCGGCAGCAGTGAAAGAGAATCTGCAGTTTCTGTGTCAAGAAACTTGTATTTCTTCATCTGACCCAGGACTACATTCCTTCTTGCCTTTGCATTTTCAGGATTACGGCGGGGATTATAGTAAGTGTTGGCCTTAAGCATGCCAACCAGCACAGCCGATTCTTCAATGGCGAGGTTGCTCGTTGTTTTATTAAAGAATCGTGCCGAGGCAGCCTCAATGCCAAAAACATTTTCACCAAAGGCAACAGTGTTCAGGTATAGAGTAAGTATGTCATTCTTGCTGTAAACTTTCTCGATGCGCCTGGCCATGATAAGCTCGCTGATCTTATTGCTCAGCATGGGAAGAAAACCGCTGGTCGTTCTTCCGAACATATTTTTGGCCAGCTGCTGGGTGATGGTGCTGCCTCCTCCCGAGCTTCGGTCGTTCATCAGGATCGACTTGAACAGGACTCTCAGGAAGCTTCTTGTATTAGTACCATGATGATCGTAGAACCTGACGTCTTCTGTTGCAATAAGGGCATCAACAAGATGCTTCGGCAGCTGATCAAAGGTGATGTTCGTCCGGTTTTCGTAGAAATACTTCCCGAGAAGCTGTCCGTCTTCAGACATCACGGAGGAAGCGGTGGCATTTTTGAAGTTCAGAAGCTCATTTCTGCTTTTAATCCGGTCCGTCATTCCGGCGCATGCCACCACGACCACTGCCAGTGTCAGCAGAAAAGCCGCCAGGATGATCCTGAATATGGTATTCCTGTTTTTATGCATAAAATGAGGTTAGCCTTGGGATCCTCAATGTTTATCCCTGTTGTACCCCGGGTGCGGGACATGAACCGGACATCGTGCTGTTGCACAGCTGTTCGCTCAAACAGCCTCTATTGTTGAAGGAGGCTTGGTTGTAATATTATATGTAACACTAACTACGCCAGGCACCTGTTCCACTATGTCGGCAGCAAGCTTTTCGAGAACTTCGAAGGGAAGCCTTGTCGGGGTGGCAGTCCTTGCATCTACACTGTCCCAGCACCTGACCTCGATTTGCCTTCCGAAGTCGCGTTTCCCGTCCCTCATACCGGTAACCCGGTCCTCGTGGAGTATCGCCATGTACTGGAAAGCACCTCTCCCGCTTAACATCTTTTCGACAACAGATGTGGCTTTTCTGACGGTCTCGAGTTTTTCTTCCGTCACCTCTCCGATGATCCGTGCAGCTAGCGCTGGTCCGGGAAAGGGAATCCTTGCAAAGATTTCCTCAGGCAAACCGAGAGCTTTTCCGACAGCCCTCACTCCATCCTTCCGCAGCTGTATCAGCGGTTCAATGATCTGGTAACCGAAAGTTTGCTGCGGATCGATACCAAGCTGGGCAAATACGTTGTGCTGCCGCTTTATACCTGCAACTGTCTCATCGACATCGGTAAGGATGGTTCCCTGAAGGAGATGCCTGGCATTACTTTCCCTGACTATTCTTCCAAAAACATCCTTGTAGAAAGTCTGGGTAATTGCCTCCCTCTTTTTTTCAGGATCAGTTATCCCCTTGAGGGCATCCAGAAACTCCCTGCGGGCATCAATAATCTCTATTTCAACGCCCAGGCTCCTGAAAATCCCTTTTATGAATCCGGCTTCACCTTCACGCATAAGGCCGTTCTGAATAAAGACGGTCCTAAGCTTCTTTCCCAGGGCCCGGTGCCCCAGCATCGTAACCGCCGAGGAATCGACACCGCCCGAAAGGGCATTGATGGCTGTTCCGTCGCCAACGGCAGCGGAAATTTCCCTTACCTTCTCATCTATGAACTGACCTTTATCAAGGTCAGCAAGCTTAATTTCGTTTATCATGTGCAAAGTAATTTTACTGTAAAAATAATGATTATCCTATCCCTCCGGGTGCGTGTCTAAAAATTTGCCTGAAGGGTTAGGAAAACGGAGCGTCCGTAGCTATTAATCCCTGAACCATGATACCGGTAGTCCTTATTGAAGATATTCCTCAGGCTAAGGTCGGCAGCAAGGAATTTCCAGGTATAACCACCGCTGAGATTTATCACATTCCAGCCTGGAGTTCCTCCGTCGGGTATACGGTTATCATCGATGTCGCCCTGCGCCAGGCGGTCCTGCTTCGCGGCAACAAGCCATTCAGCACCGGTTCGCCAGTTGCCCGGCCTGTATTCGGCTGCCATCCTTGCGAAAAGTGGCGGGATCCGTC
>ERZ795054.2231-NODE-2231-length-16646-cov-4.841420_pt1 | contig 16646 bp, 14 predicted proteins | sample MGYA00375138_ERZ795054 | MGnify/ENA primary metagenome ERZ795054 (study PRJEB30183, sample SAMN05720215) | anaerobic digester metagenome | isolation source: active sludge of municipal wastewater-treating anaerobic digesters | place: USA | collected 2014-12-23 ... | reverse complement strand
AAACAATCCTTATGAGCGTTAATAATTTTCACTGACCGGCAGGGTGATTGTTACTTCCGTACCTTTCCCTTTTTCACTGATCACATCAATGGTCCCTTCATGCAGTTCAATGATCTTCTTTACCTGAGTCAGCCCCAGCCCCGTTCCATACTGTTTTTTGGTAAAAAAGGGATTGAACAGGTGTACCATGTCTTCCTCGGCAATACCGGATCCGTCGTCCCTGATTTCAATCAGCGCCTCCCGGTGCTCCCGGCTTAACAGACGGGCGGAGATGGACAGGGTCCCGCCCACCTCCATGGCGTCGATGGCGTTACGATACAAGTTGATTAAAGCCTGCTCCACCATAGCCGCATCAATGGCCAGGAGCGGAAATTCCGTATCATAGTTCGTCTTCACCTGAATCTGTTTTTCCTTTATGTACTGTTCGCAAAGGGATAGAGAGCGTTCCAAGATCCTCTGTAGATCGGCCATTTCTTTTTTCGGAGCCATCGGCTTGGCATAAATGAGCACATCATTGACCAGATTCTCCAGATGCTCAACCTCCCTTTGGGCGATCCTGAATCGTTTGAGATCATTACCCTCTGGGTTCATACGTTTTTCGAGAATTTGAAGACTCATCTTGATGGAGGACAGGGGGTTTCTTACCTCATGGGCAATTCCGGCGGAAAGCTGACCGACCGCTGCCAGTTTCTGGCTCTCATAGAACTTCTTCTCCAGATTTTTGAATTCCGTGATATCCCGCTGCACAAACAAATACCGGTCCGTACCTTTCACGCGGGTTGGTGTAATCAAAAGATTGCGTTTGGTGCCGTCTTTGGCCCGGGCTTCGATTTCATAGGGTTGGAAAACACCTTTTTTCACGCCCATCCAGATTTGCATAGTCAATTCTCTATGCTCCGGTGCAACAAACTCCATAAAGTGCTTTCCCTTAAACTGGGGTGACACAAGATGGGCGCCCCGCTTCAGGTCGCCGCTTACATAGTTGACCATGCCGTCCGGATCCAGTTCATAAAGACGATCCGGGGAACTGTCGATAATGGACTGCAAATAGGCATAAAGAGACTCCACCTCTTCCCGCAGGCGGATGTTGGCATCCAGCTCCTCCTGCAGGTTATAGGCGTAGGCCTTGATCTTTTTGGACATGGCAATCTCTTTGGATATATCCTGAAGCGTTTCGATCGCTTCGATGATTTCACCTTTTTCATCATAGATAGGAGCCGCCAAAAAATAGAGATGCCTGGTCTTGCCCCCGAGGTTTTCGAAGAAATCCCGAACTTCATACGCCCCTTCGATTTTCTCCGACTTCCGAAGTCGTTTCTCTTTGTAATAGCGCTCCATCCCCGCAATATCCTGATCGACGATCATATCCGCAATCAAGGGCCGTTTTTCTGCATAAAACGGCAGATAATGCTTGCTCGTACCGATCATATCCCGGGCTTCGTATCCGGTCAGTTCCGTACAAGCCCGGTTCCAGAGGATGACTTGGTGGTCTTTATTAATAACAAATGTTGGAATGGGAAATCCTTCGATGATGCCTTCGATGGTTTTCTTTTCCCTCAGAAGCTTTTCCTGCCATTCACTGCGCTCAGTAATCCGCTTCAATTCCTCTCGAAGTTGCAGTTTCTTCCTGCTCTCATAAGTCATGTAGGAACCGGCAAAGAGGATGACAACTATCAAACCGACTGTCCCCATCATGGTATTGATAAACGCCCGCCTGATAACGGAAATAATCGCGTCATAGGGAGACGTAACGGCCAGAAACCAAACGCCACGGCTCAAATGAATAGGCGCATAGGCCACAACGTATTTATCACCCGCACGGGCTTTCCCCTGAAGGACGAATTCGCCGTAACCCGCCTGTTCTTTAAAGATTTTTTCCTTAAGGGAAAATTTACTCGGCCTTTTGTCCTGCTCAAGAACACTGATATCCCTGCCGGCTTCCGTATCCTTGGGGTGGACGAGGATTGTACCGTTCTGGTCAAGCATCCAGGTGTCATGCAAAACCTGGTCATCGCCCTTCTTAAAGTACTCGTCCGTCAGTGTCGACAGGGGAAGGGCCGCTAAAATGACACCGGAAAACTGGAAATCATCATTATATTTTGGAACACCAATGATGATGGATTTGACCATCTCCATTTTTCCCTGGTTATTGGCCAGCTCCAGCACTATCAAATCACTGATATACGGTTTCCCCGTTTGTTCAATCTCTTCGAAATAGCGAAAATACTGGAAGCCGCGTCCGAAAGGACCTTCAATCACCCCTTCGGGATAAACGGCCAAAACACTTCCTTTTTCATCCAAGCGCGCAATAAACTTCACCTTGCCCTCCAGATCATTAAAAATGACCCGGATGCTTTTGATGGTATCGTCAGGACGGACTTTTTTTACCGTGGGAAGTTTCGATAGTATGACCAAGCGTCTTTCAATGTTCTGAAGCAGTTCCTCCATCCGTTCGGCTTTTTCCTGAGCGATGGCTGTCTGTTGCCGCCCGGACTGGCCGATCATGTCTTTCTCAATCTTATTGTGAATGGTGATCGCCAGAACCATGATCAGAAAGATGACCATCACCGTCGTGATCCAGATGGAGACGATCATGCGCAATCCATGTTTTTTTCTTGTGTAACTTTCAATCATGCTGAATCCAATTTGAGATCACATCGATTGCCAGGACACAAAAAAGACCCCCTTTCCTCAACTTTTAAGAAAGAGGGTCCACGACATGCAATTCCCTGCGGGTGTCATAAAAAAAGACTTTCGGTGATCCTGTGCACCTCATCCCCTCTATGACTCATCCTGTTTTTTTTTCTCCCGATAATCTTTGATGGCAATGGCGACATAGACGCCGACCGCGCATCCCAGCGAAATGAGCAGTTTCGTCAACCCGCTCTCGATCTGAAGCACCCTTTCACAGATCAACCACACGACAAGATAGGTAACTCCGGTCAGAATTTCCTGCATCGCAATGACCTCAGTGGAAAGCTTTGAGAATCGATGATGACCATGTTAACACAACCGGAAACATCGGGTAAATCCAGGCCCGTTATTTTAATGGCTTTTCATCTTTGGTAGCATACTACTTGGATAAGCGGAAAATTGTCAACGATAATATTCTTATTCCCCAATGTATTGCCTTCATTAATACCACCATCATGGTTAATCGGCCGACTGAGTAAAATATACGTTATCGGGTAGTGTGAAACTAAAAAAATCTTTTTTTTACTTTTCGTTCAATTTTGATTTCCCGTTTAATATATTATTAAAAAAATCTGCGTGATGATGCATCAAGATTCTTTCTTCTCGACAGTCAATGAAGAATGATTGCCAAGGCTTATAAACAATATTTTCTTCATGTCCAGCCGTGGCATATCGATTGCAATTATCCCCGCCGAGTTTCAACTTTTCCCTTCATCAATGTGTTCATTTGTGCTAATGGGAGATTCAGAAACTACATAGTTTACTTTCTAAGAAAGGAGAGAAAAAGATGTTAAGGAAAGTTTGGAAAGGGTTGTTCACTCTATTCACATCAGCAGCAGCATTGTTGGTCATGTCGCCGGCGGTTTTCGCGGCTGAGGCTCTTCCCACGGGCGAGTCGTATGTGAAGGTTTTGTTCGCGGTTGGAGCCATGGTCGGCGCGGGTCTGGCAATCGGTCTGGGTGCCATCGGAGCCGGTGCCGGTATCGGTAATGCAGCGAATGGGGCCTGTCAGGCTGTCGGTAGAAATCCCGGCGTGCAGGGCAAAATCATGACCGTCATGCTGGTCGGTATGGCCATGGCCGAATCCGTTGCGATTTACGCTTTGGTCGTCTCCCTTGTTCTGCTGTATGCAAACCCCTATAAGGTTCTGTTTGTTGGATAATAATAACACTTCAATTCTAACTAAAGACAGTTAGGGGGAAAAGGGAATGTCAAATACCAAAAAAGATAAGCAGTTTTTCACAGTAGCAAGAGTCTTCTTCCTGCTTATCGTAATCCCCTTGTCACTGATGGCCATTCTTATTGCCAACGGCATTTTTAAATTAGGGGTTACAGTAAAGGAAAAGGCAGTTACGGCCCTGGACCCGAAATCCCAGGAAGGCATCAAGATCCTTGCTACGAACGTGGCAGATGAGGTTGCCGGGTTTCTCACGGAAAGAAAGAAGGATCTTCTGATCGCGACGATTCTTCCTCAGACCGAGCAGTCCTATAAGCAGTTTGTAAACGAAAACAAAAGAGATATCTGGACGAAGGCGGACGGCAATATCGTCAAAGTTTCCGCCCTGCTCTATCCCGAAATGTCCCTGGTGGACAAAAACGGGATGGAACTGATCAAGATCGTCAATGGAGAAGCGGTTTCGAAAGATAAGCTGGTTAATGTCGCCAATCCGGCCAACACGACGTATAAAACCGAAGACTACTTCGTCAAGGCAAAGTCTTTGAGCAAAGGGGAGGTTTATGTCTCCAACGTCACAGGCATGTACGTCAGTCGGGCGGACTTTGACAAGGGTAAGCGTTTTGCCGGTGTGATTCGCTTCGCGACCCCTGTTTTTGACCAGAGCGGCTTTGCCGGCGTTTTGGAATTTGCGCTGGATGTGAAGCATCTTGCGGAGTTCACGGATCGCATCATCCCCACCCAGGCCGAACCGGTTTACGAAGCGGATACGGCAACGGGTAACTACGCCTACATGGTAGACAACCGTGGTTTTGTTATCTCCCACCCCAGCGATTATCATATCGCCGGACAGCGGGAAGACGGAACCCAGGTGCCGCCTCTGGAAGAGAAAACATCCGGTGAGTTGAGCAAAAAGGGCGAAGAAGTTTTGAACCTGAACCTGCTTGGGTTTATGGACCCCAACCTTCCTCAGATCGCCGGTGAAGCAGCCCAGGGCCAGTCGGGGATGAAAATCTACAAATTCGGAGGCCGGACGAAGTTCGTGGCCTATGCGCCGATTAAATTCACAACGAAGGATTACCCTCTGCCGGGCGGTTTCGGTTGGATCGGCATGGGTATCGATGTGGACGCCTACAATGCCATGGCATTGAAAGCGGCGCAGACCATCGAGAAGGAAGCCAAGTCCTGGACCTCGACCATCATCCTGATCATGATCGTATCCATGGTTCTTTTGTTCTTCATTCTTTATCTGCTGTCGCGGGGTATTTCCCGCTCCATCGCCTCGGAAGTGCCTGCCGGATCTCAGGGACCGGGTCACTATTACAGTGATGAGGACGAAGACGACAAGTAAGGTTTGATTTTAAGTTTAAGATTTTTCAAAGCCGGGAGTGCAAACTCCCGGCTTTTTCTATTCATTGTCTATAAGTAACGTGTGAATAATTCGGATAATATCTTTAATACGAAGTCAAAGGCGTCTTCATTTACGTCATTGATTACGGTCTCGCAAAAACCTATTCCGCATCATAGTTGAAAATGGAAACGTTTTCTGCGAACATCGGATCATCCATCAGCTTACGGGCAAATTTGACATATTTTGATACGATCGCCCGTATGGCAAACTGGAGGGCATAAGGTCGGATCGGTTTCTCGATCAGGTAGGTAATATCCGAGGCAATGCACATGTTGACAATATCGTCGCTGGCATTACCGGTTATAATAATCGAATCGTCATAAGCCATCGGATACCGGTCGGCAATGGCATCGAGAAATTCAAAACCCGTCTCGTTGCCCATGAAAACGTCCAGAATAAATATGGCCACACCCGTTCGCTGATTCCGGCAATAGGCAATCGCCTCATCCGCGTCCGAAAAAGACAGAACTTCACCCCAGGCATAGAACTGCTTGACGATTTCCGTAAGGACATCACAAATCCAAGGTTCGTCGTCGACGATGATGACATCCAGGCTGTCCGACATGATTCCCCTCCACCCATGGTTGATTTTTTTGGAAAATGAGACATGGCCGCTTACAGACAGAAACAATTTCAGTATGGCACAAACATCATTTTTTTCAAATGTTTTGATGTCGGGGGGGTATACTAGAGGAATAATCAGAGCTTTTCTATCATTTCATCGAAATAAAAAAGGCCGGGGGTCAATCGTCCCGGCCTTTCTGATTTCAATGAATAGGACCATCGCAATATGTTCTGCTACGATCTGCCCAGCTTTCTCTCCGTGTCTAAAATCTCCGCCGTGGTTTTCAATACCGTATCGGAATTGAGGGAGATGCTGGTGATTCCGTATTCGACTAGCAGCTTCGCCACTTCCGGATAATCGCTGGGGGCCTGGCCGCAGATGCCGATTTTCTTGCCGATTTTTCGCGCCTTGCTGATGGCCATCTTGATCAGTTCCTGAACGGCCGGATCACGTTCGTCAAATATATGGGCGACTTCGGCGGAGTCGCGGTCGAGACCCAGAGTCAACTGGGTCAAGTCATTGGACCCAATGGAGAAGCCGTCGAAAATCTTGCCGAATTCCTCCAGCATAATGACATTGCTTGGGATTTCCACCATCATGTAGATTTCAAGACCGTTTTGCCCCTGAACCAAACCTCTTTCGGACATGGTTTTGACGACTTTTTTGGCCTCCGTCAAGGTTCGGCAGAAGGGAATCATCAATTTGACATTGGTTAAACCCATGATATCCCGGACCCGCTTCATGGCGTCACACTCCATGGCGAAACCATCGCGGTAACGGTCATCGTAGTAACGGGAAGCGCCCCGGAAACCAATCATCGGATTTTCCTCGACAGGTTCAAAGAAAGACCCCCCGACCAGATTATAGTACTCGTTGCTCTTGAAATCGCTCATGCGGACAATCACATCATTGGGATAAAATGCCGCACCGATTTTTGCCACCCCCTGGGCCAAACGGTCAATGAAGAATTCCTTGCGGTCAGCATATCCCCTTGTAATTTTTTCGATTTCTTCACGAACCGCCTCATCGGTTACCCGGTCGGACTGGATCAAGGCCATGGGATGGACACTGATGAAATGGCTGATGATAAACTCCAGCCTTGCCAGACCGATGCCGTCATTGGGAATGGAAGCCAGGGAGAAAGCGTTCTCCGGATTACCCACGTTCATCATGATCTTCGTGGCAGGACGCTTCAGGGTCGTCACGTTGACACGGTTGACATCATACTTGAGAATACCTTCATAAATCTTACCCACTTCGCCTTCGGCGCAGGAAACGGTCACATCCTTGACATTCTTCAGCACCTCCGTACCGTTTTCCGTACCGACGATGCAGGGAACGCCCAGTTCGCGGCTGATAATGGCGGCATGGCACGTCCGGCCGCCCCGGTTGGTCACAATGGCCGCAGCGATTTTCATGATCGGTTCCCAGTCGGGATCGGTCATTTCCGTTACGAGTACCTCTCCGGCTTTGAAGCTCTTGATTTCCTTAACCGATTCAATGACGTGTACCGGGCCGGCCCCGATCCGGGCGCCGACGCTTGTACCGACCAGAATGGGTTTTTTCTCTTCACGCAGGACGTAATTCTCGAGGACGCTCCCGTCTTTCTGGGACTGTACGGTTTCCGGTCTCGCCTGCAGGATAAAGAGTTCGCGGGTAAAGCCGTCCTTCCCCCATTCGATATCCATGGGCTTGAAATACCCTGCCTGCTGGGAATAGTGATCTTCAATGATGGTCGTCCACTGGGCCAGGCGGAGCACCTCATCGTCCGTCAGGCAGAACTGATGTCGATCCGCCTCCGGTACGGGAATGATTTCCGTTGCCTTCGCCTTGCCGGGCTCGGAATAGACCATCTTGATTTCCTTGGCTCCCAGTTTCTTCTGGACGATGGACCGGAATCCTTTTCTCAGGGTCGGCTTAAAGACATAGAATTCATCAGGATTGACAATGCCCTGCACGATTGTTTCGCCAAGACCGTAAGACCCGGTAATTAAGACGGCTTCTTTGAAACCTGATTCGGTATCGATGGAGAAAATAACGCCTGCAGAACCCTGGTCGGAGCGAACCATCTTCTGGACACCGATAGAGAGGGCAATCGACAGGTGATCAAAACCCTTATCCACCCGGTAAGATATCGCCCGGTCCGTGAAAAGAGAAGCAAAGCACTTTTTACAGGCCTCGATGAGGGCTTCCTCGCCTCGTACATTCAAAAACGTTTCCTGCTGACCGGCAAAACTTGCATCGGGCAAATCTTCCGCCGTGGCAGAACTTCGGACGGCCACATCCGTATTCTCCCCATATTCTTCGCAGAGGCGGGCATATCCCTTAAGGATCGCTTGATGGAGATCATCGGGGAATTTGGCATGGTAGATCAGAGACCGGATCTGCTGACCTTTCTCCCGCAGATTATCCATGTCATGGGTATCCAGGTCCGCAAGAATTGTTTTAATCTCTTTTCCAATGCCTGCCGAATCCAGCAGATAGCGATAGGCGGCGGCTGTCACGGCATATCCGTCGGGAACGTTTACGCCTTTGGAAGTCAGTTCTCGTCTCATTTCCCCCAGGGAGGCGTTTTTCCCGCCCACTTGGGGAATATCTTTCAACTCTATCTCATCAAACCATAAAATTAGCTGATCGTTCATCGTTAATTTCCTCCTGTGCTGGTTGCCATCAAATCGGTATGAGAATTGATGGCCCACGTCCTATCAGTTTTGCCCCCTGAAGTCAATTGGAAATATCTCGTAAGTGATGACTTCAATTGGGTATTTACCCTTTACCTTTAGCAGGTTACGTCTTTTTAAGGAAATCTTAAATAAACAGGCAGGGTACCGGAGACCTCCACCACCGGCCCGTTCTGCACAAGCTGCGCCCCCCCCGTATCGAAACCATTTTCCTCGCCACCAACGGCCCACTCATAGAGCTTTTTTGCATCCTCCAGCACCGGCTCAAACGGCATTTCATATATCCGTTTTTGCATCCCTTCGTCGAACAAACCGATACAGCCATGTGACGCCGGGCGGCCCGGCATGTCCCGAGCGTGAATCCAGTAGGCGATATCATCGGAACCGATATGAAAGCGAATGGCATAATCCATGGGATACTTGGACTTGCCGTCATCCGTGTCGTAAAGCGAGGATAAGTGTTGCCTGTCGCGGGCATCGACACGAAACATGCCCGTAGGCGTCTCATATTTCGGCTTTCCTGTGGCGGCCGGCATGGAAAACTTCAGTTTCCCGTATTCGTACGCCCCAATCCACTGTTCCGTTACATCGACCAGAATATACTTCCGATACGGTTTGGCTTTTTCATATACATCCGCAAGGGGTTTGTAATCGGCGATATCTTCAAGATTGAGGGGTACCTTGATCGTCATCCCCGGATAGGCATGACGCCGGTCGACCCGGTTAAATCGCGCCACCCAGACCCAGCGGTCGCCGAAAAGACGCTCCAGGCTTTCGTCGGGTAAAATGAAATGAGGACGCCAGGGAATTTTTTTCACACTGGGATAGACGACCCGCCCCAGATCCTCCCTGGCCGGATCATCCGGTAACGTTCCCGGGAGAGATGTGCTCTGTGGGTTATATAAAACAATGCTGCATAAAACGGCAAACGCCAGGATTAAACGGATGGATAGGTGTAACATGCTTATCTTTCAACAGGAAATTTTGTGACTGATATCATTTTCCTGCACCATACTCAACGGGTTTTTGGCATGCTTCCTCTGTCTCCCAAAAGGGTCATGCAAGAAAAAAAACAAAGGGCTATGGCGTGTTTTCAACCTGGTTCGTAATATGAAAGAGCTGCTTCATCACCTCATCAAAATAATCCGGCAGGTAGCGATTCCACAGTTTGATCGGTAATTCTCCCAGTTCGACCTGTCCGGATGTGGGAAAGGTAAAGAGGTATTCCATGAGATATTCAATGTTCTTCGCCAGATAACCGCGATACTGTTTCCCCTGACGCTGCTCGATGATCCGGTCTTCGTGGATACAGCGGCCGATTTCACTTTCCAGGTTTTCCTGGTAGTTGATGACGATGATCTCGAGATACACCTCGTGTTCACCCGTCAGGACAAAGTCCCGAAAAGCCGCGCACGCCCGGGGGCGAGAGAGGCCTCTTTTCACCAGGATATTCAACATCCGTTCATCGGACAGATCCTCGGCAAGAAGCCTGTCGGGGGACGGTTGGATTCTTACGATCAGGTTGGTGGCGTTGTAAATTCCCTGGTGGCGTTCCTCCTCGATGACTTCGCAATGGTCCAGCCTGGTAAGGACATTGAGAAAGGCAGCATAGTCATCATCTTCCACGATCACCTTCATCCCGGCCACATCGTTGATTTTCAGCAGCGGCATATCTTCCAGTGGGCCGGATCCGGCAAACTTTTCGAGAATGCGGTTTTCCGCTTTGAGGAATTCCTCGATCATCAACTCCGGCGGCGTGACCAGTTGCACCCGGGACAAACCCAGGCGCCGGGCCCGTTCATCGGCGAAAACCTCGGCTTGATGCTGAATGGAATGGAATATCTGATCGGTAATCACACGGGCGCTCTTTTCCGCCAGACGGCGGATCCGTTTGATACGCGTTGAACCCAGATAGGATTCCCGGCCTTGATCACTTTTAAGAAACAGTTTGGCTTGAAAAGGGGTTTCCCGATAATAACGTCCCGGTTGTTGTTGATACTGCCTGATCAGGGCTTCCGTCCGGGTGTTCCGGCAGGGCGGATTGATTACGATCAGATCCTTCAGTTCTCCCTTCCGTGTGATGGTTCGGGTCACCAGATCTGCCCCATGAAGCGTATGAAAAAGCCCGCCGGCGAAGTCATCCAGATAGCGGGAGACATACTCGTTGTTGAACAGGACCATACGGGCCAGGTGATCCGGGTCGGACGCCGCCGGTTTGTCGTACATCCAACGGCGGATGAGATCGCAAAGTTCGCGCCGGTGCAGATAACTGATAATCTCGATCATGTAACATCCCTCATTACGTCATGAATCTCCGGAGTAAAACAGAAGGTCAAACAACTATGATCACAGACACCCCGTCTGTCAATGGGAAAACCTTTCATGAAACGCCACAGGACACTTGTTGATCACAACAAGACACGTAACTGTAAAAATTAACTTCTACATGATTATCACCCATATAATGGTGCTTTATCGGAAAAATGCTGAAAAAAGTATCTCATCCTTCCCGCAACATGATCCCTATTCCTGATCTCCGGAGACAAAAAAACAGCAGAGCCTATTTTCACAGGGTTCCGCTGTCTTCATGCCATGCATATAAAAAAAGAACAGATCCCAGGAATGCCGCGTTCAGCACATCCGGGGCATTTAAATTACAACCTAATTCCGGAATTGACTTTCCGGTTTCACGCCTTCGTTGAGAATGATGACCTCCACTCTCCTGTTCTGCTGCCGGCCAAGTGCGGTGTCGTTTCCGGCCACAGGGTACCTCTTGCTGTACCCGATCGTGACAATGCGATCAGCGGCGACGCCGCGTTTGACCAGGGCGTTCTTCACCGCATCGGCCCGCTGTTCGGAAAGGCCCTGGTTGTATGCTTCACTGCCGACGTTATCGGTATGTCCCTCCACAAGCAAATTTCGGTTCTGCTTTTCCTGAAGAAACACGGCGATTTTATCCATGCTGATCTGGGCGCTGGTGTTCAGATCGGACTTACCGGTGGCAAACAGCACATCACCAATCGTCAGAACGATGCCGCGTTCCGTCAATTGACCCTGCAATTGGGACAATTCCTTCATCAACAGGGCTAGTTCCTCCCGGGCTTTCTCCGCTTCTCTGGCTTTGGCATCGGCCTGGGCTTTCGCCAGAGCGGCTTCCTTCGCCTGGATGTCGGCCAGAATTCTGGCCCGCTCAGCCTCACTGGTGGCTGTACTCAACTGTTCCCGGGCCAGTTTCAGGGCCGCCGCTTTTTCGTCCAGATCCTGCTGGAGCAGTTTCTGTTCGATCTGGCTCTTCCGCAAGGCCACCTCCGCCTTTTCCCGACCCAGCTTGGTTACTTCATTACGTGTGACCGCCCCTTCCGCCAGAGCAACAGATGTTTGCGCCTTGCGCTCCGCCATATAGGAAAGTCGGGCAATATCCTGGAAGAAGAGTTTCTTCTCCCGCGCATCGTATCCTTTAGAGGGGTCAGCCGGATTGGGGGAATAAACCTTCGTCCTCACGTCCTCTGCACCCTTCAGCGTCTTTTCCGCCTCAAGCAGGGTCTTGTAAGCATACAATTCCACATTCGGATTGGCTTTGGCCTGGGCAAACGCCGCCTGAGCCTGTTCCAGACGATCCTTGGCAATCTGTTCACTGAGGTCGGGTGCGCCGCAACCCCAAAGTAATGTTCCGGTTATCATGACGGGAATCGCTAATTTAATTAAATGGTCTAAAATACCATGCGAATTCATATCGGATCCTCCTTGTGAAGTGGGTGGCTGTTTATTTTACGGGCGGCATCTTTGAGATTTCCTCGCGGATGGTCTCGATAGATTCGCGAAGCCTTGTCGCATCTCCCTTGGCCTTTTCCGTCGGCGCCAAAGCCCGTGCATAATCCGCATCCGCCATGGCTTCGTCAACAAGTTTATTGGCAGCAATCATGTCCCCAGCCTGCACCGCTGCCCTGGCCTCTGCCAGTTTGGCCTCCGCAGACTTGAGAGGCGCCGGTGCGTATGCTTCGGCGTCCACCGCCCTGGCGGCATTGATGTTTTCCTCAAGTTTGGGAAAGCGTGAACTGACCGTATCCGTGGTGACGCATCCGGTTGCCAGGCATAACCCGAGTCCAGCCACTCCTGTTAAGACATACCGCAAAACCGTGTTTTTCTGCATGCTGAATCCTCCTTGTCATGATGAACCGCAGGTTTTTCCATATATTGATCTTCTAGCTTACCCCCTGCATAATCAATACGCTGTCATTGCCAATGATTTCTACCATGTTCAAAAATCGGCTGTCAATATGAGACACATCGTTGTTTTTTTATGTCGGATACGCTTCAACAAGATTGAACAAGGCCTTGAGGGAGAAGTACCATTTTTTCATTGACGGACAACCGCCTTCTTTCTATACTCACCGCCGAAAAAGCAGATGTTTTGCAGCTTATTGGGATGTGTTCACTGATGCTTCACTATAAGACATATGAAACCGCTGATACCCAGGCCCCCTGGGTGGTTTTTGTCCACGGCGCCGGCGGCAGTTCATCGATCTGGTTTCTCCAGATCAGGGCTTTCATGCGGCATTTCAACGTGCTCCTGATCGATTTGAGAGGTCATGGCGAATCCAGACATCTCGTCAACCTCAAGGATGACTGTCATTATAATTTCGAGGATATTACACGCGACATCATCGAGGTTCTCGATACACTGAAAATAAAAAAAGCTCACTTTGTGGGGATTTCCCTCGGCACAATCCTGATCCGCAATCTCAGCGAGATCGCATCCGAACGGGTCAGTTCCATGATCATGGGCGGCGCCATCATCCGGCTCAATATCCGGGCCAAGGTGCTGGTGGCGATCGGAAACGGGTTCAAGCGGTTTGTTCCTTATATGTGGCTTTACCGGTTCTTTGCCTGGATTATCATGCCCCGCGAGCGGCACAAGAAATCGCGGCTGCTGTTTGTCAACGAGGCGAAAAAGGTGGCCCAGAAGGAGTTCATGCGCTGGTTCAGGCTAACCTATGAGGTAACCCCTCTACTGAAATACTTCAATGAAAAGGATACCGGTATTCCAACGCTATACCTCATGGGCGATGAAGACCACATGTTCCTGCCGGCTGTGCGTCAGATTGTCACCCGGCATACCAACTCCTGGCTCGAGGTTATCGAAAATTCCGGTCATGTCTGCAACGTCGATCAGCCGCGGAAATTCAACGACCATGCCATTGCATTTCTGAAACGCATGCATGCCGCTTCCACGGAAAAGCACGACATCGGCATACCACAGTTTGCTGCCTGTCCGTCATCCGGTTCATATTAGCGATTCCCATGAAAGCGATATCGGTTTCCCGTTATCCCCTGTCAACCCACCATCCAATCCGCACCATATCCAGCCGGCAATTCGTAAATTCCTCCCACTTTTTGATCGGGTTTGCCGCCCTGGTTCTGCTTGTCCCCACCTGCAGTTTTGGCCAAACCACGATTACCCTGGATGAACTTGCCGGAGTGATGGAGTCGGCCTGGCAGACCTGGCAGGGGGTCGAGGACTACACCTGCCTCTTTTATCGTCAGGAGTGGGTCGATGGACATCTGCGGGAAAAGGAAACCATTTTGGTCAAATTCCGTAAAACGCCGCACTCGCTCTACATGAAGTGGACGGCGGACCCGCACCAGGGACGCGAAACGCTGTTTGTGAGCGGCAGGAACAACAACAAGATCAAAGTCCATCAAGGCGGTCTGATGGGCAGCATCAACATCAATCTGCACCCGCTCGGCTACATGGCCAAAAAGAGTTGCCGACACACCGTTTTCGAAGCCGGCATCGGCCACACCATCGGCCTTCTCCGTGACGGCCTGAAACTGGCAAAGGTTCGAAAGAACGGCGTTTTCACAGATCTGGGCCGGAAAAACTACGAAGGATTGAATGTGCGCTGTTACCGTGCCGTGTTCCCGAAATCCGAGGCTAAACCCGACAATACGTATTGCGCCGTCCAAGGCAAATATTATGCAGCCGATACCACTGTCTGCATAGATGACCGCAACCACCTGCCGGTGGTCGTGGAAAACCGCAATGCGTCGGGTGAATTGATCGAGTATTATGTTAACAAAAACCTCAGAATCAACACCGGCCTGACCGACCTGGACTTCAGCCCGGATAACCGGGAATACCGGTTCTGACTCCCAAGTACGACCTCTTTCACACCAAGTTGATTTTCCTCAGCATAAAAACATGTTTCAGCCCGACCATATTTCATTGTTGTGCTATATCGAATAAAAAATAATTGACATACAAAGGGAACTCCCCTACATTTGACCCGCAAGAAAGCGATATCCTTCATAGAATAAGCATTCGCTTTCTCATAAAATCCCAATGGGTCTGATGGAGTGTAGAATGAAAAGATCACGCAAAGCCTTATCGTTCATTTTAGCAGTATTGTTTTTCATCGTTGCCCTCCCATCCCTGTCCGTGGCCGCAAATGCCCAACCCCTCATGAGCACACAAGATATTAAGGTGGTAAAACCTCCCGTGCTTTGCCGGGATCCGGCAGTCAGCAACTTCAACATCACCAAGACCTTGACCAACCATACGGCAACGTTCACCATGACCGGCAAGGTCTGCAACAACGGCCCCGGCGATTATAACCAACCAAATAATGCCCTCGAAGCTCATTTTAATGTCTATGCCGCCTACGGTCCGATGTTCAGTTACCCGGCAGCCGGAGAAGTCAAGTTTTTCACCCAGACCGTTGGTACAACATTGAAGAAAGGAGAATGCAAATCCTTTACCCAGGTGTTCACACGGGAAAAAGTACTCCAGTGGGGATTCAAGGCCCCCAAACCAAACGAAAAGCAGATGAAGCTGCTGTTCGAGTTTTTCGTCCGCGACGCCAAAGGGACACTGGGAACCGTCAGTCAACCAAAGGGCCTCGATTGCAATCCAAACAACAATCTTCTTTCCCAGACCTTCGACATGATGGTCAGCACGACCACTCCATAACCCGAGCTTGTCCCGGTGACAACACCCCCCTAGATGTTTCCAGAGGGGTTTGTTTTTCGCTGACAATTCTTATTCCTTTTTTCCCATATCCGGCAGAGATATCTCGACGATCAGTCCGCCGCCGGAAAAGGTCTTTGAGACTTCAGACACGTACGGTGACATGCCTTGCGGGATTGCCTAACCACCTGGTGTGGTCACGCCTTTCCAACATACAGGTATAAAAGGCAACGGATCGTGATGATTTCTCCTTGACAGGCGGCACGCACCCTCGTAGCATTCGACCATAAGAAAATTATCTCCCACCCATTACTCTTGGAGGTTGCCCGATGATGAGAAAGCTTTGCACGTTTTGGCTTGCCTTGACTGCCGCCATTTTTCTGATAACCGCCTGTCAGACGGCACAAAAAACCGAAAGCACGGAAAGCCCGGCTCCCCAACCACAAGCCGCTTCGCCCAAGGAAATGCCGAAGGAAACACCCAAGGACGCACAGCAGAACACGCAGACCGTCAAGGGCATCAACGGCTGGGAAGGAGAGGTTATCGGCAAGCCGGCCAAGGGCAGCAAGTTCACGAAGCTGAAGATCGGGATGACGATGAAACAGGTGACCAACCTGATCGGCCAGCCGAGCGATCAAGGGGCCTATATCACCGGTAAGGCATGGATTCCCTTTTATCACGGCAGCGACGTTTACCGCCACGAACTGGTTTATAAAAAGCAGGGCCGCCTGATCTTCGCGAGTGATCCCTCCGGCGATTACAATTCGGGAAATCTGATCACGATCATTCACAATGCGAAAGAAAGCGGCTACCGCTGAGCCGCACGCGGTTTAGCCATCAGCGCTTGCAAACAACTATAAAAACCCGTTAAGCAGGAGGAACCTTATATGAGTATAGACCCTCTTTTTGCACCGATTCCCGGCGCCGATCATCGCGACATCGGCGGCATTGAGTTGGATATCGTCCCGGCCGGCGCCGCCCGGGTGAAACGCATGATCTACCCCCCAGGTTTCCGCTGGTCAACCCAGATGAAACCCGTAGCCAAAACGGATTTCTGCATGCACGCCCATGTAGGATTTCTGGTAAAAGGCAGCATTCGCATCATCTTCAGTGACGGCTGCGTGGAAGACCACGTTGCGCCGTGTGTTCTCACC
>ERZ795054.2230-NODE-2230-length-16651-cov-3.807363_pt1 | contig 16651 bp, 15 predicted proteins | sample MGYA00375138_ERZ795054 | MGnify/ENA primary metagenome ERZ795054 (study PRJEB30183, sample SAMN05720215) | anaerobic digester metagenome | isolation source: active sludge of municipal wastewater-treating anaerobic digesters | place: USA | collected 2014-12-23 ... | reverse complement strand
GTAAACGGTACGAGTATACTGTTCACGCACGGCGATATATTCGATACGATGAATACAGGGGCCCGGCAGCTGGCGGAATGGCTTGTCTGGCTTGGCGGTCATCTACTCCGGGGCGGAGGCAAGGCGCTATACGATGTCTTTAAAAAAATCGATGATCTCATGCTCGGTACCGGAACGGAAATGACGGGATCTGATTTCAATACCAGGGCCGTTATTGCCGCGCGCGCCATGGGGATTGACACAATCGTAACCGGCCACTCACATGCGGGAGGCGCTCTGGAAACCGGCCACACCCTGCTCCTTAACAGCGGCGGCTGCCTTGAAGGAAGGTTCCAGTATGTCTCGATGAATCCTGTCACCCTCGAGCACCGTTTTAATTCCGTCTGGTAATTGATCACTGTGAAGGCGACTGCTAAAATGGCTGGACAAAAACCCTTCCGGATGCTATACGAGCCAATCCATGCGGGCTTCCACCCGCACAGACCGGTATGTCGGAGGGCAGTGTGCGGAAAATACTCGTGGTCCTGTACCAGCCGTACAAGTGGCTCGTATATGTGCCCTTTCTCATACTCTCGACACTTGTGTTCGGCGCCATCGCTGTAATTCTCTCAACACTGGTTAACCAGAAAGTGGGCAGCTTTATCGGCGGCGCCGTCTGGTCGCGACTGAACGGGTATATGACCCCGATATTCGTGAAGGTCATCGGGAAGGAAAACATCGATCCCACCCAGTCCTACGTCATCGTTCCCAATCACCAGAGCCATTTTGACGTTTTCGTACTGTATGGCTGGCTCGGGATTGATTTCAAATGGGTGCTGAAGCAGGAGCTGCGAAAGGTCCCCGGGCTGGGGATCGGGTGTGAGAAGGTCGGACATATTTTTATCGATCGTTCCAATCACGAAAAGGCAATAGCCTCGATAAACGCCGCGCGAAAAAAGATCGTCAACGGCACCTCCGTCATCTTCTTCCCCGAGGGCACCCGGCAGGCTACGGGTACTCTCGGGGAATTCAAGAAGGGCGCGTTCAAGTTCGCGATCGATATGGGACTGCCGCTTCTACCCGTAACCATTCTCAACACCAACAATATCCTGCCTCCCCATTCGCTCAACCTCCTGCCGGGTCGCGCCACGATGATAGTCCACCCGAAAATCGATACCGTCGGATATTCCGATGAAAACATCGACAAGCTCATGATGAAAACACGGGCGGCGATTCAATCGGGAATCGACGCGCACCGATGATCGGGCGATCCGGCGCGGAATCACAGCCTCACGAAGACATCTACGTGCGTCTGCGTGACGCTATCGACAGAATGCCGATAGGGTACCCGGCCACCCGATCCGGAGTCGAGATCAGACTTTTAAAAAAGCTTTTTACCCCGCTGGAGGCATCGATCGCTCTATCTCTCGGCATGCTGCCCGATACGGTTGCGCGCATCCATCGTCGCCTCAACCGGCAAACGCCCCTTGAGATACAGGAGCTCGAAGAGCGTCTGTTCGCCATGTTCCGCAAAGGTGCGATTTCCATGGACGCCAGTCGTGGACCGGGTGACCGCAGATACAGCCTGAGTCAGCTGGCAATAGGGATGTTCGAGTATCAGGTGGACCGCCTCAGCCCGGATTTCGCGAAGAATTTCGAGGCATACATCGATACCGATTTCAGCGAGGCTTTCTTCCGCTCTCGAACGCCCCAGATGCGCACCATCCCCATCGGAAAGGCGCTCCAATCCGGACTTACTATCGCTCCTTATAACGATGTCCGGAAGATACTGGCCTCTGCGCCGGAACCCATCGTGGTTCAGAACTGCGTGTGTCGCCAGTCAAACGATGTTCTCGGAGAGCCTTGCGTTCATTCCGACATCAGGGAAACGTGTTTCGTCTTCGGCAACGCGGGCCTTTCGGTTCTCGAAAGGAATTCCGGACGGAGAATCGACAGATCGGAAGCGTTCAGCATACTGGAGCGCGCCGAGGAGGCCGGTTTCGTACTTCAGCCGCAGAATTCGCGCTCTCCGGATTTCATCTGTTGCTGTTGCGGGGACTGCTGTCATGTCCTGAGGGCATATAAAAAACTGCCTCGCCCGGCAGAGCATTTCTGCGCTCCCTGTATAGCGGTTTTCGATATGGAGAGATGCACCGGATGCGGTCGATGCGCCGATCGGTGCGGCATGAACGCCATTCGGGTCGACGGGAAAAGCGTTGTACTCGACGAGTGGCGATGCCTTGGATGCGGCGCCTGCGCGGGGTCGTGTACACGCTCAGCGATTTCCCTGCGGGCCCGCGACAAACAGCCGACCGTGCCCCTCAACCAGACGACGCTTTACATGCGCATTCTGCGGGAGCGTTTCGGCATCCGCGGACTACTGAAGCTCGCGGCGCGCATCCTTACCGGTCGAAAATTGTAACAGCCCGTCTTTATGTTCTGCGCAAGCTTACATGTGCCTTATGCCCGAGAGCAGGTCCTCGACGCGGTCAAGCTTCATCAAAACAAGCCCGGAATCGTCCGACTGACGCATCACAAGAAGCTGGTCTCCCCGTTTTATGCCCAGATCGTTTCTAAGCTCCACGGGGATGGCTATCTGGCCCTTGTCGCTGACGGTCACAATCCCGTAAATCGTCTTTTTGTCAGGCGTTTTCCTCATAATCGTTATACTGTCCCGCTTCAGGCATTTACCGCGGCGCCGCGCCGCATACAACCGGTCCTTCTTACGGAAAATCGAATATAAAGTCAACCGAACATTTTCCAGCCGCGTGCATGAGGCATCCTCGCACCGCCGGTCTCATTTCGTAGGAAACCCCGAGGGCCTCGAACCAGCCGCACGCCCGGTCGAAGATTCCACACTCGTATCCATCGATGACTCCGAGCGCTTTCACCCCCTCGTACGCGAAACACCTCGGAACCTCCCAGTGCATCCTGTTTTTTTCCGGAAAACTCAGTTCGAATTTCATGAATTCTCCGCGCAATATCTGGAACCCGTTCTCGATAAAGCTAATCAGGTCGTCAAATCCCGAAATATCCCCCGATCCCAGCGCTTTTTTGATCCGCTTTGCCTCCACCTGTGCCATGGATCTCACCGCGGCGCGGTTGATTGGATTTGTCTTTTCGATACCCACCGCCTGTACACAGTTGTAAAACCACATGGCATCGTGCGTCATCCACGAACGGTTGAGAAGGTCGCGCAGTTCGTCCCGGCTCAGGTCAACGTAGGTTCTCATCTTCTCCTCCCGATTTAAAGAATATACATACTTGTAAGTAATTTCTTACTTTACTATGCTAATACCCCATGGACGAGTCAACATTAATTTCCATATCACTGAATATCCATGCCTGTTTCGTCGAAATGAAGGAGGATACTCTTACAAACTATCAGAGGTTTTAACACCCGGTTTTTTATTCCACGCGATATGTCCTGGCGAAGGACTCGCCGTCCTTCCTGCCCAGGTCGAAAACTTCCTGTATCCCCTCGGGATTCGTATAATCCCATTTTGCGATCGGGGAAGGGCGCGACGGCTGAACGTACAATCGTCCCTCTACTGACGGAAGCGCTTCAGGTTTATACCGGCGCGTAAGGAGAATCAGTATGTTTCCTTTGCCGCCGGAAAGCGCGCGTAGAGGCACGTTGTCAATGAGCCCGCCGTCGAGGGCGATCCCTCCGTTCCATCGCATGATAGGCGTGAAGGGCGGGGTGCAGGATGACGCCAGAACCAGGTCCGCCAGCTCCTCGGGAGTCGAACAATCCTGCGCGCGTGAGACTTCCGGACGGAACCCGATAGCTGACGGTAGTTTCGGGTGTACCGAACCATATACATGCTTGTCGACCAGGTACGCGCCGAGACCGATAAAGGTCGCCGCTCTCGGTCCGAGCGCCGCGGGGGGCCTGGATACGAGTATGCGGATTTCCGGCCCCGACGAAAGCTTTTTCATCGCCGCGGGATCCATCGTACTGAGCATCAGGTCCCTGTACATTGAATAATGAGGAAATACCGGGTTGTGCCCGAAGAGGTGCGTGAAATAGAAATTTCTGGGATTGTTTGAGGTCGCTTTCTTAAAGTGCTCTATCGCGAATCCGGTGCGGCCCGCGTAATACATGCACGCGATCGCGGCACCGGCGCTTGCGCCCGCCACCTCCGACGGGGCGATACCGAGGGCCGGGGCGGCCTCCGTCATGAATCCCGCCTGCCACAGGCAGCGGCATCCTCCTCCGGCGAACACGACCGATGAGAACGGTGATTTCTTCTTCATATTTTTTCCGGTAGAAGCTGTTGGGCTTTCCCGCAGACGCCGCGGAAAGTACTTTCAACGCGAACGCCGGCAAAGTCCGTAATTTTTTGTTGACGATCGCCTGATTATGCCCCTTACTCCGATGTGTCAATAAAAAACCATTTCTTCGGAAGGAGATCGAAATGACCGTACTCGCCAACAAAACCGTGCTCATCACCGGCGCCGCCGCGGGAATCGGAAGACTCATGGCGCTTAATTTCGCGCGCGAGCGCTGTTCTCTCATACTCGTGGACATCAACAGAAAACTCCTCGAAGAAACCGAGCGCGACCTCATAGCGATCAAGGCCAGGGTCGAAAGCCACGTTTGCGACATATCGGACAGAAAGGCCGTCGACAGGCTGGCGCAGGTCATCAAGCGACAGTCCAATCCGGTGGACATCCTCGTCAACAACGCGGGTATAGTGACCGGAAAAGCGTTTCTCGATCTGAGCTTTGACGAGATAAAGCGGACGATGGACATCAATTTCCTCGGGATGGCACTTCTTACAAAGCATTTCCTTCCGGGCATGGTCGAACGAAACAGCGGTCACGTCGTCAATATCGCCTCGTCAGCCGGATTGTTGGGGATGCCCCGTATGAGCGATTACTGCGCCAGCAAATTCGCCGATGTGGGCTTCTCGGAATCGCTCCGCCTGGAGCTGCTCAAATTCGGTCATACCGGGGTGAAGATAACCTGCGTCTGCCCGTACGTGATCGACACCGGTATGTTCAAGGGATTCCGACCGTTTCTTTTCAACAGAACCCTCGATCCACAGGACGTCGCCGATACCGTGGTGTCCGCCGTCAAAAAGAACAGGGCCTGGGTCATGATGCCCTTCTCGGTGCGCCTAATCAAATACGCCAAAATGCTTCCCGTATGGCTGCATGACCGCCTCGTCCTCGCCATGGGCGCCGGCAGGGCAATGGATTCTTTTATTGGAAAAAAGTAAGCGCGTGCTATAGTTCGGTGTAACCGGGTTCCCGGCCCCGCCGGGACCGTTATTCCGGGCCGAACGCGGTCTTCCCTCCGCGGCGGTGTAAAAAAAGATAATCGGCGCTGATACCATGAAAAACATCGAGCTCGACCTCACGATAGAGAACATCGGCGACTGCAAAATCGAGTCTCCGCTCCTGACAAAATCACCGTCCACGGATTTCGCGTTCGTCACCGACGAGAAGAAGGTCCTTTACGATGTTGTGTACTGCGATAAAAATCCTCTTGTCCGGGAAAATCCCACAAGTTTCGAAAAGGCGGGGCCGCGCAGGAAGATCTTCTTCGATTCGGCACGGACCCGCGTGGCGATCGTCACGTGCGGAGGCCTTTGCCCCGGCACGAACGACGTGATCCGCTCCCTCGTAATGGAGTCGCATTACCGTTACGGGGTGCAGAGCATCATTGGAATCCGTTACGGATTCCTGGGGCTCAATCCAGGTACCGATTACCAGCCCGTAAACCTCACGCCGGAATACGTACGCGGCATACACAAGATGGGAGGCACCATACTCGGCTCCTCACGCGGAGGAACCGACGACATGGAGGCCATCGTCGACTCCATCGAGCGCCAGTATATCAACATACTCTACGTCATAGGCGGTGATGGAAGCCTGCGAGCGGCCCACGACATCGCGGTCATCGCCCGTCAGAGAAAACTCAAGCTCGCGGTAATAGGCATACCCAAGACCATCGACAACGACGTAAGCTACATCCAGAGGACCTTCGGGTTCGAGACGGCCTTCTCGCGCGCGGTGGACTCCATCTACGCCGCCCACGTCGAGGCCGAGGGCGCACCCAACGGTATCGGACTCGTCAAGCTGATGGGACGCCATTCCGGCTTCATCGCCGCCAACTCCGCGCTGGCCATGAACGACGTAAATTTTGTCCTCATCCCGGAGGTGCCTTTCGAGCTCCACGGCCCGAACGGTTTTTTCCACCACCTCGAGCAGCGACTCGCGCGGCGCGGCCATGCGGTAATCTGCGTCGCCGAGGGGGCCGGGCAGGATATTCTCGTGGAGGATCCCGCGAAACAGGGACGCGACGCGTCGGGAAACATCAAACTCGCCGATATCGGCCTGTATCTCCGCGATGCAATCAACGAGTACTTCAGGGGGAGGAACATCCCCGTTTCGCTGAAATACATCGACCCCAGCTACATGATACGGAGCGCGCCCGCCAATCCCAACGACGCTCTTTTCTGCGCCCTGCTCGGACAGTACGCCGTTCACGCGGGCATGGCCGGAAAGACCGACATGATAGTGGGGCAGTGGAACAACATCTTCACGCACATCCCGATAAGCGTCGTTACCAGCAAACGCAACCAGATCAACCCGCACTCCCGGCTCTGGTTCAACGTGCTCGAGGCGACCGGCCAGCCCGCGGACATGACCAACGGCTGAGGTCAGCGTTCCCGCGCTTCATTCCATGACGATCAAGGATATCGAGAGAAAACTGACTGAGCTCGCCCTTCGCGAGCGCGCCCTGGTCGATGAACGCGACAGGGCCCGCGGAAGGCTCATGTACAATGCGGAAAAACATCCGGCGGTAAACCGAGTCGTTGAGGATGTGTTCGTTTCGGCACTCGGAATCGACCGTAACTCGGTCGACCGCTATGCACAGCCCGGCAGAAGCGCGGTCGATGATGGAATCGAGCGCCTTTCCGAGGTGGTCGTCCATTTATCGGCCGTACCTCTCGACGCCTCACCGCTTGAAGACTTCGCGGAGATAGGCGTACGACTGCGCCTGAAAAAGGGCTTCGACGACAGCGAATCGAGGCTTTCCGAAGAACGACTGGGAGCCGAAATCCATTCAATTCGCGCCGAAATCGCGCGGTTGCGGGAGCTCAAACGGGCTCTCCGCGACGGGGGCACGACCCGCTGACGCTATACCCTGAATACGTCCGACATGCGCTTCAGGTTCTCCGAAAGCGCCGCCACGCTCTCCGAGCTTCCCGCCATCTGCTCCGCTCCCGACGCGCTCGACTGAATGAGCATGTTGATGTTGGAAATGGATTTTACGATTTCCGTCACCGCGATCTTCTGTTCATCCATGGCGTTTTTTATCTCCTCCGAACGCTGCATCGTCCCGAGTATCTCCCTGTTCGCGCTCGCGTTGAGATCTGTCTGTTTCTTCATGGATTCGGACACACTGTTCATCATTTCGGCTATTGAATTCACGCCCTCTATGATCTTGCCTGTCAGCTCGAGCGACTGGACCATGTTGGACATGCCGGCCCCGATTTCCGCGACATTCGCCTTTATCAGCGAATCGATCTCCTTGATGCTCGAGGCGGTCTGATCGGCGAGCTTCGAGATCTCGTCGGCCACAACCGCGAAGCCGCGTCCGGCTTCGCCGGCGCGCGCCGCTTCAATCGCCGCGTTCAGGGCAAGAAGGTTAATCTGGTCAGAGATGTCCTGGATCATTTTAACTATGTTGGTCATGGCGCTCGAACTCGAGGAAATGTTCACCATGCTGTTGTTGGTGTTTTTCATGGACTCCTCGCCCGTGCGGGCGTCGATGGCGATCCTTCGCGTGCTTTCAAGCGTCTCGTCGATACTGGCCGCAACCTCTTCGACGCTGTCGGAGAGACGCTTGGTGAGTTCGGTCAGCGAGTTCAGGCTCTCGTACTGAACGCGCGCACCGGAGGCAACGCTGTCCATTCCGGCGGAGATCTCCTCGACGGTGGCGGTGATCTCCTCGGCGGTGGCCGCCTGGTTTTGGGAATTCTCCGAAAACGAGGTCGTTGCGGCGGTCATCTCCTCCGCCGATGTCGCAAGGTCCGATGAGACGTCTTTGATGTTCCTGATCACATCCGATACCGACGAACGCATGTGAATGAGCGCCTGGGCCATAACCCCGGTCTCGTCCCGGTTCTCGGTGATGCGGGCGATGGATTCATCCGCGGCAAGATCGTATTCAGCCATGCGGCCGAGGGACTTCGTGATTCGAACTATCGGATCCGAAAGACGTCTGCCGAACAGTATCGACACAACCGTGGCCGCCGAGAGCGACACCGCCATGAGCACGACGAGTATGATGATATCGATCACCATATCGCGCCGGTACCTCGCCGCCTCTTCCTTTACCAGCGTGTCGATGTCGTCGATATAGTTGCCGGTGCCCACCACCCAGCCGAACGGTTTGAACAGCAGCGTGTAGCTGCGCTTGGGCAGCGGCTCGTCGCTTCCCATTTTCGGGAAGTAATAATCGGTATAGCCGCCGTTGTCCTGTGAACCGTTGCGTATGAATTCCTTTACGTAAAAAATCCCTTTCTTGTCCTGGGCCTCGTACCTGTTGGTGCCTTCAGTGTTCTTCCCGAGAAGCACCACGTTGATGCCCTCGGTCGTATCAGTCCAGAAATACCCTTCCTTATCGTAACGGAGCTCGCGCATGAGGTCGGCACCGAGCTTTTTTGCCTCTCGAAGTGACAACTCGCCCGATTCATGTTTTTTATGGATCGCTTTCAACATACTGATCGCGGTTTCGACCTCGAGTCTCGCGTTTCTGTCGAAGTCGTCTCTCAGCTGGCTATCATAATCGGCGAGTTTTCTGGCGTTCGAGCGCGTAATCGAGATCCCAAGTGTGACGCCTATTATAAGGCTCATCAGCACGCAACATCCGGAAGCGAGGATGATGATCTTCGTGGTAAGTCGTTTCATTCGGTACACCCCTGGACGGTCTGGATAATGGATTATCCGTATATGCTGTGTATATTTCGCGGCCGAGTATACACCACGAGCTCAAGAAAGTCAATATCGCGGCCGGTAATGGACTCCAACCGGTCGTCATTAAGTCCTGGTCCGCGATCCGGTATACCGGAACCGCGGGTGAGACAATTCCAGCTCCGACAATTCTACGCGTCTCTCGGCCCGGGAGCGGATTATCTGATTATCTCCCATCCCTTCATGCGCGCGAATATCTCCACCGGCCGTCTGAACTCCCCGTACGAAACGGATGCGTGGTGCGCTATTCCGTTATAGATGATGCGATCGAATACGCTCTTCACGGGCTCTTCGAACACCGCCTTGAGATAGGTGCCGCGCAGCTCTTTCTCCATCGGGATACCCAGCGCGTTCTGCTGGAACACCCGGTAGCGTCCTCCGACGGAATCCATCCGCATTATCGAAACCACTCCGGGTTTCATGACAAAATCCGCCGTAACGCCTTTCCCGCCGGCAAAATAGGTATCCAGCGAGCGAACGCAGATTCCGTCCCACAGCCCGCACGGGGCGGCGCCGCAATGCCACAGCAGGGCGAAATTTTCATCCATGTTGACCTGGGAGAGATCGGCCAGAAAAGGCGTCTGTGCTCCCGCGGCGCGGTGTGCCAGCATCGAAAGGGCCCCGTCGATATCCCCCTCGCACGCGAGGATTCTTCCCTCCGACTGGAGCAGCGACATCGCCGCGCAGGGTGCGATTCCGTAACTTGAAGCGAATTCCGGCCAGCACCGGACGGCCAGGGCGGTAATCCCGCCTGTATCCAGAAAGGCGCGCATCCGTGCGGAGAGGGTCGCCACTCCCTCGAGCTGTTCGGCGCTGATCCCGGAAACGTCAAAGGTCTTCAGGTACTTCTCTTTCTCCTCGTCTATGGCCGGTCTCTCCACATGATGATTGTAGACATCCTGGAGCTCGAAATGGTCCACCAGTGCGCCGGTTTCCCGGTACGTTGAAGGTTCGTCGATATCGATGTTGAAGAATCCGTGCGCGCGATAGCCCGCGATCCCGACGCGGGCCGTCGAAAGAGCCTTCCCGATCCGCACCGCGTCTATCCAGTCCTCGTCGATGGTGTCACGTATGATAGCGTGATAGTTCCGTATGCCCGCCTTATAGAGATTGGACGCGTCAAGATTCACGCCGCATACGGAATTAAGCCGGATCTTCCCGCCGTCATACGGAAGCTCGTTGAGGCCCCAGAGAAGGAGCGGAGCCTTAATCGTCCGCGCGAGCTCGAGCACGAGGTGCCCCAGGTGAAAGGTTCCGCTTATGCAGACAAGGCCGTCGATTTCCATCTTCGAGAGCCGGGCCGCGGCCGCGCGCGCATCATCCACCTCGATGACGAGATCGTCGATAAACCGCCATCTGACATCCGCGATGCTCTCGAGCGCACGGCGTATTTCCGCGTATATCCCGGCGGCCGCGTTGTAGTCGAATGTTTTTCGGGCCAGACATACCGCCCCGATAGTTACCGGATGTTTCATGGTTCATACCTGCCTGTACAGTGTCTCGTAGCGATGCCCGGTCAGCTCCTCGCAGACCCGGCGTGTTTCCGTATCGACATCCTCTTTGCGGCCTCCCGTCCTCAGCCGCTCGATCTCCCTCATGAGTATCCCGTGAGTGGACGGCGAGATGCGAAAACGCGACGCGAACAGCAGGCCGAGCGTGATGAGCACGAGGGGTGTGATGATGAAAAAAGCCTTTATGAGCGCGAGCGTCGCGTCGGACTGCTGCACGGTCGTCTTCGAGGCGATCTGCTGTGCCGTCGGCACAACGTATCCAATACCCCTTAACAGAAGACCGAGAAGTGGAAGCACGAACGCGCCCTGTATCAGTTTCCGGATGAGGGTCATCGCTCCGGCGTATGTTCCCGCGCGCTTGCGGGCCGTGATGAGCTCGTCGACGTCCGTTACAAAGGGAAGCACCGTCCACGGAATGACAACCCCGGCCGACATTCCAGCTCCGACCAGCACGCAGTTGAGTATGACAAGATACGACGGCGAACCCGGATGCTGAATTCCCATTATCAGCGTCGCGCATCCCCATATAATCAGACCGACCAGGTAGGCCCGACCGTGTCCTCTCCTGTTGGCGAGCATCACGTAGAGCGGCAGCACCGCCAGCTCAGTGAGGACGATCGCCCCGAGCCCCAGGTGGACGATATCGCCCCGGCCGAGGTAGTCGATTACATAGAATTTGAACCAGGACATCAGAACGTCCATCGAAGCGTATGCGCAGATGTACATGCCTATATGCAGTCTGAAGGTCCGGTTGGCGAAAATCGAGCCGAAGTTGCGGAACATACCCATCGGCTTCGTTTCCCCGGCATCGGAACGGGGGAGCTCCCAGGTTCCCAGAAAGACGAAAATCCACGGGACGGCGAACAGAAGGCCGAAAACCAGACCGACCGCCATGTGGCCCCGTCCCGGATCATCGAACGCGTTTATGATCGGCTGTGCGAGCACCCCGGCCAGCAGGGACGCGAGTATTGAAAAAATCATCCTGGTACCCGAAAGCCTGTTGCGCTCCCTGAAATCGAGCGTCATCTCCGCGCTGAGGGCGGAGTAGGGCACCATTGTCATGGTCGATACGGTATAAAAGAACAGGTAGGCGAAGAAGTAGTACAGGAAAGTCCACAGCTGAGTATCGAGGCGTACCGGAAGCCAGATCAGGAAGAAGCTTATCGCCACCGGGAGTACCGCGATGAGAAAGAACACGCGCCTGCGGCCATGCCTCGATTTCGTGTTGTCGCTGATGTATCCCATGAGCGGGTCCGACAGGGCGTCCCATATCTTTCCGAGTCCGGGGATGAGGCCGGCGAGGACCGGGGAGAGCCCCACGACATTCACCAGATAAAACATCGCGAAGGTGCTGATGAGAAAGAAGGATCCGCCGCCGTACAGATCGCCGACGCCGTACGCGATGAGATTTCGGGTTCGCAGACGCGGATTATCCGTCATTGTTGTCTCCTCTATGCGTTGATTATGAGCGCGGAGATTATCCACATGATGATAAAACTGAGAATGTTGGTCGCGTTGACCATCATGCCCGCAAGCCGTGTGTCGTAGCCGAATTCCACCGCGTACGGTATCGTCGACATACCGACGGGCAGGATGAGCCCTATGGCGATGATCCCGCGATGAAGCGGGCCGACCGGCAGAAGGATATAGAGCGCCGCACCGACAGCGATCCCCAGAGAGTATCTGAGAGCGAGAACTTTCGCGATACGCCTCCATTCGGCCCCCGTCAGCGAGAAATCGAGATAGATCCCGATGAGCAGGAGGGCGAGAGACATGTTCGCGCGGGCGACTGTCCGAATTACGTCCGATGCAAACGGGGGGATTCCCACGCCGGAGAGGTTGAGGACCAGGGACAGCAGATAGCTCATGAATGGGAAAAAGGTCAGTATCTGGACAAGGGCCTGTTTCGCGCCGACCGTTTTTTTCAGCGGCGAAAGGTACGAACCGGCAAGATAGCACACCAGGAACACGATAAGCGCGTTGCCCATATCGAACATGGCGATGTATCGCAGTCCTTCCGTTCCCCACACTCCCTCGATGAGCGGGAAGGCGAACAGGCCGATGTTGAAACCCATGGCCGAAATTGTCAGAATCCCTCGCCGCGCGGGCTCCTCGTTTCTGAATACCCTGTATGAGACGACCGACATCATCACGCTGAACGCGACGCACACCACGGGAAGCACCGCAAGCGTTCCGTCCATCGTGAACGATGAAAAGGTATCGAGGATGAGGGCGGGCAGGGTGATATTGAGCACGAGGCGTGAGAGTGCCTCGCCGTCCGCGCGGCTCAGTATGCCTGACCGACGGAATCCGAACCCGGCAAGCACGATACAGAGGGACAGCAAAAACTGGTAGTTCAGCTTTTCCATGGTCGTTGTTTTCAGGCCAGTACGGGCGGCGTGATTTCCGCGCCCGTGGGCCGTCGTCCGGAACTCACCTCAGCTTCGGGTATCGGTACTGTCCCACGCGTCCCTGAAACGCTGGAGGCCCAGATCCGTAAACGGGTGGTAGAAGCTTTCTTTAAACACATCGAATCCGGCCGTCACGATATGAGCGCCCGCGACCGCGGACTCGACGATCTGCCTGCCGTTGCGCACCGCGGCGACTATGATTTTTGTCGCTATTCCGTAATTGAAAAACGCCGCGATGATATCGCCGATAAACGCGGTGACTTCCTCTCCGCTCGATTCCTTCCAGCCGATGAAGGGTGAAACGAACTCGGCGCCGATACGTCCGGCCTGAAGCGCCTGCGATGCGCTGAATACAAGCGTGACATTGGTGCGCACGCCGGTCTCCACCAGCTCTTTCGCGGCGGAGAGGCCCTGTTCGGTGCAGGGTATCTTGATGACGAAATTCTGGGACATGGCCGCCAGCCCGCGCGCCTCTGCGACCATGGATTTCGCGTCCTCCAGATGCGGATTTATCTCCACCGAAATCGGGAAGTCTTTCCCCTTGAATTCCTCCGCCAGCTCCCGTATCACCGTAAAAAACGGTTTGCCCGAGGCGAGTATGTGCCGGGGGTTCGAAGTGACCCCGTTGATCCCCCAGTTCGCGTACGCGTAGCGTATTTCGTCGATCTTCGCGCTGTCCAGAAAGTAGTTCATGATCGTGTCCCCGTCACTGTTTTTTCAGAAAATCCTTTATCTTCACGACATTGCCGCTGTGAGCGGATTCCTCCGCCGCGGCGCCGACGACTATCGACCAGTACCCCTCCTCGGCGGATGCCGTGTTTGTCGCGATACCGTCCATATTATCTATAAACGCGCGGTGCTCGAAATAGGTCGCTCCGTTGTGGCCGCTCGCCTCTATATAAACCGGGTACGTCGGCGTGGTAATCCTCGACGGCCTCTTCTCCCCGCAGATAATCTCCATGTGGCTCTTCGGGCGCGGATCGGCGAGATAGTCCTCGTTCTCGAACGCCCGCAGGCGTCCCTCGTCGCCGCAGATCGTGATCTCCTCGTAAAACATCGGAGAGAACATGCAGAGGTTGAAACTCGCCCTGACGCCGTTCTCGTAGGTTACTATAACCATCGCGTTGTCGAGTATGTCGGATTTCCTCCCCCTGTACTCGAAATCGATGAAGTTGACGGCCATGCTTCCGGAGGCGTAGACCGACTCGGGCCTCGCGCCGGCGAAAAGGTTGAGCAGGTCGAAGTAATGACAGCACTTTTCCACGAGCGTTCCGCCGGAATATTCCGAGAACTTGTTCCACTGCGAGACCTTGTCGAGGAAGGGGATGCGGTGTTCGAGGATGCTGACGGTCTTGATATCGCCGAGTGTCCGGCGCTCCAGCGCCTCGTGGATCGCCTCCCGGTAGATCGATTTGTACCGGTACTGGAGGCCGATCTGAAACACTGAAGGATATTTCGTCGCCATGAGGAGTATTTCACGCGCGTCGGCGACGGTGGTGGCCATCGGTTTTTCGAGGAGGATGTGTTTGCCCGACCGTGCAGCCACCCTGACGATGTCGATGTGTGTATAGTTCGGCGTGCACAGAATAAGGGCGTCCGCGGCCGGTTCGTTGCAGGCGGCTTCGAGCGAATCGTAGATCACGAGCTCCCTGCCGGGGGCGTGCATCGCGAACATCTGACCGGCGCTCTCGATACTCCGCGGGTTTATGTCGTAAATCCCGTGGATCGTCCCGCGGCCCTCGAGCTCGGTGACGCGCATATGCTCCTGTCCCATGATGCCCGTGCCGATCACATTGAAGCGATACCGTGGTTTATCGACCTCCAGAAGATATCTGTCGCCGTCCGGAAGATAGTTGAACTGCGGGTTCTTCGCGAAAACATTGCTTCTAAATTCCTTGCCTTTCGACGCCATGAAACCCTTCCTCCTGTTGATGAATGATAGACGTTGTGCGTCAGTCCTCGAGCCCGAGACGCCAGATGGCCGTGCCCTTCAGGCCCATTTTCAGCACGAGAATTTCGAGCTCTTGTCGCGTATGGGAATCCGCTATGTATGTCTTTATCATTTCCTTGCCGCGGCGATGTTCATAATACAGGCATCCCGATTCATGCCTGGCTCCTCCGTGCAGCGCGGCCTTACGTGCGCCGGCGCGCGCGGACACCACCTCCACGCCGACGGCCGTCCACGAATATCCGTACGCGGGAATACCCAGCCAGAGTTTTTCCGGGAGGAAGTACCGGAGCGCGTGCTTTACGTTCTCCTCGGCCCATGATACGGAAACGACCGGCCCCGGCGTCGTTCCCCGGCGGTGCAGATCGTAACACATAAGCACCGCTTCGTCGAGCAGTGGAGCGAGCCGCGCGAAATCGTGAAAGCCGGCCCATTTCCGGGGAAATCCAATCTGGGGGAAAAGCGCCATCGAAAGGGAACAAGCGCCGTCGTGAGCCTTCAGGGCCGCGCGCAGCTCGCTTACGAACGATACCAGGTCGCCCGCCCGCTCCGGCGCCAGGTACTCGAAATCGAGGTGTACGCCTCTCGCGCGGAATGAAGCGACGCAATCAATAATCTCCTTCACCGCGCGCGCACGCGCGGCCGGCGAATAGAGCAGGTGCGCGCCTTCGGCCGGCGATGTAAACGTGAGGACAGGAACAAACAGGGTTCCGGATATACCGGCCGCCTCGGCGAAGGCTCGTGCGCGCGACGGTTTCCTGGCCAGACCGCCGTTTCTGTCTATCGCGAATCCGGCGAGCGCCGCGACCGTATAGCCGGTGAGCGGACGCTCATCGGCGCGCGTAACCGGTGATACAACCGGGGAGGAATCGGTCAGGTAGGCCCATCGCATCGCCCGGGCGGGTGTCCCGGTTTCGGATCGGACCGGGAAGGGCGCGACGGCGAGCGCCAGTAACAACGATACAGGCACTGCATGGACGCTGAATCGCTTCATTCGGAGATGTACTCCCGGCAATCGTACGATTACCTCAATAGAGTATCTTCGAGCACTCCGCTTAGTCAAGCCGTTTTGAACCGCCGATTTTGTAGTCTGAGAAAAAATGCTTTTCATTAATATCCGTGTTCTCATTGAATATCCGGAATTACCGGCTATACTTGATTTTAAGAGGTGAACTTTCCGTTCAGAACATTATGAAGAATCGTCCCCATTCGCACGACCGCCTCGAAACGGAAAACACTATCGACGGAAGGCCCGCTTCCGAAGGTGCCGGATCATACGATCGGCTGATCTCAGGCATTTATGAGAAGGCCCTTGTCGCGGAAGACCTTTCAGATTTTTTTTCCGAATGCCTGAAGACTATCGGCGAGACGCTCGGAGTTTCCCGTATATTTCTTTACGAGTACCTGGAAGACAGCCTCGTCCTCAAGAGCATTCATGAATGGACCGGTGAAAGGCTCCCGGCGGGCAAGGATGTACTGATGAACATCCCCAGGTCCCGTGTGCCATGGTGGATGAATACCATCACCGGCAACGAGATCATCAAATTCAGCGACATCGACGAGATTCCCTCGGCCTTCGAACGAAGGGTGCTGAAACAGATCGGCATCAAATCGCTGATCGCCGTCCCGCTTTTTCTGAGCAAACGGTTTTATGGATTCATCGGAATAGCCGACAACATCCGGAACCGCACCTGGGACAATGGCGTTACCGATACCATAAAGGCCGCAGCCCAGATCATGACCGGCGTATTGGGCCGCAAAAGGGCGGAAGAGGCACTCGCTGAGAGCGAAAACCGGTTCCACAGTCT
>ERZ795054.2223-NODE-2223-length-16679-cov-22.839088_pt1 | contig 16679 bp, 20 predicted proteins | sample MGYA00375138_ERZ795054 | MGnify/ENA primary metagenome ERZ795054 (study PRJEB30183, sample SAMN05720215) | anaerobic digester metagenome | isolation source: active sludge of municipal wastewater-treating anaerobic digesters | place: USA | collected 2014-12-23 ... | reverse complement strand
GCGTGAACACGCCGATGTACTTGAGGATGCGCATGGACGGAATGCCATACACGATGATCTGGCCGGACTGGCCGCCAGAGCTAAAGGCGATGAATTCGTCGCGCTTGCCGGTCGGGACATAGGTCTTGGACGCAGCCAGCAGGTCCTGCTGGCTGAGGTTACGACGCTTCATCACGTCCTGCAGCGATTCAGCCGCCCACGATGTGGCAGCGCCGAAGCCGATCCCGGCTGCGACGAGCATGACCGTGGATTTGACTGCAAATCTTTTCATTTAAATTTCTCCCAGGAAACGAGAAGTTGAACTTCCTACCCTCCATTGCCCCATGCGGCGAATCGTCGCTGCGGCAATTTGTCGCACACTGTATTCCCGTGCGAACGTCAAATACTTGATATTGGTCAAACCGAACTGCATTTGATGAAGCAAAATGCCGCATCCCCTCCGGCCGATGGCCAGGACCAGACTGGTGAATAGGAAAATACTGATAGATGTGATCGGCATCCTGCTGATCGCCCTCGTGGTGGTCGTCGGCTACAAACTTTCTCCGTTGTTGCTGCCCAAGGCCGATATCGTGGTCCAGCCGGATCCGGCCTGCAACCTGCAGCGCCAGGCCTGCGCGGTGACTCTTCCAGCCGGCGGTACGATTGAACTGGCGATGGGCACGCGACCGATTCCCATGGTCAAACCGTTCGAGGTGCAGGTGGCGACCAGCGGTTTCTCGCCGAGCCGGGTCGAAGTCGATTTTGCCGGCATCGAGATGAACATGGGACTGATCCGCCCTGAACTCGCGGCGCGCGGCAATGGCCGCTTTGCCGCCCAGGTGACGCTGCCGGTATGCATCACCGGCGCGATGGACTGGCAGGTGACGGTATTGATCGAGAATGGTGGCGAGCGCATCGCGATTCCCTATCGCTTCAGTTCAGGGAGTCACGAATAAATGTCCGAACGTATCCTGATGGCGATTGCCGGCCTGCTGGCCGCGCTGGTACTCGGTCTGGCCTTTTTCTGGCAACCCGAGCTGCCCGAACGGCCATTGCCCGTGGCGAGGTTGCCGGAAGGCGGCGATTTCACGCTGCAGTCGGCGGACGGCCCGGTGTCGCTCAAGGACTTCCGGGGCAAGGTAGTGCTGGTGTATTTCGGCTATACCTATTGCCCGGACATCTGCCCGACCTCGCTTGCCGCGACGGCCGAGGGTCTCAAACAATTGACGCCGGACGAACTGGCGCGGGTCGCGATGATCTTCGTTTCGGTGGATCCGAAGCGCGACACGCCGGCCCGGCTCAAGGAGTACGTCGAATTCTTCCATCCGGCCATCGTCGGCGTGACCGGCACGCCGGAAGAGATCGCCGCCATCGCCAGGCGTTATGGCGTCTTCTACGCCGAACAGAAGGTCGAAACCGCCGGTGGCGGCTATGTCGTCGATCATTCGGCGGACACGTTTGTAATTTCCCCCGATGGCAGGCTGGTCGGCAAGATCGCCCACGCCACGCCGCCCGACCAGGTGGTCGAAACCATCCGCAAACATTTGAACCAACCCTGAGGAGTAAATTGTCATGAAGCAACTTTCCCTGCTGGCCGCGGGCCTGCTGTTTTCGGCGGGTGTGCTGGCCGCCGGCGCCGCCGACAGTATTTCGGTGCAGGATCCCTATGTTCGTCTCGCCCCGCCGAGTGCCCCGGCGACCGGCGCCTTCATGGTGATCAAGAATGCCGGCGACAAGGATGTCAAGGTGGTCAAGGCCGATAACCCGGCGTCGAAGGTGACCGAATTGCATACCCATATCAACGACAACGGTGTCATGAGAATGCGCCCGGTGCCGGCGATCGAGGTCAAGGCCAAGGGCGAGGCGGTGCTCAAGCCGGGCGGCCTGCACGTGATGCTGATCGACCTCAAGGCGCCGATGAAGGAAGGCGATACGGTGCCGATCACGCTGACCTTCGACGATGGCAGCCGCAAACAGGTCGACGCCAAGGTGGTGCGGCCGTCACCGGCGCCAATGCCGATGGATCACAAGCACTGATTTTCGGCTTTTTTCGGGCGTCGACCGCGTCCCTCGGGAATTCCCCATGGGGGCGCGGATCGTTCGGGCCATGGCTGCGGGTGCTTGGCGCGGCCTATCCGGCCGGGCCGGCAGCCGCTTCCGATGCGTGAAAATGACTATTTGCGGCGAGCCGTGAATTCGTTCACGGATGCTTCCGGCTGGAAGCGGCATCATGCGTTCAACGACTCTATGCGAGGTCTCGAGCCATGACAAAAACCACCAGCAAGATGAATTCTTCGTCCCCCGGCGTGTACCCGGGCAGCGATGTTCATGATCGTGCCGATGAGCGTGCCGGTGCCGGCTTCGTGTTGCGCGACACGCTGGTCGATACCAAGGTTCGCGAAGTGAGCTTCGCCGAATTCCTGGCCGAACTCAAGAAGACCGGCAAGCAGGCAGCCTGAACGCTGCCGGCGCTGGCCGGTCTTCCACGACTTTATTTCCGGAAAGATTGCCGACGACCCCGGACTCAGGTCCGGACGGGTCGTTTCGAGAGCTTGCGCTGCAGGGTGCGCCGGTGCATCTTGAGCGCGCGTGCGGTCGCTGAAATGTTGCCGTCGTTTTCGTTCAGAACGCGCTGGATATGTTCCCATTCGAGGCGGTCGACCGACAGCGGTTCGTCCGGCGCGACCAGGTCGAGGTCGGGATCGTCGTCGCTTTCGAAGGCGGCAAGAATGGCCTCGATCTCGACCGGCTTGGCCAGGTATTGAACGGCGCCCAGCTTGATCGCATCCACCGCCGTCGTGATGCTCGCGTAGCCGGTCAGCACGACGATGCGGCAGGCGGGGTTGATGGCCAGCAGTTGCGGGATCAGCGCCAGCCCCGAACTGCCGTTCAGGTTGAGGTCGAGCACCACGCGTACCGGGCTGATTTCCGCTGCGACGGCGAGTGCGGCCACCGGGTCGGCGGCGCCACGGGCCGGGTGGCCGCGCCGCTCCAGCGTGCGCACCAGGACGGCGTTGAAGATCGCATCGTCATCGATGATCAGGGTCGTTTCGGGCATCAGGTTCTCGTTTTCAGCTGGAGACGGGCGAGGGCGCCGCCATCGGGCGGGTTGAGCAGCAGCAGGCGACCGCCGATCTGCTCGATCGCCGAGCGGGTCAGCATGAGGCCGATGCCGCTGCCTTGTTCGTGCGATGGAAACTCGACTTGACCGCCCTGCATCAGCACCTCCGGTGGAAAGCCGGGGCCGTGGTCATGAATGTCGATGACGATCTCGCCCCCTGTCCAGTCCACATGAATGTCGATGGGCGCCGCGGAGGCGGCTGCCGCGTTGTTCAGCAGGTTGAGAATTGCCTGTTCCAGGCGTGGGTCGGCAACCAGGCGCAAAGCCGGCTGGGCGCCGCTTGTTTCCAGCCGGCTTTGCGCCTGCGGGCGCACGGCGTGCCAGCGCTGCCGCACCGCATCGAGCCAGCGGTCGACCGGCTGAATACCCGGGTTTTCGAGGCGCTCGGCCCCGGCGCGGCGCGACAGGCCGGTGATGATTTCCTTGCAGGCGACGATCTGCTGGCGGAGCAGGGCGATGTCTTCCCGCGCGGCGTCCGGCAGTTGCGGGTCGCGTGCCAGTTCGCCGGCAAGGAGCGACATGGTGCCGAGCGGCGTGCCCAGTTCGTGCGCGGCGCCGGCGGCGAGCGTGCCGATGGCGATGATCCGCTCGTCGCGCAGTGCCTGTTCGCGGGTCGCGGCAAGTTCGGCATCGCGCAGGCGGATCAGGCGCGTCATGCGCAACACGAACCAGGCGATCATCAATGCCGAAACGGCGAAAGTCAGCCACATGCCGAGCAGGTGCAGGCGGGTGGCGCGGGTGGCATCGCTCAGCGGCAGCGGTACGTAAAAAACCATCAGGGCGGAATAGGCGGCGACGGCGGCGAGCCCGATGGCCAGCACGCAGCGTGCCGGCAGGGTCAGCGCGGCAATGGCCACCGGCGGCAGCAGCAGCGAGACCAGCGGGTTGGTGGCGCCGCCGCTGAAGAATACCAGCGCGCTCAGTGTGGCGATGTCGACCAGCAACTGGCTGAACAACTCGAGCGGGGTTGCCGATGTCGCCCGCTTGAGCCGCCACAGCACAATCCCGTTGAACAGGGTGGTAATGCCGATGATGGCGAGCAGGGGGACGGTCGGTAGCGGAATGTCGAGGGCGCCCGGCGCCAGCAGGGTCAGCCCCGCCATCAGTGCCAGGGCTCCCCAGCGTGCCGCGATCAGGCGGCGCAGGTTGGCCAGCTGGCTGCTGTCGCCGGAGGAACAGGTGGTGAAAGGCATGGGGCGGATTATGCGTGATTTGCGTCAATTTCCGACGCTGCCAGACGTGCGACAATTCGCCGCATCGAATTGTTGGGTGGCCTTGAATGATGCTCTATCGACTTGTATTCCTGTTGTTCCCGGCGCTGCTCGTGTCCACTGCGGCGGTCGCGGTCGACCTCGAAAAAGGCAAGGAAATCAACGGTACCTGCGCCGCCTGTCACGGCGACCAGGGAGCGGGCGGCAAGAAGGGCGAGTATCCGCGGATTGCCGGGCAGCGGGTCAACTATATCGAAGGCCAGCTCAGGAATTTTCGTTCGCGGACGCGGGTGAATATCCCGATGTTCCCCTACACCCAGGAACGCGAACTTTCCGACAGCGATATCAAGGACATTGCCGCCTACCTGGCCGGCATCGAGTTGTCCAACCGGATGCCGACCTACACCGGCAAGGAAGATGCGCTGACCAAGTTGCTGATGGCGGAGCGCGTCATGATCATCCCGCGCGCCGAAGGCAACCTCGAGCATGGCGAGGCGATCTATCAGAAGCAGTGCGCCGCCTGCCATGGCAAGACCGGCAAGGGGCGCGGCATGTTCCCGATGCTGGTCGGGCAGTACACCAACTACCTCAAGCGCCAGGTCGATCTCTACCTCAAGGGCGACCGTCCGCATGACGAGACCGGCACGGTTGGCGTGCTGAACGGCCTCAAGGAACAGGACATCCAGGATGTCCTGGCCTATCTCACCTCGATTCAGGAACCCACGGAATGAAACGACTGACGATTGCCAGCCTCGGATTGCTGATGATGACCAGCTTCTGGCCGCATGCCCACGCCGGCAAAATCGACGACAGCATGCCCGACGCCCAGAAGATCCGCTTCTGCGAGCGGGTCCGCGACTTCGCGCTGCAGGCCTACTACGACCGCGAGAAGGGGCGGCCGATGAAGGTCTTCGAGGAGGATGGCAGCGATGGCGCGCGCATCACCAATATCGTCATCAAGCGCATCTACGAGGAGCCGCAGATTTCGAGCCCGAAAAAGGCGGAGACTTTCGGCCGTGCCACCTGCAACGAGATGATGGGCAACAAGATCACGCCGGAATAATGGCGCCGCAAGTTTCGCATTTCGCGTCAGGCCGTTAAACTACGTCCATGAGCGAGATAGTGATTACCCGGAAACACCGCCTGACGGCGAAAAAGGCGAGGGCAGCCGCCGAACTCGTGGCTGCTGACCTGCGTCAGGAATACAACCTGAATTTTGCGTGGGGCGAGGACGGTGCGCTGCATTTTGACCGCAGCGGCCTGCATGGCCGGCTGACGCTGGCCAAAGGTGAGGCCACCGTTCAGGTTCATCTGGGATTCTTGTTGCGCCCGTTCCGGGGAAGCCTGGAACGGGAAATTCACGAATATTTCGACCAGCGCTTCGCCTAGCCTTTCAGTTCCTTGATCAGGTCGATGTAGGTCTGTTTCGCGGCATCGCCCGAGGTGCCCTGCAGGCTCGCCCAAGCGTCATATTTGGCGCGCCCGATGAGGTCCGTGAAACCGGGTCGCCTGCCGCTGACATCGCCCTCGGTCGCCTGCTTGAACAGCGAGTATAGCTTCAGCAGGGTCTGGTTGTCAGGGCGGTTGACCAGTGTTTTTGATTCCGCAACGGCGGCGTCGAAGACTGCCTTCAGGTCACTCATGATCTCTCCTCGAATGGTCTGTGAAATGCCGGTATTATAAGCATCTTGCCAATTTCCGGAGTTCGTGATGTCGTCTCGCGAGCGGATGTCACCCGTCGATACAGCGTGGTTGCGCATGGATCGTCCCAACAATCTGATGCAGATTCTCGGGGTCATGCTGTTCGACGGAAGGTTGGATGTGATGCGTCTGAAGCGTGCAATCGAGGGGCGCATGCTGGGGCATCGGCGTTTCGTCCAGTGTGTCGTCGAGGATGCAGCCGGCTATTGGTGGCAGGATGACCCGCAATTCTCTATCGACAACCACCTGCATCATGCACGGCTGCCGGGTGCGGCCGGCAAAGTCGAGTTGCAGGAATTCGTGTCCGGACTTGCTTCCGAGCCGCTGGATCGGGAGCGGCCGCTGTGGGAGTTTCACCTTGTAGATAACGCGCTCGGGGGGCACGCGCTGGTCATGCGCATTCACCATTGCATTGCCGACGGCATCGCCCTCGTCGGCGTCATCATGTCGATGACCGACGGAGCGCCGGGCGGGGCCGGTCGCCGGCCGCGGACGGCGAAGCGGCGCAGCGAAGCGGCGGATGATGGCGACAGCTTCTGGGAAATGCTCTGGCGCCCGATGGCGGAGGTCTTGCAGAACCCGGTTCGGGCGTCGACCAATCTCATCGGCAAGTCCGTCGACATGTTGTCGCATCCGACGCAGATCGCCCATTTCGTGCGCCTCGGCGGCGATATTGCGCTGGAAATTGCAAAGCTGGCATTCATGGCCAATGACAGTGCGACACGCTTCAAGGGGACGCCCGGGCTGAACAAGCGTTTCGCCTGGTCGGAGAGGATTGCGTTGCCGGAGATCAAAGCGATCGGAAAGGTTCTCGGCTGTTCGGTCAACGACCTTTTGCTCTCGGCCGTGGCCGGCGCCCTGCGGGCCTATCTGGTCGGCAAGGGCGACGAGGTGGACGGGGTCGAGGTCCGCGCCATGGTCCCGGTCAACTTGCGGCAGCCGGAAGACGAGGGAAAGCTGGGCAACCGCTTCGGTCTGGTGGCGCTGGTGTTGCCGGTCGGTATCGAAAATCCGCTGGCCCGTCTGTACGAGACGCGCGCGCGGATGGAAAGCCTGAAGAATTCCTATCAGGCGGCCCTGACCCTGACGGTCCTCGGGGCGGTGGGGATAACACCCAAACTTGTCCAGCAGCAGGTGCTCGATCTGCTGGCCAGCAAGGCGACGGCGGTGATGACCAATGTGCCGGGCCCGACGAACGCCCTCTATCTGGCCGGCGCCAAGCTGAGTCAGCCGTTGTTCTGGGTGCCGCAATCGGGGGACATCGGCATCGGCGTATCGATTCTTTCCTACGATGGCGGCGTGCAGATCGGGCTGATGACCGACGACAACCTCGTTGCTGATCCGGAACTGATCGTCCGAGGCTTCGCCCGTGAATTCGAGCGGCTGCTCATGCTCGTTCTGATGGAACCGTGGGACCGACTCGGCGACCCTGAAGCGGTCGAGGCGGGGCTGGAAGGCGAAGCCGCCTGACCCCGTGCCAGCGCGCTAGAAATCACGGGAACGGCCGGGGTGCCGTGGAACTCAGTCCATCTCTTCCTTGGCCAGTTCGACGTCGAGTTTTTCCATCGCATCCGCCGGCTTGCAGGCGATGGCTTCCGCGTAGAGCTTCTCGGCATCCTTGAGGCGCGAACGCCCGAAGAGCATGATCAGTCCGTCCGCGTATTCGGTGTGGGCAATGGCTGAATCCGGGTTCAGTTCGAGCGCCGTGCGGAAATGTTTCTCGCCGGCTTCCTTCTTGGCGCCGTAGGTCAGTCCGCCGACCATGCTGCCGACCTTGTCGATGATTTCCGAATGCCAGGTGCCGAGGGCGATATGCGCATCGGCATGCCTAGGCTGGAGGTTCAGCGCCTGATCGAGACTGTTCTTGATCTTGCCGCCCAGCCCCTGGGCCAGGGCCTTGCCGACCGAGATGCCCTGGCTGTAGCGGCCGAGCGCGTAGGCGTGGATATACCAGGCGTTGGCGTTCTTCGGTTCGGTCTTCTGCAGTGCGACGCAGCGCTCGGCGATGTCCTCGAAAAGCTTGAGCCTGGCGTCCTCGTCTTCCTCCAGATGGTTGGCATAGATCATCGCCGCCTTGTTGGCTGCATTGATGCCCGACGGGCCTGCTTTCAGGCCGATTTCGACGGCCTTGGCGAATTCGCCGGCGTGGTAGGCACGCCAGGCATCCTGCGCCGCGCCGTCCTCGGGGAACGGTTCGCAGTCCCCGCGGTGCAGGCGTTCCCAATTTTTCTTGAGGGCTGCACCGGCATAAGAGAAGGCCTTGTCGGCATGGGGGAATTTTTTCCAGGTCGATTTTCCCATTTGAGTCTCCTTCAGTTGTTATCGACGTACGCTGCCGAGAGCTTTTGCAGCAGACTGCGCGCTTCGCCTTGTAGATAAGGGGCGGTGAGCGACATCACCTGATAGACGCCGCGCCCGATATCGGGATCGCCGCGCGGCCGGCTGGCGTGCTCGAAGGACAGCCAGAACGTGGCGACGACGGTCATGTTGGTCGCCAGCGCGCGAATCTCGGCCGTTGTTGCGGTCAACACGCCGGAAGCGGCCAATCCCTGGCAGACCTTGACGGCGGTGGCCTCCTTTTGCGCCAGGATGCGCTGGAAATGCGTTTCGACCAGCCGGTTGCGGGTCAGCAGGTCGTTAATGTCGCGATAGAAAAAACGGAAGCGCCAGATTGTTTCGAACAGCAGGTGAAGAAACAGCCATATATCCTCGGTCCCGAGCAAGCGGGAGGCCGGCGTCGCGAACAGTCCCTCGATCTCTTTTTCGTAATCGCCGAACAGCGCATCGACGATCTCGTCCTTGTTGTGAAAGTGATAATAGAGATTGCCCGGGCTGATGTCCATTTCGTCGGCGATGACCGTCGTCGTGACGTTAGGCTCGCCGAAGTCGTTGAAAAGTTTCAGCGCGGTTTCGAGAATGCGCTCGCGGGTGCGGCGCTTGGGCTTGCTCTCCATTCTGTAACCCTCCGCGGTCCGTAAGAGAGAAAGCATACATCATGCGGCCGTTTGTGTAGCAGCGCGATTGCCGGACCCTCTTGCTACACGCGGCGAAATGCCGAATCCACGGGGAGCGTGCCCGGAATGAAAGATGCCCGGTCATCGCCGGGCATCTCGTAATTTGCTATCCATTTATTTCGGGCGCCAAAGAACGCCCGGGCTTGTCACTTAGGCATCAGCTGCTGTACCAGCAGGGGCATTAACAGGCTCTGCGGCCTTGGCGACAACGCTTTTCGTCGGGGCCGGCTTCTTGGCCGGCGCTGCCTTGCGGGCAACTGCTTTGGTGGCCGCGGGAACCGCTGCAGCCTTGTCAGCAGGTTTCGCCGCAGCCTTGGCGGCCGGCTTGGCAGCTGGTTTTGCAACCGGCTTGGCCACTTTCTTGGCAGCAACATCCCCGCCGTCATTCAGCTTCTGGACGGTCGCGGTAAGTTCGGCAACGCGCTTGGACAGCTTGTCGATTTCCTTCTTTGTCGGCACACCAAGACTTGAGAGGGCGCGGGCGACGCGATCTTCGAAGACCTGCTCAAGACGATCCCACGTGCCGGCTGCCTTGCCGGTAACCGCTGCCATCTTCGCGTCAGCTACCTTGCGCACATCGGCGAATTTCTCATCGGCCGTTTTGCGCACATCGGCGAATTTCTCATCGGCCATCTTGCGTGTCTTCTTCTGGATGGCTTCGCCTTCCTTGACCAGTGCGTCGAAAACCTTGCCGCCTTCTTCCTGAGCCTTGGCAAAAGCACCGAGCCCGGCCAACCAGATTTGCTGTGCGGATTCCTTGACGGTTTGCGTCAATTGACCTTCAGACAGGGATTTGAATTTTTTGACCATGATTAACTCCTTCGATACGAATCTGTAAGGCAATCCATCTGTTGCCGACAAGGTCAGTGTAGGATATTCAATTAGTGGACGCACACTAAAGCGCTAGGTAAGCTGCTCTAAAATCCATTCCCGGATACATTATTCATAGGAGAGAAAAGTGCAGTATTTCCTCACCGGAGCATCGGGGTTCATCGGCAAGCGCCTGGTCAAGAAGATTCTGGAGCGCGAAGGCAGCACCGTGTTCTTCCTGATTCGCGAATCCGACAAGGAGTCGCTCGAACATCTATACGAATTCTGGAATTGCGATTCGCACCGGGCGATCCCGGTGGTCGGCGATCTGACCCAGCCGCTACTGGGAGTTTCACCGGCCGACCGCAAGAAAATCGGCAAGAAGACGGCCCATTTTTTCCATCTGGCAGCGATCTACGATCTGAACGCGGATGCCGAAAGTCAGCTCCGGGTCAATGTCCAGGGTACGCGTAATACCGTGCAGTTCGCCGAGGCGATCGGCGCCAAGCATTTTCACCTGTTCAGCTCGATTGCCTCGGCCGGGCTCTTCGAGGGCCTGTTCCGCGAAGACATGTTCGAGGAGGCGGAAGGGCTGGAGCATCCGTATTTCCGGACCAAGCACGACTCGGAGGGAATCGTTCGCCGCGAGTGCAGCATTCCCTGGCGAATTTTCCGGCCGGCGCTGGTCGTCGGTGATTCGCGCACCGGCGAAATGGACAAGATCGACGGCCCCTACTACTTCTTCAAGCTGATCCAGAAATTGCGCAAGATGCTGCCCACCTGGATGCCGACCATCGGTATCGAAGGTGGCCGGATCAACGTGGTGCCGGTGGATTTCGTGGTCAACGCGGTCGACCACATCGCCCACCTCAAGGGCGAGGACGGCAAGTGTTTCCATATCGTCGATCCGACCCCGATGCGCGTCGGCGACATGCTCAATACCTTTGCCCGCGCCGCGCACGCCCCCGAGATGTCGATGCGGATCAATGCCGCGCTGTTCAGCTTCATTCCTTTCCATATTCGCAAGGGCCTGATGGCGCTGACGCCAGTGCGGCGCATCCGCAATGCCGTGATGAAGGATCTCGGCCTGCCGGAGGACATGTTCCGCTTCGTCAATTATCCGACCCGCTTCGATTGTCGCGAAACCACGCGCGCGCTCAAGGGAACCGGGATTGCGGTGCCGTCGCTCGATTCTTATGCTTGGCGGCTGTGGGACTACTGGGAGCGTCATCTCGACCCCGACCTCTTCATCGACCGCAGCCTGCAGGGCCAGGTCAACGGCCGGGTCGTCGTGGTCACCGGGGCTTCTTCGGGCATCGGCAAGGCGACTGCCTGGAAACTGGCGGAGGCTGGCGCGCTGGTCATCACCATTGCCCGCGACAGGGAGCAACTCGACGAAGCGGCGAACGAGTTCGCGGCGGCGGGACTTAAACTGCATACCTACATCGCCGACCTGGCCGACATGGCTTCAGCCGAGGCCGTGGCGCAGCAGATTCTGGCCGAGCACGGGGTTGTCGATATCCTGATCAACAACGCCGGCCGTTCGATACGCCGCGCTATCGAAAACTCCTTCGATCGCTTCCACGATTTCGAGCGCACCATGCAGCTCAACTATTTTGGCGCCCTCAAGATCAGCATGGGTTTCCTGCCGAAGATGATCGAGCAGAAGCGCGGCCACATCATCAATATTTCGTCGATCGGCGTACTGACCAACGCACCCCGCTTCTCGGCCTATGTCGCGTCGAAATCGGCGCTCGATGCGTGGACCCGTTGCGCGGCCTCCGAGTTTGCCGATCGCGGTGTCCATTTCACGACGATCAACATGCCGCTGGTCAAAACGCCGATGATCGCCCCGACCAAGCTTTACGATCAGGTGCCGACGCTGACGCCGGAAGAGGCCGCGGCGCTGATTTGCGATGCCATCATCCACAAGCCGGTGCGCGTGGCGACCCGCATGGGCGTTATCGGACAGGTTCTGCACGCACTGGTGCCGCGCGTGGCGCAGATCATCATGAACACGACCTTCCGCATGTTCCCGGATTCCGATGCCGCGAAGAAGAAGGACGGCGGCACGTTGCCGAATGCGCCTTCGGCTGATCAGGTAGCTTTCCAGCAATTCATGCGGGGCATCCACTTCTGATGAGCACCCGACTCAAGGCAGGCGATCCGGCGCCCGATTTTGCAGCGCCGGCAACCGATGGCGCCGTCTTGCGGCTGGCGGATTTTCGCGGGCGCAAGCTGGTCCTGTATTTCTATCCGATGGACGATACGCCGGGTTGTACGAAACAGGCCTGCAGCCTGCGCGATTCGAATGCCGAGATTGCCGCCAAGGGGGCGGCGATTCTCGGCGTTTCGGCCCAGGGCCCGGAATCACACCAGCGCTTCACGGAAAAATTCAGCCTCAACTTCCCGTTGCTGGCGGACACCGACCTGGCGGTCGCCAAGGCTTACGGGGTCGCCGGGTCGGGTTTGGGCGGTCTGCTGCGCAGCGTGGTCGGGGTCAGCGAACGGGTGACCTTCATCATCGACGAGAAGGGGCGCATCAGTCATGTGATCGACGACCCGAACTGCCCCGATCACGGCGCGGAGGTCTTGGCCGCGCTTTGATGGCTGGCTAGCGACAGGCGGCAAGCACTTCCCGGACTGTGCGCCGGGAGAAGAGCAGGGCCAGATGACCGATGCCATCGAGTTCCACATCCAGCGCGCCGGGCAGGCGCTGGTTGTCCTGGGGCATCACGTAATTGTCATGCGGCGTGCGGATCGCGATGGCACGGACCGGGATGGCGGACGATGCAAGTTCCTTTAGCCAGCGGGAGCCAGGCTCCATTTCGCGGGCGTTTTGCCCGATGCCGATGCGTGCCAGTTCGCTGCCCGAGTGTGGCGAGGCAATCGTGATCAGTCGTTCGACGCGGCTGCTCCCGTGGCGGGCCAGATAGGATCGGCATACCAGTCCGCCCATGCTGTGGGCAACCAGAATAACCCGTTCGGCACCGGTGGCCGCACAGACTTCCTCGATCCGCTGAGCGAGTTGCGGTACCAGCTTGCCGATGCTGGTGTAGGGCGGGGTCAGGCTCACCGTCGCGACGACATGACCGGCCGCCTCGAGTTGCCGCCGCAAGAACCACCAGACCCCGCGACTGCAACCGTAGCCGTGAACCAGGATCAGCGGTTGCGTGCAGTGCCGCAATTGGTCGCGGCCCATCCAGAGGCGCTCGAAGGGCAGGATGATGACGAAGGCCAGCAGAAATGCCAGGTACTCGCCGCCTGTCATGCGCAAAGTCTCACCGATCGAAAGCGCGCGCGCCGGAGACGGGTAGGCCCGGGCGTATGCCCAGGTGACCGCGATGATGCCGGCGCGCACCACGAGAACTGCGCCGATCGCCGCGAATGCCGAGATGCTCCACGAGGTATCCAGAAAGTGATGGGCGAGTGTTGCATAGCCGGTCAGTTCGACGGACAGCCAGACCAGTAGCGCGAGTGGAACCATGATCGATTGGGGCAGCTCAGAGAATCGCCGGGCGCGGCTTGCCGGCCAGCGCTGCAGCGAGCAGCGATGCGTTGCGTGCCACCAGGCCATAGATCGAAAGCTGCGGGTTGGCGCCAATGCTGGTCGGAAAAAGCGACCCATCGTGAACCGATAGATTCTCGATCTGAAAGTGGCGTCCTTCATCGCTGACCACGCCGCGCTCCGGGGCGTCGGCCATGGCGCAGCCGCCCATGACATGCGCACTGACGACCCGGCAACGCAACGGGGCAAGCGGCAGGTTGGCGATACCCTGTTTCGCTTCGGCCCAGGTCTGGTAGCCGACGGCTGCTTCATGAACCGGCGTAACCCACCGCGCGCCGGCGGCGAACTGGATTTCGGCCATCGTCAGCAGCGCGCGCCGGGCCGCTTCCCAGAACGTCTCGTTGAGCGGGTAATCAAGTAGCGGCGAGCCATCGTCGCGCAACTTGACCTGGCCGCCACTGCTCTCGGGATGGAAGCCGTCGCGAACCAGGGCGAGGGTGGTCTGGCTGTTCGCAAACTCGCGCATCAGCCGGGCGTGCGCTTCGCCCCAGCCATGCAGGGTCGTCGAGAAGAGGATCGGGTGGAGCGGCGCAACCTCCAATTTGAAGCCCAAAGGACCGTCGACCGCAGCTTGCGTCAGAAAATGATCGGAGTAGACCGACTGCGGCGCGCCGGCATAGGCCCGGATCGGTTTGTCGAACAGCGCGGCTGAAATGAGTGTCGGATGGAGAAAGGTCCGCTTCCCGAGACGTCCATGCGGATCGGCGGCATGGCTGCGCATCAGCAGGGCGGGCGTATTGATGGCGCCGCCTGCAAGGACGAAATGGCGGGCGCGAAGACTGACCCGGATGCCGCTTGGCAGTAGTCCGTCCGGCTTCAGCGCGAGTGCCTCGAGCGCGACGGCCTTGTTGCCGGAAAATTCGAGTTTTTCCGCGCGTAGCCGCGAGATCAGTGTCGCCCCCCGGGTCAGCGCCGCCGGAATGGTCGTCAGCAGCATCGACTGCTTGGCATTGGTCGGGCAGCCCAAGCCGCAGTAGCCGAGGTTCCAGCACATCTTGACGTTGCGCGGAATGACGGCGACCGGAATGCCTAGTTGCGCGGCGCCGCGCGCCAGGGCGGCATTGTTGTCGTTCGGCGGCAGGGGCCACAGGCCGACGTGCAGGCGCTGTTCCATCGCCGCGAACCAGGGCGCCATTGCGTCGACCGAGAGATTCTTGAGTCCGTGAGCGGTCTGCCACCATTGCAGGGTCGCCGGGGGAGTACGGAAGCTGCTGGTCCAATTGACTGTGGTGGAACCGCCGACGCACCGTCCCTGGAGGATCTTGATCGCCTTGTCTGCGGTCTGGCGGCTTGCCGAGTCCTGATAGAGGGCGGGGTAGGCCTCGGACTCGAGCATCTTGAAGTCACTACTCGTCTTGAGTGGTCCTTCTTCAACGATGATCACATCGAGGCCGGCCGCCGACAGAAGCTCGGCGGTCACACCGCCGCCGGCGCCGCTGCCGACGATGACGACGTCGGCCTCGAAGGTACGGTCGGCCGCGAGTTCGGATGCGTCGACATGTTTCCAGCCTGAAGCGAGTCCTTCACGGAACGGGTCGCGCATCATTCCACCTTTGGCGGACCGGGATAGTCGATGGCTGCCCAGGTATCCGGTCGGGCGTACCAGGCGCCGAATATGAGGTCATGCAGCGCCGCGTAACCCGATTTGAGCAGATCGAAGCGGCTGTGGCGCCAGCTTTCGAGGAATCTGCCGATCGCTTCCGGCGTGGCTTCCGGCCATGCCGACCAGACGCCGGCGATGATCATCCGGGTGGGCGCGAAGCTCAACAGATCGAACAATTCGCCAATCTCCTTCTGCGTGGCGAGGGAGAGGCCGGCGATGGCCTTCTCCACGCCGGCAATCGTCCGTGTGATCAGTTCGGCGCGCGTCTCGCCGGTGGCTGGCAGTGCACCCTCGAGAAACACCGGAATCAGCGCCGCCAGTACCACGGCGCGGCGATCGCTTTCGGGCGGGCGGGCACAGGCGGCGAGGTTCAGCAATAGCGCGCCGGCCACGCCAGTCTTGAGAAATTCGCGGCGTGTCGTCATTGTGCCAATACCTCAAGCATCGTTTCAGCCTACCTTTGGAGGATTGTCTCAGTGTAATTTGACTGACCGGTGGTCGCTAGGCAAAAGCTTCTAAACGACGTTTGCCGGGTTGGTCATAATTCGAGCATGAACAGTTGCGAACAGCCCGATCTTGATCGGGCCACCTGCTCGGCTGCCTTGGCCGCTTTCATTGCGGAGGCGCGCGATTTGCGCAGGGCAGCGACGACCGACCCGGTACGCGGAAGGCGGCGGCTGGCGTTGCGCGAATGGCAGGTCGCCAGGCTGGCGCGAACGCATGCCGATCTGCTGGGCAGCGAACGTTACGGAGCGGCGGCGACCTTCTTCCTGTCGGATCTTTACAGTCCGAAAGATTGTGGTGAACGCGATGCCGAACTTGAGCGGATTCTGCCGCTGATGACCAGCATGTTGCCGGTCTCCGGCCTGCGTGCATTACTGCTGGCGATCGAGGTCGATGCCCTGTCGGAGCGTTTCGACGGGGCGATGGTCGGAGTGCTGGGGGCGCAGCTGGACGGCGCGGGCATGGATGAAGTCGCTTATGCCGATGCCTACCGCAAGGTAGGCGATCGTCCGGGGCGTGAAACGCAGATCCGCCTGATCAACGAAACCGGTGAAGCGCTCGATGCATTTGCGCAAAAGCCCTTCGTGCGCATGGCGCTGAAAATGATGCATGGGCCGGCAAAGATGGCCGGTCTGGGTGAGTTGCAGGCCTTCCTCGAACGCGGCTTCGATGCCTTCCGGACCATGCGCGATGCCGGAGAGTTTCTCGAGTCGATCGTCAGCCGCGAGCGTGCGTATTCCGCCGCGCTCTTTTCCGGAAGCGCTCCGTTAGCCTAGCTGGCCAGCCACAGGCAGCCGCCCTTGGTTTCCTTGTCGATCGCCGCCAGCACGCGCTGGTGTTCGGCCAGTTCCTCGGCGCTTGGCCGGCGTACCAGCAGCGGTTTGCGCTCGGTCTGCCTGGCGCTCCCGGCCGAGGTTGAGCGGGGCGTCGCATCGGGTTCGATCATCAGCGAATTCTGCCCGCGCGTCATCGCCAGGAAGACCTCGGACAGTAGTTCCGTGTCGAGCAGCGCGCCGTGCAGCGTGCGCTGGGAATTGTCGATTTCGTAACGTTCGCACAGGGCGTCGAGGCTGTTCCGCTTGCCGGGGTGCAAGTCCCTGGCCATCTTGAGCGTGTCGGTCACGCCATTGCACAGGGTCTCGACGGGCACGCGGTCGAGGCGGGCGAG
>ERZ795054.2218-NODE-2218-length-16696-cov-5.661318_pt1 | contig 16696 bp, 8 predicted proteins | sample MGYA00375138_ERZ795054 | MGnify/ENA primary metagenome ERZ795054 (study PRJEB30183, sample SAMN05720215) | anaerobic digester metagenome | isolation source: active sludge of municipal wastewater-treating anaerobic digesters | place: USA | collected 2014-12-23 ... | reverse complement strand
TACCACCCGGACCGGAATCCGGGCGACAAGACCGCGGAGGAGCGGTTCAAGGAACTGGGCGAGGCCTATGACGTTCTGAGCGACTCGCAGAAGCGCGCGGCGTACGACCAGTATGGCCACGCCGCCTTTGACCCTCGTCAGCGTGCGGAGGCGGGGGGACGCTGGGCGGGCGGCGGGTTCCACGATCCCTTCGAGATCTTCCGCGAGGTGTTCGGCGGCGGCGGCGGCGGGATCTTCGAGGAACTCTTTGGCGGCGGCGAGCGGCGCGATCCCACGGCTCCCCAGCGCGGGGCGGACCTGCGGTATGACCTCGAGATCACATTCGAGGAGGCTGCGCTGGGCTGCGAGAAGGAGATCACGATCACCAAGCCGGACCGGTGCGATCACTGCCACGGCAGCGGGGCGGAAAGCGGCTCGGGCCACAAGAACTGCACGACATGCGGCGGACGCGGCCAGGTCGAGCAGGTTCTGGGCGGCTTCATGCGCGTGCGCCAGATCTGCCCCCGCTGTCAGGGCGCCGGGCGCGTGGTCGAGAAGCCCTGTCGCGCTTGCCGCGGGAGCGGTCAACGCAAAGCGACCGTGCCGGTCAAACTCCGGATTCCGGCCGGGGTCGACACGGGAACGCGTCTTCGTTCGGCCGGCAACGGGGAGGCGGGCGGGCGCGGCGGGCCAGCGGGGGATCTGTATGTTGTTCTGCACGTGCAGCCGCACGACATCTTTCAGCGCGACGGCGACGATTTGCTGTGCGAGGTCCCGATCAGTTTCGTGCAGGCGGCCCTCGGGGCCGAACTTGAGGTGCCCACGCTCGAAGGCGCGGCGCACATCAAAATGCCGCCCGGCACTCAGAACGGCACTGTCTTCCGGCTCCGGGGGCGCGGGGTGCGCAACCTGCAAGGCTATGGCAGCGGAGACCTGCATGTCCGCGTCCAGATCGAGGTGCCAACGAAGCTCAACGCCGCGCAGCGCGCCAAGATCGAGGAGTTTGCCTCGCTGTGCGACGCGAATGTCAACCCGCGGAGCCGCAGCTTCTTCGAACGGGCCAAGGATTTCTTCCGATAATGCACCGATTCTATCTTCCGCCCCAAGCGATTCGGGAAGGCCGCCTGCGGCTGTGCGACGCCGAGGCGCACCATGCGCTGCACGTCGTGCGCGTGCGGATTGGCGAGCGCGTGATTGTCATGGACGGCGCGGGCCATGAGCTGTTGTGCGACGTGACGGGCACCGGGCGCCATCACGTGGATCTTGCCCTGCGTCAGAGCAGCGACTTGCCGCGCCTTCCCTACCGGCTCACCCTGATCCAGGCCATTGCCAAGGCGAGGAGCATGGACCTCATCATCCAGAAAGCCACGGAACTTGGGGCCGCCCGGATCGTGCCTATTCTCTCCGAGCGCAGTGTCGCCCGGCCCGAGGCGGAGGAATCGGCGCGCGTGGTGGACAAGTGGCGGGCGGTGGCCATCGAGGCCCTCAAGCAATGCGGCGCTCCCTGGCTGCCGGAAATCGAGGCCCCAGCAACGCCGTCCGCGTTCCTGGCCACGCAGCCTCGTTTCTCGCTCATGCTGCTCGCCTCTTTGCAGCCGGGCGCCCGCCATCCTCGCGAGCATCTGCGCGCGGCGCGACAGGACGGGCCGGCGCCTCCCGATGATGTGGCTGTTTGGGTCGGGCCGGAAGGGGACTTCACGCCCGCCGAACTGCAATTGATCCAGTCCGCCGGTGCGCTGCCGATCACGCTGGGGCCGCTGGTGCTCCGAAGCGAGACCGCCGCGTTCTACTGTCTGTCGTTCCTGTCGTACGAACTGCAGCGGGGGTCCGAGGCCCCACGCTGACCGCATCGGCGGTCCGGCGGACAACCGGGATGGCGAATCGGGCAGCGGACGCGCCCGGCAATTCTCAGTTTGACGACGTTCAGAACCGCTGGCACGCGCCCGGCTTTCCTTGCCCTTGCCGGGACGACTCGGTAGGCTGCGCCCACGTTATGGTCATCAAGAAATACACCTTCGAGGCTGAGCCGGTCCTCATGGACTTTCACGAGTATCGTCACTGCACCTTCCGCAAGTGCCGGCTGATCTTCTGCGGGTACTCCTCGGTGACCATCGATGCCTGCCGGTTCGAGGATTGTCGATGGGAATTCGGCGGTCCGGCGCTGGCGACGCTGCAATTCCTGGCCAACCTCAACCAGACCGGGACGGAGATGAGCAAGTTCATCGTCAACCAGGCGCTGTCGGTGATCCAGCAGGCCCAGCCGTCGGCCGCGTCTGCCCCCGCCGCGCCCGCCGCACCGGCCATGCCGACGAACTCAGATATCAAGGCCTGACCGGCTCACATGACCATCCCGCCGTCGACGGTGAGCACCTGTCCGGTGATGTAGCGCGCGGCCGGGCTGGCGAGGAACACGGCCGCCCCCGCGATATCGTCCGCATTGCCGATGCATCCCATCGGGATCTGTCGGAGCACGTGCGCCCGCTGCTCGTCGGTGAGCTTTGAGGTCATGTCGGTGTCGATGAAGCCGGGCGCGATGACATTGGCGGTGATGCTGCGCGAGGCCAATTCGCGCGCCAGCGACTTGGTGAAGCCAATCAAGCCCGCCTTGCTCGCAGCGTAATTGCACTGGCCGGCGTTGCCCATCAGACCGATCACCGAGGCGATATTGATGATCCGTCCGGCCCGCTGCCGGATGAAGGCGCGCACGAAGGCCCTGGTCACGTTGAACGCGCCCTTGAGGTTCGTATCGAGCACGGTGTCCCAGTCCTCGTCGCTCATGCGCATCAGCAATCCGTCGCGGGTCACCCCAGCGTTGTTGACGAGGATGTCGATGCGAGACGTCTCGGCCAGAAGGCGCTCGGCAGTCGCCGCCACGGCCGCCCCGTCGCTGACATCGAGTCCGCACGCCCAACCGCGGCGTCCCAGGGCGCGCACGTCGCCCGCCGCCCTCTCGGCGTTCTCGGCGGTGCGGGAGATGCAGACGACATCGGCGCCGGCGTGCGCCAGGGCGAGGGCGATGGCGCGTCCGATGCCGCGTCCGGCACCGGTGACGACGGCGAGTTGGTTGGCAAGAAGGCTCATGCGATGGGATGGATTTGTTTTTGGATTGTCAGGAGGTCAACGCTTTCACGGTCGTTTCCAGGCTGGGGGCGTCGGCGATGTTCAGGATCTGGGCCTGGGTATCGATGCGGCGCAAAAACCCGCTCAACGCGGTGCCGGGACCAAGCTCGATAAACCGTGTGAACCCCGCGCCAAGCAGGTGTCGGATCGTTTTCTCCCAGAGGACGGATCCTGTGACCTGCTCGATCAGGCGGGAGCGAATCGCGTCCGGATCGCCGTGCGGTTGCGCCGTGACATTCGCGATGACCGGCACGGTGGTCGGGGCCACAGCGGCCGCCGCCAACACAGCGGCGAGCTTCGGCTGCGCGCTGGCCATCAACCGCGAGTGGAATGCGCCCGCCACCGGCAACCGCACGGCCCGGCGCGCTCCGCGTGCCTTGGCCAGGTCGCAGGCCCGAGCCACAGCGTCGGCTTCGCCTGAGATGACGAGTTGTCCGGGACAGTTCAGATTGGCCAGTTGGACGCCGGCTTCGGCGCAGACGGCCCGGGTGGAGGGTTCGTCCAACCCAAGGACGGCCGCCATGCTTCCGCGGGTGGCATCGCACGCTTCCTGCATGAATCGGCCACGCTCACGGACGATCCGCAGACCGTCATCGAAACCCAGGGCACCGGCGGCCGCCAAGGCGGTGAATTCGCCCAGCGAAAGACCTGCCGCGGCCTGGAACTCGAATCCGGGGACAGCCTCCCGCAGCAATCGAAACGCGATCCAACTCACCAGAAAAATGGCCGGCTGGGCGAACTCGCTCCTGGTGAGTTCCGCCTCGGGGCCTTCAAAGCAGAGCCGGCTCAGAGGATATCCCAGGTCTGCGTCCGCCCGATCGACCAGCATGCGCGCCTGGCCAAATCGTTCGGCCAGGTCTTCTCCCATGCCGACGCATTGGGCACCCTGGCCGGCAAACAACAGCGCCGTCTTCGTCATCAGGCCCAAAGGACCTACACGAAAAATCGCCGCAAGGGAAGGCGCGAATGGACCGAATGGGAAGATGCGCGAATGGGAAAATGCATTGCGCGCCCCTCGCTCGTCCGGGTATTACGCAGCGCGGCAGAGTTGCAGCGAAAGCAACGGGTCCTGTTGAACCGGATGTTCCCGATCAGAGCAGTTCATGAGAGAATGTGGGATGCAGAGTTATGACTCCGTGTTCGCCGTGCAGGTTCGGGTTTCTGACAGTGGTCCTCGCGACCGCGCTGCTGAGTTGGCCTCGAGTGGAAGCGGGCGTGGTCACCTGGGACGTTGATCCCGCCGAGAGTTCCATTCGGCTGACGATCGCCGATCAGGCCGTCCCCGTGCCCGATCTGGGGAACGTCACGTTTCGGATTCGCGACGCATCGAGTGACAGCCAGTGGACTGACGCCGGCGGCCGGCGCGCCGCGCTCGACGGGGAGATCGTCACGGATTACGTGGATGCCACCTCGATTTCGTTTCGGGGCGGCGCCCACAACCTCTATGCCGTCGAGGTTGCACGCCTGCGCCCCAACCCGGCCGACTGGGATGCGTCGACGACGAATTACACCAGCACGAGAACCGCACTGGCGGCCTTGGGCGGCCGGGTGCGGGCGACGCTCCTCCTCACCTTCGACACGGCTTTCCTCGCGTTTCGGAACGTCCAACTCGACATCACGAACGCCGTGCCCGGCGCCATCGGCATTGCCGACGGCGCATTCGGACCCGACACGACCTGCATCGGCATCGCCAGGGCTTGGGCGGACCTGGACGGTCTTGCCCTGCCTCTGGGGCTCGGTCAACCCCTCCCGGATCTTCTGCACGCGGAATTGGCTCCGACGATTGTGACCAATGCCGCCGGCGGGATGATCACGGCGCTGGACGGCCTGAACCGCAAGTTGACGTACGCCATCAACCTCCCCGATCTGGCCATCGATCTGGATGGCACGGTTGTCCGGGGTTCCGCGGCCGGCCTGGTTGTCGCCTATGCCACTGTGCCTGCGCCGACGCCGCCCACTCTGAGTGTGAGGAGGCAGGACGGCGAAATCGTGCTCGCGTGGTCCAGCCAGGCGACGGGCTTCGCGCTCGAATACGCGACTGAGCTGCCGCCGATGCAGTGGCGCCAGGCTGCCCCGCCGCCCACCGTCAGCCACGACCAATTCGTCGTCACGAACGCGGCCTCGAGTGCCGCGGTTTTCTACAGGCTTCGCAAGCCTTAACCCGGTTGGGGGTCACGGTGCTTCCATGCGCGTGGCCCTCGCATGCCGGGCCGAGGTTCGCAAGGCGAGGGCCACGGCGGCGCAGCCCCACACGAGGACAAGACCGCCAAGCCACAGCGCGGCGGTCTGAAACCAGCCGCGGTCGCGTCCGTTGCGAGCGTGCAGGCGGATGGTGAGGGGTTTGTTCGGTTCGGTCTGGAGCGCCTGCACGAACGAGAAGCGCAGCCCGCGTGTGGGGAGGTTGACGCGCAGTGGAGCGACCTGCGTTTCGGCCAGGGCCTGGACTTTCTGCAACTGGGCCACTTGCTGCTCGGCCACGCGGGTGTCGTAGTCCTTCGGCGCATCGGGGGCCTGTTCGGCGGCGAGGTCGCTCCCTTCCAGACCGAGGCGCGCATTGTTGAGGAACACATAGTTGCGCTGCGCCTCGATAAGCTGGATGCTTTGAGCCCGGTTGACGTCGGCTTCGAGGCGTTTGAACTCCGCGGCGGCCTGTTGATCGCGGATCTGGGCGCCCTTGAATCCCTTGAGCTGCGTGGCCTTGTCGAGGTTGCCGGTGGCGAATTCCGTCCGGGCGCGTTGGAGGAAATCCACGGCGCGCGCCTCGAAGCTGGCCTGCTTCGAGAGTTCCTGGCGCTGGTATTCGGCGAAGGTGAAATCCTGGCTGACGGCGACCATCTCGGCGCTTTCGTAACTCATCGTGCCCGCGAATCTCCGGTACGAATAGTCGGGCGGGACGAACAATTCCCAACGCGCGTCTTTGAGAGGCAGGTCGAGCCAGGGCGAATCGAGCCGGACCGGGCCCGCCACACGCGGGAAATCCACGCGTCCGACGTAGACGACTTCGACGGCGATGGGGGCGTCGTCGGTGGTGGGACGTTCGAGCGGCAGCAGGAGCCGGTCGTCGCGCCGGGCGGGGCGGACGGGTTGGCCGTCCACAAAGGCGGACCAGAGCCGGGCTTCATTCGGGAGGGCGACTGCGAGGTTCTGGCGCCCGTTGTTGCGGATGCTCAGTTCCATCTGGGTCATTTGTTGGCCGTCGTCGGCCAGGACCGTACGGAGTCGCGCGCTGTCCACGAGGCCTTGCAGGACGGCGGCGTCTTGAAACCGGCGCACGTCCAGGCGCATTGTCCAACCGGGGCGCAGGTAGCGGTAGCAGAGCACTGGAAGTCCCGGGTGGGACGAGGTTGCCCAGCCTGGCAACTCGCGGGCGTCGATGCGCAGCAACTGATTGGGGGTGTCACCCGGCGCCAACTGCAACTGGCCCTGCGTGAGCAACCCCACGGCGCCGGCTTCGCGCTCGACACCGACCGCCTGGAGACCGGCGAGCACCAGCGTGTTCGAGTCGCCGCGCGGCATTTCCCACGGCACGGTCAGCCGGTAGAGGCCCATGACCTTGTTTTGCAACTCGATTCGCCACTCGCCATCGGTGTGGTCGCGGCGGCGGATGCCGGCTCCCAGCAGTTCCACATTGCGCCAGGCGGGGGGTGTTTTGAGTCGGAACTCGCGTGTTGGGGCGTTCTGGATTTCGTACCGGATCAGGGTCTGGCCGCTGACACGCGTCTCGCCGACGTTCGCCAACGTGACGATCTCGGCGCGGATCCAGGATTCGAGCTGCTCGGTCGCGAGCGCGATTGACCACGTCGACTCGGCGGAAGGCTCGCCAGTCAGGTGCTTGAACGCCAGCGCACCGGCGCTCGCCGGCGTGAACCCGGGCACTGTCGCCGCCGGGATTTCGACCACGCCGACCAGGTTGGTCGTCTTGAGTCCAACGCCAGGGCCGGCGGACACGGTCATGTAGCCGTCGAGCTTGGCCACCTCGAGCGGATGCACGCCGGCCAGGGCCAACACGGGCGGCAGGTTCGTCAGGGGTCGATGCCAGCGGACCTCGACCTGGACGCGGCCAATCGTACGTTCCTTGAGCGTGAGGTCGAGGAAACGCTCCGTTCCCTCGGTGTGTTCCGTCCAGCTCTGGATGGCTTCGCTGGCGACTGCTTCGAGGCGCCCTTCGGCGGGCAGGCGCAGGCGCAGGGCGAACACCCCCAGGCGGGTAATGGTGTAATCGATCTGGCTGAGGAGATCCGTCTGTTCGAGGCCGACGGTGAAATGCTGGCGCTGCAGCACCTCGGTGCGCGGTTGCAGCACCTCGGCCCTCACGTCGAGATCGAAGTCGGGCCGGAGAAACCGCCAGGCACTGAACACAGCCAATTGGGCGTCTTCGGCCGCCTTGGCGAACTCGGCGTTGTCCACCCGGTCGAGGCCACTCGCGCGCTCGACGCTCAGGCCCAGTTCCGCCGCGGCCCGGACGCCGATGCTGCCGGTCTGGCGCTTCACATCGAGCGCCTCAGGCACCGCAATCCGCGCGCTGACCGGGAGGGCGTCGAGAGTCTGTTCCAGTTCGAGGGTGAGTCGCAAGCCGGGGGTGACGGGTTTGAGAAGGTCGACCTCGAGCGTGTCGGCGTTCGTCGGCGTCAACTGCCAGGAACGAACGTGCGGGCCCTGCACCTTGAGGAGCCGGCTGCCAGACGGGAGCCGGACGCACACCCGGCGCAATTCGCCCTGGCTGACCTGCCAATCCATGACGGCGCGTGTGCGAATGGCGCCGTTGCCCAGCGTGACGAGCGCGGTCTGATTGGCGAAGACCGTCGCCTCGACCTCGTCGGCCCGCTTGCGCTTGGGTGTCCAGCGCAGGTTCAGTCGATCGCTGCCGCCCAGAACGGCCTCGACCACGGTCGTCTCTCCCTCGAGCCGCCGCACGAAACCAAGTGCGTCGGGATACTCGACATCGGCGTCCGGCTCGGAAAGCACAAGCGTCAACTGCCCGCCCAAGGCGGGCGGCAGCGCCAGATTGAGTTCCGGTTTGGCCAGATCGCCGCCCAAGGGCGCCAGCAGTTTCAATCGCAGCGTGGCGGAGCCGGGGTGCGGCATGAACACGCTCCATTCGTCGCCGTTCCGCCAGAACTGCGCATCGCCGGTCATGACGGTCGATTCCTGGACCGCAACGTCCGCGCCGAACAACTGAGCAGACGCATTGGTGCCGTTGGCCACGAGCAGGAGCGTGGCGTCGAATTGGGCGGCCCGCGGGCCGGCGCTGCCGGTCAGATCCAGGCGTGTGATCGTCACGCGGCTCGAAAGCGGCTGCGGCGACGAGGCAGCGAGGGCCTCCTCACCGCCCGTCAGCAACAACATTGCCAGCACAGTCGTCCCGGCGGCCGAGGGTGTCCCGGCGATCTCGGTTCCCGGTGAAGCATCGGGAGGGGACGCTGGAGGCGGGCGGTTACTCCTGGCGCGTTGACGCCAGCGCAGAAGCCACCAGGCGGGCAGCGAGGCCAAGAGGGCAGGAACGGCCAGGGTGAGGGCCAGGTGCAAGACACGCCAGGCGATCAAGAGATCGGCGGTCGCCAGACCCGCGAGCATCAGCCCGACCGTCAGCCAGAGGGCTTTGGGATGGGCCGAGCGCCACTGGACCAGCACAAGCATCAGGCCCGCCAGGAAAGCCAGCACCTGGACGGCGGCACGGGCAAAAGTGAAGAGTCGGTTCGACACCAGGCCGACGCTGATCCGGGGGGCCTTCTCCTCGACGCTCAGGACTCGCGTAAACGTGTAGGCCCGTCCCGCCTTGGGAAGGTCGAAGCGGATCGACTTGATGCCAGCCGCCGTGGGCCCGGCGGCGTCGAAGACCGGCATCGCCTCGGGAGCATCCGCGAGGGCTTCAGTCGGCGCTTGAATCGGAGCGACCACTTGGACCTGCTGGGGCTGTGCCGGCTGCGTAGCCGCCGGGCCGGTCTGGACTGCGGGAGGGGCCGCGGGAGGGGCTGGGACGACCTGCGGACGTCCGGCAAGGCCGTAACGCTCGAGCATCCGCTGATCCATCGGCGCGGTTTGGTCGCGGGCCGTGGCTTCGAAGAACTTGTCGGCGGACATGATCTGCACGCTGCCGTCGGCGAACACGACCTCGCGGCGTCCTCCGGGCCGTTCGGGCGAGTACGCGATGATGGCATTGGGATCGGCCTCGGACTTGCCGGCGCCGACGTAGGTGTATCGCTGGCCGGTCTCAGGATCGATGAGCACCTTGTCGGTGCCCAGCTCGTTCCTCATCGCCTCGAAGCTGTCGGGCATCCGTTCCTGGTTGTCGCCCGCGTAAAGGCGGGCGGCCAAGCCGATTTGTTTGAGGTTATTGAGCGAATTGATCCGCTGGGCTTTGCTCTTGGCCTTCGAGAGGGCTGGCAGCAGCATCCCGGCGAGGATGGCGAGGAAACAAAAGACGATCAGGACGGTGACAACGCCGCCAAAGCCTTTTCTGTTGCCGTACCAGACCAGGGCGATCACGAACGCCAGGAGGCCCGTGCCGAAGATCAGCACGGCGCCATACTCGTGCCAGAGTCCGCGATAGGTCGCGATGAACTGGTCCCAGCCGTCGCGCCAGCCGTAGGTGGTGCCGCCGGTGACTTCGAGGGTGCCTCCGAAGCCGTAAACGTGGCGGGTGGGAGGCACGTGCAGCACCCACTCGGCATAGGTGCCGGGCACGTCGGTCTTGGGGGCATCGAGTTCGAGGCGCCTGGGCCACAGGCCGCCGAGGGTGCCGACCTGTTGAGCGTACTTGAGATCGATGGCGTAGATCTGATCGCGGTTCTCGCCGCGCGGCAGCGCCACCACCACCCAATCGCCGTCCCTGTCGGCGCGCACCGGTTCGCCATTGACGGCCACGCCCCAGAGAGTCGCGCCGGGGGCGAGTTCGAAGCGCTGGTGCGCGCGCTCGTTGTTCTTCACCAGGAAGCTCGCCTGCGTCAGCATCTCGCCTGTGTCGGTCAGCACGCTCGTGAATTGGGCGCGGTCGGCGACCGCATCGAGCACCGGGACCTCCTCGTGACGCATGAGGTGGAGTTCGAGCGCATAGGCGGGACCTTCGTAGCGGTAGGCCAGGAGCACCGGCCGGGCCACCAGCGCGCGATCGGTTGCGGCCAGTTCGGAGGGATCGATGCGCCTCAAAGGCTCGGCGATCGGCGCCGGTTCGAGGGCCAGGTTGGCCGCGCTCGTGATGGCGACCGCGCCGGTCTCCCGCTCGACGTCGAGCGGGTGGGCGCCCCCGGCGTCCAGCGTCGCTTTTTGCGGGTCGAAGCCATGGTCATAGGTCACAACCAGGGTGTAGCCGCCCCAGACCTTGTCCTGCAGGGTGATCGTCCAGACGTCGCCCTCGCGATCTTTGCGGCGTATGTTGGCGCCGGTGAACTCGACATTCCGCCAGTGGGCCGGGAGCCGGACGCGGAATTGCTGAACTCCCTGGTTGACGATGCCAAACCGGATCGTGGCGCCGCCGCCGACCAGACCGTCCCCGATCGTGATCAGGTTGAAGACCTCAGCCACAATGCGCGCACTCAGACGTTCGACCGCCAGGATGACACGCCAATCCGCGGCGTCCGCACGGAAGGCGAGCAACTCATCCCGCCGCTCGGGCAAGCCACTGACCGGGATTTCCCGGGCGCCGCTCAGGGGGCCGGTTTTCAGTTGAATGCCCGCGCTGGCACCCGCGCCGATCAGCGCGGTTTCCCGCGCGGTGTGGGTCAGGCGCAAGGGGGTCAGGATGATCTCCGATGGCAGGCGGTTGAGCGCCTGTTCGAGGCGGATCGTGAGGACGCGCTGGCCCAGCAGGCGTTGGGCGAATCGCAACCGCAATTTGCCCGCGCTCGATTGCCAGTCCTCGATCCCTTCGCCTTCGACGTGCGCAACCGTCAAGTCGGGCGGCAGACCCCATTCGAGACCGTAGATGCCGGCTCGCGAGACATTGAGATCGACCCGATGATCGACCAGCAGGCGCGTTTCCTCCACCGCGGCCCGCACCCGCGTGCTCCCCGTCACCAGCGGCTCGACGGGTGAGAGATGCAGGTGGAGCACCGCGGGACGCAGATTGAACTGAAACGCCGCGAACTCGCCGGGAGCGGCATTGACCTGCCACAGCGCCTCGCTCCGGTCCACCCGCGCCACCAGGTCCTCAGTCCGCACGCCGAGGCGACCGGTCTCGCGCTGGATTCCCAGGGGTTGCGGTGGACGCAGTTCAGCGGCGCCCGGCAAAGCGGGCAGCGGTTGTTCCGACACCACGTCGAAAGCGGTCACGCCTTCGAGCGGGCGGATGAGGTCGACCATGATGATCGAAGCGCCCGCTTCGGACGTTGCCTGCCAATCCTTGATCAGATCGCCGCTCAGTTTGGTGAGCGTCTGGCCCGACGGCAACGCGAACCGGATCTGCGAGCATCGACCTTGCAGGACTTCGCACGCAAAGGTGGTTGACAGACGGATGGCCGCCGGCGTGGCGTCCACAGCGCATCGCGTGTCCACCGTGACCAGAGCCTCGCGCGTCGTTTCGGTCGCCTTCGCTTGCCAGCGCACGGCAACCTGGCGGTCTGCTCCCACCACGCCGCGAACTTCCGGCTGAGTTGGGTCGCTCCCTTCGAGGGGGACACCGCTCGCAAGCTGGAGGTCCACGTGCGGGTCGGCGGACCTGACGGAGAGTGTCGCCGCCGCCGCCGGAGGCCCGGTGAAGCGGACGATACTCCACGGTTCTTCCCGGGTAACCCGGGCCGCCAGCGTCAGGTCAATCCGATTGCTGCCGGGAGCGTCCGCGTGCAGGGTGAATTGGCGGCCCTGCCTGACGATCTGCCAGCCGTCAGGCAATTGAGGATCCAGCAGAGCCAGCTCGCCCTCGAACAGCGGCGCCATGACACGATTCGTCGTTGGGGATGTCGCATGGATCGAAACCAGGAACCGCGCGCTGGCGGCCGCGACTTCGCCGGTGTAGGCGATCGAGTGGACCAGCAGATTGGTGAGACCGGCCGGGGACGGACCCGCGTCAGGCATGGCCAGCCTGGGAGGGCCCGTGCCGCGGGAAAGCACCTGCAGCCCGTTAAGCACCGCCACGCCCCCCGGCGCCGGAACGACCTCAATCACCACGGGCTGGCTTGTTTCGACTGGCAAGTCGCGTTGGACAATCACCGGCATCCGCCCGCGGCCCGCGAGCAGCACGGGCGCCTCCTCCTGCGGCGAGGCCCTCAAAGGCCCGAACGTATTCGTCCCTGAGCGCAAGATGAAACTCGAGGCTTGTTCGCCCGCCACATCGGGCGCGGCCCAACCATAGAGGTAGAAGTGATACCGACCGGCGTCGAGGCCGGTGAGCGTGACGACCATGTTCGACCCGTTCGGGGCGAACATATACGAGTCGAGCATCGGATCGCCCGTCGCGTTGCCCCAGACACCCGGCGCATTGCTGACAGCCACGGCGACGGGCGATGTCGAGCCGTCGGCGTATCGCAGGCCTTCCAAACGCCCGTCCGGGACGGGGGCGGTGCCGGGCTGGTACTTCGGCTGGTAATGGCCATAGGCATTCCAAAAGTCATTTGTCTGCTGGCCGGCCGCGGCGAAGCCGACCTTGCCGCTCGCCGATCCGGCGCCGAAATCGACATTCAACAGGATCTGAGCCCGACCTTCGGGCGCAATCGCCCCGCCGGCGAGCAGAGACCACAGGAGAGACCAGAAGGAGAGAGAACGGAAAGAAGGTGTTTTCATGGGATTACCTAACCGCCGTCTTCGCAAATCGTTGTTAATAAACAACTTTAAACGTTCAACGTTCAACGTTCAACGCTCAACGCTCGACGTTCAACGCTCAATTTCCAACCAACAGGAGTTCGGCGAGCTCAGTGCGTGTCCACTACAGGTTTCACCGGTGAAGAACCCTCGAATGTCAAAACAGGCAGCAGGCCCGGCAAGTGTCATCCTGGCCCGAGGCGCGCCTCGTCAGAAGTGATACCCCAGCGTCAGCATCAAGCCGTGATTGAAGACTTCGTAATCGCCGTCGACGGTCTGGCCGGTCGCGGACGGCGCGCTGCCCTTGACGGTGCGGGTGGGTCCGTACCCGAATTGATAGGCCAGATCGAAGCTGAACTGTTTCCCCTTGCGGCCGACACCCAAGCTGAAGACATGCCGGTCCAAATCAGCGACCAGCGGTGTGTAGTGTTCGTCCGGGACCGAATTCTGGTTAAAGATATAGCCGCCGCTCACATGCCAGCCATTGTCGAAGTAGCGAGTGGCGCCCCATTCGAAATACCAGCTCGATTCCCAGTCGAATGTCAGGGGGATGTCCTGGGGGAGCAGCGGCGGGAAGGCCGCGGCTTGCTTGATGGTCACGGTGTTCAGGCGATTCCAGTCCGTGTAGTCCGCGTTGAACTCGAAGTTCCAGCGCGGATTGGGGCGGTAGGAAACACCGACGATGGTCTTGAGGGGAAACGGGAAGTCGGCCTGGGCATCGACCTTTTGTTCGGGGAACGAAGGGACGGCTCCGCCGCCGGGCAGGGGGAGGGCGACGCCATTTCGGAACGACGTGCGGCCTTCGAGGTTGGGGGTTGTGATGCTGCGAAAGGAGGCGCCGAAAGAGAGTTTCTCACACGGTTTCCAGAGCACGCCCAGGTTATAGCCCAGATCCCATCCGTCACCCTTGACCCGAAACGCATCATAGGATTGGTTCGGCCAGAGCAATCCCTGGCGCAGATCGATTTCGGCGTAATTGACGGTTAGACCGCCGGCAATCGAGAGATTCGGACGGATCGCCCAGGCGACAACCGGGTTGACCGTCATGTAGGTCAGGCTGCCTTCGGTGGCCACGGTGCGGAAGCCGGTGTCCTGGGGCCATTCCATGCTGAGGCCAAAAGGCGAAAAGACGCCCAGCCCGAACGTCAACGGCAGCTTCTCGGGGCCGTAGGTGTAGAAGATCTGCGGGACGGCGTGCCAGGGGTTCTCGTTGTCGAACGATCGGCCCGTAGGCGAATCGTACTCGACGCCCAGGTGCAGGCCATACACTCCTCCGCGCAGATGATGGCCCTCCAACTGGCTGATTCCCGCGGGATTGTAGTAGATGGCCGACGGGTTGTCCGCCGTGGCAACGAAGGCCATGCCCCGACCCACGGCAAAGGCATCCTGGTCGGGCAAGTCGAAGCCATTGGAGTGGAGCACCGTCGAGGTTGAACCCAGAGCGGTTGCCACATAGATCCTGAGCGAGGTCGGAATGGATGGCTGCATGGGCTGTGGGCTGGTTTCTACAGAGGGCGCCCCTCAGTCGTCAAGCCGAGAAGGGCGGAATTACTTTCTTTTTTGCTCTGATGCCAAGGGGAATATCAGACAGTCATGGAACACCCCCGTCAACTGATGTGGAAGACGGACGACACGGTGCGTCCCCGGATTTTTTCCACTTTGCGCCAGGCGCTGTGGTCGTTCAGGGTGACCCAGCGGCGTTCTTCCTTGCGGTAATGCCAGTCGCGGTCGGACTGGTAGAAGGCCTGGAGTCCGCGCCCTTCGATGATGTTGCAGATCTGGCTGTCGTGATTGTTCAAGGCGTCGTAGTCGGTGACGGCCCGCTGGCCCATCTCGGAGTAGAGCTCGTTGAGTTCGAGCAGGAGGTCGTTGAGCGCGCTGTCGAGGGGGCGGGCGGCCAGTCCGATCCGCTGGGCCTCGCGCAGGGTGATGGGGTAGCTGTGGGAGGGGTAGCTCGAGTTGAGGCATTGGCTGATCGCCGCGGCCTTCTTCCGATCCTTCATGTGATAGGAGAGGATCTCCATGCAGAGTTTGACCGAGAGCGAGCTGATCCGGTGGACTGCCCCGATGACCAGGGGGTGGATGTAGGGGAAGACCGCCTGGTACGGATTCACGGCGTCGGCCTTGACCTCCTTTTGCCAGAGGCGGATGACGCGCATGAGTTCGTCCTGGCTCACACTGACGCGTTCGTTGTCCCGGTCGAGCGGGGAGAGGGCGTGCGCGAGCGAGGTGTCCACGGCGGAGAGGTGGGCCAGAGGCCCCATCTCGATGGCGTCGGCGCCGAGGGCGAGCATGGTTGCGGCCGACTGGCATTCGAGCGGCACAAGCACGACCAGGCGCCTGGTGAATTGGCGAAGCAGATTCACCATCATCAGGGACGCTTGGCCGGATCCGCCGTCGGACTTGACGAAGAGGGTGATTTGGGGCTGGGGCCCCAGTCGCCGGAGCAGGCCGTAGATCGCGATGACGTCGTTCTGGCAGACCGACCCGTTGTTCGAGTTCCAGTAGGTCAGGAAGCAGCGTCCGACCTGCCGCTCGATCCGCTCGACGATCTTCTGGGTGCGATTGAAGAGCACCGGCGGGCGCTTGATGCGGGGGCGCGGCTTCTTCGGGATATGGGGTGGGTTGTCAGTCTGCATGAAGTGTTGTTTCCGGCATGTCAGGCATCGACGAGCATGAACGTCACCTCGGCCTCGCTCACGACGTCCTCTCCCACCAAACACACCCCTTTTGCCCGCCCGATTTTCCCGCGCCACTTGGTGAGTTCAACCTGGATGATCAAGGTGTCGCCGGGGCGGACCGGGCGGCGCCACTTGACCACCTCGGCCGACATGAAGTAGGCGAGTTTGCGGGAGTACTCGGCCTGGCGCAGCATCAGGATCCCTGCCACCTGGGCGATCGCTTCGAGTTGGAGCACGCCCGGCATGATCGGGTGTCCGGGGAAATGACCGGCGAAGAACGGTTCGTTGACCGTGACGTTCTTCACGCCGGTGATCGTGTTGCCCTCGATCCGCGTCACCCGATCCACCATGAGGAAGGGATAGCGGTGGGGGAGGATCTTGAGCAACTCGTCGGCATCGAGCGTGGAGCCGTCGGTGAGCGGCGCCAGAGGTTTGCCGCCCGTCGCCGGGGCCGCATCCCGCGGATGGGGCGGCGGGGCGAAGGCCTGTGTGGCCGCCTGGACCTTGCGCATCTGGGTGCTGATAAGGCGGGCCAGTTCACAATTGGCCGCGTGGCTCGGGCGGACTGCGACCACGTGACCTGCCACCGGCCGGCCCACCAGGCTGAGGTCGCCCACGATGTCCAGGATCTTGTGCCGCACGAATTCATCGGCAAACCGAAGGGGTTCGGTTGTCAGGACGGCGTCATCGCGGATCACCACGGCGTTCTCCAGGCCGCCGCCCTTGATCAGGCCGTTCTTGATCAGGTATTCGATCTCCTCGAAGAAGCAGAAAGTCCGCGCCGGCGCGATCTCGCGGGCCCACGTCTCCGCCGAGAGCTCGATCGAACGGCACTGGGTGTGGCGGCCTTGCCGATCCGAACTGGTGCATGTCACCTTGAGACGGTCATGGGGAAACACGGCCATGAACGTGTCCCCGCTGGACATTTCGAGGGGCTCGTTGACCGAGTAGATCTCACGCGCCTCGCCCTGGGGGACAATTCCGGCCGCCTCGATCACGCGCGAGTACTCCCGCGCGCTCCCGTCGGTCACCGGCGGTTCGCCCGCATCGAGTTCGACCAGCGCATTGTCGACCCCGCATCCGGCCAGGGCCGCCAGGATGTGCTCGACGGTGTGGACCCGGACATTGCCCTTGCCCAGAGTGGTCGAGCGAGTGGTCTCGACCACGTTGTCGATGTGGGCCTC
>ERZ795054.2216-NODE-2216-length-16713-cov-3.718754_pt1 | contig 16713 bp, 18 predicted proteins | sample MGYA00375138_ERZ795054 | MGnify/ENA primary metagenome ERZ795054 (study PRJEB30183, sample SAMN05720215) | anaerobic digester metagenome | isolation source: active sludge of municipal wastewater-treating anaerobic digesters | place: USA | collected 2014-12-23 ... | reverse complement strand
GCGGTGCCGGTGATCAAGGAATGATGTATGGTTATGCTGTCGACGAAACTCCTCAATTTATGCCGCTTCCCATTACTTTAGCTCAAGAAATGACCAAAAAAATTGACGAGGTAAGAAAAACAAAATTAAAATATCTCCGTCCCGATGGCAAGGTTGAAGTCAGCGTTAAATATGAAAAGGGAAAACCGGTATTTGTCGATTCATTGGTTATCGGTATTCCCCATGATTTAAAAATTACCAAAGAACAAGTCAAAGAAGATGTTTATCAACAAATTGTTAAACCAATTTTTGAAAAATATAACCAAAAATTAATTAATCTCAACAAAATAATTTTTAACGGTACTGGCCAATGGGAGATAGGTGGTCCCTCGTCCGACACTGGTGTTACTGGTCGCAAAATTATTGTTGACACTTATGGTGGTATGGGACGTATCGGCGGTGGTGCTTTTTCCGGTAAAGATCCGTCGAAAGTTGATAGATCTGCAGCTTATGCTGCTAGATATATTGCCAAAAATATCGTTGCTTCTGGTCTTGCTCATCGCTGCGAAGTTCAGATAGCCTATGCCATTGGCTACAAAGATCCAATTGCCAAATCAATTGAAACTTTTGATACAGGTAAAAAATCTCAAAAAGTAATAGAAGATTTTGCCTGGAATCTTTTAGATCTTTCTCCAAATGGAATAATAAAAGGTCTCAAATTACTCCGGCCAATTTACCGCCAAACCGCTGCTTATGGCCACTTCGGCAATCCATCCTACCCTTGGGAAAAAATAGTCTAACTATTCTTCACCTAATTCCATTGGCTGTCCGCAACACACTAGCATTCCAACACCATTTTGGATTACCTTAATTACATTGCCGCAGATTTTGCATTTATATACTTGATTAATTTCTGTCATATTTTAATGTTACCATATTACATGAAATCAAATCGTCTTGTCTGGCTCGATTTTTTAAAAGGCTTGGCTATTTGTGCGGTTGTCCTCGATCATCTTTATGGTGTTTTTTATAAAAATATTTTTATTCAACAACACACCTCTTTTTCTGTTGCCCTATTTATTTTTCTTGCCGGTATTACTACTGCCATGTCTTTGTCAAAATACAATCTTTTTCAGTTTTATAAAAAAAGACTTTTGGCAATTATCAATCCCTATATACTAGCCACCTTTTTAATCAGTCTGTTTATTCACAAGCCTTTTCTTTCCAGTCTTATTAATTTCAACGCCGCCGGCCCTTTTTATTTTATCGCCTTCTTTTTGCAATTACTTTTAATTGCTCCAATTTTAAATAAATTAAATTATTTTTTTCTTCCGCTAATTTTTGCAGTTTCTTTTCTATTAAATCGTTTTCATTTTACCAATCTTTGGGGTGGGGGAGAATTTCTTTTCGGTGGATCCTTTTTATTTTTATTTTATCTAGGCATTATTTTTTACAAAAAAATTTCATTTTTTAAACAAAAATTTATATTTTCTATTATTGCCGCTCTAATTTTAATTTTTATCGAACTTTATAATTTAATTCCTGCCACCTGGCACAATCCCCCTTATCTTTTGACCATGTTTTACACCTTAACCATTTTTTCTCTTTTTTATAACTTAAATTTAAATCCAAAAAGCCCGATAATTAGGCTATTTTCATTCCTAGGCCGCTATTCGCTTTATATTTTCCTCTACCATTCGCTTCTTTTTTCCCTGCTTGAAAAATTTTTCTAAATCACTTAACATCAGCCAATGAGAAGAGAAAGAGGTAAATCCCCAAAACATAAAAGTAAAGATGAAAATTTTTCTGCCCCTCTAATTACCAAGGAAATCTTCGAAAAAGACAAAATTCCTGCCTTAAAACAAAGAGAATTTGATAAAAAATTTAAAGTAGAATTAAGCGATGATGAAAACGCCTATCATTTTATTGCCACCAATAACAATCTTTACAACTTTGTTCATCACTATACTCTTGAAGCTACCAAAGAAAAATTAATTGCACAAGGTTACAATTATGATCCGTCTTTTGAAAACGACGACGACTTTCCTTATTATCCACAAATACCGGATACCAGTTATTATTCAAATTTTCCCTTCTTTTTTCTCAAACAATTAAACAATAAATACGAAAAAAATGATCAGGAATTTCCTGTAATTTCTGAATTCACTGTTTTTCCTCTACAAATAAATGTTCAAAACTCCGTCGATAAAAATATAATTTTAAACAAAATCACTCTGAATATGCAAAAAAATAACCAAGAACTTTTAGATCGGATTAATCATGAAGCCGATAAATATCCAATTGTTAGAGACGAACTTGTCGAATCAACTCTCCTCGGTTTTTATTTAATCCAACAACAACTATTAGCCAATCTTAGCAATCCTCCGGAAATCCGTTCCCAAAATCCTCAAAAAGAATCTCAAACTAAACCGACTCAATCCTTTTAAGCCTTGTTGTCTGTTCCCAAAACTTTAATTTTGTGTTTGACCAATTCTCTTACAGCATCTCTTGCCGGTCCTAAATATTTTCTTGGATCAAACTCACCCGGATTTTCTATAAAGAATTTTCTAATAGCTCCGGTAAAAGCCAACCTCAAATCGGTATCAATGTTAATTTTAGCAATTCCCATTTGTCTGGCTGTTTCAAACATATATTCCGGTACTCCCTGAGTATTGGGCAACTGGGCTCCAAAATTATTACAGATATCCACCAAATCTTTTGGCACACTCGAAGAACCGTGCAATACCAATGGATAATCTTCGCCTACAGCCTTCTTAATTTCTGCCAAACGCTCGAAATCCAAACGTGGTTCTCCTTTGAATTTATAGGCACCATGACTAGTTCCAATTGCTACCGCCAATGAATCACATCCACTTTTATCAACAAATTCTTTCGCCTGTTGTGGATTGGTATAAATGGCATCTGCATCACTGACATTTATATTATCCTCAATTCCGGATAATTTACCCAATTCTGCTTCTACCGAAACCCCTCTTTCATGAGCATAATCGACAACTTGTTTTGTCAAGGCAATATTTTCTTCAAAAGGAAATTTCGAGCCATCTATCATTACCGAGGAAAAACCACCATCGATACATGCTTTACAAATTTCAAAATCTTCACCGTGATCAAGATGTATTGCAATTGGAATTGTCGAAGTATTCAATGCCGCTTCCACTAATTTCATCAAATATTCTTGATTGGCATATTTTCTTGCTCCTGCCGATACTTGCAAAATTAATGGCGCTTTCATTTCCTCTCCGGCTTCAACTATCGCCTGAAGTAGCTCCATATTGTTTACATTGTAAGCCCCGATTGCGTATTTTCCGCTTAGAGCTTTTTTAAAGAATTCGTTGGTTGGTACGAGTTGTCTTTTTGCAGCTAAATTCATATTAACTAGAGTATAACATTGATTTTATTATTGTTTTTGATTTTTTAATTATTTTTTGGAAATATCCGGGTCTTAAGTGAGGTTGACATAAACCTTTTTTGACAAACTCTACCACCTGCTCTCTATTTTTTGGTTCTCCCAATATTTCCGTATCAAAATATCGGCCAACAATAAAATTCATATGGGCATCACTATTGGCCATTGTTGGTAAATGACAGATTTTTGCAATTTCCTTCCTGCTTTTATGGTACCAATCGTAAATAAATTGAGGATATCCTTGACGATAAGAACCATTATGTTCTTCAATCGCATGTATATATTTTAAATATTTCATTATTTCTTGGAGATTCATCGAGCCAATACCACCAAAAATATGAGGATGGGGGACGATGACTAACCCTTTATGTTTTTCCGCCCATTCAAAAATTTCCGATAACAAAAAAAACCTTCCTTGTTTTTTATATAATCTAACCATTTTTTCAATTTGCTTTTGACTTATTCCCACTATTACCACATGTTTTTGATAAAAAATTGAAATTAAATGTGGATGTTCCACACAAGTAAATTCTATTCCTGGCAACAACCATATTTTATTTTCTAGTTTCTTTTTTTTGATATACAACATCCCTTTTCGATAAGCCCGGCAGTCGTTGTGATCGGCAAAAGCAATACATTTGATTCCTTTTCGAATTGCCGCATTGATCATTGCCGCCGGCGTATTTTGTCCATCACTGAACCTAGTATGTATGTGTAAATCAATAAACATCTCTTATATTGTATAATAAGCCATGTTCGTCCATCCAGTTTACGCTCAATGTCCTGTTTGTATTGTTACTGTTGGCGGCGGTTTGTTTATCGCCGAAAGACTCAATATCGATAGTTTTTTGGTTTCCATTTGGATTTCGGCTCTCAATACTGCTATTGCTTACTATTTAGCTACCAAAATAAAAAAACCAATTTTTAATAGTGGTTATTTTTGGTCAATTATTTTTTATCTTCTCACTGTTGCTTATCTCGATATCAGTCGTCAAATAAAAGGTATCAATCCTATCTTTGGGGTCGATCGATCTTTACTTGGTTTATCGATTGGTCTTTTACTTTCCATTTTTTCCATTCATTTAGAATTCATTCTTCGCCGTTTCAATAAAGGGAAAGTCTTTTTCTATTATCAAAAAGTAATTATTCCTCTTATAATTTTAATTATTATTACTCTAGTCTTAAAAAATATTTTATGAAATCAGATGACATAAAAAAATTAATGGATAAAGTAAAAAGTCTTGAAAAAGGCCACAAACTCGACCTTTCTTCTGGTGAAGATCTTTCTGTTGCTATCATGAATTTAATTGGTATCGAAGAACACATGTTTTTCACTTCCCAAAAACTTGGCAGTACCAAATATCTCGACATTCTCCAACAAGCCCGTGAAATGCGCAAAGAATTAATGAAAAAAATTGTTAAAGAAAATGAAGGCGAGGTTTGGTGTACCAGCAAACATCTTCTTTCGGCCTCGATGCGTCTCATGGAAGTTGGCACCAAATACTTAAACAAAGGCGACAAAAAAGAAGCGGCAGATTATTTCAAAAAATCTTTTGATCTTTACAATCTTTTCTGGGGACTCAATCTTGGCTTTGTTAAACCCGATCCCAAAAAAGTAAAATTATCCGAACCACCTCTGCCAAAAAATGCTTTTCTTGGCACTATTAGCAAAACTATTAGTAAAATTTTAGATTGTTGCCGTGAATAACTTTATTTTTAAACATGGTCTTACCAAGTCTCAAATTGACGAGCTAATTCATTACTCAAATACCGATAAACAGGTTCTCTCTTTTACTTCCGACAAGACTCGTTTTGCCAATCGTGAAGCTTTTGACAATTGGTTTAGAACCAATCCTGTTATTTACACTCTTTCCGATAAAGATGGAAAACTCTGCGGTCTTATTTGGTTTCAAGAAATTTCCCTAAAAGATCATCCTGATTTTGATATTACTTTTGCTATTCGACTTTACGGCCAAGCTCGGGGAAAAGGTTTAAGTTTAGATTTTATGAAAAAAGCCTTCAAAGATTTTAAACCTCAAAACGTTTGGCTCCAATGTTCTGCCGACAATCTTCCGGCAGTTACTCTCTACAAAAAATTTGGTTTTGAGCTAGTTAGTGAACCGGACAAAAATGGCAAAATTATAATGCTTTTAAAAAATCTCCCCAGCCGATTTTAGTGTAAGTTTCTTTTGCCTCTTTTTCCAATACTCCCGCTACAACTTTTGGCACTTCATCAAAAAACGGTTTAATCTTTGCCAAATTTTTGTCTTCTAAAATTTTCCACTTACTATACCCACCCATATTTGGTGATCTCACCCCAAAAACCACTTTTTTAAAATGCAATTCTCTAATCATAAATGAACACATCGGACATGGTTCGCAGTTGCTATAAATTTCACAATCGCTCAAATCTTTTGTTTTTAATTTTTTTTGTACTTTTCTCATCACCATAATTTCGGCATGACTAGTTACATCTTGTTTTTTCTCGTTAGCATTGGTTGCCGCCGCAATAATTTTCCCGTTTTTTACAATCAAACTTCCAAACGGTGCTTCTCCTTTTTTTATCGACATCTCTGCCAGGGCAATACACTTTCTTATAAAATACTCATCTGTTTTTTGTTTCATATTTGTTATTATAGTACATAATGTTCTCGTCCCTCTTTGCTTCGCCCGTCGTAGCTTTAGCGAAGTCGGGTCAAAGAGGGAAACCCCGCAGCTGCGGGGAGGGAGATTTAAATTTATGCAAATTTCATCCAAACACGTTTTATCCAATTTATTGGCCATAAAAAACGACAAACAATCCGCCCTTTTGTCTCGATTTTTCAAAACCGGCAAAGGTCAGTATGGTTATGGCGATTTATTTTTGGGCATCAAAGTACCTTCTCAGCGTCTCATTGCCAAAAAATACAAAACTCTTTCTCTTTCTGAAATTCAAAAACTTTTGGACAACAAATTTCATGAAGCTCGTTTAACTGCTCTTTTTATTCTCATAATACAATACCTCAAGGCCGACAAAAAACAACAAAAAATCATATATGATTTTTACTGCAAAAATATTAATCGCATTAACAATTGGGATCTCGTTGATTTATCCGCCCCCAATATCATGGGTAATTATTTGCTGACTCATTCCCATCGTCCTCTTTATAATCTTTCCAAATCCAAAAATCTTTGGCATCGTCGCATTGCCATTCTTTCCACTTTTACTTTCATCAAAAACAAAGATTTTACCGATGCCTTGAAATTAGCCAAATATTTATTAAAAGACGATCAAGATTTAATTCATAAAGCTGTTGGTTGGATGTTGCGTGAAATTGGCAAGAGAGATGTATCGGTACTTTTGGATTTTTTAAAGAAACATCATTCTCTCATGCCTCGAACTATGTATCGTTATTCAATTGAGAAATTGGACAAGAGTCAATTGGCACTGATACAATAAGGCAATATGATTAAATTTCTTGCAGATCACTTGCCCCACATTACTCAAATCGGCGCTATTGCTGCCGCTCGTATCGTTGGTCTTGGCGACAAAATGGCCGCTGACCACGCTGCCGTAGAAGCCATTAGAAAAGCTTTTAACGACCTTGATTTCAATGGTCGAATTGTTATTGGTGAAGGTGAACGTGACGAAGCTCCTATGCTTTATATCGGTGAACAGGTTGGTACTGGCAAAGGCCATCAAGTCGATATAGCTATTGATCCATTAGAAAATACCAATGCTACGGCAAATTTTAACAACAATGCTATTTCTGTTATGGCCGCTTCCGAAAAAGGCGGTCTTTTTCATGCTCCCGATATGTATATCAATAAATTAATTGTTGGTCCGGAAGCTGCCGGTAAAGTTCATCTAGATGCTCCACCAAAAGAAAATTTAAAAATTTTAGCCGATGTTCTTCATCGTGAAATTCGTGACTTAGTTATTGTTGTTCTCGATCGAGAAAGAAATGAAGATTTAATCGCTGCTGTTCGCGAAGCCGGTGCCCGGGTTAAACTTATCGCCGATGGTGATTTGATGCCCGGAGTCGCAGTTTGTCTCCGTGGCTCAAATATGCATGCTGTTATGGGTATCGGTGCCGCTCCCGAGGGTGTCATTACCTGTGCCGCCATTCGCTGTTTAAAAGGTGAATTTCAAGGTCGTTTTTGGCCCAAAAGTGCTGACGAAGAAAAGAGATTAAAGAAAATGGGCGGTGATTTGAAAAAGATTTATACCCAAAAAGAATTGGCCAGCGGTAAAAATATTGTTTTTTGTGCTACCGGTGTCACCACTAGCGATACGCTCCAAGGTGTTCGCTTTTTTGGCGGCGGTGCCAGAACCAACACTCTTCTAATGGCCAACGAACTTCACGAAATTACCTTTATCGACAAAACCCATATTTTCGACAAAAAAAATATTGAGTTTCGTTTAATCTAGCCTTTTTGTTCTTTTCGTGATACAAGTGAATATGAAATTTATTTTCGTTTCCGGTGGTGTTATTTCAGGATTAGGAAAAGGCATTACTACTGCTTCTCTGGCATTTCTCCTTAAATCTCGCGGTTACAAAGTTACTCCGGTTAAAGTTGATATGTATTTCAATGTTGATGCCGGTACTCTTCGACCCCAGGAACATGGTGAAGTTTTTGTCACCCACGATGGCATGGAATGCGACGAAGATTTGGGTCATTACGAAAGATTTTTTCATGAAAGTTTAAGAAAAGAAAATTACATTACTGCCGGTCAGATTTATTCCGAAGTTATCCGAAAAGAACGCGCTTTCGAATATGGCGGCGAAACTGTCGACACTATTCCCCACGTTACCGATGAAATCATAAGAAGAATTAAATTAGCCGGCACTGTCAACAAAGCCGATATTGTTTTGATTGAATTTGGTGGAACTGTCGGCGAATACAAAAATGGTATCTTCTTTGAAGCCTCTCGTATTTTGAAATTCCAGAATCCAAAAGATGTTATTCAGCTTCATGTTACCTACCTTCCCTATATGCCTCATATCGGTGAACTAAAAAGTAAACCAGCCCAAACTTCTGTCCATGTTTTAAATAGCCTTGGTATCCAACCCGATATTTTGGTCGCCCGCAGTACCGTTCCCATCGACAAAAAACGTCTCGAAAAAATTGGTTTATTTTGCAACATTCCCGGCCACCAAATTTTTAGTAATCCAGACTTGGATTCCGTCTACAAATTACCTCTTTATTTTCACAACCAAAAACAACATTTGGCTACCGCCTGTCTTAAACTCCTTAATTTACCCGGCAAAAAACATCACCAAATTAAAAAATGGAAAAAATTAATTCAATCGATTGATGCCAAAAAATCCAAAACCGTCAACATTGCTATGGTTGGCAAATATTTCAACACTGGTGATTATAAACTGTCCGATTCTTATGTTTCGGTTATTGAAGCTCTCAAACATGCCGCTTGGAAATTAAATATTGATCTAAAAATTAATTGGATTGATTGTGAAAAATTTTGCGAAAAAGATTTAAAAAATATGGATGGTATTTTGGTGCCTCAAGGTTGGGGCAAAAGGGGAGTCGATGGCAAGGTTGGTGCTGTTAAATTTGCTCGTACCAAAAATATTCCCTATCTTGGTTTATGTTTTGGCATGCAAATGGCCGTTATCGAATTTGCCAGAAATGTTTTGGGATTTAAAGATGCCAATACCACCGAAGCCGATCCCAAAACCAAACACCCCGTTGTCCATATTATGCCCGAACAACAGGAATATTTGAAAAAACATCAATACGGTGGCACTATTCGTTTGGGTGCTTGGCCATGCAAAATTAAACATGGTTCCGTTCTGGAAAAAATTTATCAAAAAGATTTAATTAGCGACGAACGGCACCGTCATCGTTATGAATTCAATATTGATTACAAAGAAAAATTTGAAAAAGCCGGCATGATTTTTTCCGGTCTTTCACCAGATGGCAAGTTAGTCGAAGCCATCGAAATTCCCAAAAATAAATTTTTTGTCGCCACTCAATTTCACCCGGAATATATTTCCCGCCCCCTTTCTCCTCATCCACTCTTTTTAGCCTTCTTAAAAGCCTGTACAAAATAGCCTAAAATAGGATATAATTTCTCCATGTTAAAGACCCTTAGGACTTACTATTCTTTTTTGTGGCGCTATAAAACATACTTTATAGTCTTCTTTTGTGCTTTTTCAATTTATGCCATTTCTGCCAATATTCAACCGTATTTTTTCAAATTATTTATCGACAATATTCCCAAAAGTAATTTTGGTAATTTATTTAAAATATTTATTGCTTATATTTTTGCCCGTATTATCAATGTAATTGCTGATGTTATTAGCGGTATGTCAGGCGATAGAATGCTCATGAATTCTTCACGGGATGTTCGTCTTGAATATTTCAAAAAAATCAACGATCTTGACTTTGCATATCATTTGAGCAAAAAAATAGGTACTTTAATTTCTGCTGTCAAAAGAGGCGACAACGCTTTTTTTGATGTTCATTATGTTCTTCATTGGCGCATGGGCAGTGTTTTTATTAGTTTTTTGATTATGCTTTTCTTTTTTTCTCGCTTAAATATTTATCTGCTTCTTTCTCTTTTAATTTCCCTCACCATTACTATTATTATTGGTAAAAAATTAATCAACAATAATTTAAAAACCAGAAAAGCTTTTTTGGAAAAAGATGATCATATCATGGATGTCTTGATCGATAATTTAAATAATTTTGACACAGTCAAGCTATTTGCCAAAGAACAATGGGAACATAATCGTCTTTTAAATTTACACCAAGAATGGTATAAAAAGTTTTATCAATTTACCAAATCATTTAGACAAATCGATATAAATATTGGAATGATAGGGAATTTAAGTATCTTCTCAATATTAATTCTTGGCCTATTTCAATTCAAAAATAGAATGATTACTATTGGTGATTATATAATGATTGTTAGTTTTATTACATCATTCTATCCTCGTCTTTTTGAAGTAATTTATGAAACTCGCCAAATGGTTACTGCCACTGTTGATCTAGAAAAATATTTTAAAGTTTTTGATGAAGAAATAAAGGTACCTGATCCGATTAATCCGGTAAAGAAAAAAAACGTACTGGGAAAAATCGAATTTAAAAATGTTTCATTTATTTATCCGGACAACAAAAGAAATGCGCTCAATAATTTTTCTTTATCAATTAGACCAGGCGAATCGGTTGCTTTAGTTGGCAAATCCGGCGCTGGCAAAACTACCATTGGCAAATTAATTTTGCATTATTACGATATTCATCAAGGTGAAATTTTACTTGATGATGTCAACATAAATAAATACACTAAATCAAATTTAAGATCTTTTATCGGTGTTGTTCCTCAAGAACCAATTTTATTTAATGATACTATTGGCTACAATATTGCCTATAGCAAACCGTCTGCGACCAAAAGACAGATTATTGCCGCTACAAAATTAGCCAACCTTCACGATTTTATTATGACCCTTCCCAAAAAATATGATACCTTGGTCGGCGAAAGAGGTATCAGGCTCTCTGGCGGTCAACGTCAACGCTTGGCTATTGCTCGGGTTATTTTGGCCAACCCCGATATTATTTTATTTGACGAGGCTACCTCTCAACTTGATTCCATTTCCGAAAAATTAATTCGCACCTCTCTTCGCAATGCTTCAAAAAACAAAACTACTATAATCATTGCTCATCGTCTTTCAACCATTTCTTGGGTAGACAAAATTGTTGTTATCGATAACGGCAAAATCGTAGAAATTGGTACTCATCAAGAATTAATATCAAACAAAAAAAGTCTTTACAATCACTTCTGGGAACTTCAAAGCGACCAAGTTTCAAAAGAAATTTCTCTATAACTTTTTTCCTCAATTTTTTTGTATCCAATTTCGCCAAATATTTTATTGTGATCTAGTCCATGAATTATTTCCCCATAAGGGATATAAACAAATTTTTCCTCACTCGGTTTTATTTGTTTAATATCTTTTACTTTAATATCCCTTCGGTAATAATTTATCGGACTTTCAAAAGAGCCAATCATATAAACCTCATTTGGTAAATCCCGCGACATTTTTTTCCAATCTTCTCGGTAATTTTTATTATTCAATAAATACATTCCCGAAAAAATCCAAAGAATTATCAAAAATAAAATACTGTTTTTAAATTTTAAGGCAATCAAAATCGATAGGGGAATTATCAAATATTGCACTCGGAAATATTGGAGCATCGGTACCTTAAACGAAAATATCAAAACCAAAATTAATGGCACGAGCAATAGCCTAAGAAAAAATTTATTTTTCAATCCGGATTTTATTGCTGTCAGCCAAAACAAAAGTGTCGGCAAAATATAAATTTTTTCAAAGGGCACTCTCCCGGTTACCATTTTTATAAATATCAACAAAATATTTTTCAAATTCACTGTCCCCAAAGTTAAATTCCAATTGACCACCTCGCCCAGCAATGAGTGTGATGTGGCAAATTGTTTTAGCAATAATGGTAAAAGCACCACTCCTGCTCCCACCACTCCCCAGTTCCAGAATTCCAGAGGAATCAAAATAAAGATCGAGCCGTAATAAGTGCAAAATGCCAAAAAGCTCCAGAGATATAATTCCCTTTTTTTGTTTCTCATCTTGGCATAAATAGCCAACGTTATAAACATCACCGCCATCGCATACATTCTTGCTTCCTGGGCGTAATAAATAAGTAGGGGATTAAAGGCCACCAGAGCACTAGCCCACAAAGCCATCGCCGGCTTTAATTTTTTGACTATTAAATAAACTATATAAATAGTAATAAGGGAAAAAATAATTGACGGCATTCTCAGGGCAATTTCACTATATCCAAAAACACTTGTCCACAATCTCATGAACATATAATAAAAAGGCGGATGAAAGTCTCCACCCGAAAATTGCCTGATAATATTTACCAGTGTATAATTTTTGACAGTATAAGCTGTTATCGCCTCGTCTAACCAGAGAGACTGATTCAGTCCAATACACTTTATGAACGCACTACTTGCCAAAATCAACCAAAGAAAAGAGTTCATAGTTATTTTTATCATAGTTTTAACTGATTTGATTGGTTTTGGTTTAATTATTCCCATTCTTCCCAAACTTGCTGTTGATTTCAATATAACCGGCATCAAACTCGGTCTTCTTTTAGCCTCTTATTCCTTTGCTCAATTTTTTGCCGCTCCCTATATGGGCAAACTTTCCGATCGCCACGGCCGCCGTCCGGTGCTTTTAATTTCCAAATTTGGCACCGTTATCGCTTACGTTATTTTTGCCTATGCCAAGGTTTATTGGCTCATTATTATTTCCCGTTTAATTGATGGTTTTACCGGTGGCAATATTCCCGCCGCCCGGGCCTATATCAGCGACATTACCAAAGATCACAACCGCCACAAGGGCATGGCTTTAATCGGTGTTGCCTATGGTTTGGGCTATATCATTGGTCCGGTTATCGGTGGTGTCCTTTTTGGTCTGACTCACGACAAAACCGTTCCCGCCCTCGCCGGTGCCCTTCTTTGTTTATTTTCTTTTATCCTCACTTATCTTTTTCTCAAAGAATCCCACAGCCCCGAGGAAATTGACGAAAAAGTCTCCATCGATTTAATTGCCAGTTTCAAAAAAGTTGTTTCCAACCCCGCCTGCAAACAAATACTTTTGGTCCAATTTCTTTTTATGGTTTGTCTCTATTCCTTTCAATCCACTCTCCCTATTTTTGCCACCAACCGCTATCACCTCACTCCTCAATCTATCAGTTTCTTAATGGTTTATATCGGCTTAATCAACATTGTTATTCAGCTTTATATCGTCAAATATGGTAGCGGTAATTTACTAAAAAGTGTCAAAATTGGTTTGATCCTTACCGCTTTAAGTATTTTATTCATCACCCTTATTCCCACCTTCTGGGTTATTTTCCCTATCGCCTTCATTATTTCCATTGGTATCGGTCTTTTAAATGCCTATTACCCCAGTTTATTTTTGCGGGTCGAAAGTGAAGTTCAGGAAGGAGAAAAAATGGGTGTTTACGAAAGTGTTTCTTCCACCACCCAGATTTTTGGTCCGCTTCTGGCCGGCTCCCTCATTACCCGTTCTCCGCCTCTCGTTTATTACGGTTCTACTTTAATTATTCTTTATTGTGTTTATCTGATAAACAGAAACAAAATTTTAACTGGATGAACAATTTTTTTCCACTGGCTGCCCAACTAAGACCAGAAAGTCTGGATGATTTTTTTGGCCAAGAACATTTGGTAGGCAAAGGCAAACCTCTTCGGATTTTAATCGAAAATAAGCAGTTGTTTTCCATGATTTTTTGGGGTCCCCCGGGGGTGGGCAAAACCACTCTCGCTCGGATTATTGCCCACGAATCCGGTGCCGAAATTTATGAATTATCAGCCGTCTCCGCTGGCAAAGATGACATTAAAAAGATAATTGGTAAAAAAAACCTGCCTGCCGGTAGGCAGGTAAATCTCATTAAGAAAATTCTTTTTTTAGATGAAATTCATCGTTTCAACAAAGCCCAACAGGATTTTCTCCTCCCCTATGTCGAAACCGGGGAGCTGACTTTAATCGGTGCCACTACCGAAAATCCCTCTTTTGAAATAATCTCACCCCTCCTTTCCCGTTGCCGCGTTTTCACTCTCAAAGAATTGGACGAAAAAGATCTCAACAAAATCATCGACAAAGCAATTGCAAAACTAAACCCTCTTGATAAAGAGTATCCAGTCAAAAAAAGAAAATCCCCCTTGATAAAGGGGGTCTCTGGCGATAGCCAGAGAGGGGATTCATCTATGGTTGACAAAACCTCTCGTCAATGGCTTATCAATATGGCTAATGGCGATGCCCGCCAATTGATCACCATTCTCGACAACGCCTTTACTCTCTATAACAAAATAAATATTGATTCGTTAACCCAAGCCCTCCAAAACAGTTTTCTCCGCTTCGACAAAAAAGGTGAGGAGTACTACAACGTCATTTCCGCCTTTATCAAATCAATGCGGGCGAGTAATGTCGACGCCGCCCTTTACTATCTCGCTCGGATGGTCGACGCCGGCCAAGACCCCCTCTATATTGCCCGAAGAATGGTTGTTTTTGCCTCTGAAGATATTGGTATTGCGAATTCTTCGGCATTATTAATGGCCAACGCCGTTTTCCGCGCCTGTGAAACGCTCGGTTTCCCTGAGTGCCAGGAAAACCTCGCCCATGGCGTTGTTTATCTCTGCAAATCACCCAAAAACCGACAAGCCTATGACGCCTACATGAAAGCCCTATCCGACGTCAAACAATTCGGCAATCTCCCCATCCCCCTCAAACTTCGCAACCCGACAACCAAATTAATGAAGGATCTCGACTACGGCAAAGACTATGAAAAATATGATAAGGGTTCCTTGTTACCAGAAAAAATAAAGAACAATAAATACTTTAAATAAACAATGTCTTGACAGATGACACCATATATGATATCATTCACTTATGAATAATAAATATGGAGTTTCTTTTGAAAAAGATTTAAAAAATCGTTTAAAAGACAAAAAATTTGCCAAAGCATGGAAAGAAAGCGAACCAGAATACAATCTGGCTTGCCAATTAATTGAACTAAGACAAAAAGAGAATTTATCTCAAAGAGATCTTGCCAAAAAAATCAAAACATCTCAAGTCGCCATTTCTCGAATCGAAACAATGACTGGCAATCCGTCTTTGAAATTACTCAAAAGACTCTCCCTCGCTCTAAATACTAATTTAAATATTAGTTTTAACTAATTTTTACTTAATACATACTACTTGATACATAATACTGTTTCCCACACCAGTGCGCTAAAATATACCAGATGCCCAAAAAGAAAATATTTACCAAAAATCCCATATCAATCAAAAAGATAATTTTTGCATTCATTATTTTCTTTTTTCTTAGCTCAGCCTTAAGAAGCAAATCACCAAGCTCAACAACTTCAATTCCCTCCACTCCCACCTCGACCAAAACCAATCCAACTGCAATTCCGACAAAAAAAGAAAGTGATAGTATCGTCACCAAAGTTATCGATGGCGACACAATAACTGTCCAAAGCAACGGCCAAATCGAAACCATTAGATTGATCGGCATTGATTCACCCGAGTCCGTCGATCCCAGAAAAACCGTCCAATGTTTTGCCAAAGAAGCCTCTGATTTTGCCAAGAAAAATTTATTAAATCAAAAAGTTCGTCTTGAGTCGGATCCCAGTCAAGGCGACAAAGATAAATACAATCGCTTACTGCGTTATGTATTTTTACTAGACGGCACCTCGTTTAACAAAACAATGTTAGAGCAAGGCTTCGCCCACGAATACACCTACAACACTCCTTATAAGTATCGAGATGAATTTATTTCCGCCCAAAATTTTGCCAAAGATAACAACCTAGGTCTTTGGTCGCCAGACGCCTGTCCCATCGCCACCTCACCCCCCACAGCGACAAAAATTATTGAAAAAACACCCGTTACAAATAGTGGCTCATGGGAGTGTAATTGCGCGAAGTTATGTAGCAAAATGGATGGTTGTGCCGAAGCCATGTATCAATTAAATACCTGTGGTTACAGTTCTCGCGATTCCGACGGCGACGGTGTGCCCTGTGAAAACCTGTGCAGATAATTTAAAAAGTATCCCGCCCCACCCCTTTTTGATTACGGTATGTTGTAAAATACACTATGTCCAAAAGTACATCCGCAAACATAGGTTTTGAAGAAAAATTATGGTTAGCCGCAGATAAAATGCGCAATAATATGGATCCATCGGAATATAAAAATGTGATCCTTGGTTTAATTTTCTTAAAATATATCACCGATACTTTCGAAGCTACCAAAAAAAATATTATTGCTGAATCAGATTATTATCAAGGACTAGAAGAAGACAAAGATGCCTATCTTGCCCACAATGCTTTCTTTGTTCCCAAAGAGGCTCGATGGCAATTTATTATGGATAATGCCCAAAAACCAGAAATTGGAATAATTATCGACAATGCTATGGATGCGATTATGAAAGACAATCACTCTCTTCGTGGTTCTCTCCCAAAAACTTATGCTCGATCAGAATTAGACAAAACTAGACTTGGAGAAATCGTAAATTTAATTAGTAGTATTGATTTAACCGAAGAAGCCAAAAGCAAAAAAGATATTTTAGGTCGTATTTATGAATATTTTCTTGGTCGATTTGCCTCATCAGAGGGAAAAGGTGGAGGCGAATTTTTTACTCCTCAATGTGTTGTAAAATTATTAGCTCTAATGCTCGAGCCATATTCTGGCCGAGTTTACGAAATTAAGACTCGCTATTTAATACAAAGATATGCGGCATAGGCACAAGG
>ERZ795054.2213-NODE-2213-length-16728-cov-5.519583_pt1 | contig 16728 bp, 14 predicted proteins | sample MGYA00375138_ERZ795054 | MGnify/ENA primary metagenome ERZ795054 (study PRJEB30183, sample SAMN05720215) | anaerobic digester metagenome | isolation source: active sludge of municipal wastewater-treating anaerobic digesters | place: USA | collected 2014-12-23 ... | reverse complement strand
CACGCAATCGGCCGTGTGCACCTGGAGAACCAGGCCGGGGACGTCGGTGGCGACCCCATCCACGCCGGGGATCCGCCGGGGCGCGGTCGGCCGTTTCACAAAGCGCACAGAGCGGCCGTGGACCTGTTCGCCGGCCGCCCAGCGCCGGGGCGTCAGTCCGGTCCGCCGGAGCGCCGCGTCGAACACACGGGGGCGGGCCATGTCGCCCAGGGTCCGCGTGCTGGAGGCGATGAAAAAACCGTTCAGCGACGCCGCCTTGCCTTGCGGGCGGCACCAGCCGTCCGTCACCCGCCACTTCATCGGGCGGCTCAAAAAGATTTCGTGGCGTCGACCCCGGTCTCGATGCCCCGCACCGCCAGCATGACCTCTTCGGGGTTCGAGGCCGCGGCCAGGGCCTCGTCCAGCCGGACCTTGCCCTCGTTGTAGAGCTGCACCAGGGCCTGGTTGAACGTTTGCATGCCGTAGTAGTGTCCCTGCCGGATGGCGTTGTAGAGTTCGGCGAAATTGTTGTCTTCAATGGCTTTTTTCACCAGCGCGCTGGTGACCAGCACCTCGATGGCGGGGATGCGTCCCGGCACGTCGGCCCGACGGAGAAGCCGTTGGGAGATGACGCCCTGGAGCGAATCCGCCAGTTGGAGCCGTATCTGGTTCTGTTGGTGCGGCGGATACATGTCGATGATGCGGCTGATGGTCTGCACCGCGTCGATGGTGTGGATGGTGGAGAGCACCAGGTGGCCCGTCTGGGCCGAGGTGACGGCCGCGGCGATGGTTTCCAGGTCGCGCATTTCGCCCAGCAGGATCACGTTGGGGTCCTGGCGCACCACGTGCTTGAGCGCCTCGGCGTAGCTGGTGGTGTCCAACCCCAGTTCGCGCTGGCTGACGACGGCTTTCTTGTCCTTGTGAAGGAACTCGATGGGATCCTCGATGGTGATGATATGGGCTTTCCTCTCGGAGTTGATGTAGTCGATCATGGACGCCAGCGTGGTGGATTTTCCGCAGCCGGTGGTGCCGGTCACCAGGATCAGCCCGCGCCGGCGGGAGCAGAGGTTCTTCACCACCACGGGCAGGTTCAGTTCCTCGATGGTGGGGATGGCGGTCGGCACGATGCGCAGGGCGATGTTGATCTGGCCGCGCTGCTGGAAGACGTTGCCGCGGAACCGGCCGATCTCCGGCACCGAGACGGAGAGGTCCACTTCGAAGCGCGACTCGAAGATGAGACGCTGGCGCTGGTTCATGATGGAGAAAGCGATCTCCTTGGTGACCTCGGGCGTGAGGACCTCCTGCCGGCGGCTGGGTTCCAGGTCGCCGAGGATGCGCACCATGGGCGGGTTGCCCGCGCGGATGTGCATGTCGGAGGCGCCGCGCTCGACCATCTCCTTGAGGAGTTCGTGGAACAGTTCCGTGGCGGTCATTGGGGCATCCCCTTTAATAGATTCTCGGTGCGGCGCCGGTTTCAGCCATGGAGCTTCCGCAGTTTCCAACGGAGGTAGGCCGGCCGTCGCAGGTCGCTTTCCGGCAGCACTTCGCCCGAGGGAGAAATGCGCGAGCCGCCGTGGCTCACCGCCGCCTCCGCCACGTCCCGTCCGCGGCGTTTCTGTCCCCCGAGGGTCCTTACCGGAGGAAACCCGGTGGCGATGACCGTGACCAGGAGGCGGTCCTCCAGGGAGTTGTCCATCACGTGCCCGTAGAACACGTGCGCGTTGGGGCTGGCGGCGTTCTTGATGTAATCCATGGCGTTGCGCACCTCCATCATGGTGACCTTCTCGTTGCCGCTGACATTGACGAGAACACCCTTGGCGCCGTCGATGGAGACGTTTTCCAGCAGCGGCGAGTGGATGGCCTGTTTGGCCGCGGTGAGAGCGCGGTCCTTGCCGTGCCCCTCCCCCATGCCCATCAGCGCCTCGCCGGCGCCGGACATGATGGAACGCACGTCGTTGAAGTCCACGTTGATCACGCCGTGCCGCGTGATGACGTCGGTGATGGCCTGCACCGCCTGTCGGAGGACGTTGTCGGCCACGCGGAAGGCCTCCAGCGCGGATGTTTTTTCGTCGATGATCTCAAAAAGCCGTTCGTTGGGGATGGCCAGCAGGGTGTCCACGTGCGAGCGCAGTTCCTTGATGCCGAGGTCGGCCTGGTTCTTCCGCACCAGCCCCTCGAACTCGAAGGGGCGCGTGACCACGCCCACCACCAGGGGCGTGGGCGAAAGGCTGCGCACCGCCTCGGCGACCACCGAGGCGGCGCCGGTCCCCGTGCCGCCGCCCATGCCGGCGGTGATGAAGACCATGTCCGCCCCGGAGAGGACTTCGCGGATGTGTTCCCGGCTCTCCTCCGCCGCCTGGCGGCCGAGGACGGGGTTTCCCCCCACGCCGAGCCCCTTGCTGAGTCGTTCGCCGAGCTGTATCCGCACCGGGGCCAGGCTGCGTCGCAGGGCCTGGGAGTCGGTGTTGGCGGCGATGAACTCCACGTGCGACACGCCCGCCTCGATCATGCGGTTCACGGCGTTGCCGCCGGCGCCGCCCAGGCCGATAACCCGGATGTTGGCCGGCTGCTCGCTGAAATCTTCGGCGAACTTTATGCGGACCATTTAGAAGATATCTTCGACGAAGGCGCGCACGCGCTGGCCGAGGGTGATCTTGCGCGACGCCCGCCGCGATCGCGACCATTCGCCCAGGTGCCGGTAATGCAGGAGGCCCAGCGCCGTGGCGTAGGATGGGTGGCCCACCACGTCGGGCGGGCCGGCGATGCCCTGCGGCAGTCCCTGCCGCACCGGCAGTTCCAGGATTTGTTCCGCGGCCGGCACGATGCCCGTCAGGAGGGACCCGCCGCCGGTGAGGATGACGCCGCCGCCGGAGACGTGCTCCGCGTAGTTGGAGTTCTGCAGTTCCTCGGAAACCATGGTGAATATTTCCTCGATGCGCGGGGCGATGTAATCGAAAATGGCGGTGCGTTTCATGGTGCGCGGCGTGCGGCCGTCCACGCTGGTGTAGGGGATCTCCTCGTCGGCGTCGCCGTCGGCCAGGTCGCGCGTGGCGGCGCCGTAGCGTTCCTTCACCAGCTGCGCCTGCGAGATGGAGGTCCGCAGCGCGTGGGAGAGGTCGTGCGTGATGGCGTCGGCGCCGATGGGGAGTTCCTTGGTGAAACGCACGCTTCCTTCGGCGTAGATGGCCAGGCTGGTGGTCTGTCCGCCGAGGTCCACCAGCAGGCATCCCAGATCTTTTTCTTCGGCCGTGACCACCACGTCTCCCACGGCGAGAAGGCCGTAGATCGGCTCCTCCACCTGGAACCCCGCCCGGCCGATGGCTTTCCAGATGTTGTTGAGATGGCTCTGAGAGGCGGTGACGATGTGCACGTCCACCTCCAGGAGGCTGGCCTCCATGCCGACGGGGTTGGGCACGCCGTTCTGGCGGTCGAGGATGAAATCCTGCGGGATGACGTGGACGATCTCGCGGTCGGGGGAGATGGGCACGGCCTTGGTGTTTTCCACGACCTGGTCGCGGTCCTCGGCGGTGATCTCCTTGTCGGTTCGGGCGATGTTCATGGCGCCGTGGTGGTTGAAGGTCTGGATGTGCGCGCCGCGCACGCCGATGAGCACGTTGCGCGCCGCGCCCGAAAGGCCGGCCATCTCCTCGGTCTCCTCCATCACGCGGGACACGGCCCGGGCGGTCTCGTCGATGTTGATGACCACGCCGCCTTTCAGGCCCTTGCAGGCGCGTCGGGCGCCGCCGAGGACTTCGAGGGTCTCGGTTTCGGGGTTGCGCCGCGCCAGCACGCAGGCGACCTGCGCGCTGCCGACGTCCAGACTTACGACGATTTCAGATTTTGCCATAGCTCAAATCCTCCGGGGACGTTTTTAACCGGCGTTCCTCTCAGGGTCTCTCGGGGCCGTTCTTGTTGTCGTCGGCGGTTTTTTTCAGCAGTTCCGCCGTCAAAGGTTTTACCGCCACGCGGTCCTCGTCGATGAACCGCAGGTGCGCCGCCCCCTCGGCCAACGAATCATCGTTCAAGACGCGTTCCAGCCGCTGGGCTTTTCGCCGGACCACCTTCGGGGATTCCGCCATCGAGCCCCAATGCACGGGCAGGTCGGCGCGGAGGAAAAGGGTCGCTTCGCCGTCGGGCTCCGCTTTGAGTTTGCGCAACTCTTTCACCCAGGCCGCGTCCTGGGAAGAGATCAATTTCAAAAAAGCCAACGCCGGCCGGGCCGCCTCGCCTTCTCCCGGGACCGCCAGCACGGGCAGGGGTTCCCTCGGAAAACGGGTTTCGTCCAAGGGAAACGTCACGCCGTCTTCGGCCATGCCGCGCCAGTTTTCGCCGTCGGCCACGCGCGCCACCGGGACGCGCCGATCCACGGCCACGGCCACCCGGCCGTCCGGCCGACGTCGCACCGACACGCGGGAAAATTCAGGATAACGTTGCTGCAGGTGCCGTTCGATGGCCCGCGTGGAGAACCGGAAAAGATGGTCGCCGGCCCGGACGGTGGTTTCCGTCAGGAGCGCGGCCGGCACGTCCGCCGCGCCCTGCACGGCTTTCACGCGCAGATACGGCGTCTGGCTCCAGAACCGGTGGCCCGCCTGCGCCGCCCACACGCCGAGCGCCACGAACGTCAGCCGCCGGCTCCACGTCCAAGTCGCCTGCGCCGCGGTTTTGAACCGGTACCGCACATAACTCTTCCGCAGTTTGACCCGGTGACGTTTGATCGGCATTTTTCCCGGCGTCCGAGGTCCCCGTGGGGGCGGTCAGCCGGTTTTTCGGCCGGCGTCCCGGAGGGACATCCGCAGCATTTCAAGGATCAGATGGTTGAAATCCATCCCCGTGGCGCGGGCGGCGTCCGGAAAGAGGGACGTGTTCGTCAGGCCCGGCAGGGTGTTCACTTCCAGTATCTGGGGGCGACCCTGGCCCGGCACGATCAAGTCCACCCGCGCCAAGTGACGGCACCCGAGGGTCCGGAAGGCGGCCAGGGACAGCTCGGAGACTTTTTTGAGCACGGCCCGCGGCAATCGCGCAGGGATGATGTGCCGCGAACCACCCGCGGCGTATTTCGAATAGAAATCGTAATAGCGGTGTTTGGGAACGATTTCGATCACCGGCAGGCATCGCTGGTCCAGCACGGCCACCGTCACTTCCGTGCCGGGGACGAACTTCTCCACCAGGACCTCTTTTTCGAGCCGGGCGGCGGCGCGCAACGCTTTTTGCCATTCGGATTTCCGGCGGACGATGGTGATGCCGATGGCCGAACCCTGGGAGGCGGGTTTCACCACCCACGGGCCGGAAAAGGGGATCTTCGGGTTCCGCTCGCCGGCACCGACGATTTTCCAGGGCGGCGTGGGAAGTCCCGCCGATTGAAAGAGCCGTTTGGCGGTGGGTTTGTGCATGGCCGTGGCGCTGGCCAGCACTCCGCTGCCGGTGTAAGGAAGCCCCATCATTTCCAGCGCGCCTTGGAGGGTGCCGTCTTCCCCGTAGGGGCCGTGCATCGCCAGAAAAGCCACGTCGATGCGCGCCCGGCGGAGCTGCTCGGACACGCGGCGGGTGACATCGATGACCGCGTGCGGAATCCGCATCCGCCGCAGGGACATGGCCACCGCGGCGCCGCTGCGCAGGGAGATGGGCCGTTCCGCCGACCATCCTCCGCAGAGGACCCCGACTTTTTTTCGACGAAGAAGCTGCAATCCCGCGGGTTCGTCCCCGCGGCGGGCGCATCCGTTCACGTTTCCGACCGCCTTTTCAAAAAGTCGAGCGTTCGCCGGCGAACCAGATCTCCGTCTCCAGGAGTACTCCGAACTTTTCCTGGACCGTCCGACGGATCTTTTCGATCAACCGGTGCACGTCTTCCGCGGTGGCCTGCCCCGCGTTGACGATGAAATTGGCGTGCTTGTCGGACACCGCGGCCCCGCCCACGCGCAAACCCTTCAACCCGGCGGCATCCACCAGGCGCGCGGCGAAATCTCCCGGCGGGTTCTTGAAGATGGAACCTACATTGTAACTACCTAAAGGCTGCGTTTTAGCGCGCCGATTCAGCTGGTTCTGAATGGCGGCCATAATATCATTTTTGTCCCCCCGTCGCAATTTGAGCCGCGCGCGCAAGACCAGCCGGCCGGGCAGGTCGCTCCGACGGTAAGAGAAGACAATGTCTTTCTTCGCCAGCACCGCGGGTTTCCCCGAATTTTCAAGGATTTCCACCTCGTCCACGAGGCTTCCGATGTCCCCCTCGGGCGTGCCGGCGTTGGTCATGAGGGCCCCCCCCACGGTGCCGGGGATGCCGGCCAACGGTTCCGCCCCGGCCAGCCCGTTCTGGGCGCAAGCTTTGGCCAAAGACGGCAGCGGGGCGCCCGCGCCGGCGGAGACGCGCTCGCCGTCAAATGAGATTTCTTCGAACTCCCCGCGCAGGCGGACCACCACGCCGCGAACGCCTTTGTCGCCGATGAGGAGGTTGGAGCCCTGTCCGATGGGGAACAGGGGGAGTCCGTGGCGGTTCGACCAAGCAACGATTTTTTTCAGTTCGGGAAGGGTTTTGGGCTCGACGTAGAAATCGGCCGGGCCGCCGATGGCGAAGGTGGAGTGGCGTGCGAGCGGTTCGTTTTCGCGGACGAGTTCGGCGAGAGAGGCCAGTTCGGTCCGAAGGGAGGACGGGTCGTCGGCGGACATGGACGGATCGGTCCCGGCCGCTATTTTTTGGCCGGGCCCGCGGCGGTCTGGAGGAAACCTTCCCCCAGTTTCCACACGTCGCCGGCGCCCAGGGTCAGGAGCACGTCGCCCGGGCGGGCGGCGTCGGTGAGCGCCGCCGCGGCGTCCGCCGACGTTACCCGGGTGACGGGCGTTTTTTTGGAAATGATGTTCGCCAGCCAGGCGCTGTCCACGCCCTCGATGGCTTTTTCGCCGGCGGAATACACGTCCAGAAGGAACAGTCGGTCCGCGCCCTGGAAACAGGCGGCAAAATCGTCCGCCAACAGTTTGGTGCGGCTGAAACGGTGCGGCTGAAACACCGTAAGGCATCGCCGGCCCGGCCAGCGTTCTTTCAGCGCCTGCAGGGTGGCCTTGATCTCCGTCGGGTGATGGCCGTAGTCGTCCACCACCAGAACCCCGCCGGCCTCGCCTTTGACTTCCAGCCGCCGGCCCACGCCCTTCAAGGAGACCAGCGCCTCCACGATGGTTTTGAAGGAGACGCCGAGTTCCAGACCGACGGTGATGGCGGCGAGGGAATTGATCACGTTGTGCCGGCCCGGCACGGACCAGGTCACTTGGCCGAGGCGTTCGCCTTTCCGTTTCACCACGAAGGAGTTCTTTCCCGGTTCCACGGTCAGATCCACGGCGCGGATTTCGGCGTCCTCGGTGAGGCCGTAGGTGATCATGGTCCGGCGCACCCGGGAGAGGAGCCGCCGGGACCCCGGATCGTCCACGCCCAGGATCACCGCGCCGTAGAACGGCACTTTGTTGGCGTACGCCTCGAAGGCGCCGTAAAGCGGCTGCATGCTGCCCCAGTAATCCAGATGGTCGTTGTCGATGTTGGTGACCACCGCGATGGTGGGCGAGAGTTTCAGGAAGGAACCGTCGGACTCGTCCGCCTCGGCCACCACGAATTCGCCGCGGCCCACGCGCGCGCCGGTGCCGATGTTGTGCATGCGGCCGCCCACCACCACGGTGGGGTCGAGCCCGCCCGCCTGAAGGACCAGCGAGGTGAGCGAGGTGGTGGTTGTTTTTCCGTGCGTGCCGGCCACGGTGATGGCGTATTTGAGCCGCGCCACCTCCGCCAGCATCTCGATGCGCGGGATCACGGGAATTTTCCGTTTGAGCGCCTCGGTCAGTTCGGGGTTCGTCGGTCCCACGGCCGTGGAGGTGACCACCACGTGGGCGCCGGCGACGTTCTCCGCTTTGTGGCCGATGCGCACGTCCGCGCCGATGTCTTTGAGCCGCCGGGTGACGTCCGTTTCTTTCATGTCGCTGCCGGAGACGCGGTACCCGGAGACGATCAGCACCTCGGCGATGCCGCTCATGCCGGAGCCGCCGATGCCGATGAAGTGGATGTGGCGGATTTTTTTGAACATGGTTATCCTTTTGTCATTGCGAACCCCCGAATTTCGGGGTGAAGCAATCGAACTTTTTTGCCGGAATCGGAAAACGTCGCAGGGCTTCCCGCCCTGCACCCGGGTCGTTTTTCTTTGCTCGCCCAAAGAAAAACGACGAAAAGAAATGCGCCCCGGCGGGCAATCGCTCAACGATTTTCGGCGGCCGCGAACTCAGCATTCTTAAAGTCCCATCGAACGCTTCGGACATCGCGGCCTGCCCGCGCCGAAAATCGTTTCGTTCTTAAGCGCCCGCAAGGGGGGCAATAACTTCTTTAGATTCTGACGTATCGCTGTGGACTTCAAAAACCGTTATCTGCGCCTTCTTGTGCACGTGCCTTTGCGGCCTTCTCTCGAAGTTTTTGGAGAGGACGATAACGAATTGTCAGAAAGGCAGCATCGGTAACTGGAGGGCAGAGCAGAAATATCTGGGTTGTTCTCATGGTTTTAATGTAATCCTCCAAAAACTGATTTGGTTGAGTCATGCGCCCGAATTTTTGAAACGTTACATTTTTCAATTCTTGAATGTTAATAACACCGGTCGTTTGAAGTGATACCTCGAAAAATTGATCATTCCAAAAGCGATAGATGATGCGATCTAATTTGGCTCCGCCGAGCTGCATCTCGTCGGCGTTCCGTGTGTATTCTTTAACATCGGACGACCCGCTTTTGATTTCAGTCAATCCGGAAATTGATTGAAGCGATGTTCCCCACGCTATTCCCCGAAATCCGGCGAGTTCTTTATTGTTTGAAGGAGCATTTTCTTTTTGAATGTCCGACAGCATTTTTTCGTTGGGTGAGTTCGCCTCCCGAAAAAGCTCACCACCCCAAACGGGTGGCGCCAGCGATAAGCAAAACAACACGAATGCAATTTTCATAAGTTTCAGCTCACGCTTAAAATGGCGAACTTCAGGTAGTCCGTTTCGGGCATGGACAGGCGGACCGGGTGGTCTTTCGCCTGGCCGCCCCAGAAAATTTGCCGTACCCGCCGGCCGGACTCATACGCCGCCCGTGAAAGGATCTGGCGGAAGGTGTCTTTCTCCACGTGCTGGGAACAGGACGCCGTGGCCAGGAACCCCCCTCCGCTCACGCGCCGGAGCGCGGCGGCGTTCAGCCGCGCATAGGCTTGGATGGCCGCCGGTAAATTCTTCTTGCTCGCCGCCATTTTCGGCGGATCGAGAACGATGATATCAAATTTCTCCTTCGACGAGGGCAGCCACTCGAAGGCGTTCGCCTTCACGAAATTCATCCGCTCGCCGAGCGCGTTGGCGTCGGCGATTTCCCGCGCCAGGTTCAGGGCCGGCTCGGCGTCGTCCACCCCCGTCACCGAGGCGGCCCCGGCCTGGGCCGCCCAGAGCCCGAACGCCCCCGTGTGGCAGAACACGTCCAACACGCGTTTACCCTTGCCGAAGGCGGCGACCACGGCCCGGTTGTCCCGATGGTCTAAAAAGAAACCGGTTTTTTGTCCGCCGGTGAGGTCCGCGGCGATCTTGAGGCCGTCCATCTCGAACCAGTGCGGGCCGTCGGCCTGGCCGCGGACGAGTTTGACTTCCATGGACAGTTTTTCGTAACGGCGGGCGTCGACGTCGTTCTTCAACACGACGGTTTTCCAGGGGTGGATGGCGTTGACGGCCTCAAGGATGACCGGCATGAGTTTGTCCATGCCGGCGCAATAGGATTCGATCACGCAGGCGTCGCCGTAACGGTCGATGACCAGACCGGGCAGGTCGTCCGATTCGCCGAACACCCACCGGTACGCGTCGCCGGAATAGAGCGAACGGCGCAGGTCGAGGGCGTTGCGCAGGCGTTTTTCGAAAAATGGGGCGTCCGGTTCCACGGCGTGGCGGTCGAGAAGGCGGCCGGCGATGAGCGAGTGCGGGTTGTAAAAGCCGACCCCCAGGAATTCTTTGTGGGCCGTGTAAAAATGGACGGGATCTCCGGCGCCCACGTCCGCGGGGAGGGACTGGACTTCGTTGGAAAACACCCAAAGGTGCCCGCGCCGGACGCGGCGATCCTCGTGTGGTTTGAGCACGATGCGTTTGAATTTTCCCGTGTCCTCGGGTTCGACCGGCGGGGTTTGCGGGCCCGGGGCGGCCGGGAGATCGGGCGGCGGGGTGTCGGCGGGGAAGAGTTTGTCGGAGGGTTTGGGTTTGGCTGTTTTGATTTCGGCCGGTTTTTTCTTCGCCGGCGCCGCGGCCGATTTTTTGGGAGACGTTCTTTTTTTCATTTTATTGTCCTTGGCTTTTATTGGAAAGGAGTTGGCCCTCAAGCCAGCGCCGAACCTCGGTTTTGGTTTCGACAAAATTTTCCCGCGTCAGACGGAGCAGGGCGCTGTCGGCCAGGCGTTTCACGTGGCCGGTGAACGGCTGGGCGTTGAATCGGATGGTGGCCAGCACCGGGTGCCCCTTCGATTGAAGGCACTCCAGAAGTTTTTTTCGGAAAAGGTCCGACAGGACCTCCATGGAACCGAGCTCGTCGATGACCAGCACCGTTCCCGACCGGGCCATCGCTTCCGACAGCGCGGCGGCGCCCACGCCTTCCAGAATTTTCATGTCCACCCCGTATTTGCCGAGTTTCGTGGGGCTCTTCATCCCTTTTTTCGCCAACAGGCCGCCGGAAAGGCCCGACGACAGCGGCATGAACGATTTCATCCAAAACCCTTTGCGTTCGGGCCCTTCTTTGAGCTCTTCGGTGTAGAAGCCGGCCACGCGGTCGAGATAAGGAAGGGTGACCTCCTTGATCAGCGTGGTTTTCCCCACCCCGGGCGTGCCGGTGAGGAAAAGGTTTTTAGGAAGAGGCCTCGTTTCGTTCGACATTGAAACATCCCCCCTTTTACGGCAGGCCCCACAGCCGGTGCATCTGCGGCACGAGGCGCACGTCCGACAGCCGCCGCCGGGCGTATTTGAAAATGGCCGCAAGCCGTTCGGGGGACGGCGGCCGCAGGGCCCCTCCGTGTCGCCGGTCCCGCACCGGCGTCACCGGTTGAAGCACCAACGGCGGTCTGGGCCGGGCGTCGGCAACGAGTTCCACGGCTTTCCGCACCTCCGCCTCGGTCGTTTTTGACGTCAGCACGATCTTCACGAAAGCTTTTTTCCCGGCCACGGCAAGGAACTCGCGGTGTTCGGTCCAATAGGGTTTCCCGGTATCGCCGGGACACTTGATGTCCATGGCCACCACGTCGCAGTCGCGCACCACGCGGCGTAGGAGGTGGGGATGGACCCCGCTGGTTTCCAGATACGTTCGCCGGCCGGCGCGCCGGAGGGCCGGTAAAAGGGCCGTCAGGAACTCCGCCTGCATCAACGGTTCCCCGCCGGTGACGCTGACGGTGCGGCATAATTTTTTGGCGTCCAAGCGCCGGACGCGGCGAAGCACCTCCGCCACGCGCATCGCCGTCCGGCCGTTCCGGCGGAGATGTTGCGGCGTGTCGCAGTAGCGGCACCGCAGGGGACAGCCCGCGAGGCGGACAAAGACCTGGGGTTCCCCGACGTAGATCCCTTCGCCCTGGAGGGAACGGAAAATTTCCGACACCACGCCTCTGGGCGAACGGGACGGCATGCGTCAGCCGAGCAGCGGATCCGGAAGGCCCGCTTGCTGGAACCCCCGCGCTCTCAGGCGGCAGGAGTCGCACCGGCCGCAGGGCCGGGCGCCGCCGCGGTAGCAGGACCACGTCAATTCATACGGCGTGCCCCACCGGGCGCCGCGCCGCACGATGTCTTTTTTCGTCAGGTGCAAAAGCGGGGCCCAGACGCGCAGGGGCCGTTTTTTTTCCGTGCCCAACCGGGTGCCGAGCCGGCCGGTTTTCTGCACGGCGGCGTAGTATTTGGGGCGGCAGTCGGGATAGCCGGAATAGTCCAGGGCGTTCGCCCCGACCACGATGTTCTCCGCGTCCAAGACGTCCGCGAGGGAAAGCGCAAACGAGAGAAAAATGGTGTTGCGGGCCGGCACGTAGGTGGAAGGGATCCGGCCCCGGCCGATCGCCGACGGGGCATGGACGGGCAGGGCCTGTCGGCGGTTCAAGAGGCTCGACCCGCCCCAGGGCAGGCGGAATTTGATCCGATGGACGGGACAGCGCGCCCGCCGGGCGACCCGGAGGGCCGCCGTGATCTCTCGGCGGTGTCGCTGGCCGTAGTCCGCGACGAGGCAGTGGCAGCGCCATTTTTTGACTTTGAGAGCCCAGGAAAGCGCGGTGGAGGAGTCCAGCCCTCCGGAGAGGAGCACGACGGCGTCAGCGGCCATTGAAAGAGGCAGAAAAGTGAGAAGTTGAAGGTTTAAAGTTTAGAGGGTCCGCCGGGAAAATCACCGCCGTTGTAATTGTGTTTGACACGGCACGCCTTTCTTTTTAACTTTCAACTTTAAACTTTGAACCGCGGTGCGTTCTGTTACACGCCGTCCAGATGGATGCGTCGCACCCGGCGGAGCTTTCCGCCCAGAAACCGATGGCCCAGCGCCATGAATTTGTCGGGGTCGTCGGACGAGAAAAAGACGCCGCTTCCCCGCCCGCTCCGCGCCAGGAGATCTTTCCGTTCCAGAACCCGTTTCACGGACTTGGCCGTTTCCTCGGCGGAATCGATGAGCGAGACGTTGCGGGCCACGCTTTTCAGGACGGTTTTCAAAAGCGGGTAATGCGTGCAGCCCAAGACCAGGGCGTCCACGCGTTTGGCGAGGATCGGCGAGAGATAGAGTTGCGCCACGCGGCGCGTCACCGGATGCGTGAGCCAGCCCTCCTCCACCAGCGGCACGAACAGCGGACACGGGCGGCTGAACACGCGTAGCGCCGGGTTGAGCCGGCGGATCTCCCGCTCGTAGGCCCGGCTGCGCACGGTGGCCGAGGTGCCGATGACGCCCACGCGGCCCGTGCGGGTGGCGCGGGCCGCCGCGGTCGCCCCCGGCTCAAGCACGCCCATCACGGGCACGGGGAGGAACCGGCGCAGTTCGGGCAGGGCCACGGCCGAGACGGTGTTGCAGGCCACCACCACCGCCTTCACGCGGCGTTTCTTGAGGAATCGGGCGATCTCCAGGGAAAATCGTTTCACGGCCTCCGGCGATTTCGTGCCGTAAGGGACGCGCGCGGTGTCGCCCACGTAGACGAAACGTTCGTGCGGCAGTCGGCGCATCAGGGCGCGCAGGACGGTGAGCCCGCCGACGCCCGAGTCGAACACCCCGATGGGAGAACGGTTGTTTTTCACTGGGATTTCCCGGCGGTTTTTTGCGCGCGGGCCTGGATCTTCCGTTTTTCGTAGTCGAGGATGCCCGCGTAAAGGCCGTCGGCCATTTTAGTGCGGAACCGCCGCGAACGCAGCAGCCCCTCTTCCTTGGGATGCGAGATGAACGCGGACTCCACCAGCACCGCCGGCATGTTGGCCCCCTTGAGCACCACGAACCCCGCCTGTTTGGCCCCGCGCATGGGGATGCGCACGCGTTTCCCCACTTGCCGGAGCATCAGCGCCGCGATCTCGGAGGATTCGTTCATGGTCTCGGTTCGGGCGAGGGACCACAGCAGTTCCTGGAGTTTCTGTTTCGTCTTTCCGGCGACGCCCTCCATCTCGACCACGGCGTTTTCCCGGCGGGCCACCGCGGCGGCGGCGTCGTCGGTGGCTTTTTCCGAAAGGAAGTAGACCTCGAACCCGTTCGACCGGCTGGACAGGGCGGCGTTGGAATGGATCGAGATGAAAAGGTCGGCCTTGTGCTTGTTGGCGACCTCGAAACGTTCGTCGAGGGGGATGAAGGTGTCGTCGTTGCGGGTGAGGACCACGTTGAAACGCCGTTCGCGTTTCAGCACGCGGGCCAGGGCCTTGGCCATTTCCAGGTTGACGTCTTTTTCCAGGGTGCCGTGCGGGCCGACCGCGCCGACGTCCTGTCCGCCGTGGCCGGCGTCGACGACGATGGTCTTGATGGGGGAGAGCGCCAAGAGCGGAGACACCGGCTCCGTCGGGCCGCCCAAATCCTCGTCCAAGAACAGGGCGTCATCGGCGTCCGGGGCGGAGGGGTCGGGCGTCGGCGCCGGGAGCGAGACGGAGGGAGAGAACACCGGGGGATCTTTTTTGGCGGCGACCTCGATGACCATCTGGCGGGGGGTCTCTTGTTGGGTTACCCGCGGCGTGCCCGCTTCGGGGGAGAGCGCCAGGGTCAGGTCGCTGCTGCGGGCGTGTCCGATGAGCTGGACCCATTCCACCAGGCCGTCCTCGGCGGCGATCTTTTCGTTGCCGAGGGACCGTCCGCCGAAGAACCGGACGTAGAGTCGGTTGTTGCGGTAACCCAATACGCGGAAATGCACCCGCGGGCCCAGCTCCACCACCACCCGGCTTTTTTCCGGATAGGAATAGAAGCGCGGCGAGGAGACGCTCGGCACCGGTTCGACGAGGAGGGTCCGCGCGGCCGGGTCCCAGGCGGTCTTGGCCTCCACCGCCCTCTGGAATTCTTTGGTCACGAGGAACGACACCGGCAAATACACCTGGCCCGACCAGTACAGGGCGGGAAAATCGAGGGTCACCGTCCGGCCGTCCACCACCGCGGTGGAGGCGTCGAGCTGGAACTCCATGCGCCGGCCGGAGACCTCGTAGCTCACCCGCCGGGAGACCCGCCGCCACGACTGCCGTCCGCCGAAGAGGCGCTGAACGTCCCCCAGGGCCAGGCAGGGGGCGGCGTTGATGTGGAGCGTGGAGAGGTCGGTCCGGATTTTGCCGTCCACCACCGCCGTGAATTTTTCCTGATCCAGCGGCGGCCGGCGGGCCTGCCCGAAAACGAAACAGGGGGCGGCGGCGAGCCAGAGGGCGGCGAGTCCGGCGGTCAAAGGAACTCTCATAGTGACGACTAGTATATATAATACGTTCACCGGCGCGCAAGGCGGTTTTCCGACGGAAAACTTGCCGCCCGCGGAGGATTGACACGCCGCCGAGGGTGTGTTAACATTCGACTCGTACCATGACGGAACTCAATCGCGAAAAAGAAATTTCGAAACTGAAAGCCGATCGGCAGGCGAACGAGGACGAACTCCGGCTCCTGTTCTCCTTCGCCAAGGAGGTGGCGTTCACGCGCAACGTGGACGTCCTCCTCGACCAGGTGGTCGGCCAGGCCGCCAAGGTCCTCCGCGCCGAGGCGGCGTCCCTCCTCCTCATGAACCATGAGACCCTCCAGCTCGATTTCAAGGTGGTGAAGGGGCAGAACTCCGAAGCCATCCGGAACCTGGACATCCACCTCCGCCCGGGCGAGGGCCTGGCCGGCTGGGTGGCCGCCTCCCATCAGCCCGCCATCGTCAACAACGCCGAGGACGACCCGCGTTTCAAACCGGAGGTGGACTGGCTGACGGGTTTCCATACCCGCAACCTCATCGCGGTTCCCATGATGGCCCAGGGAAAACTCATCGGCGTCATCGAGGTGGTCAACCGCCTGGACAAGAAGGATTTCACCGAACACGACGTGGAGTTCCTCGGCTCGGTGGCCTGGCTGGCCGCCATGGCCTTCGACAACGCGCAGACCTATCACGCGCTGGAATATTCCAGGGACCAGTTGACGAACATCGTGGAGAGCATGCCGGGCGGGTTCATCGGGGTGGACATGAAGAGCCGCATCACCCACTGCAACCTGCGGGCGCAGGAAATCTTGGCGTTGCCGCCGAACGCCGTCGGGCAGAGGTTCACCCAGATATTGGCGGAGCAGCCCGGGGCGGTGGAGGCCATCACCCGGGCGTTTTCAGAGAATCAGGGGAACAAACGGCAGATATTCCACAGCACCACGCCCTTTCGGGGCCGGCGCCAGATCGGCTATTCCACCCTCATGATCCGCAGTCGCCACGGCGAACTGCAGGGGGTGGGCATCCTCTTTCAGGACATCACCGACTTCGCTTCCTAAAGGTCGGTCCCTTCCCGCACGGACCAGCCGGTTTTCAATCCCAACACAAACCATCCCAGCGCCAGCGCCCCCGCGGCGAAGACCGTGTCCCCCACCACGCGCATCCATTTCAGGGTGTTGGCGAGGTCCGACTGGAGGAATTCGGCCGAGCGGGCGAACCACATGCCCTTCTCCACGCTGGCCCAGGTCTGAAGGAGCCCGAGCGGCAACAGGCTCAGCAGGATCATCAACGCCAGCCCGATGTTGATGGACCAAAAGGAGAACGCCAGGAGTTTCGTTTTCCACACGTTCCGCGCCGCCAGCCCTTTCAGGCAGAACAGCATGAGCCCGATCCCCAACATGCCGTAGACCCCGAACAGCGCGGCGTGGCCGTGCACCGGCGTAGTGTTGAGCCCCTGCATGTAGTAGAGCGCGATCGGCGGGTTGATGAGGAACCCGAACAGTCCCGCCCCCACCAGATTCCAGAACGCCACCGCCACGAAACAGTAGATGGGCCAGCGGTAGGCCGTGACCCACGGCTTGGCCCGGCTGAGGGTGAGGTTGTCGTACGCCTCGAAGCCGATGAGCACCAGCGGCACCACCTCCAGCGCGCTGAACACCGCGCCGAACGCCAGCACTGCGGTGGGCGTGCCGGTGAAGTAGAGATGGTGGAAGGTGCCGATGACGCCGCCCGACAGATAGATGATGGTCGAGAAAAGCACCGACCCCGTGGCGGTGTACGGCGTCAACAGGCCCATCCGGGAGAACAGGAACGCCACCACCACCGTGGAGAACACCTCGAAGAAGCCCTCCACCCACAAGTGCACTACCCACCAGCGCCAGTATT
>ERZ795054.2211-NODE-2211-length-16733-cov-8.935184_pt1 | contig 16733 bp, 23 predicted proteins | sample MGYA00375138_ERZ795054 | MGnify/ENA primary metagenome ERZ795054 (study PRJEB30183, sample SAMN05720215) | anaerobic digester metagenome | isolation source: active sludge of municipal wastewater-treating anaerobic digesters | place: USA | collected 2014-12-23 ... | reverse complement strand
GCTCGCAGGCGCCGGCCACGCCGGTCATCGGCACGCTGATCTGGTTCAACCTGCAGGCCGGCGACAAGGGCGTTCGCTCGATCCAGTCGATCACGCTCAATACCTCGTGGGTGTCCGGGTCGATCAGCCTGATGATTACCCGCGACATCGCCACCATCGGCACGACGATCCCGAACGTCAACGCACAGAAGATCATCGGCACGCCGGGCATCCGCCTTTATAACGGCACCTGCCTGCTGCACTGCAACCTCGCCAGCGCGACGACGGCGACGTTCTACGCGGGCGAACTGGTAGTTATGGAGAAGTAGGTGGCGAACCCGCCCGGCACCTTTGACGAAACCGCGCTCGCGGCGGGGTGGTTTGACGATACCGTCACGCCGGCGGGGTGGTTCGATGGGGATTTCGGAAACGCGGCGAACATAAACGTCCGTGTAACATGGGCAGAGTTTGAAGTTCCTGAAGCAACCGGCGGCGGTTCGGTCAATGCCACGCTCGCCGTTACTGAATCGAACGATACAGCGTCAGCATCAGCGACGATTGCGCTATCGGCAACGCTGGCCGTAAGCGAGTCAGCCGATACATTATCTAGCTCGGCATCGGTTCCTGTATCCGCCACGGACAGCCTGGCGGAATCAGCCGATACGATCAGCAGTGCGGCAAGTGTCATCGTCGCCGGTGCGGTAGCGAATACCGATGCGCCGGATACTGTTTCGGCTTCCGGCACTGTCACCATCGGCGCAACGCTGGCACAGACTGAATCTGCGGATACTGCATCCGGTTCGGCTGCCGTAGCAATCGCTGCAACATTGGCGGTCACGGAATATGCGGATAGCGTTTCCGCTGTGGTCAGCGTTCCATTGTCGGCAAGCCTGGCGGTTACTGAGTCTAGCGATTCGCTGTCATCTGCGGCAACGGTGGAGATTGCCGCCAGCCTGAGCGTTACTGAATCAGCAGATACCGTTTCGGCATCGGCAACGATCATTGATGGTGTCAATGCCTCACTGATCGTAACCGAAGGAGCAGACACCTTATCTGCATCGGCGTCGGTGCCGCTGTCGGCCAGCCTGAGCTATACGGAAGAGGATGATACTGCATCCGGTTTAGCTTCTGTCACGATCAACGCCACGGCGACACTTACTGAAACCGGCGATTCAATCTCTGGCGTTTCGGTTGTTGAAATCACGGCAACCGCATCGCTCACGGAGTCGGCTGATTCGTTGTCAGCATCGGCAACGCTGGTAGATGGTATCAGTGCCTCGCTGAATGCGACCGAAGCGGCGGATACGCTGGCCGCCGTCGCCAATGCGGCGATTGCTGCATCGCTTGCTGCATCTGATGATGGCGATTCACTTTCGTCTCAGGCGGCGATTGCGCTATCCGCTGCGCTGAATGCGGTCGAGTATGGCGATACCGTTGTTTCGTCAGTCGGAATCTCAATTACCTGTTCGGCGTCGCTGTCTGAAGACGGCGATACGCTCACGGCAACCGCTTCGATCATCAGTGACACGAATACGATCAATGCGGCGTCAATGGTCAGGCTGGCAGAGATATGGGCGAGGATGGAACTTGATGCAACGAAACCGCTATCGACCAGCGCAACGCTATTGACCGTTGGAACGATCAGTCAGGATATATCTACAGGCGGCGCAGTGCGTACCGGATCTGCTTTGGTTCCTACAATTGACCCAGATACGATGATTGCTGAAGTGTGGCAACGCCTAGGCCTTGATCCTGACAACGCCTTGACACAGACGAATACGAACATTGATGTCGGGAATATTCACCTGACCGTTTCCGGTTCCGATACCTTGACGGTGCAACGTGTCTAATCCGCGCTCAGTTGTCTCGTTCGGGATAGGCTTTGGCGCGCTAGCCATTGCTTCGATTGGCCTGCTGCCGATTGCGGTTGAACAGGAACAATCGGGCGGCGCGCTCAAGGTGGCGCAGATTCGTGCCGCTGTCGCCAAGGAAAGCGAACGCCAAGCCAAGCAGCGCAAGCTGGCGCAGGAGCAGGCCGAAGCACTGGCGCGTATTGCTCAGGTTGAATCAGAGCGAAAGGCCGAAGAAGAAACCGAACGGAAATATTCAGAGCTGGTCGCAAGGCTATCCGTTGTCGCACCGGAAGAACTATCGAAGCCGGTAGAACTGGCGCCGGATGCGATTCATCGGCTTGCGTCTATCAGAGATGCAGCAGCGCAAGGCGTCAGGTTGGCGCTAAACGAACATGCTAAGAATTCGCCGGTTTCTATACAGGTTGCCGATGACACGTTACAAAATGCCGCTTTTATTAACGATGACGAGGCAATGGCGCTGATTATGATCCTTGCGGAAATCGACTGATGGCGACCGCAAACGAGAAGCTGCAAACCGCAGCAATTGACCATTCGCACGACATCATCCGCTACCAGAACCAAGTCGTCTATAAGGTCATGGCGTTGCTGAATCGGACGGACAAGGATTTATTCGTTCAACTGACCGCCGCATTGCAGCAGTTGCCGGTTTCACAGTTCACCGTCGAGCGGCTGGATTCATTGCTCGCATCGGTTCGCCAGATCAACGCGGCGGCCTATCAGAAGATACGCCACGAATTGCAAACAGAGCTGGCCGATCTGGTCGCCTATGAGTCAGGCTATCAGCAGCAGCTATTCCAGAATACGCTGCCGGTAGCGTTTGAGGTTGCTACGGTTCCGGTTGCACAAGTCGTATCGTCGGCAATGGCTAGACCGTTTCAAGGCCGGCTATTGTCGGAATGGATGGCCGGGCTGGAAGCCGAGAAAGCCGCAAAGATTCGGGACGCAATCCGCATAGGATATGTCGAAGGGCAGACCATTCCAGAGATGGTCGCACGGTTGCGCGGAACGAAGGCCAAGCAGTATCAGGACGGGATACTTGAAATCACGCGCCGGAACGCTGAAACCATCGTGCGTACCGCCGTCAGTCACACGGCGAACCACACGCGGCAGAAGTTCGCAGAAGCCAATGATGATCTGGTCAAGGGATGGAAATTTTTGGCTACGATGGATTCTAGAGTGACCGTTTTATGTGCATCGTTGGACGGTAAAGTATTCCCCATTGGAGAAGGACCGCAGCCTCCTAGACACCATAATTGCCGGAGTACGTCGGTCCCGATTTTGCGCAGTTGGAAAGAGTTAGGAATAGACCTTAAGGAATTGCCCGAAGGCACAAGGGCGGCTTATGACGGGCAGGTTCCAGCTAACCTAACATACGGCGAATGGCTGAAGAGCAAGCCGGCAGCATTCCAGGATGAGGTTTTGGGAAAAACCAAGGGGAAATTATTCCGTGCAGGAATGCCAATTGATAGTTTCGTCAATCGCGCTGGCAATGTTTTGACGCTAGACGAACTGCGCAAAAAGGACGCCGCAATGTTCGCAAAGGCGGGCGTATAGGCGTAAGATAGACGGGCCGCAACGGTGCTTCCAACACCGTGCGACCCTAACCAATCAGACTATTAAGGAGTCCGAAATGGCTGCGAGAAATTGTACAGCATGCACGGTATGTGGAAGCATGCATTCGCCACCCAAAGCAAAAGCTGGAAAATTCTGTTCTATTGCCTGCTATAGAATTGCTCAGAGGTCTGGGCAGTACAAAAGCGGCCCAAAAGAAACAACTATGCGCATGCCGTGTGCGCATTGCGGAAAAGTGGTTGTTGGTCTTCCGTCGATTAAACGCAATGGCGAATATGCAGAAAATGTTTTTTGCGACCGCCATTGTTATGACGAATACAGGCGCATGGTTGCAGAACGCAGAACGAAGGCATGTGCGTACTGTGGAACAAAATTCATACCAAGTTCAGATAGTAGAAAATACTGCTCAGATCATTGCTGGAAATCAGCTAAGAAGGCGACGCCTAAAAATTGCGTCAATTGCGGATGCCTATTTACGCCGGTTAAGATGGTCAAGTCTAGGGGCGTGTTTATAAGTTACAACAGCGGAAAGACTTGCTCTGTAAGTTGCCATAACGCATGGATTCGCAATGATCCTGGCCGCAAGGCGAAGATAAGCGCAGCATTCAAAGGATCGAATCATCCTAACTGGCAGGGCGGTAAGGCTTTGCTTAACAACGTAAGCAATCGCGGGCCGAACTGGAGCAAGCAAAGGAGCGCGGCTTTAAAACGCGACAGAAGAAGGTGTGCAGATTGCGGTATTTCAGAGGATGATTGTCGAGAAAAGTATGGGCGAGGACTAGATGTAGATCACGTCGTTCCTTTTCATAATTTCAGAAGTTACAAAAAAGCTAATTCGTTGTCTAACCTTCGTTCTTTGTGTGCTTCATGCCATCGCATATCTGAAGCAAAGCGCTGCATGGTTCAGATGGTTTTGCCGATGCAAGATAGTGCGGCGAGAATGCATCGCGGATACGCAACCGGCGAACGCCACCCAAAAGCAAAGCTAAGTGCTTACAACGTTGCTATGATTAGAAAGAAGTCCAAGGAAGGCGCAACTGGGGCTAGTCTTGCCAGACTGTTTGGCGTCTCAAAATCGAACATAAGCGCATTGCTAAAAGGCAAGATTTGGCAAACTTAAAAGTAGTCTCCAACAGCGCGGAATACTTCAGGAAGTCCGGACTGTGACTGAAGATGGTTATTGGTGCGTTGTATGCGGGCGATACCTGCAAGCCGAGGACGTGGTGATCGTGCATGACAACATACCGCACCCGGAAAACATGACTTTTGACGAAGATGAAAGGCCGCAATGAGTGAGATTGGAATTGCTCATTTTTGCTTAGGAAACGGCGCGCTTAAATGCGACGGTTGCAAACAAGAAAAGAACTGGCAGACGCTTAACCAAATGCCAGATCAATTGCGTAAAACACTGCAAGCGCAGGCGCAACGCATTGACGACACAGAATGTATTCTGTCTGGTCGGACTTGGTATGTTGCATAATTAAAATGCTTAAAGTAGTCTCCGACAACGCCGAACCATCCAAGCCTAAAGGCCGCGTCAGGCTGTCGTCTGTCTCGACATATTGCCCGGTCTGCAAGGCGAACGCATGGATCATGGTCAATATCGGGCCGGCGAATGTCATTGCCGGGACGAAGCCGGTTAGGCAAAGGTGTTGCGTGTTTTGTCTGAGCCATGGGAAGGTGACTACTTGGTAGGCTTTACTGCCTGACCGCAGCATGGGCAGACATTAGCTCGGCGCTTCAATGCCCGGCTGAGGGATGATTGCTGTACTCCGTGCCTCTTCGCGGCTGCATAGGCGGTCATGCCGAGGTCAATATCGGATAGCGCCGCAAGCACTGCGGCTGATTGTGGGCGGCTCATTTGTCAATCTCGAATACCCTGGCATCAAGTTCTATGTCGCCAGAGATATAGCCGGTTGATTGATAGATTTTGATGATATCGATTGTTGCTTCCGGGTAGTCGTCTGCAAACACATCGGCCAGCATTTGCGCTTCTTCCTTGCTGGCGAACCGTTTTTCCTGATCGTTGCCGTTAATCCGAATCTTGAAAGCAAGCATCTCATTCTCCTTGGTTGATAAATCCGCACTAGCAAGCCCGTAGGCTTGGTGGTGGAGACTTAGTTAAATTTGTGTTTCTGCATCAGCACTGAAGTAGCAGCGCGGCAAGGGCCGGTCACATAGTCAAGCAGATGTTCTGCTTCTTCGTCGGTCACTTCTTCGTAAGCCTGCTGCGCTGTGATTCCGTAATGCGCGGCGATGTTCTCAAGAATCATGGCCTTTGACTTGTTGTCGATTGCTGCCAGGAAGTTAGCTGTCGTCATTTCGTTTCCCTCTTTGCGTTTGTTGATCTGATGTAGTGATTATAGTTACTTGCCTCAAGAAAGCAAGTATTCTTTTCATCATCACCGCAAATAGTTCAGAAACAGTCCGCTTGCATTCCGCATAATGTAGTGCTACTCTAATCGCGCGGCGGATTCGTTCGCCCAAAGATTAACAATACGCATGGCGATTGTGACAATTGCAAGCGGCTGACCTGAAATCACGCCGCCTCAGTCGCCAGCCTTATTGGTGAATGCGCAGGCTGATGCGCTGGATCGGTGAAAAGCCGAGTGAGTTGAAGCAAGCCTAAATAAGCCGGAGATCAGCACCGGCCACCAATAACTTATTACCGAAGCCTCGAACCTTAACTGGTCCGGGGCTTTTTTATTGCCTATTGCCGGATGGTGAATGGGTGCTTGGCTCGGATGAGCTATCAATGGCCGGATGGCCTGGGAGTGTTTCATGAAGTTGAAGCTAGACGACAAGGGCAACGTGGTTGTTCAGGATGGCAAGCCGGTATTTGTGCATGACGATGGAAAAGAAGTGGCGTTCGACGCTGTTTCCACTGTCGCAACCATTTCCCGACTCAATGCCGAGGCAAAGCAACACCGCGAACGCGCAGAAGCGGCTGAGAAGTCGCTTAAATCGTTCGACGGAATCGCCGATCCTGATGCTGCACGGAAAGCACTCGATACCGTCTCAAATCTTGACCACAAAAAGCTGATTGACTCTGGCGAAGTGGAAAAGGTTAAGGGTGAAATCACCAAGGCTTTCCAGGCGCAGCTTGACGAAGCGAACGGAAAATCCAAGACGCTGGAACAGGCGCTATATGGCGAGAAGGTTGGCGGGGCGTTTGCCAGGTCCAAGATGATCGCCGAAAAGCTCGCCATTCCTGCCGACATGGTGCAAGCCCGTTTCGGCCAGGCGTTCAAGATCGAAGGTGACAAGACGGTTGCCTACGATGCGTCCGGTAACAAGATTTTCAGCCGCGCACGCCCTGGCGAACTTGCCGACTTCGACGAAGCACTCGAAACACTCATTGAGCAGTACCCGTACAAGGAACACATCCTGAAAAGCTCCGGCGCATCTGGCGGCGGAGCACAGGGAAGTGGTTCCGGTGGCGGTGGAAAACAAACACGCACGCGCCAGCAGTTCGAGCAAATGATGCCCGCAGATCGGGCCAGTTTCGCAAAGGACATGAAGGAAGGCCGCGCATTGATTACTGATTAAAAGGAGTTACACAAATGGGCGCTCTTACCCTTACCAGCCTTATCCCCTCGATTTACGAGGCTATGGACGTTGTTTCGCGTGAAGCTGTCGGCTTCATTCCTGCGGTTGCCCGCGATTCGCAAGCCGCTCGCGCTGCTGTCGGCCAGTCCGTCATTTCTCCGGTTGTTGGTGCGATGTCTTCGGAAAACCTGACCGCTGCCGCGTATGCTGCCGACACCCCGGCGCAGACGATCAACAACGTGCAGATGACCATCTCCAAGGCCCGTTCTGTCCCGTTCGGCGTGACTGGCGAAGAAACTGTCGCTCTGAACAGTGCCGGCACCTTGCAGACGATCAACCGTGACCGTATCGCTCAGGCCATCCGCACCCTGACCAACGAAGTCGAAACCGACCTCGCCGCGCTGCATGTCGAAGCATCGCGCGCTTACGGCACCTATAACGGTACGCCGTTCGGCACTGCTGGAGATCTGGTTGATTTTGCGGAATCGCTGCGCATCCTTGACGAAAACGGCGCACCGCAATCCGACCGCCACATGGTTCTCGGTTCCACATCGGTAGCACGCCTGCGCGGCAAGCAGTCGGTGTTGTTCAAGGTGAATGAATCCGGCAATGATGACATGCTGCGCCGTGGCACGCTCGGCCAAGTCGAAGGTTTCGACCTGCACTATTCCGGCCAAGTAAAGACCGCTGTTACCGTCGGCTCCGCAACTGCCACCGTCGACGCCACTGGCTACGCTGTCGGTTCCACTAGCTTCACCCTGTCGGCTGCTGCTGTCGCGTTGCTGGCTGGTGACATCATCACCTTTGCCGGCGATACGAATCAGTACGTCGTCAAGACCGCTGTTTCCGGAACGGGCGGCACGCTGGTGATTCAGGAGCCTGGTATCAAGGTCGCCATGTCTGCCGCTACCAAGGCAATCACGGTTGTTGCGGCAACCACCCGCAACATGTTCTTCCAGCGTTCTGCGATTCAACTGGCTACTCGCGCCCCGGCCATGCCGGAAGGAGGCGATGCTGCTGATGACGTGATGCTCGTGACCGATCCTGTCTCCGGCATTACCTACGAGTTCTGCATCTACAAGCAGAAGCGCCAATTGCGCTACGAAGTTAATTTGGCGTGGGGTGCAAAGGTCATTGCCCCGCGTCATTTCGGCCTGCTCATCGGCGCTTAATGAAGTACGGGCGGGGCTTCGGCCTCGCCCATTTCCAAGGATAGATAAATGTCTGCTGTTCCTGTTGTGCGCATTGTTTGGCCGGCTAATGAGGAATACGGCGGCTTCGTTGAAATCAACGAGTCCGACTTTGATCCTGAAAAGCATGTGCTGTTTGAGCAGTGCGCAGAACCGGAAAAGCCGAAACGCGGCCGCCCGCCGAAAGCGAAGGTTGAAGAATGAGCCTTATCACGGAAGACGGCACCGGACGCGATGATGCTGAATCGTATGTCACCGTAGCCTATGCCGACAATTACGCCACTGCTCACGGCCTGACTGCTTGGACTGGAACGGATGCCGTCAAAGAGGTTGCGCTGCGCAAGGCAACTCAGTATATCGACACGACATATAACTTCCGCTCTGCCAAGTCCTACCAATACCAGTCGCTAGAATTCCCGCGCCAGCTTTGGGATTGGGACATGTCGCCGGAAATGTCGCGCCTGTTCGCGGCAACCGTTGAACTCGCAGTCAAGGCACTGACTGAAAGCCTGTTTGCCGATGTAGAACCTAACGTGGTCACGCTCGTTAAGGTCGGGCCGATCACCAAACAGACACGGCCCGCAGATACTTCCGGGCAGAAGCGATTCGCCAATGTGGATGCACTGCTTAAGCAACTGACGACTGGCCTCGGTGGCGTCGCTGTGGTTCGCGCATGAAATTTAATTATGCAGAAATTGCCGCCGACGTAGATTTAATGATTTACGAGGCCGGTCAGTCAATGACGCTGAAAGTGTCGTCTGGCGCTGCCTATGATCCTGAAACAGGGTCTAGCGTCGTAACTTACACTGACCAATCTGCAACTGGCTGCACAGATGAGTTTGAAAAAAAGCTGATTGACGGCACGAAAATACGGATTGGCGACAAACTAGTATGGCTATCGCCAATCGGAATATCAGAGCCAAAGGACGGCGACCAGTTAGTTATTGGCTCCGATACATGGCAGGTTGTTCCTCCGGTAAGTGTGATATCTCCGGCTGGAATTGCCTGTCTGTATGGTGTTCAGGTGCGCAAATGACCTTTGCGCTTGATCTGAGCAAGGCTATCGAGAAGGCGAAGGATAAGGCCGAGCTTGCCGTGCGCGGTATTGCCATTGATCTATTCAACGGCATTATTGAAATGTCCCCGGTTGCTCACCCGCCATCGTGGAAAAGCGTAATTGAGTGGGAAGCAAGGAAAGCCGCTGGAAAGACCAAGGCGAAAAGCCCGGCAGATGGTTATGTCGGCGGTCACTTCAGAAGGAACTGGAACTGTTCTATTGGATCGCCTGATATTTCAACCACGGATGAAACAGACCCATCAGGAAGTATCGCAAAGGCCAAAGTTCATGCCGTCGTTATGAGCTACAAACTTGGCGAACAAAGTGTGTTCCTTTGTAACTCACTTGAATATGCTCAGGCGCTTGAAGAAGGCCATTCTGGACAAGCGCCTGTCGGCATGGTTCGCGTATCAATCGCCCGCATGAACGCTCACGGCTATGTCTGACAAAACCATCCGCGCCGCGCTTGAGAGCAGACTAGCGACATGGGCGGCCACGCAATCGCTCACGGTGCAATATCAGAACGTGCCGATCTCGCAACCGACAACAACCTATCTCCGCGCCTGGTTCATGCCGGCCAATCGTGGCAGCAAGGATTTGGCCGGGCTGCATGTGCTGTATGCCGGGATATTCCAGATTGATGTAGTCGGCGTCGAGAACGTCGGCACGGGCGCTGTGGCAACCATCGTTGAAGCGATCGCCGCGCAGTTCCCAAATAACCTGCTGATCGTCAAGTCAGGCTTGACGGTTCGCATCGTTGCGCCGCCATCGCCAAAGACGGGTGAATACGAACCTGGCCGCTATGTGGTCAAGGTGTCGATTCCGTACCGCTGCGACACGATTTAGCTACTAATTCATCAATAGATTAGTAGAACATGCATAGAACCCGCTCCGGCGGGTTTTTTTACGCCCGTTTGGGCATCAATGACCCGCTCCGGCGGGTTTTTTCATATCTGAAAGGCCCAAATCATGAGTGTACGTTTGCCTAACGGTACTACTTTCTCCATCGCCACCGCTTACGGTGCTGTCAAAACAATGTCGGCAGTCACCAATGCCGATCCCGGCGTTGCCACGCTTGAGGCTTCGCATGGCATCGCAACCGGCGAATTCTTCGAGGTCACTTCCGGCTGGTCGCGTCTGACCAACAAAGTCGTCAAGGCCGGCACTGTCGCCACCAATGACGTGCCATTGCTCGGCATTGATACCACCCTGACCTCGATCTATCCGGCGGCTTCCGGCACTGGCACCGTGCGCGAAATCACTACATGGACGCAAGTTGCTCAGGTGCTTTCGTCTAGCAGCGACGGCGGCGAACAGCAGTTCGTGACTTACCAATTCCTTGAATCCGATGCTGAAAAGCGCATCCCGACCGTGAAATCCGCTGGCGGCCTGACGCTTTCCATTGCTGACGACGCAACGCAGCCAGGTTATATCGCGCTGTCCGAAGCCAATGATGACCGCCTGCAACGCGCCGTTAAGGCCACGCTGCCGGATGGCTCGGTGATTGTCTATAACGCCTACATCTCGCTGAACAAGACGCCTTCCATGACCATCAATGAAATCATGGCCTGCGAAGCGACGTTCTCGTTCCTTGCCGAGCCGGTGCGCTACTGATGTTCAAAATCAAGGCTAATCCGACCTTCCAGGCCACGGTCAAAATCCGTGCGCCGGGTGGCGAAGTTCAAGAATTGCCGGTGGTCTTTCGCCACAAGCGCAAAGACGAAGTTAAGGCGTTCTTCGAGGAAGCATCGGCAAAGGATAAATCCGATGTCGCTTGCATCCTTGAACTGGTCGAATCATGGAAAGCCGATTCCGACCTGTCCGCCGCTTCCGTTGCCGAGTTGCTGCAAAACTATCCGGCCTCTGCCCATGCAATCTTCAACTGCTACATGGCGGAACTGATCGACGCCCGATTGGGAAACTGAGGGCGCTTTCCCGAAAGCTGAATGAGGATCAGCCGACCGACGCGGAACTCGCTGCGGTCGGCCTGAAGCGTTCTGATTTCGGGGAAGCGGATAGCGTGGATGTATGGCCGGAGAACATGCCCGTCTTACGGCTGTTTGATGCCATGAGAACCCAGTGGCGCGTTGGCTACTCAGGCGCTTACGGCATGGATTACTCGGCGCTTCCGGCGGTAATGGACTTGCTCAATATCGACGATAGGCAGTGGGCGTTTGAAGGATTCCGTGTCATGGAAGACGAAGCCCTGCGAGAAATGCACAAGGATAAATGATGGCTGAGAACATTACGACGCTAGGGATTGAGGTAAAAACCTCTGGCGTACAGCAAGCCGCGTCCGACCTGCAAAAACTCGCCAATTCTGCCGGTTCAGCCGAGCAATCAACTGGTGGAATGGCATCGGCGATTGATCGCGTCAATGCGCAAATGCGGGCAATGGGCGACAAGGCCAAAGGTGCCGGCCAGGCGTTCAAGTCGCTCGATCCTGCTGCGCAATCACTCGGCAAGATCGCCAAGGAATCCGAGAACGCTTCTGGTGCGCTTGGAAAACTTGGCAACAATTCGTCTTTCCAGAAAATAGCTACCGGGTCGCAGGATGCTGCGTCTGGTATCCGCAAGGCAACCACTGAACTCGACAAGTTCAACCGGGAAGCCAATAGCACAGAGAAAAACGCAGGCAGCATGTCGGCGGCTTTCGCGTCGCTGTCAAAGGTAGCTGGCGGGCTATTCGCCGGCTTCTCTATCGCTCAATTCGCCGGGAAACTCGTTTCCGTTCAGCGCGAATTCGACGTACTAAATTCAGCACTGATTACTATCACAGGATCGTCTGCCAAAGCAGAAAACGAACTGCAATGGATCAAGTCATTTGCGGCTGAAACCCCGTTTTCACTGACCGAAGTCACCCAGGCATTCATCAAGCTGAAAACGCTTGGCCTTGATGCGTCAAAGCCATCTCTGGTTTCGTTCGGCAATACCGCCTCGGCAATGGGTAAGTCGCTGAATCAGATGATCGAAGCGGTTGCCGATGCTTCTACTGGCGAGTTTGAGCGACTGAAAGAATTTGGCATCAAGGCGAAGAAGAACGGCGACGATATTTCTCTGACGTTCCAAGGCGTCACGACGACGGTAAAGAATAGCGCCGAAGAAATCAGCAAATACCTGACCGATATTGGCAACAACAACTTTGCCGGCGCGATGTCTGAACGCGCCAAGACGCTTGATGGGGCCATCTCAAATCTAGGCGATTCGTGGGACGAACTGTTCCGCACGATCAACAATAACAATGCCGGAGGTCTGATATTCGATAGCGTCAAATTGGCGACCGGCGCCATTGCTGACATGATTTCGTTGCTCAATGCGATGAATTCAGCAAGCAGCGATGCAGCACGCGAAACTGGCGTATTGGCATCGGCACAGAATGGCCTGAAAACGGTATTTGAAACGGTCGCCATTCTCGGCATGAACGTCAAGTTTGTGCTGGTTCAGCTAGGTCAGGAAATGGGTGCATTTGCCGCTCATACGCAGGCGCTTCTATCTCTGAATTTCTCGGCTGCAAACCAGATTCGCCAGATGCGCAAGGAAGATGCAGCGCAGGCACGCGGAGAACTTGATAGGGCAGAGCAGCGTGTTCTCAATCGGAACAGATTCAACAACGATCTAGGCGCGTTGTCTGAAGGTTTGCCGACCAGCAAACCAAAATCATCTGGTTCAAGTATCGGAACATCTGTAAAGAAATCAGGCGGCGGACGATCGGTTACGGCAAAAGAGTCTGAAGAAGCTAAAGCCTATGAGCAGGCAATGAAGGGTTTCGCCGACATTACGTCATCGGCACAAAAGGCAACGCTTGAACTTACGGGAAGCCAAGCAAAGCTTTACGACCTGATGGCGTCGCCGCAATGGGCGAACATGCCGGAAGCGTGGCGACAAACTGCGCTGGCACAGTTTGAATCAGCCCGCGCAGCAGAGCAGGCCGCCGAGAAATTCCGCGAACATTCAAAGGCAATGGAAGAAGGAAAGCGCATTACCGAATCCATGCGCACGCCTGAAGAAGACCTAGCCGCTCAGATCGTCAAACTGAACGGCCTTTTAGACGAAGGCGCGATCAGTTGGGATGTCTATGCGCGTGCCGTGTTTGCTGCCCAGGACAAACTCGACGGCTTGAAAAACAAATCCGTTGAAACAACCAATGAGCTAGACGAATTCACCAAGTCAGCAGCGAAGAACATGCAGTCGGCCTTTGCTGATTTCCTGTTTGACCCGTTCGCCGAAGGCGCCGACAAGATGGCGTACAAGTTCGCGCAGACGATGCAACGGATGGCTGCTGAAGCGCTGGCCGCTGGCATTATGAAGAAGATGTTCGGCGACATTATCTCCGGTGGAAAGTCGGGCGATAGCGGGGTGATTGGCGGATTGTTTAGCTCTGCCATCAAGGCGTTCGGTTTCCATGATGGCGGGCCTGTCACGTCTAGCGGAAGCAGCGCATCGTTTTCTCGTTCGGTATCGCCCGACTTATTCCTGAATGCGAGGCGCTATCACAGCGGCGGGCTGGTCGGCGACGAAGTGCCGGCCATTCTAAAACCTGGCGAATTGGTGCTAACCAAAGAGCAGCAACGTGGAATGTCCAGAGGCGGGCAGGCATCGCAGCAGAATATCCGCATCGTCAATGCCTTCGATAACTCGGTAATCGAGAACTACCTCGGTAGTTCGGCGGGTGAAAAAGTCATCATGAACGCCGTGCAGCGCAACGCTGGCGCATTCCGTCAGGCGATGGCATGAACCTGTGGCCTTTCCCGCCGATTGATGAAGTCATCGAGGCGCTTGAGTGGAAAACCGACGTTCTTCAGGCATATGCCGGCGAACAAAGGTTTCGATTGCGTGAAAGGCCGCGTCGCTCGTGGAGTTTAAACCACCTGTTTGACGACGAAGGCCAAGCAGCGGCACGGGCCATCATGCGCGGCGCCGATGGGTTTTATGTCCCGGATTGGATCAGGCGCATTTATTCAGGAAGTGTCTCCGCAGGTGCGTCCGTTTCGATCACGATGGATACGACCGGGCTAGGGCTGTCGGCGGGCGCTTCCGTTGTGCTGTGGAGTGGCATGCTGGCTAATGAGGTTTGTGTCATTGAAAGCGTATCGCCGACGGCCTTGGTTCTGGAATATGTCTCCACGGCACGAACAACAACGATTTACCGGGTCGATAACGCAATCCAATCCGCCTCGCTGGATATGACAAGGATGCCTGGGCATCTGCAAACCGCATCAATTACGTTTGAATCTCCGGCTGTCGATACCTATGCAGCAAGCACCTATGCCCAATACCGAAGTCATGACGTTCTGCCGATTTCCGCAACTGTGACCAATCGCGGCACATTGTCGGAAAACATCGTCTGGCCGCTGGAAGTTTTTGATAACGGCACGGGGCTGGTTTCAACATCTGCCACCCGCAGCAACCCGGACAACAAATTTATGATGCGATGGCACGTCTTTACGCAGGCTGAGATTCAGGCGTTGCGCGCATGGGTGGCGAGTCGATACGGGCGCTGGCTGGCTTTCTGGCATTCGACGCGACAAAAAGACCTGGTGTGCGCTGCTGATATTGGGGCGGCGGCAACTACCGTTCGCGTATTTACGCCAATGGGTGCAACGACGCTTGGGCGTAGCGCGTTCGACATTGAAATCATCGTTCCATCTGGTCCGTACTTCAGGCGCGTTACATCGGTTTCCGCCGGCCCTTCGGTAAGCGGTCGCCCGACATTTGACCTGACGATTGATAGTGCGCTAGGCGTTGCCGTTGTTGCGGCTGCGGTCGGTCGAATTTCATACCTGCGCTGCTCACGGTTTGATTCTGACCGTATCGAACTGCTGCACCGCCCATGCGAAGGATTGGCCGTTGCTGTTCCGTGTATCGAGGTGCCGGTGCCATGACCTATGCCGTTATCGAAGCATCGGCACAATCCGGTCACCCAGTCGAACTCTACGAATTCATGAATGGCACGACCGCCTACCGCTACACCAGCAGCGACGGCGATGTGGTCTATGGAGGAAACACCTATACCGCAGTTCCAATTGCGCGGGGGGCTGTTGAGGCAACCAGCGAAACGGCACGTCTGGCGCTGGACATTACCTGCGCCAGAGGCCTGCCGATCCTTGACCTATTTTCCGTCATGCCACCTGAAACGGTGGTCGCCGTCACCCTGCGCCGGCTGCATGCGAGTGATGGTGAGGCGATCACGATGTGGATGGGCCGCGTCCTCAATATCACCATGAACAACGCCGCTGCCGAAATCCATTGCGAGAGCGTCTATACCTCGCTCAAGCGCACTGGCCTGCGCCGGCTGTACCAGAAGGGGTGCACGCACCCAATCTATGGCCCCGGCTGCGGGTTGGACAGGGACGATTTCAAGGTGGTGCGCACGGTGGCCACGGTCAGCGGAACCACGATCACCATGAGCACGTTGTCCGGCTATGCCGACGGCTACTTCGCCGGTGGCTACCTGGAATGGGAGAAGATCTCCGGCGTCTTCGAGCGCCGCGCCATCCGCTCGCAGGCCGGCGCCGTGGTCACCATCGGCTTCCCGGTCCCCGGCCTGGCGGCCAGCGCCTCGGTCAATCTCTATCCAGGCTGCGACCACAGCCTGGCCACCTGCGACGGCAAGTTCGCGAACCGTCTCAACTACGGCGGCCAGCCCTACTACCCGGACAAAAACCCGTTCAACGGCGTCGCCATCTATTGAGCCACGGCCATGACCTTCGTCTTTCAGCTACTCATCCTCGTCGTTTCCTACTTCGTCAGCGCCGCCCTGGCGCCGAAGCCGCCCAAGCCCAAGCCGGCGGCGCTAGAAGACTTCGACATCCCGGTCGCCGAGCAGGGGCGCCCGATCCCGGTCGTCTTCGGCACGGTCACGCTCACGGGCGCGAACGTGCTCTGGTACGGCGACCTGCGTACGACCGCGATCAAGGAAAAGGGCGGCAAGAAATGACCATCGTCACGCACCGCCACTGCCGCGAGCTGGGTTACTGCAATCGCGGCCTGCGCGCGTGGTTCGCCCGCGAGGGGCTGGATTGGGCCGATTTCGTGAAGCACGGCATCGCCGCCGAGGTGCTGCGCCAGCGCGACAACGCCATGGCTGAGCGCGCCATCGCACTCGCTGAAGGGGAGGCCGCGCATGGGTAGCAAGAAATCAGTCACCGTCGGCTACCGCTACCACCTCGGCCTGCACTTCGGCCTGTGCCACGGGCCGGTCGATGCTGTGCAGAAGGTGGTGGTCGGCGAGCGCGTGGCCTGGGTCGGGCATCAGGATGCCAGCGGTGCGGTGGCAATCTATGCGCCTGAACTCTTCGGTGGCGACAAGCGCGAAGGCGGGGTCGCCGGCCAGCTCGACGTGCTCATGGGCGAATCGACGCAGGTCGAGAACAGCTACCTGCAGTCGAAGCTCGGTGCGGCGATCCCGGCGTTTCGCGGCATCCTCTCCGCCGTCTGGCGCGGCGGCCAGGTTACGGCGAACAACCCCTACCTGAAGCCGTGGGCATTCACCGTGCGCAGGATTCTGCAGGG
>ERZ795054.2209-NODE-2209-length-16740-cov-10.620078_pt1 | contig 16740 bp, 10 predicted proteins | sample MGYA00375138_ERZ795054 | MGnify/ENA primary metagenome ERZ795054 (study PRJEB30183, sample SAMN05720215) | anaerobic digester metagenome | isolation source: active sludge of municipal wastewater-treating anaerobic digesters | place: USA | collected 2014-12-23 ... | reverse complement strand
AACCGGGAAGTCCAAAGCAAGGACTGGAACCGTTATAATGTAGGCTTAAACGCAAGCCGAGTGCTATCATTTGGTTTTTATAGCACCCTTGGTCCGTGGTGTATTGTACCGGGCCTTATCTATACTGCTGGCACCTACCTCACAAGTTGGGCAGTGGGCACCATTGACCAAGGAGAACGCTCGGCATGGCAAGTTGGCCTGCAAAAACGGCTGGATTGGGCGCGTCACGAATATAGATGCCTGTTGGAGCTTATGCGAACTGGAAACGCGCTGCCAGAAAAAAAATCCCTGATCGCTAATCGCCTGATGGTCATTTGCAAGAGTTTTAACGATATAAAAGGCGGCCCTACAGAGATCCGTGATCAAATTGGCGATCTTCAAATGCAAGATGCTGCTGGAAATAAAATTACGGAAACTAGCGCCCAAGGCGAGATAGAGGTTTATCTCCAGTTTGCTAAAAAGTGGATTGACCGTGAATCCTGGATAAAAAAGGGGGGTGTCCCTTTGGGCGGAACCGGCTAATACCAGATTCTTGGTAGATTTTACTGGGTGGGGTGGATAAGCGTAGCGCAATCCACCTTCCTTGATGAGTTGCCGATGGTGGATTTCACTTCGATCATCCACCCTATAGTTTGAAACACGATTTATCAGAAATGGTATAAGATTCCCGGTGATCACCCCCGTTACTCCGAGATCTGCCCCGTAAGCTTTAGGCCAGTTACGGCGGCGCCGGTTGAATTCCATGCCGGGCGCACGCGGCGCTCTCCCCCGGTATTAGGTATCCATAGCCGAATCGGTGTATTCTACGTTGCACTGCAACATAGCTTACCTTTGAAGGCACGGCCATGACTACCGCCATTCTCGTCGTCCCCACTGAGCAACGGGTCGGGCTGACCACCGTCGCCCTCGGCCTGGTGCATGCGCTCGACCGCGAGGGCATCCCGGTCGGCTTCTGTAAACCGATCAGCCAGCCACATGCTACCGATACCGGCCCGGAACGTTCGACCCGACTGGCGCGCACGGTCACCAGCCTGAGCCCGCCCGAACCGATCCCGGTCGCTGAAGCCGAGAGCCTGCTGGGCCATGGCCGGGAAAATATCCTGCTGGAAGAAGTGATCACCCGCTACGAACAGGCCGCCCAGCAGGCCGCCATCGTCGTGGTTGAGGGCCTGGTGGACACCGAGGAGCAACCCTACGGCACCCACCTCAACGCCCGCATGGCGCAAAGCCTGGACGCCAAGGTCATCATCGTCGCCGCGCCGGGCCACGACACGCCGCGCCAGGTCGCCGAAGCCGTAGAAGTGGTGGCCCGCTCCTACGGCGGCATCCATCACGAACGGCTATTGGGCTGCATTATCAACTTGCTGGATGCGCCGGTGGACCCGGCTGGCCACATCCGCTTTGATTTCAGCCGCGCCGAAAACGGTTCCAGCGTCAGCCACGAGGCCGAATTCCGGGCTGAATGCCCTCGCTATTGGCCGGAAAACTTCAAGTTGCTGGGCTGTATCCCCTGGCGGCGCGAGCTGATCGCGCCGCGAGTGCGGGACATCATGCATATGATTGACGCCCAGGTGCTCAATGAGGGACAACTGGACCGGCGCGTCACCCACGTGGCGCTGGGCGCCCGCACCCTGGCCAACAGTTGCCAGGATCTGCGGCCCGGCGCCATGGTGATCGCCCCTGGCGACCGCGATGATCTGCTGCTGGCGGTGTGCATGGCGGCGATGAGCGGCATCCCCGTTGCAGCCATCCTGTTGACCGGTGGCCTCAAGCCCGACCCGCGCATCTGGAAGCTGTGCGGGCCAGCGCTCGACGCCGGCCTGCCGGTGCTGACCATTTCCTACTCCACCATGCAATCGGTGCTGTACCTGCCCTACATCAATCTGGAAGTACCGATTGACGACCGAGACCGCATTCAGCGGGCTACCGAATCGGTGGCCTCGCACATCAGCCTGGACTGGAAGGAACCGTTATTGGCTACGCTGGTCGAGCGCCGGCTCAGCCCACCGGCGTTCCGGCACATGCTGGTGGAGCGCGCCCGCCGCGCCAACAAGCGGATCATCCTGCCCGAGGGCAACGAACCACGCACCATCGAAGCGGCGATCATCTGCCACCAGCGCGGCATTGCCCGCTGCGTGCTGATGGGTGACGCCGGACGCATGCACCGACTGTCGGCCCGCCGGGGCATGACCATTCCTGCGGACATCGAGATCATTGATCCCACCCAGGTTGACCGCCGCTACATTGACGCCATGGTCGCCCTCCGCCAGGGCAAGGGCCTGACGCCAGGACTGGCTGAGGAGCAGTTGCACGACCCGGTGGCGCTGGGCACCATGATGCTGTACCTGGGCGAGGTAGATGGGCTGGTGTCCGGTGCGGTGCATACCACCGCCAACACCATCCGCCCAGCTCTGCAACTGATCAAGACTGCGCCCGGCGTGCGGCTGGTCTCGTCCATCTTCTTTATGTGCCTGCCGGAACAGGTGCTCGTGTACGGCGACTGCGCCATCAACATCAGCCCCAGCGCCGACGAGCTGGCGGACATCGCGATTCAGAGCGCCGAGTCGGCCCAGGCGTTCGGGATCACGCCGCGTGTGGCGATGCTGAGCTACAGCACCGGCGCCTCCGGTAGCGGCAACGATGTGGAAAAGGTCAAGGAAGCGACCCGCCTCGCCCGCGAACGGCGGCCCGATCTGCTGGTGGACGGACCCTTGCAGTACGACGCGGCGACGATCAAGGAGGTGGCGCAGAGCAAGGCACCGGATAGCCGGGTGGCGGGCCGGGCCACGGTGTTCATCTTTCCGGATCTGAATACCGGCAACACAACCTACAAGGCAGTGCAGCGCAGCGCCGAGGTCATCAGCATCGGTCCGATGCTGCAAGGGCTGAACAAGCCGGTCAATGATCTGTCGCGCGGGGCGCTGGTGGAAGACATCGTGTTCACCGTCGCCCTGACGGCGATTCAGGCCGAGCAGGCCCAGGAGCGGGAACGCAGCGCGCGCTGATCAGATCCGCTCGAAGGTTTCTACCCGCGCCGGCGGCAGATTGCTCCAGACGATCTTGCTGGACAGCCGCCGGAAGCCGGGTAACAACCGGGGGTGGGTGCCGCGCAAATCATAGGTGAACTGCACCAGTCGGCCTCCCGAGTCAAGCAGGGTTTCGAACTGCTGGACGACAGCCCGGGTGGTGGCCGGGTGCAGAGAACGCAGCGGCAGGCTGGACACGATGCTGCTCAAACAGGGGTGCGGGTGACCGAGCAAATGCCCCAGTTGCGCGGCGTCGCCCTGGATGACGCGCAGTTGCGGAAACCGCTGGCGCAGATGATGGGCCAGCGTCGGCGAACGCTCTACCACCACCAGTTTCCAGGGGAGCACACCATGTTTGAGCAAGGCGGCGGTGACTGCGCCGGTCCCTCCGCCCAGTTCGATCACCAGACCGTCCCGTTCCAGCGGCACGCGCGCCGCCATACCGCTCGCCAGCGCAGGTGCGCTGGGGCAGGCGGCGCCCATGGCCCGGGGATTGGCCCAGATTTCCCGGGTGAACAGGGCCAGCGACGCAGCGCCAGGATTTTGCAGCAAAACCTTAACCAAACGTTTCATATCCTACCTGATCATGAAACCCGATAACCCGTGGCGATGGAGCAACCGCAGGCAGAGATCATCATTCATCCTGGAACATGACGAGTAACGGTCCGGGATGCCGGCGGCGGGCAAACGGCAGATGCCGCAGAAGAAGCCCGCAACGCCGTGGGGCGAGATGCAACCGCCGGCTTGGCCTGCTCAGGCCGTGCGCAACTGTTCCTGTTCGGCTTCAAACAGCACCGAGGCGACCTGATGCAGCCCCTCTTCCTCGGCGATTTCAGAGATTTCCTCCCACGAGGCCCCGCGATCAATGGCGGCGGCGGTCTTGCTGCCCGCCGGTAGTTCCTTGCGGACGTCGTGGAGGAATGAGTCGGTTGCTTCAGCAGGATCCTCGACCGGCGCTGGCCCTTCCCGTAAGGCTTCCTGTTCGGCCTCGAACAGCACCGCAGCCAGCTTGTGCAACCCCTCTTCCTCGGCCAGTTCGGAGATCTCCTCCAGACTGGCGCCTCGGTCGATGGCCGCGGCGGTCTGACTGTGATCAGGCAGATCGTCCCGGAAGGCCCGAAGCATTTGGTCGATGTTTTTCATCTCCACTGGGTGAACTCCTACTGCGAATAAGGTTTATCAGATATATAACCAGGCCAGAAGTCTATAGCAACCGTATTTGCATTGTAAAATATAGCCTGCAAGGAAATCGCTGGGTGTAAGCGTTCAACCTCGCCGGTCCTCCCTCACGAGGGGAAGGGAGACTGGCAAAATAGCAAAGGGCACGGCGGCGCCGGGCCACGTACTCGGGGGAGGGGGTTGGAAGGTGGGGAATGAACACTCAACCTGTCATGCAGCCAGAAGAACCCGGGGGCCATTACCTTCAGAGGACTGAAGCAAGCACTGCAATGAAGCCGTCTCGTCGCACCACTGTTTGGCGTTATCACCAGTTTCTGGAACTCTCGGTGCTGGTTCTGACGTTGGTCATGCTGTTCCTGGCCGTCGGATTCGCCCTGGCCGAGATAAACCGGAGGTACCTGGACCTGCGCCTGGCCGATGCTTCCAGGGCGCCCCTGTTCCTGGAGAACCGCCTTACTAACGTCCGCGAGGGGCTGGTTACCTTTGCGGATCTGGCCGAGGCGGAACGCTCACCCACAGTCCTGAAATTCCTCTCCGCGTTTTCGGATCTCTATCGCCTGGACTCGCAGTTCCGCGTAGCGGAGATCTACCAGACGGCGCCCGACAATCCGGTGGTTATCGGTTTTTCCTTCTCGGGAACCGCGCTGGCCGACGATCTGCAAGCCATCGGCGACCGCCAAGCCCTTTCCGCCATCCTGCGTGGCCGCGAGGACGTTGCGCCCAGTATTTATCTCGCCCTCCGGCGCGGAAGCCAATTTTATCTGGGACGCCTGAAGCTGACTTATGTCCAGGACGTTCTAAACCAGTTTGCCCGGGTGACTGGCCTCCCCGTGCTGCTGGTTGCGAAGGAGGGGGGCGTCATGCTCTCCAGTGATCCCGAACTGCGGATTTCCGCCTTTGACCTTAACCAGTGGGTGGGGACACCCTCCGCGCGCCGGACGCTGGCCGCCGCCGGCCGTCACTGGATACCGGCGTTTCTGGAAGCAAACACGATTGGCGCCATCGCCGTCACCCTCATCCCTGCTGAACCACTGGAGACCCAGCGCAACGTTTTGCTGGGCTTTCTGGTCATTTTCACGGGCGGTTTCATCCTCCTGATGGTCCTCAAGCATCGCCTGCTGCACCGGTGGGTCATGCAACCGTTAGCCGCCGTTGCCCGGAGCATGCGGGACCTGGATCAGAGCCAGTGGCCAGCCACGACTGAAGAGAATGACTACCGCTTCGAGGAACTGGCTGACATTCATGCCCGGTCCCAGGCTATGGCCGAGGCGATCCGGCAACAGGAACAGTCCCTCGCCGAGGCGACCTTGCAGGCGCAATCCGCGTCTCTGGCCAAGAGCGCCTTCCTGGCTCACATGAGCCACGAAATCCGCACCCCGCTGAACGCCATTCTCGGCTTCGCCCAGGTGCTGGTGCGCGACCCCGACCTGAAGGGATCCCAGCGCGACAGTCTGGCCACCATCCAGCGCAGTGGCGAGCATTTGCTCACCCTCGTGAACAACGTCCTCGACATGGCCAAAATCGAAGCCGGGCGGATGACCCTCCAGACGGCGCCCTTTGACCTGGCCAGACTGCTCATGGAGACGGAGGCGCTGTTCCGTCAAAGTGCCCGTGATCGGGGGCTGACCCTGACCATCGAAGCGGCGGCGCTGCCCCGCAGGGTAGAGGGGGACGCGCTGAAGCTGCGCCAAGTCCTCATCAACCTGATCGGCAACGCCGTCAAGTTCACCCCGGCAGGAAGCGTGACGCTGCGGGTCGAGGCGGTCGGCGACGACGCGACCCGCTTCAGCGTCCTGGATACCGGCCTTGGGATCGCGCCGGAGGAACTGGCGCGGCTCTTTGAACCCTTCACCCAGACGGAAACCGGACGGTGGATGCAGGGAGGGACTGGACTCGGTCTGGCCCTGAGCACCCAGTATGTCCGGCTGATGGGGGGAGAACTGACTGCGGACAGCACGCCAGGCCAGGGGAGTTGCTTCACCTTTACGCTGCGACTGGCGTCCGTACCGCAGTCCCCGGAACCGATGACCGTCCTGAATGAAAACCCGGTTGTCGGTTTAGAGCCTTATCAGCCCGTCTGCCGGGTCCTCATCGCCGACGACCTGCCGGTCAACCGGGAACTGCTCCGGGCGCTGCTGGATGGATTGAATGCGATGCCGCCGGTGCTGGAGTTTCGCGAGGCGGTTGACGGCTGGGAAGCGGTGGCGGTCTGGGAACAGTGGCAACCCCAGGTGATCTTCATGGATATCCAGATGCCGGTCCTGTCGGGGGAAGAGGCGACCCGTCGAATCAAGGCGCGTATGAGGGCTCGACCCAACAAAGTGCGGTCGGTGGTGGTAGCGCTCACTGGCAGCGCCTTCGATGAAAATCGCGACCACTTGCTGACCTGCGGTTTTGATGAGGTTACCCGTAAACCGCTCCAGGCCGAGGAACTGTTCGCTATCCTGGAACAGCGTGTTGGTCTCCGGTTCATCCGGCTTGAGGAATTGCCCCCCGCGTCCTCCTCGCTATCGCCCGAAGAGTTGGCCCGACGCCTGCGCGCCTGTCCCGCCGATTGGCGCGCCAACCTGAAGGATGCTGTGGAACTGGGTGATTTCGTTCGCATCACCGCCCTTCTGGAACAGATCAGCGACGATGATGTAATGTTCTACGACACATTGGTGCAATGGACCTGCAATTATGACCTGGAAGCCTTCACGGTCCTGTGCGGTCAGGCTGAAGACCACGAGGGTTGATGGTGGCAGCCGGTGGGCTGGCGATGATCCGCCAATCGCCCGCAAGCGGGCTCCTGTGCCTAAAGGACCTCTGATATTTTACGAGAGTAGTTTTTGGTCAGTTTCCAAATTTTTCCCAGCCATACAAGGGGTGAAAGAATCATGGGACAGGCCGCAGTATCTGATGCGCCCAGGCGATCCCGCCTGCTGGTGGTGGATGATGTCCCGGTCAATCTCCAAATCCTCCAGAAGATGCTGGAAGACGACTACGACCTGAGCTTTGCCACTTCGGGCCGTCAGGCGCTGGTCTTGTTGACGAGAATCCCCAAGCCGGCGTTGATCCTGCTGGATGTGATGATGCCGGAGATGGACGGCTACGAGGTATGCGCCGCGCTCAAAAGTGACATCAAAACCCATGATATCCCCGTGATTTTTGTTACGGCTAAAACGGACGCCGAGAGCGAAACCCAGGCCCTGGCCGCCGGCGCGGTGGATTTCATCCACAAACCGGTCAATGAGGCGGTGGTGCGGGCGCGAGTCCGGTTGCACATTGAACTGGAACGGCGCGCTGTGGCCCTACACCTTGCCAATCTTGAGTTAGCGCAACACCGCGACCATCTGGAAGACCTGGTGTACGCCCGCACCCGCGAACTGGCCGAGGCGCGCGACGATGCGGAAAGCGCCAACCGGGCTAAAAGCGCTTTTCTGGCCAACATGAGCCATGAATTGCGCACCCCGATGAATCACATCATCGGCTTCGCCTATGTGTTGAGCCGCGAACTCCAGGACCCGGCGACCCGAACCCTGGCGGAAAAGATCAGCCACTCCTCCCAGGCATTGCTGGGACTGATCAATAGCATTCTGGATCTCGCCCGCATCGAATCCGACCGCCTTCGGATTGAAACCCTGGATTTTAACGTGTCGTCGCTGCTGGACCGGGTCGAAAAGGGGATTCAGGCCAGCGCCGCGGGTAAAGGACTCGAGCTGATCCGGGAGATGGATCCCGACCTGCCCCCGCTGCTGCAAGGGGATCCGATTCGCCTGCAACAGATTCTCGGCAATCTTCTGGGTAACGCCGTCAAGTTCTCCGACCAGGGCCGCATTACGCTCCGGGCGCGGCTGAGCAAGGCGTATCCGGAAGCGGTCGCGGTGCAGTTCGAGGTGGAGGATCAGGGGATCGGGCTGCCCACTGAATTGCAGGCCAGGCTCTTTCAAACCTTCAATCAGGGAGATGGCGCGGACACACGCCAGTATGGTGGCGTGGGGTTGGGGCTGGCGCTCAGCCAGCGGCTGGTGGCGCTAATGGGGGGTGAGATGGGGGTGCGCAACGCGCCGGGCCAGGGCAGTTGTTTCTGGTTTTGCGTGCGGCTGGCGGTCAGCCCGTCGTCGGTAGTCAACCCGACGGTTACCCAGGCTATGGATTGGCGGCAGGTGGGAGAGGTGGCCGCCTGTCTGGATCAGCTCCTCGCCGAAGGGGACTTGCAGGCGCAGACCCTGTGGGCCGCGTCGGAGGAGTTGCTGGAGCCGGTGTTGCAAGGTCGAATCGAGGCATTTCGGGAGGCCATGAGCGTCTTTGATTTCGAGCGGGCTGACCAGTTACTCCAGAAGGCGATGGTGGCTATGCCCGAACTGCCTGTTGGTTCTTCCGGGTAAGGGCTGAAATCGCTGTTTCAAACCACCCCGACCTGTTAAATTTTTCCCTCCTGTAAATTTTCCTGTGATGGTGAGGGGTAGCAGCGTGGAGCCAGGGCGTCGACTCCATCCAACCCATTGATCTTGTTAAGTGATGCTGGTTTGGCTTACCCGCGCCGCCATTTCGATCACAGGAAAATTTACAGGAGGAATTTTTCCATGATAGGGCTATTTGTGACCCCCATGGTGGATTCAGACCACATCGAGCACAACGAGCTGTGATTGCTGACTGCTTGTTGCAGGAAAAATTACAGTAGGGATTATTCTCCACCGTTGTGAAATTCAAAACCCTCGCAAACTCTCAGGAGTGCCCTAATGAGCGCCAAACGAATTTTGATGCTGGTCGGCGATTACGTGGAAGATTATGAGGTGATGGTGCCGTTTCAGGCCCTGCACATGGTCGGACACACGGTCGAGGCCGTCTGCCCGGACAAGCAGGCCGGCGAACAGGTGCGCACCGCCGTGCATGACTTCGACGGCGCGCAAACCTACAGCGAGAAACCGGGCCACAATTTCACCCTCAATGCGACGTTCGCCGAAGTTCAGGCGGAGCATTACGACGCCCTGGTGATCCCCGGCGGGCGGGCGCCGGAATACATTCGCCTGAATCCCAAAGTCATCGAGATCGTCCGTCACTTCGCTACGGCCCACAAGCCTATCGCCGCCATCTGTCACGGCGCGCAGGTGCTGGCGGCGGCGGGCGTGCTGGAAGGCCGAACCTGCTCGGCCTACCCGGCGGTCGGTCCCGATGTGGAGCGCGCCGGCGGTTGCCATGCCGCTATCGGTCTGGATCAGGCCCATGTAGACGGCAACCTGGTCACCGCGCCGGCCTGGCCCGCCCATCCGGCCTGGCTGAGTGCGTTCCTGAAGGTGCTGGGCACCCGGATCGAACCCTGAGCAGCATCACTACTCCCCGCCATGCGTTTCCTGCACGCCGCCGATTTGCACCTTGACAGCCCACTGCGCGGCCTCGACCGGTACGACGGCGCGCCGGTGGACGAGGCGCGGGGCGCCACCCGCCGCGCGTTCGACAATCTGGTCGCCGCCGCGCTCGACCATCAAGTGGATTTCGTGGTCATCGCCGGCGATCTCTACGACGGCGACTGGCCCGATCACAACACCGGACTGTTTTTCATCCGGGGCGTGACCCGACTGGCCGAGGAGGGCATCGCCGTCGTGCTGGTGCGCGGCAACCACGATGCCGCCAGCCGGCTCACCAAGGCCCTGCGCCTGCCGAAAAATGTCCATTTGCTGGCGGATGCCCGGCCTGAAACCCGGGTTTTCGACGATTTCGGCGTCGCGGTGCACGGCCAAAGCTTCGCCACCGCCGTCGTGCAAGCCGACCTGGCGGCCAGCTATCCGGCGCCGATTGCCGGCTGCTTCAACCTGGGGCTGTTGCACACCTCGCTCGATGGTCGCCCCGGCCACGATCCTTACGCCCCGACCACGCTCGACGTGCTGCGCGGCAAGGGTTACGACTACTGGGCGCTCGGTCACGTCCACGCCGCCGAAGTCGCGTGCCGCGAGCCTTGGGTGGTCTATCCGGGCAACACCCAGGGCCGGCACATCCGCGAAACCGGCCCCAAGGGTTGCGCCCTGGTGACGGTCGAAGACGGCGCAATGACCCACCAGGCCATTGCACTGGATGTCATGCGCTGGGACAACCTGGCGCTCGACATCAGCGATCTGTCCGACCAGGAGGCGCTGCTGGAAGCGGCCCTGCTGAATCTGCGGCAACGGTTGGCTGAAGTGGGAGATCGCGCGTTGGCGGTGCGGGTCCGGTTGCAGGGCAGTGGTCCTTTGCATCGTGTGCTGGCCGCCCAGCCCGAAACGGTGGAGCAGAACCTCCGCAGCGTCGCCGTTCAAGCCTCGAACGGGCGGGCCTGGCTCGAAAAAATCGAATTTCGCACCCGTCCGCCTCTCGACCTCGACCGCATCGCCGAACGCGATGATCCCGTCGGCTTGCTGGTGCGCGAACTGCGCCGGTTCGGCGAAGACACTGCCCTGCTGCGCGCCGTGACCGGCGAGGCGCTGGGCGAGTTATTGCAAAAGCTGCCGGTGGATTTGCGCACCGCCGCGCGTTTGGATGAGGCTGACGGTCTGATCGAACTGCTGGGGGAGGTGGAGTCGGATCTGCTGGCGCGGCTGGCCGGGGAGGAAGGAGGGGTCGAATGAAAATCGAACGCCTCTATCTCAAGGCTTACGGCGCGTTTTCGGAACGATATCTCGATTTCGCCGGCGGGCCGGATTTTCATGTCATTTACGGTCCCAACGAAGCCGGCAAATCCACCACGCTGCGCGCCCTCGTCGGCCTGCTGTTCGGCATCGAGGAACGCACCAACGACAACTTCGTGCATCCCCATCCCCAGTTGCGGGTCGGCGCGGTGCTGGCGACCGCCAGCAACGGACGGTTGGCGGTGATGCGGCGCAAAGCGCGCAAGCAAACCCTGTTCGCGCTGGACGAAGCCAGCGGCGAGGAACTCACCGACCGGCCGCTGGCCGAGGATACCCTGATCCGCGTGCTGGGCGGGCTGGACGAAGGCTTGTATCGCGCCCTGTTCGGCCTCGATCTCGACGGACTGACGCGCGGCAGCGAAGCCTTGCTGGAAGGCAAGGGCGAGATTGGCCAAAGCCTGTTCGCCGCAGCGGCGGGGCTGGCTCATCTGCGCCAGTTGTCCGGCGCGCTCAACGCCGAGGCGGACAAACTGTTCCGCCCGCAGGCCACCACCAAACCCCTGATCAATATCGCCCTCCGCCAACTGGACGAGCAGCGCAAGCGGATGCGCGACGCCACGGTGCGCTCTTCCGCCTGGGAACAGGCCGAACGGCTCCAGCGCCAAACCGGCAGGAAACATGCGGAACTGCGGGTGGAACTGATGAATCTGCGCGGCGAGCAGCGCCGGCTGGCCCGGGTCGTCGCCCACCTGCCGCTGGCGGCGGAGCGCGCCGCGAAATTGCAGGAGCTGGCTACGCTCGCGGCGGTGCCGCTGCTGCCGCCCGAGGCGCGACAGCAACGGATCAAGACCGAAGAACGCCTGCGCGCCGCCCTGGAAAATCAGCGGGAAGCGCGGGCGGCGCTGGAAGATTTACAGCAGCAGCGCGCCACGCTCCAGGTGCGCGAGGCGTTGCTGGCCCACGCCAGCGCCATCGAGCGGCTGCACCATGGAGCGAAGGACTACCGGGGCGCGTTGGAGCGCCTGCCCCGGATCGAAGCGGAACTCGCCGTCGTGCGCCAAACGCTGGCCGCCCAGGCAGCGGCCATTGACTCGGCGCTGGCTACGGAACCGGCGCCCGCCGAATTGCCGGAGCAGGTGCGCGCGCTGCTGCCTTCGCCCACGACGCGGGCGCGGGTGGAGGCGCTGATGAAGGAGCACGATGCCTGGCTGATCAAGGACGAGCAACTGGAGGAGCGGGAACGCACGTTGGCTGGAACGCTCCAGCGCCTGCGGGACGAACTGGAAGCCCAGCCGCCGCCCCTGCCGTTCGACCCGCTCGAAGCGGCGCGCGAACAGGCCGCCGCGCCCGGCGACCTGGCGGCCCAGCACGCCCAGTTGACTCGTGAAATCAACGAGTTGGCGACCACGCTCGCCCGCGCCGCGGCGGCGTTGTGGGATGGATCGCTTGACGACCTGATCGCGCTGCGCGTCCCGTTGCTGGCCACGGTGAACGAAATCGGCGACCGCTATCGGCAATGCGCCGAGGAGGAACGCTCGCTCACGGATCAGGACCGCATCCTGCAACGGGATCTTGGCGAGCGGGAACGGGAATTGCGCGCTCTGGCCGCCGCGGGTGAAATCGTCACCCACGATCAGGTTCCCCAGGCTCGGCAGCGGCGCGACGACGGTTGGCGACGGATTCGCCAGGCGTATATCGAGCGCGCCGCCGATCCCGACCGGCTGGCGGCGGACTACGCGGCGGGGCAACCGTTGCCGGCGGCGTTTGAAGCGGCCCTGCGCGAAGCCGACCGCCTGGCCGATCTGCTGCACGCCGACGCCAAGCGGGCCGCCAGCGTCGAGAGCTTGCGTCAGCGCATCGCCGATATGCAGCAGGAACGCGCCAATCTCGCGCACCGGTTCGCGGCGCTGGCGACGGAACGCAGCCAACTCGACGCCCGCTGGGCCGAAATCGCCCGCGCGCTCCATCGGCCTGATCTGTCGCCCGGCGCGGCGGCGGAATGGCTGCAAAAGCAGGCGCTGCTGGTCGAACGTTCCGCCCGGCTGGAAACCCTGCGGCGGGAACAGCGTGAGGTCGCAACGGCGTTGACCGCGACGCGCCAGGCATTCGATCAGGCGTTGCGCAGTTATGGCCTGCCCGGTTTGGCTGAAGACGAGGCCCTGTCCACTGCCCTCGGTCGCGCCAAAGCGGCCATCGAGCAGGGCCGCCGGCAGGCGGCGACACGCGCTACGTTCGAGCAGCGCATCGCCCAAACCGAAACCGAACTGCACGGCGTGGCCGCCCAACGCGCCGGCCTGGCTGGGAAACGCACGGGCTGGCAGGAACAATGGCAGGCGGCGACCACCGCGTTGCGGTTGCCGCCCGCCGCATTGCCGGCGGAGGCGCGGGTTCGCCTGGACCAGTGGGACCAACTCGCCCAGGTTCTGAACGCGCTGGCAACGCTTGCCAACGAAGCCTGCAAGGAACAGGCGGCGTGCTCCGCGTTTGCCGAGGCGCTGGCTTACCTGGCGCAGGCGGTGGCCGAACCGGTGGAGGACGTGGAGGCCGACCGGGTCGCGTTCACCCTGTATGGCGCGCTCAGCCAGGCGCGGGACGCGGATCAGCGGCGCCAGCAATTGGATGCCGCCATTGCGCGGGAGCAGCATCGGTTAGGGCAGGCGGAAACTGCCGCAGCGATCCAGCGCGACCGGCTGGCGGAACTGGCGCGACAAGCGGGCGTGGAAGCGCCGGATCAATTAATGGCGCTGGAAGAGGATTCGGCCCACAAACGCCGGCTGACCGACCGGGTGGCGGAAATCGAGGAGCAACTGGTGCGCGGCGCCGCCCGCCCGCTGGCTGAGGTGTTGGCCGAAGTCGAGGGCGCAGACCTGGCCGCCGCCAACGCCCGCCTGGATGAATTGGAGCCGCTGATCCGCGAACGGGAAACCGACGTTGAAACCGCCCATGCGGCGGACCTGGATGCGCGTCGGGCTTTCGACGCGATTGACGGGGGCGATGCCGCCGCCTGGGCGCAGCAGGAAGCCGAGGAGACCACCGAGCGCATCGCCCGGCACGCCCGCGCCTATGCCCGCGCCCGGCTGGCCGGCGCCATCGTGACGCGCGTCGCCCAAGCGTACCGGGAACGCCATCAGGGGCCGGTGTTGCGCCGCGCCAGCGAAATTTTCGCCCGAATTACGCGGGGCAGTTTCGGCGGCCTGGTGATGGATTACGAAGACGACCGGCAGATGCTCCTCGGCCAGCGCCCGGATGGCGTGCGGCTGGCGGTGCGAGGCATGAGCCAGGGCGCCCGCGACCAGCTTTTCCTGGCCTTGCGCCTGGCGGCTATCGAGGAACACCTGCGGGAACGCGAAACGGTCCCCATCGTGATTGACGATCTGTTGGTGCAGTTTGATGACGACCGGGCTGCCGCGACGCTGGAAGTGCTCGCCGAACTGGCCCGGCGGACCCAGGTGCTGTTCTTTACCCACCACGGCCATCTGTGCGAACTCGCTACGGCGACCCTGGCGGCGGACGCCTGGCGGCGACATGAGTTGAACGCCAACGCGGGCGGCGATTGAACGCCGCGCCGCCTTCCTCATCCGGAATCCCATCATGAGCGAATACCAATACTACGAGTTCCTGGCCATTGACCGGCCATTGAGCGCCCAGGAAATGGCCGAGTTGCGTGCGCTGTCAACCCGCGCCCGGATCACGGCGGTCAGCTTCGTCAACGAATACAGTTGGGGCAGTTTCAAGGGCGATCCCGATACCCTGATGGAACGCTATTTCGACGCTCATGTTTATCTGGCCAACTGGGGACAGCACCGGTTCTCGCTCCGCCTGCCCCGTGACGTGCTGGATTTCAAGATGGCCGCCGCGTATGGAACCGAATACGCGCTGGTGATTCGGGAGGCCGGCGAGCACTGGGTGATCGACTGGAACCTGAACCCGGAGGAGCCGGAAGGCGGCTGGATCAGCGAGGACGAGGGGCATGACTGGATGGCGCGGTTGACGCCCCTGCGCGAGGAACTGTTGCGCGGCGACTGGCGGGGGCTGTACATCGGCTGGCTGGCGGGCGCAACCGCCGGAGATGTGGAGGACGACCAGTTGGAGCCGCCGGTCCCGGCGGGTCTGAAGCAGTTGACCGCCGCGCAACTGGCCCTGGCCACGTTTCTGGCGGTGGACCTGGACCTGCTGATGGCGGCGGCCATGGGCAGCGCCGATGCTGCCGTGGACGTTACCGCGCCAGAGGACCTGGAAACCTGGCTGGACACCGTACCGCCCGATGAAGTGCGCGACGTACTCCGCCAGTTGCTGGCTGGCCAGGGTCAGCGGGCCGAACGCTCCCTGAAGGCCCGGTTTGACGCCTGGCAACGCGCGCAACACCCGCCCGCTGCAATCGGCGCGGCCCGCCGGACCGTGGCCGAACTGCATCAGTTGGCGGACGAGGTCGAGCAAATTCGTCAGCGTCAGGAAGCTCAGAAACGCGCCCGCGCCGATGCCGAGCGCCGGAAGCAGCGCGAGGCCTATCTGGCCACGCTGGCGCAGGACTTTAACCGGGCCTGGGCAGCGGCGGACCAGCAGGCCCAACGCGGAGTGGCGGCGGCCTACGACGACGTGCAGCGCGCGGTCGTGGATCTGGCGGAAGCCTACGAGCGGCACGCGACCCGCGAGCAGTTCGAACAGGCCCTGCGGCGGTTCATGGAGCCGCATGTCCGCCGCACCGCGCTGGTGAAGCGGTTGACCGATGCGGGTCTTTGGAAAAAGCGGTAGGTCGGCTATGACCGCAACGGGCCGGCCCGGGCCAGCGTGTCCGGCTGTCCAGGCAGGGGTCGAATCATGACTGCTGTTTCCGGATGGCCTCCGGCTGGTAGGTTACCTCCAGCACCCGCAGAGTCATGGTTCGCCCGCCAGGCAACGGCCATTCGATGGACTGACCGACTGACAGACCGAGCAGCGCGCTGCCGACCGGCGCCAGCACCGATACCGTGCCGTGGGTCAGATGCGCATCGTCGGGATAAACCAGCGTCAATTCATATTCCCGACCGCTGACCTCGTCCACGAAGCGCGCCATCGAATTCATGGTGATGACATCGGGCGGAATTTCATGGGGTTCTACCACTTCGGCCCGGTCCAGTTCATGGCGCAGCGCATCAAGGCCCGGCATATGGGAGAGCGACGTCGAATCCAGTAAGCGATCCAGTCGCCCCAGGTCCGCGCTGGTAATAATGATCTGTGGTTCCTGTGGCATAGTCACTGACTCTTCAATAGGGAGGGTGATCAAAATAACCGTAAAACCGCCGGCCTTCCCTGGCCGTATTGGCATCGCTAGGGCAACATTCCCGCATTGGCGGGCGGTCGGCTCCAAAACAGGGTGTGCAACCGCAGCAGCATGTCCGGGTCCGAGATCAGATCGCGCTTTTGCGCCGCGCTCAGGCTATCCGGCCCTTCCTCCTCCAACTGGTGCACCAGACCTTCCAGATAGTGCCGCCGACGCTTGCCTGGCGGCTCGCGCGGCGGCAACAGCGACCGATGCAGCGCGTTAACATAGGGATCGGTCAACGCCTGGACGAAGCGGCTGGCCGGCTTTTCGTGCAGGACCGGCAACACCGGCTCGGTTTCTTGCAGATTTTCTTCCAGATAGCGCAACACGACCGGTAGTTCGGTTTCCTCCGGGGTCAGGAACAGACCCAGCGCCCGCGCCTGGCGGCCCAGGGCGATGCTGCTGGACAGCATGGAGACCGGGATGGCCAGCACCAGCCCCAGCAGCACCGGGATGAACCACCAGAAGAACGCCGGCACGTACTGGTAACTCAGCACCCCGGCGACCACGCCGATCAGGGTTTGCACGCCGTGGGTCTGCGCCGCCTCCCGGAAGCTGGTCATATGGTCGCCGCGTTGCTGCGGTGGCCAGCCGACGGCGCGGCGCATCAGGATCGCCAGCACGAACTTGGTCTGGAACAGCATCAGCACCG
>ERZ795054.2208-NODE-2208-length-16744-cov-6.915513_pt1 | contig 16744 bp, 19 predicted proteins | sample MGYA00375138_ERZ795054 | MGnify/ENA primary metagenome ERZ795054 (study PRJEB30183, sample SAMN05720215) | anaerobic digester metagenome | isolation source: active sludge of municipal wastewater-treating anaerobic digesters | place: USA | collected 2014-12-23 ... | reverse complement strand
AGGCATGGTTTACGCGCCTGAAATCTCCTTGTGTCCTGAGCGCCTGTTTTTCACGCATGGCAGTGTAATCCGTAAACCTGCATCTGTCAACAACGAAGAGACCGCGTCCATAAAATATGCGCAAACAGCGCCGAGCCCGCTACTGGCCTGTTCCGGGGCGCCTGTACGAAAAGTGCTTTTCAGCCCATTCCCGGTTCTCGTCGTTTTCTATTTTTTCCTCGATTTCATCCTCGATCTCCCGAAGGAAGTCGAGCCCGCTTTCTTTCTCTATGGTTTCGATCGTGACCAGATGGTCGAGCGCGTAATCGGCGCGGTCGCTGTCCTGGTCGAAGATGAATGATGCGTACATCAGTTTTCCGGACTCGTCATCGGTTATGATGATGATTTTCCAGTACCCCGAAGGGATGCGGTGCTTTTTCGCGGTGCCCGGAAGCGCCGGCATCGTCCTTTTATACAGCGGCCCGGTCATGACGTAAACGTATTCGAACTTACCGGTCAGCTTTCTTTCGATGTCCTCGATCTTCTGCCATGGCCCCTGGTTCAGGCTGGATTTCTGCGGAGTGATGTTCGAGAGGTAATTGGTCTCATGCCAGCACGAGGTTCCCTTGAATGAAGCGAGCGGCGCCTGGTGTCCCCGGTCGACCTTCAGCTGCTCCGGGGCCTCCTCGTACTCGGCCGGGACCAGGGTCTCATCCGGGTCAAGCCACGGGTCGCGCTTCCATTGCCTGCTCGTCCTCGCGGCGCCCGTAACGGTCGTTTTATCGAGTCGGTATGCGACCCAGTCGGCGAATTTGGTCTCGTCGTTCGACGAAAGTGCGTATATGTCCCTGATGATGAGGTCGTTCGAGGCCGGTGTTCCGGTCGGGTATCCGAGAATGAAATGCTTGCAGTGGATTTCCGGATGCGAATTGTTGCGGTTTTCGGCGTATGACGTTGCCGAGCAGCAGATCGCGACTGTCACCGCCATTGCTGCCGACCGAATTAATTTTTTCATCGTATGGCCCCTCCTGCATCAATAGACTTTTTTCCAAAACTGGGTGTAATTATGTAATACAATAATGGTCATTCCAGCAAGCGCATTCGTGGGCGAAGGCTTCAGCGGGAATAAATCTCCATTGTCACTCCCGTGAAAACAGGAGTCCACCTTGAGTTCCGTCAAGATGGATTCCCGATTCGCTTCGCTCTCGGGAATGACAGCTCGTTACTTTATCGCCCGGGATCACAAAGGAATATTGCAGCAAGTATTATGACTATCTTTCTTCATATCAACGGTATGAGATACAATCCCGCGGAATTCAACGATTTTTTAATTTTCTTTTACGGTCCGATAGTTGTATACTGTGGGTATGGCGTAATCCGCCTGCGAAATATATGAGCCTCAGACGAAGAAATTTTTTGGTGATGTTCCTGACCTTTATGCTCTGTCTCTTGGCCGGGGCGGCGAGGCGGATTCATTCCGGCAATATGCCGGTTACCGCAGGGGATTCGGATATGAAAGCAAAAAGAGGTAAAGTAAAAAACCGCCCGCAGCAGCGGGTCGCGGTCGCGCCGTGCGCGACATACCGGGTCGGCGAGGTCCGCAGCGCGGTGGAGCAGGCGCTTGAATCGATCGGCTTCGCGTTCAAAGCGCGAACGAGCGTGCTGATCAAGCCGAACATCATGGCCCAGAACACTCCTGAACAGTGCGCAACGACCCACCCGGCGCTCGTCGAGGCGCTTTGCGCGATCCTGCGCGACAGCGGGTGCTCGGTGACAATCGGGGATTCATCGGCCTTTTACCAGGGGGGCGGCACAAGGGCCGGATTCGGGACGACCGGCATCTCGGCGGTCGCGAAAAAATACGGCGCGCGGCTTCTCCCCTTCGAGGCCACGACCCTCAGGAAAATCGAAACCGGCCGCAGCCTGAATCCGTTCTACGTGACCGGTGCCGTGTTCGAACATGACCTGATCGTCAACGCGCCCAAGCTGAAGCTTCACCGGCTCGCCCGCTATACCGGCGGGATCAAGAACATGTACGGCTGCGTGCCCGGGGGAGCGAAGCAGGTCTATCACCGGCTTTTCCAGCACAGGGCGGATTACCAGGAGTTTTGGGCCGGGCCGCTGGTAGACGTGTTCGAAGCGGTGGAGCCCGGCCTCACGGTGATGGACGCGGTCGTCGGCCTCGACAAAGACGGGCCTGCCGCCACCGGCGAGCCCCGGGATACCGGGGTGATCATCGCGTCGACGAACGCCGCGGCCCTGGACTGCGTCGCTTGCGGAATGATCGGGTTCGATCCGTACGGGGTGCCTGCGGTGCGCGAGGCCATACGGCGGGGGCTTGCAGACCCGGGAACAATCAGGGTCATCGGAAATCTTCCACGAGTGCCGTATGACAGGCTGCCCGACATCGAAATAAAGACCGGCCTCGCGAAGATAATCGACGATTTCTTGTTCGACCAGTTCATCATGGAGCCGAGGATCGACCTGTCGGCGTGCGACCGTTGCGGCGCGTGCGTCGAGAACTGCGCTCCGCATGCGGTCGGGTACGACGGGTCGGGCCGGCCGGCCATCGATTACGGGAAGTGCATCTACTGCTACTGCTGCGAGGAGTACTGCGACAGGAAGGCCGTCTCGCTGCGCGGGGGCCTTGTCAATCACGCTATCAGAGCCTTGCGCAGGGTGATGAAGATCTGAGGACGGGTTTTACCGTGAGCGAGGGAGTCAAGCCCACGGCTCGCTTCGCTCGCCACCTCCAGAGGCGCTTATAGAATAGGGATACGCTTTTATTTCAGCGGAGTGACCGGCGCGCGAAATTTAAAAAAATCCTTGCACCCGGGGCTTTTTTGCCAATAGTTGCACATTCCTGTCATGTGGATTTCTACTTTGATTGAACTGTCGGATTCAAGTGGGGTGCAGGGGCGCAGCCCCTGCGGATAACCCCCTCCTCCTTGTGTCCCGCGCAACGGGGTTTTGCGGAAATTCATGGATTACTAAATTACCAGATTTCAAAAATTGGTTAGCGTTCCCGGCCCTTTCTGATGATATCGACAATTTCCCTGGATGAAACCCTGGCTTTGATCGTCGGGACATCCAGGGGTGAGGATGAGTCCTTCTCGGGAATCAGCGCGAAGGTCTTGCCGTCTTTTCGTCGTATCAGTACTTTTCCCGTATGTTCCGCCTGCTTTAAAACCGATGCGAGCTTTTGTCTCGCCTCGGAATATGTATACGTTCGCATCTCAGACCTCCAGTATCGCGATTTTCATCCTTCGGGCCGCCGATTCCAATTTCTTGTCCAGCGTGAGTAGCGGAGACTTGTATTGAATTGCGCAGTCGAGCATATAAGAATCGTAGGCATAGATATTTTCGGTTTTGGAAAGCTTAAGGGCACTGGTTAAATCAGTTTCAACATACCGTATGGGAATACTGTTGAATATTGAAAGGCCTCTCTGCGCTTCCTTGAAAGTAATCCTGTTTTGCTTGAACATGGCCGAAAAAGCATTCCCTATCTCCCATGGAATCGAGCCTGGCCCGATCAATGTATTGCCTGCGGTCAATTCAATGATCCTGTTCCTTTCGGGCTCTCCGGCGATAACCGCCATCAGGGCAGACGTGTCAATTGTTATGTTCATATATTACTTTAGACAATTGTACAACAGAGATGACGAAAGTCAAGCATAAGAATTGCGGCGTTAAAGACGTTGATCAAATTCAAAAAACCTTGCATCCGGGGCTATTTTTGTAAATTGCTACACATTCGGATTTGATAAACTTGTTCTGATTCAGCGGTAAAGGATGTATCACCCCGGACTTCGGTTGATTTTCACGCCTCTTCAGGCGCCTCTTCGAGGTCTGGCGCGGCAGCCTGGATATCTCCGTCCCACAGGTATTTTCTGGTCTCGGCCACGATCACGCCGTTCAGAATTATAAGGGCCGCGAGGTTCGGGATGGCCATGAGCGCGTTCATGGAATCCGCGAGGTCCCATACGAGCGGCAGTGCAGACACCGAGCCGACAAACACCGCGGCCACCCACATCCACCGGTAGGGCATGATCGCCTTCTTTCCGAAAAGATACTCGGCCGCGCGCTCCCCGTAATACGACCAGCCCAGGATCGTCGAGAACACGAAAGTCAGGAGTCCCACGGTGAGCACGACCGGCCCCACGTACGGGATCATCTCGAATGCCTTTTTGGTAATGGTCGCACCGTTGAGTCCCTGGAATGACGATGAATTGAGCATGATCTCGTTGACCACGACCAGCCCGGTCATGGCGCATACGACCACCGTGTCCCAGAACGTGCCGGTGCTCGACACCAGGGCCTGCCTCACCGGATTTGTCGTGCGGGCCGCGGCCGCGACGATCGGCGCGGATCCCAGGCCCGATTCGTTCGAAAAGAGCCCGCGCGCGATGCCGTAACGGGCCGCCATCATGATGGTCGCTCCCGCGAATCCGCCTCCGGCGGCCTGCGGCGTGAACGCCGATCTGATGATCAGAAACAATGTGTCGTCGATGGTTGAATAGTTCATCGCGAGGATCGCGACGCATCCGATGACATAGAATCCGGCCATGAACGGGACGAGCACTGCGCAGACCCGGGCTATCGACTTGATCCCGCCGATTATGACGAATGCGGTGAGCGCAGTCATTACCGCACCTGTTGCCCAGGGCGGCACCGAAAACGTTTCTTTCACCATCTGTGAAATGGAATTGGCCTGCACCATGTTCCCGATGCCGAACGCCGCGAGCGCAGTGAAAACGCAGAAGAGAACGCCGAGCCATTTCATGTTTAGTCCCCGCTCGAGCGCGTACATGGGCCCGCCCAGCATGGTGCCGTCGGGAGTTTTGACCCGGTACTTGACCGCGAGGACCGCCTCGCCGTATTTAGTCGCAATGCCGAAGACGCCGGTGAGCCAGCACCAGAGCACGGCTCCCGGGCCGCCCAGTGCGACAGCGGTCGCGACGCCCACGATGTTGCCCGTGCCGATCGTGGCGGCAAGCGCCGTTGCGAGCGCCCCGAAATGGCTCACGTCGCCTTCGCCGTCCGAGTCGCGCGATACGGAAAGTTTTATCGCCTTGAATATGTACCGCTGGATGAACCGGAGCCTCACGGTGAGGAACAGGTGCGTTCCCATGAGCAGGACCAGCAGGGGAGGCCCCCAGAGATATCCGTTGATCCATTGTATGAATTCATGAAAGTTTTCCATGCTGATCTCTCCTGTTGCTCGGGCCGGCTCATACCGGGAGATTTCCGGTAAGTTGAATACGTGAAGCATGATTATTGCAAGATTTTTTTATGATGGATTTCAAAAATCACGGTCCGGATGGCCATCAAATGAAAATATATTGACATGGATGACTTTCGGTGCTTACTAATATGGAGTTTGAAATATTTAACAAGGGGGATGACAGTGATAATAACCGCCAGGAGTGTTTTGCCTACAATCATAATCGCATTGATGTGTTCACCGATTTTCGCTGAATCGGTTTTCGTCAAAGACGGATCGATCATTGAAGGTAAAATCATCAGGGAATCCGAAAGAGATATTCTACTGAAAAGATCCGATGGTCATGAAACAAGCATACCCCGCTCAGGGGTTATGCGTGTCGTGTATCACGACCAGTACAAAAAGCCCGTAGAACTCCATAAATCGGATGGTAAAAAAATCAAGGGATACATCGTCGATGAGAACAGGGATGATTATATCATGAGAACGGCGCTGAATTCCCCCGATGAAATCACCGTAAAGAAAAACGAAGTCGACGCGATTGTCAATAAAACGAAGGATAAAAAGGAATCCACGGAAACCCCACTGAAATCGTACAATCATTCTGTCGCACTTGCCGTGTTTAGCGCAAGTTTCCCGGTCTGGAGCGGGAGCTTCAACGACGGGTTCCAGCCGATAGACGGGCTTGGCATCACGTTCGTGCTTTTCAAGTCAGCAAGCGTTGTCATGATTGCAGTCGGTTTCACGTGCTACGGCGGCGACATATTCAGTGGAACAGGCGGTAAAATTTTCTCAATGGGTTTATATAACCTTATGGCAGTCTGGCCTGCAGTGACCCTTGCTGACATGATTTTCTCGGGAGTCATCGTGCATAAAAACAACAAGGCGCGGGGAGCTCTGATCGCCAATGATGATGAAACTACGGTGGATTTTTCGGTCTATCCCCGCATGAATTGCCTGCTCGACCGTTCAATTGATCCGCATGGAAAGTACGTCTCAATAGATTCCGGGCTCAACATCGCTGTGGGCTTCCGGTGGTAACAATAATACGGCGCCGCCTTATCCGCCCCGGATAAGGTGGCCGAAGGGACGGTTCTCCCGGTCCTCGTTGCCGGCTAAAATCTCTTGACTATACATCCGCCTGAATTATTAATGCTCCACATCAACAGGCCCGGTTTTTTCCCTTTTTTCCGCATCGACCGGGGCCGGGGAGCATGCCATGAAAGCAAACGACATCCATGAAATAATAGAAGACATCCGAAAAGGCAGGATGATCATCCTGGTCGACAACGAGGACCGGGAAAACGAGGGCGACCTGATCATTGCGGCTGAACACTGCACGCCCGAGGCCGTCAATTTCATGGCGACACACGGCCGCGGCCTCATCTGCGCGCCGCTTTCCAGCGAGCGCGCCCGCCGGCTCGGTCTCGACCTCATGGTCGAGAACAACCAGGACAAGTTCGGGACGGCGTTCACCGTTTCAGTTGACGCGCGTGAAGGCACCACCACGGGGATTTCGGCCCATGACCGCGCCCGCACGGTGGAGGTCCTCATCGACGAAAAATCCGGCCCCGATGACCTCAGAAAGCCCGGCCATATATTCCCACTGTCCGCCCGCAACGGCGGCGTGCTGGTCAGGGCTGGGCACACCGAGGGCGCCGTAGACCTCGCCCGCCTCGCGGGCCTCAAGCCGGCCGGCGTGATCTGCGAGATCCTGAATGACGACGGGAGCATGGCGCGAAGGCCCGATCTCGACAAATTCGCAAAAAAGCACGACCTGAAGATCGGGACCATTTCGGACCTCATCAAGTACCGCCAGCACAAGGAGCGCCTGGTCAGGAGAAAATCCACGGCCAAGCTGCCCACCGAGTTCGGGGATTTCACCGTCATTGCGTACGAGACCGAGGTCGGCGACCAGGAGCACGTGGCCCTGGTAAAGGGAGACGTCGAGGGCAAGGAAAACGTGCTGGTCAGGGTGCACTCCGAGTGCCTGACCGGCGACGTGTTCGCTTCGCGGCGCTGCGACTGCGGGTCGCAGCTCCACGCCGCGATGAAGATGATCAACGACGAGGGCCTCGGCGTGGTCCTGTACATGAGGCAGGAGGGAAGGGGCATCGGCCTGGGCAACAAGATCATGGCCTACCATCTTCAGGATTCCGGACTCGACACGGTCGAGGCCAACATCAGGCTCGGGTTCCCGCCCGACCTCCGCAATTACGGTATTGGCGCCCAGATCCTGGTCGACCTGGGGCTGCATACGATCCGCCTGCTCACCAACAATGTCAAAAAGATCGTCGGGCTCGAGGGATACGGGCTTGAAATCGTCGAGCGGGTGTCCATCGAGATGCCGCCGGTGGATGAGAACAGGTATTACCTCGAAACCAAAAGGGACAAGATGGGCCATCTTATCCTGGGAAACAAAGAGGGAGAAAAGGATTCATGAGCGAGGCCTCCGCATCGATCCTGGTCGTCGATGACGAAGAGGTGATCAGGTACACCCTTCAGAAAAAGCTCTCACGACTCGGATACAACGTGCTGTCCATGGAAAAGGCCGAGGACGCACTGTATCTCATCAAGAACGGGGAGATGGTCGACCTGATAATCACCGACATCAAGCTGCGCAAGATGGACGGCATCGAGCTCCTCAGGCGCATCAACGGATTCGACGAACCCATCCCGGTGCTGATCATCACCGGCCACGGCAACGTGGAGGACGCGATCCGCGCGCTGAGATACGGGGCCAGCGATTTCATCCGCAAGCCGTTCGACATCAACGACGTGGCCTCCTCCGTGCGCACCACGCTCAAACGCCGCCGCGAAAAGCAGATGGCCGAGGGATTCACCCGCTACATGGAGTTCGACCACAAGACGTTCAGCATCCCCGTGGACCCCTCGCTGATAAACCCGATATCCTACTATCTGACCAAGGACCTCGTCCCTGTCGGGCTGTGCAACCGGACCACCGCCGAGAACATAACGCTCGCGCTGCAGGAGACGCTCTCCAACGCGATGTTCCACGGCAACCTCGAGATCGGCTCGGAGGTCAGGGAAAAGGAGGGGATCAAGGGCTTCAACGACCTCATCGATCAGCGAAAGGGCGACCCCGCCTACTCTGCCCGGCGCGTGATGATACAGTATCACCTGACCAGGGACAGCGTCGAATACGTCGTCGAGGACCAGGGCCCCGGCTTCGATTTCGGGTCGCTCCCGGATCCGAGGGACCCCGAGAATTTTTTCAAGAACAGCGGAAGGGGGCTTCTGATCATCCGCATCCACATGGACGAGGTCGACTGGAACGAAATGGGCAACCGCATCCGCATGAAAAAATACAGGACTGAACACAACGAGGCTCATTAGGGGGAGAAAATGTTCACGATCAAGTGGGAGGGCGACGCGGTCGTCATACTCGACCAGAGGCGTCTGCCGGTCAGGGAAACATACAGCACCTACCGCCATTATTCCGGCGTGGTGAATTCGATAAAGGACATGGAAATACGGGGCGCTCCGGCGATCGGTGTTGCCGCCGCAATGGGAATCGCGCTCGCGTCGCTTAACTTCGACGACGCCAAGCCGGAGAAATTCAGGGAGAGAATGAACGACGCGATCGGGCTTTTCGCGGCCGCACGACCGACCGCGGTGAACCTTTTCTGGGCCATTAACAGGATGAAGGCGGTCCTCGAGTCCGCATCCGACAAAAACTCGGCGAGGGAAAAACTGAAGGCCGAGGCGCTGCGAATCTACGAAGAGGACATTGCCGCCAACAGGGAAATCGGGCGTCTCGGGAGCGCCTACATCAAGGACGGAGACACGGTCATGACCCACTGCAACGCGGGCGCGCTCGCGACCGCGGGTTACGGGACCGCGCTCGGAGTGATACGGGCCGCGGTCGAGCAGGGCAAAAAGATACAGGTCTTCGCGTGCGAAACCAGGCCCTATCTCCAGGGCGCGCGGCTCACGGCATGGGAGCTGATGAAGGAGGGTATCCCCGTGACGGTAATCACCGACGGCATGTCGGGCCACTTTATGAGCCGGGGTGCGATTCAAAAGGTGATCGTCGGCGCCGACAGGATTGCGGCCAACGGCGACGCGGCGAACAAGATCGGCACTTACGGACATTCGGTGCTGGCCAGGGAGCACGGTATCCCGTTTTACGTGGCGGCGCCGGTCTCCACACTCGACCCCGGAGTCGCGACCGGGAACGAAATCCCCATCGAAGAGAGGAGCGTCGACGAGGTGGCTTATATCGGCGAGAGGCAGATCGTGCCTGAAGGGGTTTTCATACGCAATCCTTCTTTCGACGTTACCCCGGCTCGCAATATATCCGCGATCATAACCGAAAAGGGAGTGATCGAAAATCCCTGCGGCAGGGGGATTACCGGTTTTCTCCAGGGGCTGAAGTAGGGAGTTTATTGACCCCCTCCCGTCCTCCCCCTTAGCAAGGGGGAGGTGACTGAGCGAAGCGAAGTCGGTGGGGGTTTGAATGATTGTCCGCCACTCCGTGCCTATCTTTTCTTGCCGCCCTGGATCGCGTTGAGCAGTAATTTCCTGTTCACCGGAGATGTTTCTGTTTTCAGGAGTTCGGGTAGTTTTTTCCGCGCGTCCGCGAGGTCGATGTTTCTGATGATATAGAGATACATTTTTTCCCTTGTCCGGGCGCTTTTTTCTTCGACGGCAATGCTGATTAATTTTGATGCCGAACCTTCATCTGCCTTTCTTCCCGCCAGGGCCTCAACCAGTGCGGCCCTTACGCCCGGGTTGTCCTCTTTTCTGAGCCGTTTGATCAGGATGCCGTTCACATCGGGGTCCTCGAAATCCTTGATCGACGCTATTGCGGCCGACCTGTAGCGCGGATTGTCGGAGTCAAGTTCGTCCTCGATCGCGTCGATCGCGTCATCATGGCCCGTTTCTCCGGCTGCAGAAATCAGGGCCGGCGTCATGGGGCCTTCGTTCGACAATTCGGATATGATTTTTTCCCTGATGTCCTCCGCCGTGTTTTGAAGGTCTTCGCGGTAGCTCCGGGCCATGTTTCTTGACAGGGCTCCGAGCGTCAAAACGGCGCTGCCGGCGACATTCAGGCCGCTCTGGTTTTCCGGAGCGCGTTTATGGTATGCGTTCCAGAGTCCTTCGATCGTGGCCGGGACCGGTTGTGCGAGGGTAGCGATCGCCCCGGCTGAAAGAATCCTCACCCTTTCGGCGCGCGCTGCATCGTTCATGATCCTCACGAGGGCGCCCTGCGCTTCAGCGTGTCCGACCCGCGCGAGGGAGTTGATCGCCGTGGAGTTCTGCCCGGAGGTGAGCCGGCCTGAGGCGACCAGCCCGGCAAGCTTCATCGAATCTTCGGGGAAAAGGGCCAGATACCCGGCGATTCCCTTTTCGGTTTCTTCACCGGAATTCTTCAAGAGCATTGGTTCCGCCACTGAGTTGAACGACACGGTTCCATAGGCTTTTCTCAGCTCCGCCAGCTTCAGCATATCCGCGAACGAATGCCTGTTTTTGGGCTTCGATCTCCAGTCGGCGAGAATTTTCTTGAACGATCCCGCTTCTTTCCATATCGCCAATTTTTCACCGGGCCTGAATTTTGCTTTTTTTGCGCTGAACGTCACCGATGATGTGACATATGAATCTTCAGAGTAAAAAAAGGTCACCTTTTCCCTGCCGCTCGACCTCCTGAGCCAGGTGAAAGGCTTTCCGTAGAATATCTCGGCGCGGGATTCCCTCACCGCAGCGGTTATTTCGCCGTTGGCATGGCCTTCCCTGTCGGTTATTTCGGCATAGCCGGTTTTTCTTTTTTTCAGGGAGATCTTGTCGTAGAGGTATTCGGCTTCATACGAGCCGGCGGAATCGTTTTCCCTTGTATGCCAGGCGGATGTTATGCTTTTTTTTATCACGAATTGCATCTGACGTATTATGGCCGCGATGTCTTTTTCGTCGTCGGGAGCGATATCTGAAGGGAAATGGACCTTCTTGACCGCGCCGTTTCTGGCGAACTCGACGATAAAGGGCGATGCGTATATTCGGTCGAGGTCCGTGTAATTCGCTCCGTCGAGAGACAGCGACAATCCCGAAAATTGAAACATGACCTTTATAGTTTTCTTTTTTTCGAGCACTCGTGAGTTGAGCCTGCCCTTGAGTCTCAGCCTTTTTGCGGTCCTGATCTGCTTGTTGGCGCTCCGGGTCAGTGTTTCGCCATATGATACCGCATGTGTCTGTCTGGAGTTGTCTTCCCAGTAAATGCCGGGCGGGGTCCTCTTCCAGAACGTGTATGCCAGGAGAATGAGAACCGCGGCGGCGGACACATACAGCCATGCTTTTTTATCTGACATGAAGTTCATGGTCTCTATAGGTGAGTGTTTTGCGGGTAAAATGTCTACTAAAAAAAAGCGATGCAGGAAATTAAATACCCTCTCCGGCAGGAATCGATAGCGGGGCTTTCTTTTCAGTCGAAGTTGAATTGCTGCATGTCCATGGGCCTCTCGAAGTACCCGAAAGTAAAGGAGTTTGAATAGCTGAAGCCGAACCTGCTCTCGGTCCGGTATGCGCCCGGGATGTGTCCCATCCACCATAAATTCAGGGAGTCCGAAATCGGAACCTTGAGCATGAGTTTGTCGGGCCTGAATGTCACTATCCTCAGATCGATCTCTTTGCCCAGAAGATCGGCCGTTCCCTGAATCAGCCCCCAGAAAAGAGGGGAATTATATTTACCGCCGGCCGGCCTCGTGATTTGCTTCCATGATGCCGATGCGCCGGCTTCCATCGGGTCGGGCGCGGTTAAAAGAAACGTATGTCCGGGCGGGAGCTCGAAAGCCGGGAGGGATTTTTTTAATACAATCGCGGGAACATTATATTCAATCGACGCAGGTCTGTCCTTGCAGCACTCGTTGTGGGTATGCAATTGAAAGACGGCAAGAAAGGTCATGCATGAAATCAGTATTGAGGCTCTTTTCGTCATACCATTTAAAATATATCGGCAACGGCGCCGGCGTCAAGGCGTCTTACATTAAAAAAACCATTTGTAATAAAGAACCAGAATTTCCCTTCCATAGACGATTGCCGTCATCATGCCTATAAAAAGAAAGGGGCCGAAGGGGATTCGGGAACGCAGGCCCTTCCCGGTTTTAACCGCGTAGACGATTCCGACGATTGCGCCGGAAATGAGCGACGCCTCCAGCGCGACCACCGCCAGTTCGAGGCCCAGAAACAGGCCGATCGCCGCAGCGAACTTGACATCCCCACCGCCGAACGAGCCGGGAAAAATCAGGAGCACGGTGATGAAAAAACCCGACATCAGCAGGAGGCCGTACAGGCTTTCGAGAGGTGAGTTGGTCAGCACGACCGGATACAGCGAGAGAAGACCGAATGCGGCGATAAGAGAATTCGGAATGGTCATGGTCTTCACATCGACCGTTGAAATGCACAGGGCGAGACCGGCCAGCAGGAACACTGCCACGAAATAAAAGCTCAGGCCGAACTTGAAATAAAGCATGAGCGCCAGAAATCCGTACAGGGCCTCCATGAACGGGTATGCGGAAGAAATACCGGCGCCGCACGACCTGCACCTGCCCTTTGCGGCGAGGTAGCCGATCAGCGGAACGAGGTAGGCTCCGCCGATTCCCGCTCCGCACCGGGGGCATCGGGAGGACGTAAACAGCGCCTTTTTCCATGACTCCCTGAGCTCGCCTGAGGCGGTCCTGAGCGCGAGCGTGTAGTAAAAGCTGCCGAAAATGGTTCCGCCGATGAATATGAATACGGTCCGCATCTCTTCCATGTGTCAGTTTCCTATGGTGAAATAGTAGTTTATCCCGAAAACCAGATGGTTCCCGGTCACGTCGATCGTCCTTTTCAGCGAACTTTTACCGCTCCTCACCGGCTCCGACACGCCCTGCTGGAATACCCATTCGGCCGACACCGACAGCCTTTTGATGATCAGCGGGAATTCGGCGCCGATGAAAAGATGATAGCCGAGAACGTGCGTGTCGAAGACCTCTTTGCGGCTGCTCGCCGGGAGGCCCAGGGCCGGGTCGGGGTCCGACTGCTTTATTTCGAGGTTGACGAAGAGGACGCTGAACCCGCCTCCGAAATAAAATATGCAGCGCCTCGTCGCCTCGAGAAGGAACCCGAACGAGAGCGGCAGCGAGATCTGCCGCGTGTTGAACCTGATGGTGTTGCGGTCGCCTCCCTGCGGCTTCACGCTTCCCATGGTCGGGTACAGGAACGCCTCGAGGTAGTTGAATCCCAGCCTGATCATGAAGAACTCGATCCTGAATCTCGCGTTCACGCCCAGAATGCCAACGTAGGGCACGTTGAGCGAAGTGACCTCGGTCCCCGAATTTGCGGCCCGGTAGCTTTCTATGGCGTTGTTGTAGGACGCGATTTCCTCCTCTATGTTGTTCGGGTCATAGGTGATGCCGCCGCTGATGCCTATGCCGATCTCCTTGATCGCGAACGCCGGCGCGGCGCACAGCATCACTATGATCGCGGCCAGGATCAGATGTGCTTTGCCCGTCATGGTCAGGTCCCCTTCCTGCCGATGTTCACGAAGTAGTACGAGAATCCGATGTTAAGCCTGAATCCGGCGAAGTCGATTTTCGAGTAGTCAGATCCGCTCTTGATCGTGTCGGTGGCGCCGTTATAGTATCCGAGCGTCGCGGTTATGGCTATGTCCTCCCTGAAAAAGTATTCGCCTGTAAGCATGATGACCCAGGGGAACGTCCATCCGTCAAACGTCGCTCCGCCGCTCACGGCCGACGATTTGAAGCTGTTGCTGTATGAGCCGTAGGCGAAGGCCATCCCCCCGCACAGCGAGATCCTGACGATGTTGCCGAACGGGATCGAAGCTCCCAGCATGAACGGGATGTCCACGATCCACAGCGAGTATTCGGCCTTGAGCTCGTTTTCGGCCTGGTCGAGCGAGGCGCCCCGGCCGCCGAAGAAATTCATGGCGAAATTGGCCTGCATCCTGAAAAGGAAGTACGTGGCGAACACGACCTTGAAATCTATCCCGCCGCATGCGCCGAGGAGCTTGTTGATTTTTTCTGTGTCCGCACCGTCCATGGACCTGTTGATGCCGTCGATGCCGTTACTCACTCCGAGAACGTTCTCCTGGAACCCGGAACGGAGATTGCCTCCCATGTCCGGGGCCAGCCCCAGGTTCGCGCCGAGCGAGACAACGGTCTTGAGCGCGTATGCCGGCGAAGCGAGGAGCAGAAGAACCGCTGCGGCGATGATTATCTTCCTATTTGACATAATAGAAGACCCCGCAATGGAACCTGTTGCCGCTGTAGTCGACCGTAAAGTTTTTCCAGTCGTGGGCCGGGTCGATGTCGATGACCGGCCCGTTGTCGCCGTAGAGCAGCTCCCAGTCAAGGTACAGGCCGAAGTCCCGCGTAAGGCGTATCTGCACCCCTGCCGTGAGCCCGTGTGAAAACACGATTTTCCTGAGGTTTTTTTTCGCCGTGGAGCTTTTGACGTAGCCGCTGCCGATCATCCATGCGCCGCCTGCGCCGATGTAGAACTTGCCGCTGTCCCGCAGGGGAAAGTTCAGGCCGCCGTAGAGCGGGAACGCGAGGTACTGGATGCTGGTTTTTCTGAGCCCGCCGTAGGAGTTGTTCAGGATTTCGCCTTCGGACGCAAGAAAGCTCTGCTCCAGGCCCAGTTGGATGAACGCGAAGCGGATGTCGGTCTTGACGCGCGCTCCGAGGATGACGTTTATCTGCGGGCTTACCTGCGCGCCCGGAAGCGAGGAGAGGTTGCCCACGTCGTACTGGAGGCCCAGATGGGCCGCAAGGCCGATGTTGTCGTTGGCGCGGATGCTCGGGCACAGGGCGGCATACAGGATGAAGAGGGTGATCAGCGCTTTGATCATTGTGTCGGTGCGGCCCCGGCCCGGGCCTTTCAGCCCCCGAGTTTTTTGGTGAGGATTTCTTTTACGATCGCGCCGTCGGTCTTGCCTTTGAGCTCCTTCATCAGGGGGCCCATGATCTTGCCGAAATCCTTCTGGGAAACACCGCCCATGGCCGCGATCTTCTCGTCGATGTATTTTTCGACCTCCGCGCGGTCCATCTGGGCCGGCAGGTATGTCTCGAGGATCACGAGCTCCTTCGCTTCCTGGTCTGCGAGGTCGGCGCGGTTCGCCCTGGTGAATTCTTCTATGGATTCCTTTCTCCTTTTGGCCGCCCGGGCTATCACTTCCAGGACCTTCTCGTCGTTGAGCTCTTCGCCTTTTTTGGCTTTCTCGTAGGTGATGTCCGATTTGAGCATTTTAAGGGTCGAAGACCTGATCCCATCGCCGTTTTTTATCGCTTCACGGAGATCTCCGTCGATTTTTTTTTGTAGATCCATTGTTTTTCTCCTTGACCTCAAAGGCCTTTTATTATGGCGTACTGCATTTCAGATAATTTCTGAAAAAACAGCATGTTAATGGATTAACGCAATCGACATTATCGGCGGTTTTATAAAAATCAAGAAAAATAAATTTTCGATTTATTGACACTAAGATTGAATTTATATATTTTAATTTACATAACAAGTATTTTTTTCTTTACTTTTTACCGGGAATGAATAGATGTCACCTATGATTACTAAAAAGTTGTTCACAACCGTTGCGATTATCCTGCCGATTATGCTGTGTTCATGCGCCAGCTCCACGGTCACCGAGAGAAACATCAGGATGGAATTATCCAGGGCCAAGCGGATGATACAGACCGACAGAGATAAAATGGTCAAGCTCAAGGACAAAAAGGTCAATAAAAGGGGATTTTTCTATGTCATCGACAATTCAGGCCTTGTGGTCTATCATCCCCAGGAGCTCCTCATCGGGAGGAATTTCAACAACTACTGGTTCATTCAGGCCATTTTAAAGAACCGCAGCGGATGTCTGAGCTACCTGGTCGGCACCCAGGAGCATTATATCTTTTTCGACAATATCAACCGGAGCCAGATCCTGTGCTACTCCGTTTCTGCCGCCGACATGGAGGGCCCCCTCGACAAGTGCGCACGGGTAAGCCCGGAGGATGTCCAGACCGGGGATGAAGCCGAAGGAGGCGCTGAACCCAGGATCGAATCCCAGGGAGAAACGGATGGATCTTCCGAAAGCAAGTGACATCCTGCAGCTTTCCATTCTTTTTTTTGTCATCTTCGATCCGCTCGCGAGCTTTTCCTTTTTCATCGTCGCAACACAGAGTATGCCTGCACCGCAGCGCAGGAAGACCGCGGTCCTTGCGGTGCTGGTCGCATCATTGATTTCCTATTCGGTGCTTTTCCTGGGTGAGTCGGTTCTGTCTGTATTCGGCGCAGACATGCACGATTTCAAGATAGCTGCCGGCGCAATTCTGTGCATCCTTGGCATAAAAATGTCGCTCGGCGAGGCGCTCGCTCGCGACGGCGAGGGAGCATCATCGTCCCAGGCGGTCGCGGCCCTGATCGGGACCCCGCTGCTTACCGGGCCCGCGGCCATAACGACGATAATCATCGTGGTCAAGGATTACGGCCCCGCTGCCCCGGCCTTGGCCGTCACCTCGGTGCTGGTTTTCACCACGCTCCTGT
>ERZ795054.2203-NODE-2203-length-16775-cov-5.488636_pt1 | contig 16775 bp, 14 predicted proteins | sample MGYA00375138_ERZ795054 | MGnify/ENA primary metagenome ERZ795054 (study PRJEB30183, sample SAMN05720215) | anaerobic digester metagenome | isolation source: active sludge of municipal wastewater-treating anaerobic digesters | place: USA | collected 2014-12-23 ... | reverse complement strand
TTTCCGTCGGTAAAATAAGGCGCTGCTTCTAAATAATTTGGTTCAGCTCATACCTGATTATATTTTCACGATAAAAATTAATCAGAAGTATGAGAAGTCTTATAACGATATTCATTCTGATGCTTTTTTGCGGGGGACTGAAGGTCAGTGCTCAGCAGGACAGCATCTGGACTCTGGATGATTGCATAACCTACGCCCTGGAACGGAATATTACGATCAGGAAAAATGAAGTGTCAAACCGCCGGAACGAACTTTATGCTGAACAGGCAAGAGCCCAGCGATTCCCTTCACTGAATGCATCAATAAACCAGAATTTTAACTGGACAAACAGCAATTCCGGATCCGCGACAGGCTTTTCCGGCAGCAACGGATCAAATTATTCATTGAATTCCGGAGTTACAATATTCAACGCATCACGGTTATCAAATCAGATCAGACAGGCTGATCTTGATATTGAAAGCGGTAAATATCAGCTTGAAACTGCAAAAGAATCGATCAGTCTCAGCATCCTGGATGCATATCTTCAGATACTTTATGCCGAAGAGCAGGTAAACAACAGCAGGAAGCAGATTGAGGCTACTCAGGGGCAGTTAAAACTCGCCGTAGAAAGGTTACAGCTTAAGGTGATATCAGAGGCAGACTATGCTCAGGTGAAAGCACAGATTGCAAGTGAGAAGCTCACTCTGGCAAATTCTGAAAGCCAGCTGGCAATTTCCAGGGTAAACCTGATGCAGCTGATGGAACTACCGGTCACAGACAGTTTCAATATAAGCCATCCTGATCTTTCCGGGTCTTTAAATCAAAACCGGCTGCCGGATGTCAGCTCCGTATATGAAACCTCCCTGGCGATCAAGCCTCAGATAAAAAATGCATCAGTTAACAAGGAGATCGCTGCCCTGGATGAAAAAATTGCAAGAGCCGGCTTTTATCCGACATTGTCTGCCAGTACAGGTATCGGCTCCGCTTATTCCTCGCGGACCGATGATGCTTATTTCAGCCAGATTAACGATGGAATTAATCCCTCCCTGGGATTCTCACTGGCAATACCCATATACCAGAAAAAGCAGGCGAAAACAAATGTTGCTGTTGCAAAGCTGGGATACCGGGATGCTGAATTGTCGGAAATCAATACAATGAATGAACTCCGGAAAAATATTGAGCAGGCATGCCAGGATGTTATTTCAGCACAGACTGAATATGAGGCAAGCCTTGAATCATTTAATTCGACACTTGAATCATCAAGGCTGTCAGATGAAAAGTTCATTCAGGGTATGATAAACTCCGTTGATTACATGGTCTCAAAGACAAATCTTATAGTTGCCGAAAGCCGGTTGCTTCAATCAAAGTTCAACCTTATTTTCAGCTATAAGGTACTTGATTTCTATTCAGGAATTCCATTGACAATATAATACAAACAGGATAAAACTCACAGACATGAAAAAGAAAATACTTATTATAACCGGACTCCTTTTAGCGGCATTGGTGATCATTCTGGTATTTAAGCAATTTAACAAAAAGGAAACTGCTTTTACCTTCGATACAGTAAAAGTTGAAAGGGGCATGATATCAAATGTAGTGACTGCTACCGGCACTATTGAAGCAATAACTACCGTTGACGTAGGCACCCAGGTGTCCGGAATCATTCAAAAAATATATGTTGATTTCAATGATAATGTAAAAGAAGGGCAGTTGCTCGCAAAACTTGATGAGACAAATCTCAGGGAGCAGCTTAAGCAGAGCCAGGCCAATCAGGATCAGGCACAGGCTCAGCTTAATTTTCAGGAAGCTACATTTAACAGGCTTAAAGCCTTATATGAGAAGCAGCTTATTGCCCAGACTGATTATGACCAGGCATTGTATAATTATGAAAACGCGAAAGCTTCTCTTGCGAATGCAAAATCAGCTGTTTCGAGGGCTAAGGTAAATCTGGATTATGCAACAATAACATCACCAATTGACGGAGTTGTTATGAACCGGGCTGTGGAGGCGGGACAGACAGTTGCTGCAAGCTTCAACACTCCGACACTTTTTACTATTGTCAATGACCTTACCCAGATGGAGGTTCAGGCAAGTGTAGATGAAGCTGATATAGGTAAGGTAGAACAAAACCAGCGTGTCGAATTCACTGTGGATGCTTATCCCGATCTGAAATTCGAGGGATCAGTTTCACAGGTCCGTTTACAGCCGGTCGTTACCAATAATGTAGTTACTTATGTCGTGATCCTTAATGCCCCGAATCCCGAAAAGAAACTTATGCCGGGGATGACAGCCAGTGCTACAATATTTGTTGAAAAGAAGGATAATGCCCTCACACTTTCCGGGAAAGCAATAAGGTTTACGCCAGATCAGGAATACCTTGCAAAGACGGTTTCTGATCTGACGGGGAAAAATGATATGCCTGATCCCTCAAAGGGAAATCTGCCATCAGGTGTTCAACCCGGGCAATTGCCTCAAATGCCTGTATCAGGCGGGGTGATGCCACCGTCAGGGACTTTCCCGGGATCAGCAGAAGTTGATCCCAAAGCAAAAACTGTGTGGGTAACTGACGATAAAGGAGGAATCCGGCCGGTGATTGTTAAACTGGGAATTGAAAACGGTTCAAAGGTTGAAATTGCTTCAGGCCTCAATGAAGGAGACCAGGTAGTTATTGCAATGGCCGGGAGTAAAAAGAAAGAAAGCACGTCAGGAAATAATACAGGCCCCAGAGGACCGATGCCATTTTAAAACAAAAGGACATTAGTTAATATCAGAGATAATGAATAATGTAATCATAGAAATAAAGGATCTCCGGAAAGATTACCATGTGGGTGAAGTTACTGTCCACGCACTTCGCGGAGTTGACCTTCAGATTGAGGAAGGTGAATTCGTGGCGATCATGGGCGTAAGCGGATCAGGAAAATCAACAATGCTCAATATCCTCGGGTGCCTTGACAAACCTACTCAGGGAAATTATAAGCTCGACGGTGTTGATGTCAATACATTGAACAAGGATACGACAGCTAAGCTGAGGAATAATAAGCTCGGCTTTGTTTTCCAGGCATATAACCTGTTGCCAAGGACCACAGCTCTGGAAAATGTAGAACTTCCATTGTTCTATAACAGCAAAGTCAGTTCCAGGGAACGAAGGAGAAAAGCTGTCAGGGCACTGGAAGCTGTCGGACTTGCCGGGAGGATGCATCATATGCCCAACCAGCTTTCCGGGGGACAGCAGCAAAGGGTGGCAATAGCCCGCTCACTTGTAAACGATCCTGTTCTTATACTTGCAGATGAACCTACCGGAAACCTTGATACGCGAACATCATTTGAGATAATGGAATTGTTCCAGGACCTGAACGACAAGGGAAGAACGATTGTATTTGTCACTCACGAGCCTGATATTGCCAGGTTCGCAACACGAAATGTAATTTTCAGGGATGGAAAGATACAACGAGAAAATATTGTAAGTGAAAGATTTATTGCGAAAGATATTCTTAAAACCCTCCCTGAGGAAAATATAGAGGAATTTAATGCATGATTAATATTTCAGATTATGAACCTGACCAATTTATTCAGAATAGCTATCCGGGCTTTGTACAGGAACAAGATGAGAGCGCTGCTGACCATGCTCGGGATCATTATTGGAGTGGCTTCCGTCATTGCAATGCTTGCAATAGGAGAAGGATCCAAGAGAAGCATAACTGAGGAAATGTCATCAATGGGATCCAACCTCGTTATGATAATGCCTGATTTCCAGAGCAGAGGCGGTGTAAGTCTGGGTGCCTCAAATTCAATGGTTTTAAAATACAGTGATGTAACTGCTATCAGGAACGAAGCTGCATCGATTTCTCTCGTTTCTCCTTCAGTTAACTCAAGTGGCCAGGCAATTTATGGTAATCAGAATACACTAACCAGTATTTATGGTATCAGCGAGGAGTACCTTGAGATAAGAAAGCTTACAATAGAGACCGGCAGGATATTCAATGAAACAGAGGTAAGAAGCATGGCAAAGGTTTGTCTGCTCGGTCAGACAGTTGTGGAAAATCTTTTTGGTGAAGATTCAGATCCAGTCGGAGCAACCATCCGGATAAAAAACCTTCCTTTTGAAGTTATCGGTGTTCTTGAAGATAAGGGCGAAAGCGGAATGGGCCAGGATCAGGATGATCTTATTCTTGCCCCATATACAACAGTCCAGCGACGGCTTGCTGCAATAGATTATATAAATGGTATATATTGTTCGGCAGTGAGCGAGGGAAAAAGCTCCTCCGCCATTGATGAGGTCACAGAGATACTCAGAAGGACTCATAAAATAAAAGAAGTCGAAGAAAGCGATTTCAGGGTCATGTCTCAGTCTGAGCTTATTGAATCAGTATCAACGGTAACAAATATAATGAAGTATTTGCTTGGAGCAATAGCAGGGATTTCTTTACTTGTCGGAGGCATCGGCATCATGAATATAATGTTCGTATCAGTAACTGAGCGTACACGGGAAATAGGATTACGAATGTCGATAGGCGGAAGAGGAAAAGATATCCTGAGGCAATTTCTTGTTGAATCGATGTTACTGAGCCTCACAGGAGGTATTTTCGGGATATTATCCGGTTACCTTATAGCAAAGATTGCCGGTACACTGATGAACACTTCAACTTATATAACATCACAATCGGTAATACTGGCATTTGCTGTCTGTTTTGTGATCGGAGTCTTCTTCGGCTGGTACCCAGCAAAGAAAGCTTCCAATCTGAATCCAATTGATGCCCTCAGATATGAGTAACTGATAATTAAGATATATATTTATTAACTTCGCTCAATCCGGAAAGAGTCACTATGAAAAAGTTATCCCGCGAGGGCAGAATAAAGATCATACTTCATTTGCTTGCATGGCTGCTCCTTCTTGGATTGCCAATATATGCAACAAAGCGTTTGCAGTTAGGCAATGATTTCCTGTGGATCTATTATCTTATTACGACTATAAACGGACTGATCTTCTATATAAACTATCTTTTTCTTGTTCCCAGGTATTTCTTTCAGAAAAAAAGACTCAGATATTATTTATCAGCCCTTGTTCTTCTGATCTGTTTTTATTTTGTTTCAGAATATTCCAATAAATTGATTTTCAGCTATATCACTAATAAGCAGGGTGCCGGCCAGTTCCAACCTCCACCCGATGATAGAGGAAAACCCGGGCCTCCCCGCGGAGGGGCATTGAGAGGAGGATTCCCTTTCCGTGACATGCATATTTTAAGCTATACTTCATCAGCTTTATTTCTGGTCTTTTTCTCACTGGGACTGAGAGTTCTGGAACGGCAGTCGAAAATTGAGAAAATGCAGGAAGAAATGGAAAGGGAAAAGCTTACTTCGGAGCTCGCCTTTCTTAAAAACCAGATCAGCCCTCATTTCTTTTTCAATACCCTGAACAATATATACTCTCTCATTGGCATTAATGCAGAAGATTCACAACAGGCTGTCCTGAAGCTTTCGAAGCTGATGAGATACCTGCTTTATGAATCGGAAAGAGGCGATACTAAATTAAGTCAGGAGATTGATTTTATGAGAAACTATATTGATCTCATGAAGCTCAGGATGAATGATAAAGTCTCACTTACAATCGCATTCCCGGAAAACTTTGATGATATCAGCATGCCGCCACTGCTTTTTATCCCGTTCATAGAGAATGCATTCAAGCATGGCCTCAGCTACCGAGAGAAATCATTTATTGATATTAACTTACTTGCCGGAAAAAATTTAATAAAATTCAGTTGTATCAACAGCAATCTGAAGAAAAATGTGAATGATGATAAAGAGAATTCGGGAATAGGCCTTGAAAATGTACGAAAGAGACTCAGCCTGTTATATCCTGAGAAGCATGATCTTAAGATAATTGAAACGGAAAAAACATTTGAGGTGAACCTGACAGTAAACATCGTATAATGATCAATGTTATTGCAATAGATGATGAACCGCTTGCCTTACAGCTTGTTACAGGATATATTGAAAAAACTCCATCATTAAAGCTTATTGGTTCGTTTGATAATCCTGTTGATGCTTCTGATTTTCTCAGGGACAATCATGTGGATATTATTTTTCTTGATATTCAGATGCCTGATCTGTCGGGAATTGAATTCAGCCGGATAATCGGGAAGGGACCTAAGATTATTTTTACTACTGCATTTGAGAAATATGCTATTGAAGGATATAAGCTTGAAGTGGTTGATTATTTACTGAAACCCTTCAGCTATGAGGAGTTCCTTGCTGCAGTGAACAAAGCTGTAAGGCTTATTAAGCTTGAAGATAAAGCTCTGCAAAAGGTGGAAGCCAATGATGAATTCCTGTTCCTGAAATCGGATTATAAGATCAAACGGATAAACTTTAATGACATTCTTTTTATTGAAGGGCTGAAGGATTATGTTAAGGTTCATATACAGAACAATCCCAGACCTCTTTTGTCTCTTTCAACCCTTAAACAGATCGAAACTAAACTGCCGGCCGGTAAATTCATGCGCGTTCACCGTTCTTTCATTGTCAATCTCGATAAAATTGATACTATTGAAAGAAGCCGGATTGTTTTCGGTAAAACATATATCCCTGTCAGTGACCAGTATAAAGATAAATTCCAGGAATTCCTTGACAGGAATTTTCTGTGAAGACGTTCTGAAAGGGAATCATTTCTCAGCAAAAGATCATTGCGGTACAATATGCATCGCAAATCCCTTGTTAGGATCCAGCACTGCAGGAAATACGGTCTCCCTGTTGATACCGATCCTGTCGATCCTTACGTGTGTCCGGGTATTTACCGAAGGATCGTCTGAATATACCGCGGCCCTGTATTTTATCCCCGGATCGAGAAATGAAAATTTAATATCAAGAGTCCTTTTCAGGTTCCCGTTTATTCCACCTATGAACCATTCATTACCTTTTCTGCGGGCGATCACTCCATATTCCCCGATAACGGCATGGAGAACCCTGGTCTCATCCCATACGGTGGGTACATTGTCGAAGAATTCCAGTTCGGGCTCGTCTCCCAGGATATTTGGTTTCCCCCAAAGCTCAGTTTTTTTGCCGGGAGACGAAACAGGTTTGTCGTACCAGTATAAAAACTGTAAGGGGCTGAAAATGCAGACTGCTTTTGCCAGCTGGGAAGCATGGGAACCCATTTTTTCATCCACTCTGTTGTCGTAATAGCAGATTGTATTATCTCCCGCACCAGCCAGCATCCGGGTGAACATCGTGATAAGGGTATGTGTGTTGGTAGGACTCTCTTCATCTCCCCTGATTCCTTCCTGGGTAAGGAAATTCGGATATGTCCTGGAAAAACCTGTCGGCCTGTATTCATCATGTACATTAACAACCATTTTATAGTCTGCACATTTCTTTATTGCATTATGCATCCAGGCTGTAACTTCCTGTGTCCCTACCTGCACAAACCCGAATTTGATCCCCGACACACCCCATTCACGGAAGACGGGCAGTATCTCATCCAGCTTCCTTTCAAGGGCTCTGCGGTTTACATAAAGAAGAACTTTAATATTCTTTGATCCTGCATATCTTATTACCTCATGCAGATCCAGCGGACCCTTTGATCTGGCGGGATCCAGTACCGGATTAACCGGATCCGACTCATCGCTGTTTTCAGGTCCGTACCAGCCGGCATCATATTCAACATATTGCATATTATGTTCTGACACAAAATCCACAGCAGCCTTACCGCCTGCAGTTGAGAGCGATACTTCTCTGAGAACCTTTCCGGGAGTTATCCATGAGTCATCCCTGATTTCTGAAGGATCATTCAGATTTGAGATCAGATAGTTTTTTTCAAGAAGGTCTCCTGCATTCTCTCCGATCATTATGACACGCCAGGGAGATTGAAACGGAAGTGATTTTTTTACTTTGCTTCCAAGCCGCGTTCTTATGGCAATTCCTCCTGTTGAATCAGGTTCAAATTTCATTCTGGCAAAATCAACCAGCTTTGCTTCAGTCAATGCGATTGTAAGATTGCTGTCAATTTCAACCACCAGTGGCCGTTCTGCACCGATATCGATCTTTGAAAGAGGAACATGAGAATATGATGCCTGGGCGCGGGAAGCTGACCAAGCATAATGATCCTCTGAAAAAGTGAAAAGTATCTTTTCGTCAGTTATGATCAATGAATCAGGACTATCCTGTCGGGGGAATTCATAAGCAAATGCAGCACCTTCGTCATATACGCGGAATATCAGGTTTATCCTGATTTCTTTATTTTTCAGGAAGATATTAAGCTGGTTAAAATTATCATGGATTTCACTTCTTTCCCCGAACTTATTAATCCATGTATTTGAAACTGATTCTGTTTCGCTCCCAATGACCCTTAAATCATTATTTAGATAAATATCTTTCAGATTCAAATGGAATGTTCCTGAGAGAATTTTTGCTTCACTGCCTGATATTAATTCAAAACAGGGTTCATGGTTTTTTTTGCTGTTATTGATTTCCAGCCTGATATTTTTCGAGGGAGAGAAAACGGTAATCTTATTGTCTGAAGAGCAACTGGTGGATGCAACTATAAGCAGCAGTAAAGAAAAAAGAATAGTTTTCATGGTTCGTTCTAACTATTACAATTCATATACTTTGTGATCCCGTCCCGATAGCTATCGGGAGCTATCGGGACTTTGTGTAATCCTTTGAGCGCCTTTGTGGTTAAATTTTTTTTACCACGAAGGAGCACAAAGGTTATCACAAAGTAACACAAAGGAATTGAGTAAATTAAGAATATTTTCGAATTAAACAGACTAAATGAAAACCGGGAAATTTAATTCTGCATTTCCCGGTTCAATATAAGAAAATTCTTAAGATAGAGCCAGATTATCTGATCCCAGCTTCTCTTTCGGCTTCGGCTACCATTTTTTCGTTTGCTGTAATGAGGAATTCGACCCTGCGGTTCTGTGCCCTGCCTTCTTCGGTTTCATTATCATATTTGGGCATCGTTTCCCCGAATCCCTTTGGAGTAATACGTTCTGCTTTTATACCCTTTTCACCCAGATAAGCAGAAACCATGCCGGCCCGTTTTTCGGAAAGTGTCTGATTATATGATTCACTTCCTTTTGCATCTGTGTGACCCTGAAGCTCGATATTTGTATCGGCATATGTATTTAATATAGTTACAAGCTTATCGAGGTTTCCCTTAGCTTCAGGTGACAGATCGGCTTTGTCGAACCCGAAAAGAACATTACTGTTGAATTCAACAACTATACCTTCTCCAACGCGTTCTACCTTTGCATCAGGAACTTTATCCTTAATTTCCTCTGCCTGCTTGTCCATCTTGTTCCCGATTATTGCTCCGGTCGTTCCGCCGACTGCAGCGCCGATCACAGCTCCCAGAGCCGTATTACCGGACACCTTTCCTATTACCGCTCCTACAGCTCCTCCTGCAGCAGTACCTATGACAGCACCTTTCTCTGCTTTTTTCATCGAAGCACAACCCGATAAGATCAGGGATGCACTTAAAATAATTATTAATCCGGGTCTGACTTTTTTCATAATTTTAAATATTTAGTTGTACTTATTGATTATTAAATTGTTTGCCACATCATTTAAATAAAATAAAATTGCCCTCAGAACAGAAACAACAATATAAATAAAATAAATTTTTCTGAAGGCTGAATAACTTTCAATACTATGCAAATTTATACAATTAATGCGAAAAATTTAGAAGTTTGATCAGAATTGTGTAAATTTAAAGCAAACCTAAACCGGCTTATTTAAGTATTAAATTTATTCACTTAAAACTAAAGATCATGGGATTAATTTCATTTATCAAGAATGCAGGAGAAAAACTCTTCAAATCCGAAGAAAAAAGAGAACAGGAAAAAGCTGAACTGATTGCAGGACATATCCGTAAATTCGGCTTTGATACAAACAAAATTCAGGTAGCAGTGGATGATGACAAGGTTACGTTGTCGGGATCAATTGATACAATTGATAATAAGAATAAAGTGATTGTCACTGCCGGAAATGTTGAAGGGATTGCTTCTGTTGAGGACAGGATTGTGGTTGTAAATCCGGCACCTGTTACACCGCCTCCACCTGAAAAACAATTTTATACTGTAAAAAAGGGAGATTACCTATCGAAAATTGCCAAGGAGGTATATGGGAATGCCAATAAATACAATATAATCTTCGAAGCTAACAAACCAATGCTTAAAGATCCGAATCTAATTTATCCGGGACAAGTGCTTGTTATTCCTCCGCTGGAGAAGTAGGTTTTAAACAGGTATTGATCCAAATAAAAAGAGGTTGTCTCGTAAGATGAAATCCATTAACCGCAAAGGACTCAAAGTTAACGCAAAGTGCACAAAGGCAATAATTTATTAATAAGCCCTTTGCGCTCTTTGCGTAATATCTTTGCGAACTTTGCGGTTAAAAATATTTAAGAGCCAACCTCTTTTAATTATGCTTTCTCAGGCTCATCCGGGTCTTTGGACTTCTTCCTGATATCATCTGCAAAATCATCCAGCTTGTCAGCTACCTTCCCGGCAATTTTCTTACCAAATTCTTTTGCTTTGGATACTGTTTCTTCAGTCTTGTCTTCAGTCTTGTCTGCAAGATTCTTCAGTTTTTCCTTTGCTTCTCCCGATTTGATCTCATCAATTTTATCTTCAACAAAATCTCCGGCTTTGTCAAGCGCATCAGATACCTTTTCAAATGCCTTTGTTTTCTTCAGATCTTCAACCTTGTCGTCAATAAAATCGTCGGCTTTTTCATAAAGCTTCTTTGCTTTGTCCAGCAAACCTTCCTTTTCAGGTTCTTCCGGTACTTTTTTTGTGTCGTCTTCCATAATAATAATGCTTTATATATTTAGAATATAAGAATAAGTTATCATTTCGGCTCTGAGTTGCAAAAATAAAAAATTAGTTCTGAAAATCAGATGATAAATAATAATTTTAGGGGAAATATTGGTATTAGTTTTCCTGTAAAAAACTTATGTAATGGAAAAGGAAATAATCGTAGCTGTTGCAATAGGGATCGGTCTGAGTGCAGCCAGCGGATTCAGGGTTTTCGTACCGATGCTGGCAGCAAGCATTGCCGCTAAGGCGGGGATATTCCCTGTTAACGAGGGATTTCAATGGCTTGCAGGCTGGCCGGCGCTGATAACATTCTCAACAGCTACCGTTGTTGAAATACTTGCATATTATATACCTTTTGTTGATAATCTGCTCGATACTATCACAACTCCTCTTGCGGTAGGAGGAGGTACTCTTCTGCTTACATCGGTTCTGCCGATTGACAATGACCTGCTTAAATGGGTCACAGGTTTCATATTCGGTGGTGGATCGGCTGCTGCCATACAGGGTGGTACCGCTCTGACACGTCTCGCATCAGCGAAGCTGACTGCGGGGACAGGGAATGTGGTTGTGGCTACAGGTGAAAATGCGGCTGCAATAGGGACATCAGTTTTATCTCTTGTGATCCCGCTTATACTAGCAGCGGTCATTATTGTTGTGATTACTTACCTGCTTCTGAAATTCGGCAAAAGGATATTTATCCGCAAAAAACCGGCTGCCTGATCATCCAAGCTCCTTTAAAGCCTTTACAAGAATATCGAGCTCCGCGGTAGTTGTGTAAACATTCGGAGTGATCCTGCATCCATGTACTCCTGCACCATCGATGGGGGCACAATAGATCCTGTATTTTTTCAGCAGGATATCTCCAAGCTCTCCGGGTTTTATCCCCTTCACACCGACATTTGCAATTGCACATGAACGGACAGGATCGGATGGAGTATTCAGGATGATGTGAGGCAGAGCCCTCACCTTGTCCGACCAGTAATGCTGAAGGTACCTGAGTCTCGTTTCTTTTCGTTCCGGTCCGAGCATATTATAATAATCGATCGATTCAGCGACAGTCAGATCAGTATAGACCGGATGGGTACCGATCTGGTTAAGCCGGAGTATGTTATCAGGATCTGTCACTCCTGAGGCGATAAGTGGCCATATCTTTTTTATTTTTTCCTTTCTGACCCACAGTATCCCTGATCCCAGGGGAACACTCAGCCATTTGTGGAGACTGCTTCCGTAATAATCGCAATCCAGTTCAGGTATGCTGAAGCGGAAGTGTCCGAATGCATGCGCCCCGTCGACCATCACTTCCACTCCTTTGGAATGTGCCATATCACATATCTTCCTTACAGGGAGTATCTGTCCTGTAATATTTATCATGTGACAGATCATCAGCAGTCTGGTTTTATCTGTGATGGCATTGGCATAGAGACTGACAATTTCCTCATCCGACGAAGGATTATTCGGGACAGACACTATCTTATTTACAACACCGTAACGGTTTGCCACCTGTTTGAACATATTCAGCATTGACGGATAATCCTGTTCAGCCATTACGGCTTCGTCTCCCGGTTTCCAGTCAAAGCCTCCGATAATGATATCAAGCGACTCGGTTGTATTGCGTGTGATGATCATTTCGTCGTCGGGACATCCGGCCAGGGCAGACAGTTTATCTGCCATTTTTTTCTTGTTCTCAAACTGGACCGTCCTCATATAGTATGAACCCTGGTAATTGATATCCCGCAGATGTTTTACCTGACTTTCAAGGATCTGCCGGGGCAGGATGCAGTAATACCCGTTCTCGAGATTTATATAGTCAGGTTTCAGACGGTATCCGGATCTTATTTGTCTCCAGAAATCCTCATCTTCAGCCAGTTCGGCAGAAGGTATCTTCGAAACGGATTCTATAAGTCCCGACAGTGTTCCGGGTTCAACCATGCTTCCCAGACCTATCAGTCCGGCACTCTTCAGAAATGAACGTTTATCCATCTGTTGATTAGTTTATAATTAGTGTTATTAATACTGAAGCCAGCATACAATGATCAACGTATTAAAAAACGTATTAAAAAACGTATTATAATACGTTGATAGGGTCAGTTCTTTATACAACGCACCGAGAATCCGAAGCTCTTTCCAACAGCGCCAGTCAGTAATTCAACTATATCATCATCAAGTTCACGGCACCAGGCGTTATCTTTGTCATACTCCGTTGATGTCCACCAGGCCCCGGCAAAACCTTTATAGACAAAATTACCATCGATCCTGCCACCTCCGGGACGGGCAGTAAAACCACTTACATTTGTAGATGCAGTACTGAAATTGATCCAGTGACTTCCTCCTTCCTCCTTCAGTTTATCACCCGCCAGATATTCCCCTCCCAGATAATTCGACAGGTTGTTCCAGTCGTTGTTTATCGGCACGCGCCATCCATCGGGACATAATTTGCCGGTTGAGATCACATACCAGTTGTAAATAGCCCCATAAGCCGCTTTATTTGCAAGGGAATCATTATCATACCAGCAATAGGCGGGAGTTATCAGCCGGGTCCAGACATCATTGTTGCGAACCAGGGGGATGGGTGTATTATCATTATATTTTGTCGTCCTGAGGTTTTCTGTCATCCATGTCTGGTTACCAAGAACGACAGTCCCGTAGATATTACCCTCGACATCTGTGACAGTACCTTTAGTCAGAGGAGGGGTATGGAACTCTTTTACATCCCCGTATCCTGTTCCGGCCTTATTTGTTGCATATGCTCTGAGATAATAATATGTATCCGGATTCAGATACATTGCATTGCTTACAAAGGTACCCGTTCCTGTACCGTTGGAAGTTCTCTGGTTCAGCTTTGTAGGATTACCTGAAGTATTGTAGCAAACGCCCCTTTCTGTAATGTCGGCGCCTCCGTCGTCAGTTATATTACCACCACTCTTTGCCGACATTATTGTGATTGAAGATACAGTTTCAGTTGTCAGTACCGGGATCTCTTTTTTACTGCATGAACTGAAGGCGAGCAAAAATATTATCCCGGGTAATATTGATCTGGCAGAACTTTGTAAAAACCGCATGGTAATAATTAAAAATGATGCTCCCAAATTTACATAAGCTTCTATCCAATATCAAACTATTAGGGTTGAATTATTTCATGGTGACAGACCTGAAGGTAAATTAACCGTTAAATACGGATCAAAAAAGTGATCCGACTATTTCATGTTGCGATTCAGGAGCATTATCTGATTTAATTACTGCAAGGTAAGGTTTATTCAGGTCTGTGATTTTGAGTTCAAATATTATTTCTGTCTCACCACCTGATGCCAGATCAATCTGCTTATTTAAAATATCTGAAACAGCATTAAAGGTTGCAATATAAATGTTGTGTTTACCGGAACCAGTGATTCTTATTTTCACATTAACCCTGCCGGCATTAGCTTTTCCGGATTCGGTAATGATCTCAAGAGTTTTTGATTTTTTCGCGGAGGAAGTTGCATTAAAACTGGTAAAGACAGATACGGTACCCAGGAACCGATTGACCGGTTCAACCCAGATCTCCTTGCTTGTGGCTGTATTGGTGGCGCACCAGTGAGGCATATCACCGTTCATACAGTCCATTCCCACTGGTAATGATCCGACAACATTTTTCAGACAGTAAGCAAAATGCGGGGCAAAATCATATCCGGTGCCATACATAAGGCTTTGTGAAAACGGATTGGCTCCGAATATCCATCGCAGTTGCTGACCGACAAGTTCCATCCCGGCAGAATCTCTTCTCAACCTTGATGCTTCTGCCAGAGCCCATGAAGATGACATATGTATGTTGGTATTTCCATGAAAAAGTCCATCGCGATAGATCGGGAAGGTTCTCAGGACATATTGATCGTTCAGATGTGTTCCGTCATTGAACTGGCGAAGCATATCATTGCGTACACTGGTATCTTTTTCTGACATGATATCGGATATTTTCCAGACTGAATTGGGAAGGTGATTGAACGGAGCGGAAATACCTGAACCCCGTTTCATGAAGAATTCACTATGAAGTACTGCTGCAGCATACCAGCTGATCCAGTCATTATGGTCAGGCAGTTCTCTGCAAAGCATTGCAAGGGCAATGAGAGGCGCTTCTTCAAAAGCCGCGTGGAGGTTATGGATTACTCTCTGCCTGTTTGTATTTTCATAGAAATAACCTGTTATTGGTATACCATCCTGAAATGACTGTTCCTGGCATGCTGTAAGGAGTTTGCCAAATACCGGAGCCTGGTCAATGTACTTTTGTTCGCCGGTCATTTCAGCAAGCAACAATGATGAAGCTGCACCCCATGATGCCTCGCGGTAATCTGCCTGATCCCATTTCTCTTTAGAATCAAATGCAGCCTGCCAGTCCTCAATTGCAGCCTGCCGTGATATTTCAGCCAGTTCCGGATGTGAATCCGCCAGGATACCGGCAGCCCTGCATTGTACTGCTGCGGCGAGAAAATTTTCCCAGGGAACATTCTGGGCAGGGGCTACCACATCATCTATTGTACCCGTTTTGTTGTCAGTATAGATACGCATGACACTGAAGCTCATATGATAGCCATCCCCAAATCGTGTTTTCAGCAGCCATTCAACTCCCCAGGCAATCTCATCCAGAATCCTGTCAGCAAGTATGGTCGCATCAGAATTTCCCCTGAGGTTTTCCAGGTTATTCATCATTGCAAAGACCGACATGGCGGTTCTCCATGAACCCTGCGAAAGATCTCCTGCATCATGCCATCCTCCGTTTATGATTTTTTTATCATCTCCCCGGAATCCCTGCCAGTCCTTATGACATTCAGTATGGATGCCGGGCACATTGAATCCGCAACGTTCGCAGAAATAAAAATTGATTGCGTTGTAAACCGGTTTAAGCCAGATATTATCGTTAACCTGGAATTCTCCTGATTCAAGATTTCCGGTCCTGATACGGAAGAATCCGTCTTTAACTAAACCGGAAAAATCTATCAGATTAAATTTCCCCTTATTTGTTTCGACAATATCGATATCACCTGAATAAACAATATTATTATCTCTGTCGACCAGCTGAAAGGTATTTCCTGCGCCGGATCCGGCAAGGGCTATTTTCCGGTCCCGGGGTCTGTATCCAATATGGCTGAATGAAATCTTTCCCGGTGCTACATTCCATCCTTCATATTGATCCGTCTCAGTTTTCTGAAGTTCAAGGCAATCAATATCATAAGTTACAATTCCTTCTTCATCGGGATTATGACCGATGAGCATCTGGTTAATTTCAAACTCAGTTATCCTGTCTCTTTTAATGTGGGGGATCTCAAAAAGAACATGGTTCCATTTACCGGGCTTCAGATCCTGGATGAAATGATCCTTCCTTGGTGTAGTTGAATTATATACTGTCCCTTCATTTTCCAGATACAGATAAAGGCAAAATGTCGGCCGGTCAGCAGGATGTACATATACCCAGAAGGATATCCTGTTAAAGCCCGACCAGTCCTGTGGAGTTGCAAATACCAGCTGTACTGATGAATTGCCTCCCTGGGTTCCACCAAGTGAGCCCCACTCTGTCCGGTTTTTCCGGTAATGTTCTTCATCTCTCAATGAAGTGCGGAACCGCAGAGATCTTTTACCATCCCTGGAACGGTCCGAAGTATATGACATTTCACCAATACCGGTCACTTTCCATCCTTTTTCCGTTTCCATATTATCTATAAGGTGTTTATCCTGAACAGTTTTCTTTTCCCATTGTGCTAACAGGGAATTGTGTTCAGGGACAGGAAGAGGGAACTGACCAAAGTCGGGAAGATCATTTTTCCCGGTTTCCTTCTGAGTACCACAGGAAATGATCATGATCGAAATTAAAACAGGCAGAATCTTTTTCATAGTCGGAAAAGTATTTTGAATATTCATTGGGTCTCCGGAAATCAGTATTCTTTCAAAATTAATAAATAGTTAAAACTGATTGCTTTTTGATAGCTTTAATCTGTTCTTTAGTCCAGTTAA
>ERZ795054.2199-NODE-2199-length-16797-cov-6.249194_pt1 | contig 16797 bp, 11 predicted proteins | sample MGYA00375138_ERZ795054 | MGnify/ENA primary metagenome ERZ795054 (study PRJEB30183, sample SAMN05720215) | anaerobic digester metagenome | isolation source: active sludge of municipal wastewater-treating anaerobic digesters | place: USA | collected 2014-12-23 ... | reverse complement strand
ATTGTCATTGCCATTGCCACCTCCGTCGAGGCAAGAGCCACGCCCGGCTGGTTGCTACGGCTCCTCGGGTGGCCCATGCAGCACGCCCAGTTTCAACCTGCCCTTCTCCCCTCACCCGCCAGCGCCGTGACAGCCTGGCAACCGCAGGCCAGGCCGGCGCCCTATGGGGGTTTGAGCGCCGTTGAGCCCGATAGCGCCGAACACGGCGTGTGGGTTGGGCCACGCCTGGACCTTCCAATATGCGCCATGACGGCCGGGCGCATCGGCATCAAGGGCTTTGTCGACCTTGGTCTGCTGACGCGCGGCCGGATGTTCGGCGGCTTCCGGCTGGATGTTCACGGTCCTGCCGGATTGCTGCACAGTGCGCCGATCGAACAGAGCGGCCAGTTCTCGATCGACATCACGGTTCCCGTGAATTCGTTCGCCAACGGAAGTCAATGGACTTTGCGCGCTTCAGCGCATGTTGTGCCCAAGGCGATCGGCCTCGGCGAAGACACGCGAGAACTCGCCTGGCGCGTCATCAGTGTCCGCGTCGATGACATTGCCCTGATCGATAGCGCGCGCAGCCCGACCACCCTGGCCATCGAGCACCTCATGCCGGCGGGCGGCATCAATCTAATCGGCTACCTGGCCGCCGAACTCGGCCTTGGCGAAGCATCGCGCTCCCTGGCGCGCGCCTGCGTGGCTGCCGAGGTGCCTTTCTCGACGGTAGACGTAGGCTACCAAAGCCAGAATCTCCAGCGCGACACCGCCCTGCTAAAACATGCGGTCAGCGATCGCTTCCCGATCGACCTCATGTATGTAAACGCCGACCAGACCGCGGCGACGGCCAATTACCTCAAGGCGAAAAACCTGCAGTCCCGCTATCGCATTGGTTACTGGCACTGGGAGCAACCGCAGATTCCGGCCACCGCCCTTGGCGCCTTTGCGCATGTCGACGAGGTTTGGGTTCCCTCGACGTTTGTTTACGATGCGGTGGCACCCTATTCACCCGTCCCCGTAATCAAAATACCGCATGCGCTGGAGTTCGCTCCCAGCCCGGGGCTGCAGCGTAGCCAGTTCAACCTGCCGGACGACAAGTTGCTGGTGCTGGTCATGTACGACTTCCATTCCTACCAGTACCGCAAGAACCCGCAGGCCGCCCTGGCGGCATTCCGCCGGGCGGCGGCGGGGCGACCCGATGTCGCGCTGGTCATCAAGACAATCAACGGCCAGCACCATGCCGAAGCGCAACGTGAACTGCGGCGCAGCGTTAGCGACCTCGCCAACATCCTGTTCATCGATGAATTCTTCACCCGCCAGCAAGTCTGGGACTTGCAAGCCAGTTGCGACATCCTGCTCTCCCTGCACCGGGGCGAGGGTTTCGGCCTGGCGCCGGCGGAGATGATGTATCTGGGCAAGCCGGTCATCGCCACCGGCTGGTCCGCCAACATGGATTTCATGACGGCTGAAAACTCCTTCCCGGTCCGTTACGAACTCAAACCCCTTGCCGAAGCGGTCGGCGTGTACCCGGCGGGCCCCCTGTGGGCGGAGGCCGACATCGAGCACGCCGCATGGTGTCTTACCCGGCTGCTGGACGATCCCGACCTGCGGACCCGAATGGGCGCCAGCGCGCGTGCCGACATCCGGCGCCAACTCAGCCCGCAAGCCGTGGGGGCGTTGGTAAAGCAGCGTCTGTCCCTGCTCGCATTCTGGCACCCGATGCTGCGCCCATTGTGAAAATGATGGATAGATGTGTTGTAATCAAACAACGCAGCGCAGAAAAATACCAAAATGTGACGCACATCACACACTCTCTCAAAAATTAGACTACATTGATTGGTAAGCTTCGTGGGCCTGTTGTGGAAAACAGACACATTCAATGAGCCAGGGAGCCAAATGGGATGTTGCGCAGAATGCATATTCTGCTATAGTCATTCCGTTTGAAGATCGCAAACACTTTTTCGTATTTCCTTAAGGAGTATTACACATGGCTACCAAAGCATTCCTCGAACAAGCCTATCTTGCCTATTTTGGTCGCCCGATCGACCCGAATGGCGTTGCCGCTTTTGTAAACTCGACTGAAACCGAGGTTGAAAACGCTTTCTGGGCTTCGCCCGAATCGCAAGCCTTGTATGGCTCTGTAATGGGCCTTCAGCAAATCAACATGGTTTACAACATGCTGTTCGGCCGTGATGCAGAGCCGGCTGGTCTGGCCTACTGGGCAAATCAGATTGTCATTGGCGCGCTGACCCCCGCCGGTGCCGCAATCGGCATCCTGAGGGGCGCCCTGAACGACGACGTGATCGCCGTCAACAACAAGCTGGCCGCCTCTGCCGCATTTACCGCCGGTCTCGATACGACTGAAGAAATCCTCGGCTTTGCCGGCGATCAGGCTGCTGCGGTTTCCCGCGCGTTCCTGGCGTCCATCACCATGACGCCCGCCACCCAGGCTGAAGTCGATGCGGCGATCGAGGCTGCGGTTGCCGTTGGCAATAATACCGGCGGCGAAACTCTCACGCTGACCAGGGAGCAGGATGTCGTCGTCGGCGGTGCCGGAAATGACCTCATCAAGGGTGTCCTCGATAGCAGCCCTTACGGCGGCGATTTCACCGATAACACGCTGCAGTCGTTTGATACCATTAACGGTGGCGGTGGCAACGATACCCTTCAGGTGACCGTTGAGACCAGCTGGAGTGGTGAAGATTCCAGCGTGCATCTCCAGATGGCAAATGTCGAGCGGATGGTCGTTCGTGACTACTCCGACTATTCCTCCAGCAGTACGAGTTTTTTCCTGGAAAGTGTCGTCGGCCTGAATACCGTCAGCCTTGAGGCGACAAGCGGTGAAGACAATATCTACCTCAACGATGGCACCGCTGTTGTGCCAAATCTCGAGTTTCACAACGTTTCCGGTACAATCTATCAGGACGCTGGCTTGGTCTCGGTGATCGATACGCTCTCGGTTACGGTGGATAACAGCGACGCTAGACTTAATGTCTATAGCAATTCGACCGACCGTGCCAACTATGAAAGCCTTGCCGTCAAGTCGATCGGTCAGCAAGGTATCGACGGCGATGGTTGGAACTCCCTGTGGGCTGGCGAGAACCGAGCCATGGCTTCGATCACTGTAACCGGTGACACCAACCTCGATCTTTCGATTGAGCACTGGAATGCCGTCAACACCATCGACGCCAGCGCGCTGGCCGCCGGCCTGGAGATGGACCTTCAATTCGAAGGCGATGCAACGGTCACGGGCGGAACGGGCGATGACTACTTCTACGATGAGTCTGCCGACAGCGGTCTTGCCATTAGCTACACCACCGGCGAGGGCAACGACATGGTTGACCTTTGGGACGGCGGTGCAACCAATCTCTACACTGCGGACACGGGTGCCGGTGACGATCACATCGACATGAGCCTGAGCAAGGACACCGTAAATGCCGGCGCCGGCAACGACGTGGTTGTTGCGGCCGGCCGCCTGGCCACGGGCGACCTGCTCGACGGCGGTGCTGATTCCGATACCCTCAGCATGACCAATGCTGCGGCTATTGCAGCTTCCGCCTTGGCGGGTACGGCCTCGACCGACTTCCAGGCGCTGTTCAGCAATTTCGAGACGCTCGAGATTTCCGATTCGCTGGTGGGTGCACTTGACATGGCCAAGCTGGATGGCATGCAGTCGCTCAAGCTGGATGTCCAGCATGGAGATGCCACCGTAACTGGCCTGACCAGTGGCGCCACCATCGAGAACCTCGGTAACACTGACGCACTTGCTTTCTTGAATGTCAGCATGGGTGCCGGCACAAGCGATGTCCTCAACCTCAAGTTCTCGTCAGATGGTTATGTCGTTCAGGGCGTGAAAGGTACTGGGATTGAAATTATCAATGTGACTACGAAGGACGCTGACGAGACGGCTAACCAAATTCTTCTCGATCTGCGACAGGACGATGCGACCACTATCACGGTGGCTGGTAATTCTGGCGTTTCCTTCTTTGCCACTGCCACGATGGCGAAGGTCACCAGCTTCGATGCCAGCGGTGTGACTGGCGCCGCAGCGGATGCAGCAGCGTTGGCTGTGGCATTCACGTCAGACAACGCGACGACGACGGCTACGGTTACAATCACTGGCGGTAGCGGCAATGACGCTCTGACGGGTAACGCCGCCATGGACGTCATCACCGGCGGTCTGGGTAACGACACCCTGAGCGGTCTGGCCGGCAAGGACACCCTCAACGGTGATGCCGGTAACGACACCCTCAATGGTGGCACGGGCCTCGACACCCTGACTGGTGGCGCCGGCGTGGATACCTTCGCCTACACCGCTGCCGCCGATTCCCAAGGGACGACGGTGGACGTGATCACCGACTTCACCGGTGGCGTGGATGGCGACATCCTGAGTTTCACTGGCGTGGCCGCTGGCGTGTATGTCGGTACGGCCAATGGCTACGGCGCGGTCTTGACCTCGCTGGCTATTGGTGCCAACAATGCGGTTCTGGACAGCACCACCAGCATCCTGTACGTCGATGTCAATGCTGATGGTCAATTGGACAACGCCGACTATGCCATCCAGCTGACCGGTGTTTCGGGTCTGACTGACGCTGCCAACTTCGTCTGGGCGTAAGCTTCCTGCGAGATGTATCCCCTCGCCTCGGCTTGGGGAAATTATCGCAAGGCACCAAAAACCCCTACCCTGCAAAGGGTGGGGGTTTTTTTCTGATACTCTCGAGAAATCAAGCATGGCCAATGAACAGCCAGGCCTTGTCAGGATCAACGACAGGGAATATGCCCTCGCCGATCTATCGGACGATGCGAAGGCGCAACTGAACAGCCTGCGTATTACCAATGCCGAAATCAGGCGGCTCAAGGCGCAACTGGCGATTCATGAGACCGCCCGTAACGCCTATGCTCGCGCACTGGACGCTTTGTTGCCCAAGACCGCCCAGTAGGCCAGCCCACCTCACACAGCACCCGGCTTCAGTTCAGGCGCCCATGCCTTTGTGGCCCCAATATTCCGACGACTCGAAGCGTTCGCACCCGTTATGATGGAAGAAAAATTTTTGGCTACCGAAGAATCCATGAACCGCAGGGGCCAAACTGCCGGTCCAGGTCATCACGTCGCCAGTATCCAGTTACTCGGACGGCCACGTGCCTTCGACGGGTACGCATTGGGTTTTCGACAGCCTATCCTGCGCTATGCTTTACGAATATCGCCCGGTGGTCCGTCGCTGCCTGCCGAGCTTGGCAGATTGATGGCTGCGGAGCTGGGGACGCAATCGTCTCCGGAAGCAGATCCGGGTGAATGGGGTATACCGAAGTGGCTCGTGCACTGGACGCGTGCCATTTTGGAGAAAGCGGTCCATCCGGTTTTTGAGGATGGGCTTCCGCAAGCAGTAGGTAAAGAGCATCCGGGTCATTTTTTGATCGCTCAGCCCTGCCTGAATCATTCGGCTGCCTTGCGTGTGGTGGTTTTCCTGACCAAGACGCTGAATTGGGTATTAGCTGGTCATGGCGTCCCGGTGACGACTTTGGTTAAGGAGCAAGTCCTTTCCGAGTTGCGCGGCTTGCTGAAGGGATTGGCCCCCTTGGGCCTCCAGGGCTTCAATACGCTGCATTTCTTGTCTGCGGCCCATGAACTCGGGGTGCCCTGGACACATCTGCAGGGGAATGTCTTCCAGCTCGGCATGGGGTCGAAAGCGCGTTGGATTGAAAGCTCATTTACCGATTTAACGCCGGTCATTTCTGTTGGCTTGGCACGAAACAAGTTACAGACCGCGTCAGTGTTGCGCCTGGTAGGCCTGCCGGTGCCGCCCCACTATTTTGCACGAAGTGAGGATGAGGCCGTGGCATGCGCCGAGAGGCTGAGCTATCCCGTGGTAGTGAAACCTGTGGATCTCGATGGCGGGAAAGGGGTGAAGGCAAATTTGCGAAACCCTCCAGCGGTGCGCAAGGCGTTTGCGTTGGCCTCGAGTCTTTCGAAGCATGTGCTGGTTGAGAAACATGTGGCGGGGCGTGACTATCGCATCCAGGTGGTCAATGGGGCAGTCCATGGCGTGCTGGAAAGAGTTCCCGGAGGCGTGACCGGGAATGGCATCGACAATATGCAGCTGTTGCTGGATATGCAGAATTATGAACGTCGCATCGCGTTGGACGACCGGCGCTTTCTCCATCAGATGGAACTGGATGAAGAAGCCGAAGAGGAACTGAGTGCGCAGGGAATGAACCAAGACTCGGTGCCGGCTTCCGGCCAGTTTGTCCGCTTGCGTGGGGCATCCAATGTGGCGAGTGGCGGGGTTCCTGTCCCGTTGCCCCTCGAAACGGTGCACCCGGACAATCTGGATCTGGCGATCCGTGCTACCAGGGCCCTGCGACTTGACGTGGCCGGGGTTGATTTGCTGATACCGGATATTGAACGCTCCTGGCTTGAAACAGGAGCGCACATATGTGAAGTCAATGCGCAGCCGCAAATGTTTACCACGATGCATAAGCCGATGCTGGTCGATATGCTGGGTGATGCCGGCGGACGTATTCCGGTGGCCATCGTCATCGCCGGTGAATTGACAGGCGAGGATTTGGGCTTTCCGCTCTATCGTGAACTCCTTGCCAGAAACGTGTGTGCCGGCTTGGTCTCTGGGCGGGAGGTTTGGATAGGCAGCAAACGTGTTACGGTTAGCTGTCCCGGAAGTTTCACAGGTGCAAAGATTCTTTGTCATGACTTGGCAGTCGAGGCGATGATCATCTGCATCGCTGATGACGAGGTATTGAATCGGGGTTGGCCTGTCGATGCTTGCGATGTCTTGATATTGGATACCCGGACGCCTGGAGCGACGAATCCAGACCGACGATATGATCCCTCGATCTGGATCAAGGTGGCTTCGACAATCGCTCCGAAAATGATCATTGTGAGTGACCATGATATGGATAGCGTAAAATTTGGGCTATCCTTGTTCAGAAATGTCGACGGCGTTCATGTCCTTGAAAACGAGAGCCAGGAGAGCAGGACGCGAATTATCGATATGGCAGCAACAAGAATGATTCCGACTTCGCGTTGAACGGTGGTTGAATTTGGGACCGCCTCCCGTTCCTGAGGCGTGTGTCGGAATTCGGCGTGGGCTAGAAAGGGCAGGATGATTGATTCCGAAGTCGTTCAACACCAGTGGGATCAGAATGCACGTGTTTGGGCCTCCAGTCTCAAGGCCGGTCATGATCTGATCAATGACAACTTTGGCATCCCGGTCTTTCTTGATTCGCTTGGGGCGATCGACGGACTCGAAGTCCTGGATGCGGGTTGCGGCGAGGGAAGAAGTTCAAGGCGGTTGGCAGTCAATGGCGCGAGGGTTACAGGGGTCGATATTTCTGAAGGAATGATTGCCCAAGCCCTCTCGCAAGAGGCTGAATGCCCGCTCGGCATAAGTTATCAGGTTGCCTCATGTGCTGATCTAAGTCGGTTTCAAAGTCGTCACTTCGACCTTGTTTCATCGTTCATGGCGTTCATGGACATGCCGGACCTGGATGAGACTCTGGGTGAATTTCACAGAATAATCAGGACGGGCGGGCGTCTGGCAATAATGGTTCGGCACCCTTGCCACTTTACACAGGGCTTCTCCATTTTGAAGAACAGCCTTGGTGAGCCGTCAGGGTTGACGGTTTCAGGTTACTTTGGCCCTCAGCCATACTCTGAGCGTTGGAGATTTCCTGCACAGACTGAAGGTGCTTTCGAGGTAACTCGCTTTCCGTACACGCTTTCCGATTATGTGAATGGACTTCTTGTGAATGGATTTGAACTTGCCTCCTTGTCGGAGCCGAAACCTACCGAGGATATGTGTAGCAGGCTTCCGCCATTGAAATTCTGGCAATTGCATGCCTCGCTTTATCTGGAAATTATCGGAATCGCGAGATAAGGCCTGTCTTTGCTGATTCGACGACATGACAGTGAATGATTTTTCCTGTGGTGACGAGGCGTTGTTTCGATACCTGCGCGCCTTGCCCAAGGCTGAACTCCATTTGCATATGGAGGGTGCGATTCGTCCGGAACTGTTGCTGAGGCTCGCTGAAAGAAACAAGCTGAGGCTACCGTTTTCATATGCAGACGAATATCCGAATCTATGTGTCTACAAAACATTCCAGAACTTTGCCAATCTCCTATTGATGGGGGTGCATTGCTTGCGGCAACTTCAGGATTTTTTCGATGTCATCATTGATTTGGGCAACAGCTTGGCCCACGAGAACATCCGATATGCCGAGGTGACGTGGACGCCTCAGTTTTACCTGAGTCGGCCGTTTCCGTTGGAGAGTATCCTCGAGGCCTTGGATGAGGCGAGAAGGCAGGTAAAGGTCCGCCTTGGGATCGAGATTCGTTGGATTCCAGATCTCGTAAGGAGTTTTCCAGCCCCCGCATGGGTGATAACCAACTGGGCCGTCAGCGACAAAGCGCGGGCAGCCGGTGTGGTTGCACTTGGCTTGGGAGGCCCCGAGGCAGGTTATCCAGCGGGCGGATTTTCGCAATGCTTTCGTTATGCACAATCTCGCGGTCTGCCAGCGAACCCCCACGCCGGAGAGAACGCTGGCCCCGCAAGCGTATGGGAAACGATTGAGCAGTTAAGCCCATTACGTCTCGGACATGGGGTAAGGTCGGTCGAGGACGAACGACTGGTGGCTTATCTGGCCGAGCAGGCAATTCCGTTGGAGATTTGTCTGACCAGCAACATCAAGCTAGGCGTTTATGCTTCTTACCCCGAGCATCCAGTCAAGAAATTGATCGATGCCGGATGCGTGGTGGCATTAAACTCTGATGACCCTATCCTTTTTCAGACTACGCTGACCGAAGAATACATGCATGCAATCCAAGACTGCGGGCTTGGAGTTGTCGATATAAAAAAATGCATTCTAGCTGCATTGGTTTCAAGTTATTCCACAGAGAGCGACAAGCTACGGATGCTTGAAGAGTTCAAAGATGAATTCATAAAGCTTGACGCTGAAAGCGGCTGACAGCAAAAATTGAAAAAACGTTCTGGTAACCGGCACCCCCGGAGGCACCGGCATTATCGCTGTGGAGCAGCGCCTGGGCCTGAGTCGCGTCACTGACGTTGCCCGCCTCCCCTAGAAAATGTGAATTGGTTTCCATGACAAATCAGATGCATGTTGGCGATAAGTGGAAGGTATTGCAGGGGTACGCCTTTGGCTTTCATCAGCCTGTGATCATTGCCGGCTTTCAGTTCAGCGAGAAGTTCAAAAATAGTCAAACAAAATTGCATGGCGTCTTCGCAAGATTGTTGGGCCCATTACCCGACCTGCATCCCGCTTCCCCCAACGATAAGCAAGTCTGCGAGTTGCTATTGGCCTGGATGCATCACTTGGAGCGGAGTTGCCGGATATCTGTTATTGAGCGAGGGAAGGTACTGAACCTCACGAAGGCGGGCGATGATTGCTTGTTCTGTCAGGTCGCCTTGCCTTACTTTCATCCACTGGCTACGCATTCCGCTCTCAAATGGGTGATCGAGACGAGCGAAGCAGTCTTAAAGGCCACAACATTCGAGGAGCACCAAGCCGCTTCTGCCGCCTCGGCAAACTCACTTCAGGTGCTCAGCGGCAATTTGATCAAACTGGGCAATCAGGGCGTCAACACCGATCGAATATTGCATGTGGCCGTCGATCAAGACATCCCGTTTCAACATTTCGAAGGCGAAACCTATATTTTTGGACATGGCCGCAAATCCCGCTGGCTGCGAAGCACCTTTACCGATGAAACCGGCCTGCTTTCCACCACTTTCGCTCGCCACAAGGCGCTAACCACACGTTTACTCGACCTGCACGGCCTGCCCGTTGCGGCGCACTACTTCGCGAAGAGTGCAGACGAAGCTGTTCAACACGCTGAAAAGCTGGGTTACCCCGTAGTGGTCAAGCCGGCAGACCAAGATGGCGGCAGAGGCGTACATGCCGGGTTGCATTCGGCAGCTCTCGTTCGCGCTTGTTTTGAAGATGCGTTGCGCTATTCGAAGGCGATTCTGGTTGAGAAGCATTTCGAGGGCCGAGATTATCGTCTGACTGTACTGCATGGCAGAATGATCAAGGCAATTGAACGTATCCCCGGTGGCGTGATAGGAGATGGCAAGCAAAGCATTCGCGAGCTTCTCGACGAAGCCTGTAGGGATCCAAACGCACAGCGCAGAATGCGAGAGCGTAGCAAAGCCTTGTTAACGCTGGATGAGGAGGCTTTGGAGTTGCTGGCCGAAGAACAGATGAACCCAGATAGCGTTCCGCAATCGGGTTGCTTCATAAAGTTGCGTCGACGTGCAAACGTATCAACCGGTGGAAAGACACGATACGTGATGGATGAGGTTCATCCAGATAATCAGCATCTAGCCGAACGAGCGGCGCTGGTCATGCGACTTGATGTGGCTGGCATTGATCTCTTGATTCCGGATATCGCAGTTTCGTGGAAAAGAACTGCAGCCATCATCTGCGAGGTCAATGCGCAACCGCAGTTCAGTGAAAACAATGCACCCGGTTTGTATGGGGCATTTCTCAAAGCCCTCCTCAAGGGAGACGGTCGGATTCCTGTTGCCCTTATCTTACGAGCCAGTGCAGTTAACCATGGCAAATTGCTTGGCCAACTGGCGCTTTCTTTCTCTGGCGGAGAGTCCGGTACGATGATGGCAGCGGCTGACATGCTGCAACTAGATGATGAATGCTGGAACCCGGCCCATCTTGGCTTCATGAAATCCGCCCGAGCCGCACTCAATTCTAGCGAGGCAGATCGCGCGCTGCTAGCAGCTACAGCGTCGGAAATATTGACACAGGGCGTACCGGTCTCGCGTCTTGACCTGCTTATCATCGAGCCATCGGCGATAGACGGCTCAGCAACCAATAGGCTTGGACCGCTTCTGTTGCCACACCTGAAGGGGCCAATGGTCTTCTCAGCACAAGATCCAGATTCAGTAGCGCTGGCACAACGGCTACCGATGAAGTGGCGCTGCATGATCTCACTTGATAAGGATACGGATATCCTGAAGAGGCACCTGTCCGATGGTGGTCTAGCTTTCTGGACAGACGGTTTGGATCAAGATGGTTGTTTTAGAGTATTCACTGGAGCGGGACACAAAACCCAATTATTGCCCCACACTTTGGGGGGCGCGATGGACGGTTCTGAGTCCTCAAGCTTGATAATTATTGCAGTGGGTTATCTGAAAGAACATGGTGGAATTAGTCAATATGATAATTGCATGTTACGGCGGGAAGAATTGTTAAATGAACGTTGATCCCTTATTGGGCCAGGCGGCCCGCTTGGCAGTTGACTGGTCCAAGACTCTATGCGGCACAGAGCCTGATTCGCCTAACGCATGTGACTGGTATCACGGTGCTTGGCCTATGCTACGGTTAATTGGAACGGTATCTGGCGCAAAAGGTGATGAAGCTTTTTTTCAGGCCATGTTTAGCAATCAGGCGCGTTCCGTTGGATGCGATCGAGTCCTAATTACCGGGGCGGCAGATTATGGAATTTTGGAACAGGTGTTAACTGCTTTTCGGCGGGGCGGTGTAGAGCCTCGGGTGACTGTTATCGATCAATGCCAGACTGCATTGAAGCTCAATCGTTGGTATGCTGATCAGATGGGTGCTGACATCGAGACTTGCCAGTCCGACATCCTTTGCTTTAGCAGCGATGAACCGTTCGACTTGGTGACTACTCATTCCATTCTAAGCTTCATACCGCAGGATCAGCACGTTGCACTCTTCGGAAACTGGCGCCGATTATTGCGCAGGGGAGGGCGACTGATAATCTCACAGGCCGTCAGACCCAAATATCGCGGCACAGCCGTACGCAGGTTCTCCGCCGAAGAAGTCGAAATTTTTGTTCAGCGGGCCCTTGACGATGCTTCGCGCAACGGCGCCCCCCTGCAATTTCCAGAATCAGAACTGGCAGACTTGGCCCAGCGCTTCGCTCGGAACAAGTTTGCGTACGTCGTGTCGGAATTGACCTCTCTGAAACAAGGACTGCAACACGGTGGCTTCATGATTGAAAGTCTGACAGACGTTAACCGTGCGCTACTAGGCCATAAGTCGGCGAGTCCAGATGCTGAAACCACAATGACCAACGCGCACATTGTTGCTCGCGCAGTCTGAACCATCACCAGTCAACTTGAGGGAAATGAATTCATGCAGATAACAAAAATCACTTGCAGGATGCTTCAGGTTCCTTATCGAACACCATACCGAATCGCGCCGGGGATCAGCAAGACGCTCAAGCGGGTCTTGGTATTCGTCGAAACGGACGAAGGAATTACCGGGGTTGGTGAGACCGGTACCACAGTACCAGAGCGTGGTGGCGAGACCATGGAGGCTATTTATATAGCCATAACACGTTACTTGGCCCCCTTGGTGATCGGCATGGATCCGTTCAAGATCGGCCAGATTATCGATACCCTAGAAAGGGGACACTGGGGGAAGACTGGCTTCCTTTGCTCGAAGTGCGCAATCGACAACGCCATTTACGACATAATTGGCAAGGCAACCGGGCACACTGTGGCAGCGGTGTTGGGTGGTGAATACCGCACAAAGTTTCAGGTCAGTCGCAGCCTTGGAGTCAAATCTCCGGCTGAGATGGCTGAAGAGGCCTTAAGGTTAAAGGCACGTGGTTATGCGATGTTGACCATCAAAGCAGGTTTTGATCCCAAGGAAGATATAGAGCGCTTGGCAGCAGTGCGTGATGCCGTCGGAAACAATTATCCGCTCGAAGTGGATGTAAATGGTGGCTACCTGGTTGAGGATGCTGTCAAGACTCTGCGAAAAATGGAGAAGTACGATATCGAGGCAGTAGAACAACCAGTGCCTTGGTGGGATACTGACGGCCTCAAGCGAGTCCGTTGCGCCATAGATGTGCCAATTACTGCCGACGAGAGCGCATGGACGCCACACGATGTGATTGCCTTGGCTAAAGCCGGTGCCGTCGACACCATCTGTATCAAGCCAATCAAGAACGGGGGGCTTTATCTTAGCCGCCGCATGGCTGAGATTGCCGATGCTGCCGGTCTGGGTGTCATTCTTGGCTCAAAGCATCCACTATCTCCTGGAACCGCAGCTATTCGACACTTCGCGGCGGCCCTTCCTAATGTTAGCCCGATACTCGGCTATGGCTCGCCTGACGAACGTTTTGCTGCTGACATTGTAATCAATCCGCTGATCATGAATGAAGATGGCACGGTCGATCTTCCTCAGGCTGCTGGACTCGGTGTGGAGATCGCTGAAGCTGACTTCCAGCGTTTTGTTCTTCCTGACCTCTTTAGCAACTACTGACAGCGTTCCAATTGTCTCCAGCAACATGGCGCTCGGTGGCAATACTCCTAAACAGAAGTCTGCACCTTTAACCCACTCTACTTCTGACAACTGCTAAAAATGGGGGGATTACCGGTCATCACGTCGTAATGGGCAATGTGCTCGAGTTGCCGCTGTTTTTCCTTCTGCGCGGTAATCCGCACCGAGGCGAACGCCCCGTTGCCGCCGGCAGCGAAATACGTCTTTACCGATGTAACCGTCTGACTATGTCCGTTATCAATTGAGTGCGAATTAACTTCCCCTGCTCAGTGCGGGGAATTTTATCAAGAATGAAAACGCGTACTGGCGATCGCATCCCCAATCGTTGGTAAATGTAGTTGAGTAACTCGTCTTCGGTTACCGGTACGTGGGGATGAAGTGCTACCGCACAAACAGGTAAATCTTGTAGTGTTGACGACTTTAATGGAATTGCTGCCGCATCGCGCACGCCGTGATGGTTTGCAATGACTGACTCAATCTCCGCGGGATAGATATTGACCCCACCCATATTCATCATGTGGTCTGCCCTGCCACAATAAATTAGCTGTCCGGCGGGCGTAATCTTCCCCAAGTCGCCAGGCAAGAACCATTGTCCCTTAAATGCGCGTTGCGAGGCTACATCATCGTCAAGGTATTGATGAACCATTCCGGCGCTTTGTATGGATACCAAACCAAGTTCGGTAGGGCGTAAGACTTCGCCTTGCGGCGAGACAATTTTAATACGTACGCCTTTCAACGGGTAGCCAAGCGTGCCGGGTTCAGTATATACATCTGGAGCAAGCGCGTCGGCCACAGGGCCCGTCTCAGTAGTGCCATAGCGTACAACCAAGTTCTCGGTCAATGTTCTACGGACTCGCTCTCGTAGCGGATCGCTAACCGTTGCTCCTGCCACGATCAGGGCCCTGAGGGATCCTAATACATTGATAGCGTCGCTGGTTTGCGCGGCAATGATCGATTCTAGGCGATTGCCCGCAGCATACAAAATGCTGATGTTGAATCGTCGACAGAATTCGATAGGCTCTAAATTTGCGTCTTCGAAAAAGGCTATTGATGCGCCCGAGAATAGCGCATTCAAACACTGATTTTTTGTGGATGGAAAATCCAGGTGCGACAGCCAAGCAACGCGGTCGGCTAGGGACGTATTTATGCTGCTGCTGTACAGCGACATGCGGGCTAAACATACTGCATGACTCACAGCGATCATTTTTGGGCGGCCAGTTGATCCGGATCCTGTAATGATGAGCCATGGAGCAGTCGGATTGGCGGCACGGATCTGACTATGAATTTCAATGCTGGTTTGTGCGAGGCTGGCAATATCAATCACAATATTCCTAGCCTGATCGTTTTTGTAATCCGAGACATCGGTCAGCAATACCTGCGCCTTTCCCTCTTCAAGAATCCTGTCTCGCGCAATCAGGGGGGAATTTTTCGGTATGGGCAAGACCGTTGCGCCAATTCTTGCGCAGGCTAACATTGTGACAAGAACGTCCAATTCTCGCCTTAATGCCAGCCCAACTACATCGTTTGCTCGCACGGAATGATTGTGCAAAAACATACTGGCTCGCCAGACCAAAAGATCTAGTTGTCTAAAGCTAATAGTGTTTGCACTTAAATGAATCGCCGGCGCATCTGGTCTCAGTTTGGACTGCTTGCTTAAGCTGTCCGCGATATTTGGCAAATTAATCATTATGTTTTGATGGTAGCGGTGTGGTCATCTGATTCGGATGTACGTCAGAGTGTTGCGTCAGCTCCGCCAGTGTCTTCTCGCCTTTGAGGGCAGCGATCACTACTTGCCCCTTGAATGTCGGTGTGTGATTCCGCAGTGCCCTTTTGGTCATGCTCTTGCACCATTGCAGGGCCGCTGGGCGGCCGACGGATGGGCAAGGCTATCACTTGTCGATCTATCCGAGTTTCCGAGGTCAGCTCTTCTATCGATAGCGGAACAATTGCCGTCACTTGTCCAGCCAGCTCTGCACGAGTTGCACGTCTTCCTCCCCGAGCAGGCCGGTCGCCGAACGCAACTTGAGTCGCGAGGTAACATAGCCATAACGCGCCTGCGCAAGATCGCGCCTGACAGTAAACAGCAGTTGCTGGGCGTTGAGCACGTCGAAACTGGTTCGCATGCCAGCCTCCTGGCCCCTCTGGGCGGAATACAGCGCAACTTCGTTGGACTTGACGGCCTGCTCGAGCGCCTTCACTTGGGCGACACCGCTATCGACGTTGAGAAATTCCTGGCGCGTCGTAAGGACGGTCGACCGCTTGACCGACTCGAGTTCATAACGGGTCCGCTCGCGTACCGCCCGGGACTGATCGACCCGCCCCTGCGTCGTACCTCCAGCGAATAAGGGAACTGTGAGCTGAATGCCGACCGTGTTGGTCCAGTTGGTATTTTCAAGAAGCGAATAGGAAGGGTTGATCACTTGCGAACGGCCGGCGACGATATCGACCGTCGGAAGATGTCCTGCCGCGCTCTTGCCGACGTCCTTTTCAGCCACTTCCAAAGCGGCCTCCCTGGCCTTCAATTGAGGATTGTTGGCCAGCGAGAAATCGACCCATTCGTCAATTTTTTCCGGAATGGGCTTTTCCAGGGTCAGGCGGGAACCGAGACGATCCAGATGGCGGTGTGTACCGCCTACGATCTGTTCAAGGGCGCGCACCCTGACTTCCAGCGTGTTGCGAGCGGCGATTTCCTGAGCCTGGATCGTGTCGTAACGGGCCTGGGCATCGTTGATGTCGGTCACTGTACCGATGCCGGCCTCGAAATAACGTTTTGCCTGCTTCAGTTGCTCGGCGATCGCTGCCTTCTGCTCCTGGGCAAGCGAGACGTTGTCCTCCGCCAGCAAGACATCGAAGTAGGCCTGCGCCAGCCTCAGAATCAGTTCCTGTTCGGCCTGCCTGAACTCGGCTTCGGCCTGCCGTACCTGGTCATTGGCCTGCGCCAAGGCAATCCACGCCTGCGGACGAAAGAGCGCCTGACTCAGATTCAACGAACCGTTACCTGAATAGTAGTCGTACTGCTTGCCAACCCAGCCTTGCTGCGTATTGAATTGATTATCCGTATTGTTGTGGTTACGGGAATAATTGAATGCGATTTGCGGCAGAAGCTGTCCCCGCGCCTGCGGAACCAGCGTCTGGACAGCGTCCAGTTGCGCTCGCGCCGACGCATAGACCGCGTCATTGGCGATGCTTTCCCGATACAGGTCGACCAAACCTGCAGCGCTGGACATCTGCGATCCGAATACAAATGCGACGGCAGCAAAAGACTTCCGCAAGCGAAAAAACGATGAAGTCATTCTCATTCTAGAGCTCCTTCATGCCTGAACTGATCCGCGAAACGAGCGGCCGCAGAAGGTACTGGAGAACTGTCCGCGCGCCGGTAATGACAACAACATCCGCCTGCATGCCTGGCTGGACATGGATATTGTGTTTGCGGATTTCTTCTTCACCACGCGGTGTGATCTCGATTCGCGCCGAGTAATAGGGCGCGCCCGTACGCTGGTCGGTGAGGCGGTCCGC
>ERZ795054.2195-NODE-2195-length-16824-cov-6.087304_pt1 | contig 16824 bp, 10 predicted proteins | sample MGYA00375138_ERZ795054 | MGnify/ENA primary metagenome ERZ795054 (study PRJEB30183, sample SAMN05720215) | anaerobic digester metagenome | isolation source: active sludge of municipal wastewater-treating anaerobic digesters | place: USA | collected 2014-12-23 ... | reverse complement strand
TGAACGCTCTCACCGTAAGAAATATCTTTCATAATCTTTGCTTCACTGGCAGACGGCTCCTTTTTACATGAGGAGAGAATCGCCGCAATTATTAACATTGCCGAAATTAACAGGGTCCGGGTTGTAGTTTTTTCTGATCTCTTCATCTCCGTTTCATATTTTCATTTTGACGGGCACTTCACAATGCCTCCCGCCTGTTAAAACCCTAACGACAATAAGCCGGCACTATTGTCATGAAACAATCCAGCCCGGCTTTTGTTACATATTGAAAGCTTTTGCAGGATGAAAACACGACATACAGAAAAGATACTTTCCCCTCCGCCGGTCCATTTCGTTGGTGACGGCTTCAGGGTCCACAACTTCATACCGGGTGTTTACCCGCTGACCATGGCACGGATGGATCCCTTCATCCTGCTTGATTACAATTCGAAGTTTTATTTCTCTCCCACGGATAAGCCAAGAGGGGTTGGAGTTCATCCCCACCGCGGTTTTGAGACGGTGAGCATAGCATACCGTGGCCGCATAGCCCATCATGACAGCTTCGGGAACAGCGGGGTGATAGGAGAGGGCGACGTACAGTGGATGACTGCCTCCTCGGGACTTCTCCACAAGGAGTATCACGAAAAAGAGTTTGCAAGCAGGGGCGGCGACTTCCACATGGTCCAGCTCTGGGTGAACCTGCCGGCAAAAGACAAGATGTCCCCTCCGAAATACCAGCCGATCACAAATGATCAGATGGGCAAATACATTCTGCCTGACAACAAGGGCCTGATTGAGGTCATCGCCGGGTCTTACAATGATGTGAAGGGGCCTGCCTCAACATTCACACCGATGTCAATGCTGAACGCAAGACTTAAAAAGGGAGCAAAAGCTGTATTCGGATTCCCGTCAGAATACAACACCGCCGCACTTGTAATTGAGGGAAAGGTCCTGATCAACAGTACCGATACAGTGCCGGCTGATAATTTTGTCCTTTTCATGAATGACGGCGAGCAATTCACGCTGGAGACAGAGGAAGACTCGATTGTGCTGATAATCAGTGGCGAACCCATCAGTGAACCCATAGCAGCACACGGACCCTTCGTGATGAACACCAGGACTGAGATATACCAGGCATTTGAGGATGTTGAAAGTGGCAAGTTCGGCCACCTGGAGGAGTGAGATGCCACTCCCGGCAGGCACCCTGATTTTATATTTGCATGATTTAGTCCGTTTGCATAAATTTATGGTGCATTTCCTCTTTTAGTGTGCAACATAAATTTCTGAACAATGCTGGTCAAGACCTTCAGCTCTGCCGTGTTTGGTATTGAAGCTGTTCCGGTTACTATTGAGGTGGACGTCACCCGCGGAGTACGCTATATGCTTGTGGGGCTTCCCGATGCTGCTGTCAAGGAGAGCCAGCAGCGCATTGAATCGGCCTTGCGTGCCGTAGGACTCCACTGGCCCGGTAAGCAGGTGATAATCAACATGGCCCCTGCAGACATACGGAAAGAGGGGGCCTCGTATGACCTGCCCCTGGCCGTCGGCATACTTGTTGCCTCCGGGATGGTCAGCGGCACCGGCCTGGATGGACTGCTCCTAACCGGGGAGCTCTCGCTTGACGGCTCGGTAAGGCCTGTTCGCGGTGTCCTGCCCATGGCACTACAGGCACGGGAGGCAGGCTTCAGAGGGATGATGGTGCCGGCTGCCAACGCCCCCGAGGCTGCCGTGGTTGAAGGGCTGGATGTGTACGGTGTGAACAGCCTGTCAGAGGTGCTCTCCTATATGAGGGGTGAGTGCAAGCCCGATCCTCTTAAAATCGATCTTGAAAGCCTTTTCAGCCGTGAAGGCAACATCTATGATGCAGATTTCTCCGATGTCAGGGGACAGGAAAACGTCAAACGGGCGCTGGAGGTAGCCGTGGGTGGCTCACATAACGCAATTCTCGTTGGCCCTCCCGGATCAGGCAAGACAATGCTCTCACGGCGCCTTCCCGGGATATTGCCCCCGCTGACCCTTGAGGAGGCGCTGGAGACAACCAAGATCCATTCGGTGGCAGGCAAGATTGACAGCCACCTTCCGCTCATGATACGACGACCCTTCCGCAGCCCCCATCACACCAGTTCGGATATCGCCCTCGTCGGTGGCGGCTCCGTGCCCCAGCCCGGTGAGATCAGCCTGGCACACAACGGCATACTCTTCCTCGATGAGCTGCCGGAATTCAAACGGAACGTTCTTGAGGTGCTGCGGCAGCCTCTTGAAGACAGGGTCATAACAATCGCACGGGCCAGGATGAGCTGCAACTTCCCTGCATCAGTCATGCTGATTGCATCGATGAACCCATGCCCGTGCGGATTCTACAATCACCCTTCAAAACCATGTACCTGCGGTCCGGGAATGGTGCAGAAATACCTCAGCCGCATCTCCGGGCCGCTGCTTGACCGCATTGATATCCACATCGAGGTGGTGCCGGTGGATTACGGTAACCTGTCAGCCTCATCGCCGGCTGAGAGCTCGGCCGCCATTCGCAACCGTGTTGTGAGTGCCAGGGAAATCCAGGCATCACGCTTTGCCGGGAACGACGGTATCCATTGCAATGCCCAGATGACCCCGGCAATGATCCGCCGGCACTGCCACCTGGACGATACCGGCAGCAGACTCCTGAAAGCTGCAATGGAGAGACGCGGACTCTCGGCCCGCGCCTACGACAGAATCCTCAAGGTGGCCAGAACCATTGCCGATCTCGACCACTCTGAAAGGATAAGACCCGATCACCTCTCCGAAGCCATCAACTACCGCAACCTCGACCGGGAAGGCTGGGCAGGATGAAAAATTTGCCTGCCTGTAGCTAACAACGTTTCTTTTTGCTTATTTTGCTTCCGGGGAAAGGTATCATGTCATTTTACCTGAATGTATGGAACTTATAAACAAACTAAGGCAGAAGCTTTCAGATGAACATCTGATGTTCGCGTACCGCGGCGAGGTTACAGGAGACAACTCAGTCAGCCTTCTGACACTTCTGGAGCGTGAGATGGAGTTCTCAGACTTCAGCCTGCTCGGACGAAAACGTCTCTTCATGTTCGTTCTTGAGAACCTTCAGAACATCACCAGGCACGGCATCACCAGAAGTGAGGAAGTGGCTTCCCTCGTGGTGTACAACAAGACGGCAGACGGGTACACTGTAAGTACTGGCAATGCTCTCAAAAAGAGCGAGGTAAAGGACCTGAGGAAAAACCTTGAGAAGATCAACAGCCTTGATCCCGACAAGATCAGGGAAGTCTACAGGACCATGCTGCAGGATACCCAGATCGGCAAGAAGGGGGGTGCCGGACTTGGTCTTATGGAAATGGCACGAAAGACCGGCAACAAGCTGGACTACGATTTCCTCCCGATAGACGACAAGTATTCATACTTTATCCTCAGCAAGACGGTTGATGCCGGAGGGAAAAGCATTAGTGAAACAAAGAGCTCACCTGGAGGTTTCGATACGAAAAAGGTGGCACAGCTTGAGAGGATGATGAAGTCAAACAAGATCTTCTTCATCTGGGCAGGTCCGATGACACATGCAATCAGCAAGGAACTGCTCAACTTCAGCGAAACCTCGATGCGGGAGGCAGAGATGGAACAAAACCTCCACAAGCGTGTATTCGCAGCACTCATCGAGCTGCTCCAGAATGTTGCCCAGCACAGCCCCGGATTCGAGGCTGAGAAGCAATACGGTATTCCCCTTGCCATGATCAGGAAAACCGCGGCCTCCTTTATCATAACATCGGGAAACCTTATCAGGCTCAGCGATATTGACCATCTCACCCAGAAGCTTGATATGGTCAACAGGTATGACGAGGCAGGATTGAAAAAGCTGTTGAAGGTTGCATTGATGGGTCAGGATATGTCAAAAATTTCCACCGGCTACATGGGGCTTCTTGAAATGGCCCGCAGGTCAGGAAACAGGCTCACCTACAAGTTCGACGAGATCAATGACCAGTATGCCTACTATACCGTGACAGTCAGGGTAAGCGCCAAGGGGTACAAGGCTCACCCGGCAAAGTAAGCGCGGGATATCAATTTTCACCCGGCAAAATAAATTGCGGGGAGTTCAATTTTCACAAACCAGGGTAAGTTCTTTTCCGTCATAGACGGCATAGCTTGTGCGGCAGCTGAACCAGTCGCCCAGGATTATCATCCTTCTACCGCTCTCATCAAATGTTAATGGCAGGTGCCTGTGGCCATAGATGTAATACTTCGCCCTGCATCCTTCGGCGGCAAGCTTCCGGGTATGCCTGATCAGGTCCTCCTTCTCCTCTCCCAGGAAGGGGAGCGAGACATGCTTCGCCAGCCGGCTGCTCTTTGACCAGGCATGTCCTATAGCTACTCCCCACCGTGGGTGGATGGCTGAATAGAGCACGCGGGCAATCCTGTTGCGGAACACTGAAAACAGCATCCTTCCGCCAATGCTCCTGCTTCCCAGCCCTTCGCCGTGCGCAAGGTAAAAGGATTCTCCTCCGATCTCAGTCATGAAAGGCTCACGGTGTACTGTCACACCACATTCTTCGGCGAGGTAATCCTTCATCCACATGTCGTGATTGCCGGTGAATATATGAACCGGTATGCCGCTGTCAGTGAGAGAAGCCAGCTTTCCTAAAAACCTCGTGAATCCCTTGGGAATCACTTTTTTATATTCCCACCAGAAGTCGAAGATATCTCCAAGGAGCCATATTGATTCGGCATCTGCCGAGATGCGGTTGAGCCAGCCAATCACCCGCTGCTCGCGTTCATGCGGATCAGTTCCTGCCGACAGTCCCAGGTGAAAGTCAGATGCGAAATATGATTTCCGAACTTCCAAAATCGCTGCTATTTATTGAAGAGCTGGTCCATTCTGATTGTGAGATTCCGTCCCGTAAGGTTGGTGTTGATGATATTTCCCTCACGGTCATACAGTAGGTTTGAGGGGAGGCTTGTTATATTCAGCAGCCGTGCATAAACCGGATTCTGCGGATCTGTTTCCCTTACGCTGATCCAGGGTATCTCCTCGAAACGGATGATGTTCTTCCATCTCTCCTCATCAGGATCAAGGCTGATCTGGAAGATCTCGAGTCCCTTTCGGTGGTAAGCCTCATAGATCGTCTTCAGCAGCGGAAGCTCATTCATACTTGCCTCTGAGGTTGTACTCCAGAATGAGACAAGTACATAACTGCCTTTCAGGGAAGAGACGCTCCGCATTCTGCCGTTGATGTCAGGCAGCTCCGGGGTGCTGCTTGTTGATGGCAACTGCGATGCAAGGCTGGCAACACGGTCAATGTACATCTTGTTAAGCTCGGAAGTGACGTTCTCCTTCAGTGCACGCACATGACGTGATACGGGATATTTTACCGACAGTGAGTCGGAAACGATCTTAAGGTACTGCAGGTCGCGGGGCTGATACAGCACGTATGTGTTTTCGTCGAGCCTCTGGTAGAGAGCCTGGATGGCTGACATTGAGCTCATATTCTCAAGGATGAACTTGATATTGAACTTGCGCTGTGAATCCACGATATCAACGAAGGCCTTTTCAAGCTCAGGTCCGCGAAGGGCAAGCTCCTCGCTCCCAAGAGCGGAGTAGATATCCCTGACGGAGTCGAGCCTGGTCTTGGTAATAACCAGCTGACGGTCCAGGAACCTGATATCCTCCGATCCGGGTGAGCCCATCAATGTGTAATTCATAGCAAGGGGCTGCTTCCCGAACTCAATTGAAATCTTTTCGCCGGGCATTACAAGCAGTCCGACGAATTCATTGTTCGGGAACCTTACCTGGTAGAACTCCGGACCCGTCACTCCGATGACGAATTTGAACCGGCCCCCCTTTATCTCAGCCGAGTCGACTCTCGTTCCATGGTCCACTTCGGACTGGTCAAGGTAGACCATCCCTTCCATGGCTTCGGAGAAAGTTCCTTTTATCGTAACCTTATTTTCGCTGCTGCAACCTGCAAGAAGTGCTGCGGCAAAGAGCACTGAAGCAAACCTCTTCATTCCTTTTTGATATTTCCGGTACAAATAAACTAAAAAACGTGATTGGCTACTGCTCTCCCAGCACTTCATCCAGCTTTTTCCGCAGATCATCTCCTCTCAGGTTGACTGCAATCACTCTTCCCTCCCGGTCAATCAGGAAGCTGGCAGGGATCTCGGAAAGGCCGAACTGCTTTACAACCTCAGAGTCGCGGTAACGGAGGTCGCTGACGTGCTTCCACCGTCCGAGCCTGTCTTTCCGTATCGCTTCCGTCCAGTCCTCCATCCTGAGATCGAGTGATACCTGGAAGATGTCGAACCCTCGCCAGTGGTACATATCATACATTTTCACCAGGTTAGGGTTTTCCTCGCGGCATGGCGGGCACCAGGCAGCCCAGAAGTCCACCAGTACAACGCGCCCCCTCAGTGAGGAGAGGCTCAGCGTGTCGCCGTCAGGTTCCGGGAGTACAATGTCAGGCAGTATCTCACCTGCCACCGGCGGTTCACCGGCTCTTTTACCAACCGTTACACTTTTTCTGAGCCCTGCAACAAACGAATGGAGGTCGAGCACCAGGTCAGACCCCGGGTAAAGGGCATAGAGAGTTGAATCGACACTGTAAAACACCTCCGGATTCTTAGCAGGGTCAAAGAGCTGCAGGCCCGGCACCACCTGCTGATTCAGAAGGTATACTGACACCATCGATGTTTTGTTCGCCTCGAGGAGGCTGAGAGCCTTTTCGCGGAAAGCGGATACAATATCTGCCGCACGCCTGTCGAGGCTGTCCATCAGCAGGGGCAGTGAGGGACTGTTGATACTGTCATTATAGATGTCAGTAAGGCGTTTTAGCTCAGCCACAACTTCATCGTGATCTTTCCTGAAGGCAATAATCTCCGAAGTGCCTTGCGAACCCGATAACTGCAGGGGCTCTTCCATCGAACCCCGCTCAGCATGCACCTCTATTTTTTCTCCCGGAGCGACAACCAGCGTAAGGAAATCGTCATCGTCCAGGCTCAGCATGTAAAAGGCCGGCCATTCCGTTTCAGACCTGAAGCTGAACCTGCCGTCCTTGCCGGGTACAACTGAATCAACCGGCTCCAGGAATCCTGGCTTCACCTCCCTGAGAAGAAGGTACTCGCCTTCTCTGGCACCCCCGACGGTTCCGCTCACGCTGAAACTTTCCTCCCTGCAGCCACTGATCAGAAGCACTGAGGCAATCAGGAACAGCACCATTTTTTTGCTCATTACATCAAATATTACATAAAACAATTTTTGTTCAGATTCTTTTAAATTTACTTTCATAACTGCCGAACTTTTTAAACTCGCACTGGTTCTCTTTACGGAGTGCAAAGATATCTATTTTTCAGAGCGTTCAGGGTCTGTTCCGGTTCACGCCAGCAGATAATAAATCTGATTTTTTTGCTTTTCTTTGCACTTGAAACTATTTGTTATTAAATTAATAGATTATTTACGTGCTTATTTTAGCACTTAAACGGAACTCCTGAAATTATGGGATACATTAAGTTTGATAAAGCTCAGGTGGTTAACCTGGAGTATTCACTGACCCGTGAGATTTTACGCAGCAACAGGGCAGGAAGTTATTCCTCAACCACAATTGTCGGATGCAATACCCGGAAGTATCACGGCTGGCTTGTTTGTCCCGTGAATGAACTTGGGGGTGAAAGGCACGTGCTTCTCTCCTCGGTTGATGCCACCGTGGTCAGTAACGGTCAGAGTTTCAACACGGGAATCCATAAGTACCATGGCGACCACTTCAGCCCCAAGGGGCATAAGTATGTTGAAGATTTTGATATTCAGGATATTCCCGGAATGACATACAGGGTTGGGAATGTAATCATGAAACAGGAGCGTATACTTGTTCACTATGAAGAGCAGTTGCTTATCAGATACACGATAATTGATACTGATGAGCCGGTCAGGCTTCAGTTGCGGCCATTCCTGGCATTCAGGAACATTCACCAGCTGACCCGCGCAAACATGTGGGCCAACACAAGGACCGAACCTGTGCCTCACGGTATGAAAATCCGTCTCTATGACGGCTTCCCTTATCTCCATATGCAGCTCTCATGCAAGTCGGAGTTCGTTCCCGTGCCTGACTGGTACCTGGGGATTGAGTATGCAGAGGAGCAGAAACGGGGATATGATTATTCGGAGGATCTTTTCGTTCCGGGCTTTTTCGAGATGACTGCAGCCAAGGGTGATGTAATAGTCTTTTCCGTTTCAACCAAGGAAGAGAAGCAAGCCGGACTGAAAGCCAAGTTCACCCGAACAGTATCTACCAAGATACCGCGCAGCAACTTCGGTAACTGTCTGCGCAATGCTGCTCAGCAGTTCATTGAGAAGCGGGGTGAAGACACCAACATCATAGCCGGTTATCACTGGTTTGGCTCATGGGGGCGTGACACTTTCATCTCTCTTCCCGGGCTGGCGCTTGCACGCACATCAGAGGATCTGTATGCTAACGTGATTGACACCCAGGTGCGCCGAATGAAGGGAGGCCTCTTCCCGAACATGGGAGACAATGACAACCCGGCATTCAACAGTGTGGATGCACCTCTCTGGTTCTTCCAGGCCCTCTTCAGTTACGGGCTGGATCAGAAAGAGACATGGAAGCGTTACGGCCCGGCGATGAAGGATGTGCTGAATGCATATCGCTCAGGCACCTCATTCGGTATACACATGAGGGAGAACGGACTTATATACTCAGGGGCTCCCGGAAAAGCACTGACATGGATGGATGCCGTTGTCAGAGGTGTACCTGTAACACCTCGTGATGGCTTCGTTGTGGAGATCAACGCGCTGTGGTACAATGCGGTGTGTTACTCTCTCGACTGTGCGAGGGCAGCACGTGACAGGAACTTTGTGAAGGAGTGGGAGACCCTTCCTGAACTTATAAGCAAGTCATTCATCGACACATTCTGGGATGAGGAACTCGGTTACCTTGCAGACTTTGTGAATGACAGTGAGCACAGGAATATGCAGATAAGGCCGAACATGGTCATTGCCACTTCCCTGCCATATGCGATGCTGACAAGAGACCAGATGAAGAGCCTGCTGGATATAGTCAACCGCATACTTGTAACCCCCAGGGGACTGCGCACACTTTCTCCCTCGGATGAGGGATACAAAGGTATCTACTGCGGTGACCAGGATACCCGTGACCGGGCATATCACCAGGGCACCGTCTGGCCATGGCTGATAGGACCTTTCTGTGACGGATGGCTGAGAGTCTACGGTGAAGGAGGGGTTTCACGGGTACGTAAACTAATTATGGGCTTCGAGGAGACACTGACGGAAGCCGGAATTTCTACTGTATCGGAGATTTATGACGGTGATCCGCCACATTCTCCGGGGGGGGCAATATCACAGGCGTGGAGCGTCGGAGAAATTCTCCGCATCTTCACTTTGCTTGAAAAGAATTATCCAGTTAATACTATATGATATGCGTGTCCTGATGTTTGGATGGGAGTTCCCTCCCCATATCGCAGGGGGATTGGGGACTGCCAGCTACGGTCTCACCCGGGGGCTTGCCGCCCATAAGGATATCGAGGTGATCTTCGTGGTGCCGAAGGCTTATGGCGACGAAGACCAGAGTATCGTAAGACTTGTTGGCGCAAACACCGTCCCCGTCGCCTTCAAAAAGGTGAAATACAGGTATTTTCAAAAACCGGTTGAAAAGATAGAAGTCTTTTCAAAACTAGTCCCATACACTGATCCGGAGGAGTTCTGGAAGATAACCCGCGGTGAGGTGGCCGATACCGATGTACTTGTAAAGACCGATGAGCATGGCAAGGTCGACTTCACCGGCAGCTACGGATCCACACTGATGGACGAAATTCACAAGTACTCAGTGGTTGCGCAGGTCATCGCCTCAGAGAATGAATTTGACGTGATACATGCGCATGACTGGCTTGCCTACCCGGCAGGTATTGCCGCCAAGGCCGTCTCAGGGAAGCCGCTTGTGATTCATGTTCATGCGACTGACTTCGACCGCAGCGGCGGAAACGTCAACCCGGTGGTTTACAATATGGAAAAGGAGGGCATGGATGCAGCTGACAGGATCATCACTGTCAGCAATCTTACCCGTGACATTGTTATTTCAAAGTACAATATCGATCCCGATAAGGTGATCACTGTCTACAATGCAGTTGAGCCTCCGCATCATTCGGAGCTTGATATTCCCGAGAGGGCTTATGATGACAAGATTGTCACTTTCCTGGGCCGGATCACGATGCAGAAGGGACCCGAGTATTTCATCGAGGCCGCCAGGATGGTCCTCTCCAGGATGCCCAATGTAAGGTTCGTAATGGCCGGATCGGGTGACATGATGGAGCGCATGATGCGTCATGCAGCTGCATTAAGGATTACAGACAGATTTCATTTTACAGGGTTCCTTCGCGGTAACGATGTCTTCACAATGCTCCGGATGAGTGACGTATATGTGATGCCATCAGTCTCCGAACCGTTCGGAATATCGCCGCTGGAGGCAATGCAATCAAACGTTCCGGTGATAATCAGCAAACAGAGCGGCGTGGCCGAACTCCTGACACATGCCGTGAAAGTGGATTTCTGGGACATTGAAGCCATGGCTGATGCCATTTACGGCATATTGACCTACCCGGCACTTTCAAGGATGTTCATCATGAACGGCAAGGAAGAGGTAGACAAGCTGAAATGGGAAAAGGCCGCCGGCCATGTTAAGGATATTTATAAAGGGGTTTTGGAACAGACAAGATAAAACAATATGAGCACAGCACAGAAAAAGGCAATCTGCCTCTATTTCCAGGTTCATCAGCCCTTCCGGCTCAGACGGTACCGCTTTTTTGAGATGGGTCATGAACACTATTACTATGATGACTTCATGAATGAGTCGATCCTGCGGAAAATAGCCAACAACTGCTATCTTCCCGCAAACAGGATCCTGCTCGATCTCATTCACAAACACAAGGGCAAGTTCAGGGTCACTTTCTCGCTGACGGGAATTGTAATCGATCAGTTCAGACTATATGCCCCGGAAGTGCTCGCCTCTTTCAGGGAGCTTGCCGAGACAGGATGTGTCGAGTTTCTTGCAGAGACCAACTCTCACTCACTGGCTTCACTGATGAGCAGGGAGAGGTATGAGCTGCAGGTCAGGGTGCACCGCGAAAAAATGATTGAATACATAGGGTATGAGCCCACCTCGATAAGAAACACCGAACTTATCTATTCGGATGAGATAGGAAGCTGGATGGCCGAGCTGGGATACAAGGCCGTTGTCACCGAGGGTGCAAAGCATATTCTTGGCTGGAAATCACCCAATTATCTTTATTGCAATGCAATCAACCCAAGGCTTAAGGTGCTGCTGCGCAACTACACCCTGAGTGATGATATCGCCTTCCGGTTCTCAAACAAGGGGTGGTCCAGCTATCCGCTCACAGCGGAGAAATACGCTTCCTGGATCAAGGGACTGGCACCGGCATCTGAATTGTTGAATATTTTCATGGACTATGAGACCTTCGGTGAACACCAGAAGAAGGAGACAGGCATTTTCGACTTTCTGAAACATATGCCGGACATGATAATCAAGAAGACACCCTTCAACTTCATGACCGTGTCAGAGGTGGCTGACCATTACCAGCCTGTATCCCTACTTCATGTTCCTTCCCCGATATCATGGGCTGACGAGGAGAGAGACCTCACCGCATGGATGGGTAACGAACTGCAGACAGCTGCCGTTAACAAACTGTACAGCCTTTCTGACAGGGTGGGCCGGTGCAATAATGACCAGCTGATACGCGACTGGGTTTACCTTCAGTCAAGCGACCACTTTTACTATATGTCGACAAAGTTCTTTTCTGACGGAGCAGTACATGCTTATTTCAATCCCTATGAGAATCCATACCAGGCATTCATGAATTACATGAACGTGCTGAGTGATTTCGAGATCAGGCTGAATACAATCTGCCCTGTCAATGTGCATGACGAGGAGGTCAACAGGCTATCGGCGTCAATAGGGGCAAAAGACAAAACCATCAGGGAACTTCAGGAAAAGCTTACAAAACTGGAGAAGGTCGGGACACGCGCTGTAAAGAAGAAAACGCCTGCCCCAGCCGGTAAAACAGCAGTTGTAAAAGCAGGGAAGGCACCGGCTGCAGCAAAGAAGGCTGCCACCGCAAAAGCTTTAAAGTCAACCGCCCCGGCAACAAGGATATCCGCATCAGAAAGCAAGGTGCCCGGGGTAACCAAAAAGAAAGCCGCCACCACAAAGACCAGGGCTGCAGCGGCAGCCTCAAAGAAAACCACCACCCCAAAAACCAAGGCGGTCAGGAAGAAAACCGGCAGCAAATAACGGCCGGCATTCTAAGGTATGGTAACATATATGCACTTCGTGCGTATTAAAAGGAATGTGTAACGTATATGCACTTAGTGCGTATTAATTGATTATTAAGCAAATGGAGATGAAAGCTGATTTTTTATTTGAGACAAGCTGGGAAGTATGCAATAAAGTAGGAGGAATTTATACAGTCATTTCAACCAAGGCGCTCAACGTATCTTATGAATTCGGAGACAATTTTATACTTATAGGACCTGATGTATGGAGGGATGACAGCTCGAACCCCGAGTTCACCCCTGATGATGCCATGTTTCTTCCCTGGAAGGCTGTGGCTGCGCAGGAGGGACTCAAGGTAAAGACGGGACGCTGGAACATCAAGGGCAATCCGCGCGTGATGCTTGTCGATTTTACACCCTATTTCGGTCAGCAGAATGAAGTATTCGCACGTTTCTGGGAGACTTACCAGCTTGACAGCATATCAGGCCAGTGGGATTACATTGAGCCTGCCCTCTTCGGATATGCAGCTGGCAAGGTGATAGAGAGCTTTACAAACTTCTACCGTGAGTACCCCAGGGTCATCGCGCAGTTCCATGAGTGGATGACGGGCATGGGAGTGCTTTACCTAGAGAAGCATGCTCCCTGGATCACAACTGCATTCACAACTCATGCAACAGTCCTTGGCCGCAGCATAGCAGGCAACAACAGGCAGCTCTACAGCCGCCTCAAAGAGTTCAACGCTGTGCAGATCGCACATGAGTTCAATGTCGCCTCCAAACAGTCGCTTGAAAAACTCAGCGCCCAGGAGGCGGATGTCTTTACAACCGTCAGTGAGATAACCGGCCGTGAGTGTGAGGCATTTCTGGGCAAGAAGCCCGATGTGGTCACCCCTAACGGATTCGAGGATTCCTTCGTCCCTTCACCGGAGAATTTCGATCGGGCACGGCAGGCGGCAAGAGACAGGCTTCTGAAGGTTGCAGGTACCCTTCTCGGCCAGGAACTCCCGGCTGACACCCTTCTCGTCTCTACAAGCGGAAGGTATGAGTACCGCAACAAAGGAATAGACCTGTTCCTGTCATCCCTTGGTGCTATAAACAGAAAGGCCGAATCAGACCGCCTGTGTGTGGCTTTCATTCTTGTGCCGGCATATCACAAGGGACCCCGGCAGGACCTTGCAACAGCGCTTGCCAGCGGAAGCCAGGTATCAGAGGGAGACAGGTACCTGACACACGGACTGCATTACGTGAATGAGGACCCGGTAATGAACCAGCTTATTCGAGAGGAAATTCACAATATACCCTCCGAGCAGGTGAAGGTGATTTTCGTCCCTTCGTACCTCAATGGCAATGACGGCATATTTAACATGCCATACTACGACCTGCTCATCGGATTCGACCTGACACTTTATCCGTCATATTACGAGCCCTGGGGTTATACCCCCCTCGAGAGCCTCATGTTCAGAGTGCCCACAGTCACCACCAACCTGGCGGGATTCGGAATGTGGGTTGACACCTATTTTGAAAACCCGGGCAACGGATGCCTCGTCCTCAACCGCACTGATCTAAATGAACAAGAGGTCGTTGCCGGAATGGAGGAGTTTTTAAGAAGATTCATCCGCATGGGTGATGAAGAGGCCGCAGCAGCCAGGGAAAAGGCATGGGAGATCTCCCGGATAGCAAACTGGAACACTCTCTTTACTTACTACAGCGAAGCTTACCGCTTTGCACTCGAAAAAAGCGAGGAGAGAAGAGATCAGCCCAGGGAATATGCACGCATACTCGAGGCCACAGAGGTGCAGATGAGGAAACCTTTCCAGGCACCCGTGTGGAAGGACATATACGTGCAGTCTGAACTTCCTGAGCGCATCGCATACCTCAAGGAGCTCTCATCAAACCTCTGGTGGTCATGGAACAGCGATGCGGAATTTCTGTTCCGCCGCATGGACCCGACATTGTGGGAAGAGGTGTCACATAACCCGAAAAGACTTCTAGAAGCAATTGATTACAAGAGACTTGTGGTACTGGCTGACGATGAGGTGTTCCTTGATGATGCCGACAGGATATACAGGGAGTTCACCGATTACAGGTCAAGACCTGATAACAAGGATCTACCCTCTGTGGCATATTTCAGCATGGAGTTCGGGATTCATCCCAGCCTGAAGATCTACTCCGGAGGCCTGGGAGTGCTTGCCGGCGACTACCTTAAAGAGGCAAGTGATTCAAACGTGAATATCACCGCTATCGGGTTGCTTTACAGGTACGGTTACTTCAGGCAGAAGCTGGGTCCGAGGGGAGAGCAGCAGGCAATTTATGAAGCGGAGGATTTTTCACGGTTGCCTGTAGAACCGGTGAAGGACAGCAAGGGAAACCACCTTACAATACAGCTGATCTGGCCGGGCCGTAACGTCAAGGCACGGATCTGGCTGGCCCCGGTAGGAAAGGTCAAACTTTACCTGCTCGACACAGATTTCGAGGAGAACACACACGAAGACAGGGCAATAACCCACTACCTCTATGGCGGTGACTCAGAGAACAGGCTAAGGCAGGAGCTTATACTGGGTATCGGTGGCATGCGCGCTCTAATAGCCCTGGGCATCAAGCCCGACGTCTATCACAGCAACGAGGGTCACTCGGCATTCATAGGATTTGAAAGAATGCGTCACCTTATTGAAGAGGAGCACCTGACCTTTGATGAGGCAATCGAGATAGTCAGGGCATCAACTCTCTTCACAACACATACACCTGTTCCTGCCGGTCATGACTCCTTTGAGGAGGACCTGCTCAGAAAATACATATCACATTACCACACCAGGCTCAATATAACCTGGGATCAGCTTATGGCGCTGGGACGTTGCCAGGACGAGTATGAACGCAAGTTCAACATGAGTTATCTCGCCACCCGCCTCTCGCAGGAGATGAACGGTGTAAGCCAGCTTCACGGTCACGTCTCGCGTGGCCTATTCTCCAAGCTGTGGCCGGGATACCTGCGTGATGAGCTGTATATCGGCCATGTCACAAACGGTGTCCATTATTCGACATGGGTAGCCCCCGAATGGGAGCAGATATATGAGAAGCTCACCGGGAAGCAGCACTTCGACCTTTCTGACCGTGAACAGTGGGCTAAGATTTACCAGGTTGAAGATGAAAAGGTCTTTGAGACCAAAATGAAGCTCAAGAAGCGGCTGTTTGACAATATTCGCAAGCGCCTGCAGTCTGACATGCTTGACAGGCATGTCAGCCCGCGAACCCTGATGAACATCAGCTCACACCTTAATGAGAAGGCTCTGACAATCGGGTTTGCCAGGAGATTTGCCACCTATAAGCGTGCCAGCCTGCTCTTCCGTGATATTGACCGTCTTGCCAAGATCATCAACAACCCGGAGCGGCCGGTGCAACTGATCTATGCAGGCAAGGCGCATCCCAATGATGGCGGAGGGCAGGATCTCATCCGGAGAATCAACGAGATATCGCAGATGCCGCAGTTTGCAGGAAAGGTTATATTCCTGGAAAACTATGACATGGAAATGGCAAGGTTCCTTGTCCGCGGTGTGGATATATGGCTTAACACTCCCACAAGGCCTCTCGAGGCATCAGGCACCAGCGGTGAGAAGGCCGTCATGAACGGCACAATCCACTTCAGTGTGCTTGACGGATGGTGGGTTGAGGGGTATCATGCCTTCGCAGGCTGGGCCCTTCCAAAAAAGCGCACGTTTGTCAACCAGGAGTTGCAGGACGATGTTGATGCGGAAACCATTTACAACATGCTGGAGTATGAGATCGTACCTGCATATTACTCAAGGGACGAGAGCGGCATACCACGTGAATGGACCAGCTACATCAAGAACACAATGGTCAAGGTGGCCCCGGAATTCACTACCCGCCGCATGCTCAATGATTACATGTCCAGATATTACACCAAACTCTGGGAGCGAAGCAAGCGGATTACTGCCGATAACTATGCCCTGGCCCGCGAGCTCGCAGGATGGAAAGTTTATATCTCCAAAGCATGGGATGAGATCGAGATTGTTAAATTCGATCTGAAGGGCCTGACCAAGAATGTATTCCGTTCGGGACACAACTATACAACCGAGATCATCCTCGACATTAAGGATATACCTGTGGAGAATGTCGGAGTCGAGCTCGTCGTGACCCGTCAGCTCAAGAACGGTGAACATGCCTTCTTCTCATCGATGGAGTTCAAATATGTGAACCGGAAAAAAGGAAGGGTGCTCTACAATGTGGATTTCCAGCCTGAGATGGCCGGCACCTTCTTCTACGGGATACGTATCTACGCGAAGCACAGTGAGCTTCCGCACAGGCAGGATTTCTGCCTGCTGAGGTGGGTTGACTGATTCTAGAGATCCATAATTGTCTTTACCCTCTCCTGCAGGAGCACAATTGCTGTTCTTGCAGGGAGGTAAAGCTTCAGGTGGTGTGGGGCGGTGACGCCGTACCTTCCCTGGTCGGGTATTGAGAAATACTGCTGTCTGCTGTCTATTCTGCCCTGGCCGCCGAAATTCGGGTCGTCAGTATCA
>ERZ795054.2194-NODE-2194-length-16827-cov-6.537980_pt1 | contig 16827 bp, 16 predicted proteins | sample MGYA00375138_ERZ795054 | MGnify/ENA primary metagenome ERZ795054 (study PRJEB30183, sample SAMN05720215) | anaerobic digester metagenome | isolation source: active sludge of municipal wastewater-treating anaerobic digesters | place: USA | collected 2014-12-23 ... | reverse complement strand
CCTCGCCCCTCCCCGAGATGAGCCGCTTCGAGGAGACCGTCTCCGACTACCAGACCACCGAGCTGACCGCCGGCCCGCACCTCATCGCCCACTTCCGCGCGCAGCTGAAGCGCGAAGGCGTCCTTTCCGCGGCCGACCTCATGCGCGCCCCCGACGGCGCGACGGTGAAGACGGCCGGCGTCATCGTCGTGAGGCAGCGCCCCGGCACCGCGAAGGGCTTCGTCTTCCTCTCCCTCGAGGACGAGACCGGGATGTGCCAGGCCATCCTCCGCCCCGACCTCTTCCGCGAGCACCGCTCCCTCGTCGTCGGCTCCCCCGCTCTCGTCGTCGAAGGGCGCCTCCAGAAGAAGGACGGAACGCTCTCCGTCCGCGCCGAGCGCTTCGAGCGGATGAGCCTCGACGAGCCGATCCCCGAGCTGAGGAAGCCCGTTTCGCCGCCGTACCCGAGGCACCGTCCGCCGACGCCGCCGAGCCACGATTTCCGTTGATGCATCGTGATGCCTACTTGATATGCTTTGATGCATGAGGACGACGATCCACCTCCCCGATCCCCTGCTGGACCAGGCGCGTCGCCGGGCCCTCGAGACGGGAACGACCCTGACCGGGGTGATCGAGGACGCGCTCCGGGAGTCCCTAGCGGGCAAACGCACCGGGAAGAAGGCCTCACCGGTGCGGCTGACGACTTTCGGCGGAAAGGGGCTCCGGCCCGGCGTCGACCTGGACGACAGCGCGGCGCTCCTCGACGTCATGGAGGAGCCGCGTGCTCCTGTTCGACGTTAACGTCCTCGTCCACGCCCACCGCCGCGACGCCCCCGACCACACGAAGTACCGGAAGTGGCTGGAGGCGACCCTCGGGGCGGACTCCGCCTACGGGGTCTCCGACCTCGTCCTGAGCGGCTTCCTGCGCGTCGTCACGCACCCGAACGTCTTCCGCGAGCCGACGCCGCTCGAGAGCGCGCTCGCCTTCGTCCACGAGGTCCGCGACCGCGCCAATGCCGTCGAGATCGTGCCGGGCCCGAGGCACTGGGAAATCTTCACGCGCCTCTGCCGGGAGTGCGGCGTGCGGGGAAACCTCGTCCCGGACGCCTGGCTCGCGGCGCTTGCGGTCGAGTCGGGATGCGAATGGGTGACGACCGACCGCGACTTCGCGCGGTTTCCGGGCCTTCGGTGGCGGCATCCGCTGCAGGGCACCCGCCGGCCGGGCTGACGCCCGTCACGTCGGGTTCGCCGGCCCCGCCGAGCCACGACTCCCGGTGAGGGGCCGCTCCGGGCGCCTCCTCCCACGAACCGACTCCCCCCGGCTTCCGTTTCGTGCCGCGACGACACGAAAGGAAGGGACGTCGATGCGCTCCCCTCGCCACCTCCTGAGCTTCGGGATCGCGGTGCCGATCCTCTACCTCCTGGCCCTCGTCCTCGGCTCCGCGCTCTACCCGGGCTACAGCCACGTGACGCGCTATGCGAGCGAGCTCGGCGCGGCGGAGGCGCCCCACCCCTGGATCTTCAACTCCGGCATCGTCGCCGCGGGAGTCGCCGCGCTCCTCGCCGGTCCCGGCTTCGGCGTGGCGCTTCGCCGCCTGGGGAGCGACCGCGTGCGGGCCGTCCTCTCGGGGCTCGCGGTCTCCCTCTGGGGGGTCGCGATGGTGCTCGGCGGCTCCTTCCCGATGCCGGACCCGCGCCACGGCGGGTTCGGCCTTGGACTCGGCCTCCAGGTGGCGCCGCTCTTCCTGCTCTGGGGGCTGCGCCGCGCGCCCGACGCCGGCCGGCTCAGGCTCTTCCTTCTCGTCGTCTTCCTCGCGATGACGGCGCTGTTCGCCGTGATGATGGGCGTCGGGGGGCTCGTCACTCGCGCGAACGTCGGCCTCTGGCAGCGCGGGAACGCCCTCGTCTCGATCCCCTGGATCGGGATCCTGGCCTGCGCGCTGCGCCGGCGACTCGCGCGCTGAACGCGCGTGCGTCGCCGGCGATCGGTCGACCCGACGAGGCGCGGCCTCCCGACCCCACCCTCGACGCGCGGGCCGATCCGTATCACGATCGCGGCGCGCGGCCGGCGACGACCCGGCCGCGAGGAGGCTCCGATGGACGGACGGACGAACCTCGTCTCCGGGCTGCTCCTTCTCGCCGCGCTCGCGCCGCTCGCCGGGGTCGCGCTCGCGGCTGGGCCCGGCCTCGAGAAGGACGTGATCCCCACCTCGGCCGGCCCGCTCGAGGTCGCGTTCGTCGGGCACGGCAGCCTCTTCTTCCGCTTCGGAGGCAAGGTCTTCCACGTCGACCCGTACGGAAGGCTCGCCGACTACGCGACGCTCCCGAAGGCGGACGTCGTCCTCCTCACGCACGCCCACGGAGACCACCTCGACCCCGCCGCGCTCGCGGCGGTCCGGACGGCGACGACGATGCTCGTCGTCGCCCCTGTCTGCACAGGGAAGGTCGAGGGAGCGACCGTCCTTCCGAACGGCGAGGCGACGACGGTCGAAGGGGTCCGCGTCGAGGCGGTCCCGGCCTACAACCTCGTCGCGAAGCGGCCCGACGGCTCCCCGTTCCACCCGAAGGGCGAGGGGAACGGCTACGTCCTGACGTTCGGGAAGACCCGCGTCTACGTCGCCGGCGACACGGAAAGCGTCCCGGAGATGAAGGCGCTCGAGGGGATCGACGTCGCCTTCCTCCCGATGAACCTCCCCTACACGATGACGCCCGAGATGGTCGCCGACGCCGTCCGCGCATTCCGTCCGCGCGTCCTCTACCCATATCACTACGGCGAGACCGACCCGCAGAAGCTCGTCGCTCTCCTCGCGGAGGAGAAGGGGATCGAGGTCCGCGTCCGGAAGATGAGGTAGCTCGCCCGGTCTCCCGTATCCTCCCGCCACAGACCGGCCCGGACGGCAGGGAGGCCTCGTGAGACGAAGGACGGCCCGTGCGACGTTCCTCCTGGTGACGGCTCTCGCGGCGGCTTGCGCCCGCGATGGCGGTATCGACCCGAGGCCCCTTGCTGCCGACCGCCCGCGGGCGACGACCCCGACGCCCGACCTCGGAAAGCTGGACGAGACGGTCCGCGCGTTCCTCGCGCGCGAAGGCGTCCGGGCCGCGCACGTGACGGTCCTAAGACACGGCGAGGTCGTCTTCGAGAAGGGCTACGGCTCCGTCCGCGACGGCGAGGGGCCCCCGACACCCCGCTCCGTCTTCCCCATCGGGTCGATCTCGAAGCAGTTCACCGCCGCGGCCGTCCTCGCGCTCGCCGACGAGGGGCTGGTCCGCCTCGACGCCCCCGTTCGCGATTACCTCCCGGAGTGGTTCGCACACGACCCCGAGCTCCGCGTGTCGCACCTCCTGACCCACACGTCGGGGCTCGCCGACTTCCTCTGGCTGGACGGCTACCGGGCGCTCGGCGACCGGGCGGAGACGCCGAAGACGGCATTCCTCGCTCTCGGGGCGGCGGCGCCGCGCCGTTTCCCGCCGGGGGAGCGCTGGGCCTACAGCAACACAAACTACAAGGCGCTCGCCGTCCTCGTGGAGCGGGTCGCGGGCCGCCCGTTCGACGAGGCTGTTCCGGTACGACATCTCCGCCGAGGGGGACGACCTGCGCGTCGAGATCGATCTGATCGGGCCGCTCGTCTTCCGGCCGGCGGGCGAGCGCCGCTGGGTCTCGCGCGACGACCCGGCCTCGTTCCTCCTCCGCCTGCCGCCGGACGGGTCGGTCGACCGGTTCGAGGTGGACTGGAGCGAGGTCCGCTCCTACGCCCGCCGGACCGCGGAAACGCGTTAGCCCGGCCCCGCCCTACCCTGCCCCGACGATCAGGAGCGTCGCGGCGAAGACGAGGCCCGACGCGAGGAGCGTGACCGTCGTGTAGGCGAGGATGTCGCGCACCTTCAGCCCCGCGATCGCGAGGAGCGGAAGCGCCCAGAACGGCTGGACCATGTTCGTCCACTGGTCGCCGTAGGCGAGCGCCATGATCGCGACCTCGGGGGCGACGCCGATCCGCGCGGCCGCGTCGAGGAGGATCGGCCCCTGGACGGCGAACTGCCCTCCGCCCGACGGGACGAAGAAGTTCACGAGGCCGGCGGAGAGGAGCGAGAGGAAGCCGAACGTGCGCGGCGACGCGAGGCCGACGAAGGCGTCGGAGAGGACGGCGATGAGCCCCGTCGTCGTCATGATCCCGAGGATCCCGGCGTAGAGCGGGAACTGCAGGAGGATGTCGCCCACCGTCGAGGCCGCTCCCTTCACGAGCGCGATCAGCTCGAAGGGGCTCCTCACGAGGAGGCAGACGAGGGCGAGGAACGTCCAGTTCACGGTGTCGAGCGTCAGCGAGCCGCCGCGCGCGAAGTGGAGCGCGAGCCAGGCCGCGAGCGCGAGCCCGACCGCCGAGGTGACGATGCGGCTCGCGTCGAGCCGGTCGGCCGGCGTGACGACCACCTCTTCGACCCGCGGCCCGGCGTCGCGCAAGTCCGCTTCGACCTCGCGGACCGGGTCGCCTTCGCGGGGCGCCGCGAGGGCGAGGGCCGCCGCGACGGCCGCGATCGTCGCGACCGTGGCGAGGAGGTTCCAGGGGGCGAACGTCGTCGCCGAGACCGGCACGGTCCGGCCGAGCTGCGTCGCGATGAAGGACCCCTCCGTCGCCGCGGTGAGCGGTCCGGAGCCCGAGGAGCCCATGTGCCAGACGACGAAGCCGGAGAAGCCCGCGGCGACGAGGAGCGGGAAGTGGAGCCTCAGGCCGCGCGCCCTCCCCTGCGCCGCCACCTCGCGGGCGAGGAGCGCCCCGACGACGAGGCCGAGGCCCCACGTCACGAGCGAGGCGGCCGCCGCGACGAGGAAGACCGAGACGTAGGCCTGGCGCGGCGTCCGCGGAAGGCTCCCGAGCCGGGCGAGGAGCGCCCGCACGGGGCGCGTGTTCGCGAGCGCGTGCCCGAGCATCAGGATCAGCGCCATCTGCGTCGTGAACGCGAGGAGGCCCGAGAGCCCGTCGCCCCAGCCGCGGAGGACCTCCGCGGGGCCGGCGTCGGTCAGGAGGAGGGCGAGGAGGGCGACGACCGCCGTCAGGACGACGGCGAAGACGAGGGCGCTCGGAAGGTAGCGCTCGACGAGCGCGTTCAGCGGTCGCATGAGGGCCGCGCCCCCGCCGGGCCGCGGAGCGCCCGACGGGCTCATGCCTCGCGCCGCCCCGGGACGAGGAGCGAGGCTCCGAGGACGACCCAGGAGGCGAGGAGCCCCCACGTCGCGAGGACGGCCGGGTTGTTCGAGAGGACCCCGAGCTTCAGCGTCCCGGCGGCGACGTAGACGACGACCGCCGCCGCGGCCGCGAGGGCGACGCCGCCGCGCCGCGCCCGCGGCAGGAACATCCCGGCGACGAGCGGGACGGAGGAGGCGGTAAAGAGGAGGTAGATGCCGTACTGAGCGAAGATCGCGACGGACCCCCCGGTCGGGTGGGCGATCTGCCAGCGGGCGAGGAGGAGGCAGACGAGGGCGACCGCCGCGAGGCCGAGCCGCCCGAAGCGGAGCGCCTTCTCCGGCTTCGCCCCCGGCAGGAGCGGGTGGACGTCGACCGAGAGGATGCTCGCGAGGGCGAGGAAGATCCCCTCGAGCGTCGAGAGCCCGGCGCAGACGATTCCGATCGCGACGACGACGCTCAGGCCGGGGCCGAAGGAGGCGCCGATCCAGCTCGGGACGACGAGGTCGATCCGCGGGAGCGTCGGCAGCGAGAGGCGCGCCGCGAGGCCGACCCAGAGGACCGCCATGAAGACGAGCCCGGCGCCGATCGCGACGGCGAGGTACCGGCGCACCTGCTTCCCGTCGGAGAGGTAGAGCGCCTTCGAGAGGATGTGCGGCTGCCCGACGATCGCGAGGCCGACGAGGAAGTTGCAGAAGAAGACCTCGAAGAGGCTCCGGAAGTAGGGGGAGGCCGGGTTCACGGCGGTCGCGAGCGAGGGCTGGATCGTCGCGAGCCGCTCGAGGACGCCGCCCAACGGGGGCGCCTGGCCGAACGCCGTCCCGACGAGAAGGAGCGCGACGACGATCATGATGAGGGCCTGGACCGCGTTGATCCACGCGTGCGCCGTCGCGCCCCCCATGGCCATCGCGAGGAGGACGTAGACGAGGACGGCCGCGGCGACGGCCACGGCCGGGACGCCGAGGAGGCTCGCGAGGACGAGCGCGAGGGCGACGACGATGAGCGTCGCGAAGGCGAGGAGGCCGGCCGACAGGACGACGAACGCGAGGCGCAGCCCCTTCGACTCCCAGCGGGTCCCGATCCACTGCGGGATCGTCAGCGCCATCACGCGGGCCCCCGTCTCCCGGAACGGCCCCGAGAGGACGGCGAGGCCGATCGTGATCCCGCTCCCCGCGGCGACGCCGTAGCCGAGGAGCGCGGCGAGGCCGAAGTGCGCGACGAGGCCGGGGTTGACGACGAACGTCGCGACGCTCGTCAGCTGGGCCGAAAGGGAGAGGCCGACGACCCACGCCGGGAGGTCCCGGCTCCCGACGGCGTACGAGGCGACGCTTCCGGACTTGCGCGCCCCCCGGATCGCGAATCCCGCCGCCACGAGCACGTAGAGACCCAGACCGATCCAGGTCAGCGTCGCCGTCGTCATCACTCGCTCCTCCCGCGGCGCGCCGGAGGCGCGCCGCCCGCGGGCGGATGATAGATGCGACGGGCCCGGGCCCGCGCGCGAGGAGCCGGGCGGCGGCGGGTCAGGCCGCCGGCGCCCGCTCCGAAAGGCCCATCGCCGAGAGGACCTCCCGCGCCGCGCGCTCCCCCGACTCGCAGGCCCCTTCCATGAAGCCCTGGAAGTCTGCGGAGGTGTGCTCGCCCGCGAAGAAGACGCCTCCTTCCCGTTCGGCCTCGGCTCCGCCGAACGCCGTGATCTGGCCGACGCGGTAGCAGGCGTAGCTGCCGCGCGTCCACGGGTGCGTCGGCCAGTGGAAGCGGACCGCCTCGGAGGCGCGGTGGTGCGCCGAGAGGCCGGGGAAGACGCGGTCGAGGCGCCCGGCGAGCTCGACGGCCCGCTCCTGGGCCGTCCCCTGCCCGACGGCGAGCCCCTCGGCGCCGCCGGTGAAGTTCGTCAGGACGCCCGCCGAGCCCTTCTGCGCGCGGCTCGTCTCCCACGCGACCTGGAAGCCGGCGTCGGTCATCACCGTCCCCGTCGAGCCGTGCGCGAGCCGCCACTCACGCCGCGTCCAGCCGGTCATCAGCTTCGCGTTCGTCCCGTAGCCGAGCTCGGCAATCGCCCGCTTCTTCGCCGGCGAGAGCGGGACGTCGAGCCTCACGTCGCGCAGGAGCGTGAACGGCAGGGCGAGGACGACGTGGGAGGCGCGCTCCTCGCGGCTGACCCCCTCGCGTCGGACCGTCGCGACGTACCGCCCGTCGCTCCCGGTCCGGAGCGCCTCGAGCCGCGTCCCGCGGAGGACGGCGTCGTCGAGCTTCCCGGCCAGGAGCGTCGGCACCTGGTCGTTCCCGCCGCGAACGTGGTAGCGCTCGTCGCTCTCGCCGTAGAGCTTCGGGTGCTCCGGGTCGAAGCTCGCGAAGAGGAGGAAGTTGAGGCAGCTCTGGTCACCGGGCGGCAGGCCGCACTCCGACTCGAAGGCCACCTCGACGAGCGTCCTCGCCCAGCCGGAGATCCCGTGCTTCTCGAGCCACGCTGGGATCGAGAGGGCGTCGAGGGCCCGGGCCGCCTCCGGCCCCTGATACGAGGCGTCGGGCTCCTCGCCGAGAAGCGCGAGGTCGCGCCGCGCCGCCGCGACGACGGGGCGCATCGCCTCGACCATCTCGGCCTCGCTCCGGCGCGCGCCGGCGAAGAAGAGCGTCTCCGTCACCCCCGGCGGCTCGACGAGGAGGTCGTCCAGCTCGAGGCCGAGCTCGGCCGCGAGGCGGCGGAGGCTTTCGTGGGACGTGTCGATCAGCTCCGCGCCGAGCTCGGCGACGAGCCCCTCCGGGAAGTGCCCCGTCAGGCTCCGCATCCTCCCGCCGATCCGCTCCTGGGCCTCGAGGACGCGGACCGCGACTCCCGCCTGCTTCAGGCGATAGGCCGCCGTCAGGCCGGCGAGCCCGCCCCCGACGACGAGGACCTCGTCCGGCCCCGAGTGCGCCGCCCCCGGGACGACGGAGGCGCAGCGCGCCGCGGCGAGCCCGGCCAGCGCGACACCTCCCGCACGGAGCGCGTCCCGGCGCGACGGCCGGGAGAGACGGGACGCGTTTGCGCGCCCGCCCGAAGCGGGGTCGGCTCCCTCGGGGAGCGATGCGAGGCGCAGGGCGCGGGCGAGGCGTCGGCAGAGCGGGCTGCGGGCCATCGGGAGACCTCCGATTTGTGGGGTGCCGGGATTCTAGCCGGGTCAGAATGCGCACCGCAGACGATGACGAACGAGCCTCGCGTCCGCCGCCGACCGCCTCTCGCGCCGCTCGCCCTGCTCGCCCTCGCCGCGGCTTCCGCGACGGCGCCCGCCCGTCCGCCCGCCCCCACGCCGCAGGCGGAGGCACCCGCCGCGACGGCCCGCCGTGCGCTCGCCGAGCGGGACGTCCCATTCGAGGCGCACGCGTTCGTCTCGGCGGCGGCGGACGGCGACCTCCCGCTCGTCGAGCTCTTCCTCGACGCCGGGATGCCCGCGTCGACGCGCGACCGCTTCGGCGTCAGCGCCCTCGTCGAGGCCGCCCGCGCCGACCGGCCCGAGATCCTCGCGCTCCTCCTCTCGCGCGGCGCGAAGCCGGGCGAGGCGCAGGGGGGCGAGCCGCCGCTCGTCGCGGCGGCGGAGGCGGGGAGCCTGCGGACGCTCTCGACGCTCCTCTCCGCCGGCGCCGACCCCGACCAGCCGGCCGATCCCGCGAAGGGGCCGGGCGGAACGGCGCTGCAGCGCGCCTGCGCCGCCGAGGCGTGGGAGGCGGCCCGGCTCCTTCTCGAGGGGGGCGCGAGCGCGACGGCCGCCGCGCCGTCGATGCCGTCCCCGCTCTTCCTCGCTGCCGAGAGCGGACACGCCCCGACCGTCGCCCTTCTCCTCGCGAAGGGGGCCGACCCGAACGTCCGCGGCCCGGGCGGCGCGGCGCCGATCTGGCTCCCGGTCTGGAACGGACACGTCGAGGTCGTACGGCTTCTCCTCCTCGCCGGCGCCGACGTCCGCTCCGATCGGCCGACGCTCCTGAAAGGACGCCCCGGCCATCCGGTGAAGCCCGAGATCCGCCGGCTCCTCCGGACCCCTCCGAAGCCGGTCGCGACGAAGCGGCCGGCGCCCGGGCCGCGCTGAAGAGCGTCCGATCCGGCGGCGCCGACGCGCCCGCCGTCGTCCGGGGTATGGTCCGCGGAAATCGCCGCCGAGGAGCTCTCCCGAGATGTCCGTTGACGTTCCCGTCGACCCCGCCCCGCTCGCCGCGCCCCAGCGGCGCCTGACGACGCTGCTCGACGCCGCACTCGTCGTCGGGAGCTCCGCCGTCCTCCTCGCGTGGATCGCCGGGCGCCCGATCCTCTACGAGGCGGCGTCGCCGGTGATGTCGGCGTTCACGGCGCTCTCCCTCCTCCTCATGGCCCTCGTCCGCCAGGCGCGCCTCCACGTCGGGACCTGGCCGATGGCGCTCAGCCTCGCGATGAGCGGCCTCGTCCTTGGCGGCAACGTCTCCTCGATCGTGATGCTGGCGTTCCTGCCGCCCGGCCTCTGGGCGAGCTTCTCCGGCGTCGTCCTGACGTCGACGATGACCTCCATCGGCCTGATCCTCTTCTGCCTCCACGACCTCGCCGTCGAGCTCCGGGAGACTCCCGAGTCGCCCTTCCTTCTCGACGACCTTCTGATCCACCTCGCGCTCGTCCCCGGCGGCGTCAGCCTCCTCGGCTACCTCCTCGGGAACCCGACCTATCTGAGCGTCCACGCCGACCCGCGCGTCGGGATCTCGCCGCTCGAGATGGCCTTCCTCGCGACCTACGCCGCGAGCGCGATCCTCTCGAACCCGCGGCTCTTCCTCTGGAGGTTCCTCGCCGCCGGGTGGACGAACCGCCTCGTCTTCGCCGGGCTCTTCGCGAATCAGTTCGTCGCGCCCGTCGTCGTCGCCTTCCTCTTCTCCGAACGGCGCCCGCGCGGCCCCGGCCTCGAGCTCTTCGCGATGCTCGGCGGCGTCGTCGCGACGCTCACGTTCCTCCTCCTGCAGGCGCGGCTCCAGCGCCGGCGCGCTGCCGCGCACGCGACGGGCTGAGCCCCTCTCTCCCGTCCGACGACGCCGGACGCGGCGTGCCCGGAGGGCTCAGGAGAGCTCGGCGAAGACCGGCGCGTGGTCGGAGGGGAGCTTCCCCTTCCTCTCGTCGCGGTCGATGAACGCCCCGGTGCAGCGCGGGACGAGCGCGGGCGCGAGGAGGACGTGGTCGATCCGGAGGCCCTCGTTCTTCGGGAACGCGAGCATCCGGTAGTCCCACCAGGAGTAGAGCCCGCCCTCGGCATGATGGAGGCGGAACGAGTCGACGAGGCCGGCGGAGAGGATCCTCTCCCACGCGGAGCGGACCTCGGGGTGGCAGAGGACGGAATCGGCCCACGAGGCGGGGCTCGCGACGTCCCGGTCTTCCGGGGCGATGTTGAAGTCGCCGCCGAGAACGAGCGGCGGGCCGCCCGACTGGCGCTCGACCCACGCCGCGAGGCGCGCGAGCCACTCGAGCTTGTAGGGCCACTTCTCCGAGCCGACCTCCTTGCCGTTCGGGATGTAGGCCGACGCGATCCGCAGGCCGCCGACCGTCGCCGCGACGAGGCGAGCCTGGCTCTCGTCGCCGCCGTCGCCGAATCCGGTCGAGACGTCCGCCGGCTCCTCGCGGGAGAGGACGGCCACCCCGTTGTACGTCTTCTGCCCGAGGACCGCGGCGAAGTAGCCCGCGGCGCGGACCTCCTCGAACGGGAAGCCCTTCTCCTCCGTCTTCAGCTCCTGCAGGCAGACGACGTCGGGGGCGTGCCGCGCGAGGAACGCGAGGAGCCGTTCCCTGCGGGCCTTCACCGAGTTCACGTTCCAGGTGGCGATCTTCATCGGGCCTCCCGCGCCGCCGGGCGCGGCGCGATTCTAGGAGGCCGCGGGGCCGGAGCCGTCCGGCGGGTCGCCCGGCCCGCGCTCGAGCTCCTCGGCGATGAACCGGGCGACCGCGCCGCGCGCCTCGTCAGTGCCGCCGACGAACTCGATGCCGAGCTGCGCCGCCACCGAGCCCTTCTCCGCCTCCTCGCGCTGCACGAACGCGACCCGCCCCTCGAGAGGGACCGTCCCGGACCGGAGGCGGAGCTCCAGGGCGAAGCGGCTCTCCACGGACGCCTCGAGGGCGGTCCGCACGAGCATCCCGGAGAGGCTCAGCCGCAGGACCTCGAACTCGTCCCGCGCCTCGAGCGCCGCCGGGAGGAGCGCGTCGGCCCGGAAGCGCCCCGTCAGCCGCTGCTGCGGGGAGAGGACGACGTGGTGCTCGAGGAAACCGAGGAGGGAGCGGCCGCTCCCGGTGAAGACGTCGTCGAACGCGAGGCCCGCCTCGTAGACCGCGCGCGTCTCGCCGCCGGGGCGCGGCCGCGCGCTCGAGAGGTGGCACCAGCGGATCGTCCCGTGAACGTCGACCGCTTCGCCCGCCCCGGCGAGCCGGATCGCGTAGGCGCGGCCCAGCTGGAGCCGCTCCGCCGACTCGAGCGAGAGCCCCGACACGCTCACGTTGCGGACCTTCACCGTCGTCCTGTAGAGGAGAGATCCGTGGACGTTCTGGACCTCGTACCTCGGATGGCGGCGCTGGCCGGGCTTCGGCATGCTCTCGTCGTCCTCCGCTGCTGTGCCGCTGGCCCCGCGATTATCGCGCCGCTGCGCCCGGGCCGTACACTGGGTCGTCGTGCCGAACGCCGCGACGGCCGCCGCGCCGGACCCCGCCGCCGTCGACGCCGCCGCCCGGATCCTCCGCCGGGCCCGCTCCGTCCTCTTCGTCACCGGGGCCGGGATCTCCGCCGACTCGGGCCTCCCGACCTACCGGGGCGTCGGCGGGCTCTACGAGTCGGACGCGACGGAGGAGGGGCTCCCGATCGAGGTGCTCCTCTCCGGCGAGACGTTCCGGCGAAGGCCGGCGACGACCTGGAAGTACCTCGGCGCCATCGAGCGCGCCTGCCGCGGCGCCCGGCCGAACCGGGCCCACGAGGCGATCGCCGCGCTCGAGGGCGCTCTCCCGCGCGTCGTCGTCCTCACCCAGAACATCGACGGCCTCCACCGGGCCGCCGGCTCGCGGGACGTCATCGAGATCCACGGCGACGTCCACCGGCTCGCCTGCACCCGCTGCGCCTTCAGGGCTCGCGTCCCGGACTACGAGGGCTTCGAGATGCCTCCCCGCTGCCCCGAGTGCGCCGCGCTCGTCCGGCCGGAGGTCGTCCTCTTCGGCGAGATGCTCCCCGACGAGGCGGTCGCCCGCCTGGAGGAGGAGCTTCGACGCGGCTTCGACGCCGTCTTCTCCATCGGGACGACGAGCGTCTTCCCTTACGTCGCCGCGCCCGTCCGGATGGCTCGCGCGTGGGGCGCGGGGACGGTCGAGGTGAATCCGGGCGAGACCGAGGTCTCCGGAATCGTCGACGTCCGTCTGCGCTGCGGCGCGGCGGCCGCCATGGACGCGCTCCTTTCCTTCGTGGAGCGGTCGCCCGTCGGATAGACTGACCCGGAACGGACAGCACGAGGGAACGCATGACGCTCCGATTGAGGGTCGTCTCTGCCGACGGTCGCCGCTTCGATCACGTGGTGGAGGGCGACGCCCTCGTCATCGGCCGCTCCTCCCGGGCGGACCTCGCCCTCGCGGATCGCGCCATGTCCCGCGAGCACGCCCGGTTCCGGCGCGACGAGGCGGGCTGGTGGGTCGAGGACCTCGGCTCGCACAACGGGACCCGGCTGAACGAGGTGCCCCTCGACGGAGCGCACCGGGTGCACGACGGCGACACGGTCTCCGCCGGAGGGAGCGTCCTCGTCGCGGAGATCCACGGGGACGGCGACACCGGGAGCGGGGACTCCGTTATCTACCGCTCCGCCCGCGAGCTCCTCGAGGCGGTGTCCGGCTCCACCGACGCCTCCGGGATCGGGGGCTCGGGGAAGAAGGCAGCCGAGCGTCTCCACATGCTCAACGGCGTGAACCAGGCCCTCGCGAGCTCCATCTCGCTCGAGGAGCTCCTCGAGCTGATCCTGGACCGGGCGTTCGAGCACCTCCGGCCGCAGGAAGCGGCGATCTTCCTGCGCGACCCTTCGGGAGTCGACGTCTGCGCCGCCCGCCGGACGACGCCGGGGCGCGAGGCTCTCCCGGTGCACTCGAAGAGCCTCTTTCACGAGGTGATCGACAAGGGGATGGCCGCCCACGTCGTCGATTCCGCGGCCGATGCCCGCTTCGCCGCGAGCCGGAGCCTGATCCTCTCGGGCCTGCGGAGCTTCCTCGCCGCCCCTCTCCTCGACGCCCAGGGGGCCCTCGGGATGATCGTCGTCGGCGCGGCCCTCGGCGTGAGGAGCTTCAAGAGCGAGGACCTCGAGCTCCTCGTCTCGCTCGCCTCGGTGGCGGCGCTCCGCATCCGGAACGTCCGCCTCGTGGCCGAGGCCATGGAGCGCCAGCGCCTCGAGCAGGAGGTGCGCCTCGCGCGGCAGATCCAGGTCGCCCTCCTCCCGGCGACGCTGCCGCAGCTCCCCGGCTGGGAGCTCCACGGAGGGACGCTCCCCTCGCGCGGGGTCTCCGGCGACTTCTACAAGCTCCTCCTCCGCGGCGACGGGGCGTCGTGCGCGCTCTTCGTGGCGGACGTCTCGGGCAAGGGGATCGCCGCCTCGCTGCTGACGGCTTCACTCGAAGCGCTTTCCGCGCTCCCTCTCGAGGGATCGGACCCGCCGGCCCGGATCTGCGAGCAGGTCGGGGCGCTCCTCCACCGTCGGACGCCGCCCGAGAAGTACGCCACGGCCTTCCTCGGCGTCTTCGAGCCGGCCTCGGGGCGCCTCTCCTGGACGAACGCCGGACACAATCCCGCGCTCCTGCTGCGCGCCGGAGGGGAGGCGGAATGGCTTCGGTCGAACGGCGTCCCGCTCGGGCTCATCCCGGGGGCGAAGTACGGGGAAGGCGAGCTCGTGATGGAGCCGGGAGACGTCCTCCTCGTCTACACCGACGGGATCACGGAGGCCGCCGATCCCGACGACGAGGAGTTCGGCGAGGCGCGGCTCCTCGAAGCGGCCCTCCGGGGCCGCATGCTCCCGCTTCGCGAGATGGCGACCGTCCTCGAGCGCGACCTCGACGCCTTCGCTCGCGGCGTCCCGTTCCACGACGACCGGACTCTCGTCCTCGTCCGAAGGTCGGCGTGAGGAGCCGGCCATGTACTTCCGCCTCGTCCGCCTGAAGGTCCGGCCCGAGAGCTTCTGCGCGTTCCGCGACTACTACGAAAGCCGGATCCTCCCCGGCCTCGAGTCGGCCGGCGGATGCCTCTACGCCGCGCTCCTCCGCCCCGTCCGGCCGGCCGAGGAGACCGAGACGGCCGAGACGGCCTGCGACTCTCTCACGCTCTGGGAGAGCGAGGAGAGGGCCGACGCCTACGTCGATTCCGGCCGCTACGACGAGCTCCTCGACGGCGCCGACCCCTTCCTCGCCGGCGCGACGGACTGGTCGGCCGACCTCGCGCGGCTCGAGGTGGGCGCCAGGCCTCCCCTGCCCGACCCGAAGGTCGAGACCGGCTCGGTCGAGGCGCTTCGGGAGGCCGACGACGGACCGAGGCGTCCCGCGCTCTTCCTGCGCGTCGTCGACCACAGGGTCGACCCCGGCGGCCAGGCCGCGCTCCGGCGGACCTGGGAGGAGGAGGTCGCCCCCGCCCTTCTGGCGACACCCGGCTGCCTCGCCGCCTACCTCGTCGAAGGGCTGCACGGACGCGCGCAGGCGCTCTCCTTCACCTTCTGGTCCGACGAGGAGAGCGCGGTCCGATACGAGATGAGCGGCCGGTTCGACGATCTCGCGCGAAAGCTCGCTCCCCATCTTTCCGGCCTCTACCGCTGGCGGCTCGCCCTCGACCCGGACGGCGCCGTCCGCGACGTTCGCGGAAGCGACCTCGCGGTCTCCCCATTCCGGGTCGTCGTGGGCCGGAAGCTCGGCCCGCCGGAGGGGTGAACGCGTCGGCGCCTCACGCCCCCGCGACGAGGACGAGCTCGTCGACGATCCGGAGCGTGAGACCCCAGATGACCCGCCCCTCGTAGCGGAGGCAGGGCATCGGAAGCGGCAGCCCCGTCCTCACCCAGGTGAACGAGCTCCGGTTCCTTCCGTCCGCGAGGAACGCGAGCGGGACCCAGAGGGCCTCCTGGACCTCCTCGTTCGGCGTGAGGAGCGGGTCTCCGTCGACCGAGAAGGCGAACGGCACGACGCTGTGGGGGACGGAGCCGAGCGGAAGGTGCGTCCGGACCTCGGAGAGGCGCCCGAGAGGACGCCCGACCGCGAGGAGGTCGAGGCCGATCTCCTCCCGCGTCTCCCGGAGGGCCGCGTCGAGCGGGGAGGCGTCCGCCGGCTCGACGCGTCCGCCCGGAAGCCCCATCTGGCCCGACCACGGGTCGCGCGGGTGCTCGGCCCGGCGGATGAAGAGGAGCTCCACCTCGCCCGAACGCTCCCGGAGAATCGCGGCGACGGCCGCCTTCCGGTCCGCCGGGACGCTCTCGTCCGGGGCGGCGCGGCACCTTTCGAGCGCCCGCGCGAGGGGGGCGAGACCGCCTGGATTCTCCACGCCCCGATTCTGGCATCGGTGCCTGCGGATCCGCGCCGAAGGGCCGGGCGGGGGCGTCCCCCCGATTCCCGTTGACGCGGCCGTCCCGGAAGACCACAGTTCTCCTGGAACAGCCCGGAACGAACGGACTTCGACATGCTCGAAAGGAGCGCGAGGCTCGGTCCGTACGAGATCCTCGACCCGCTCGGGGCCGGGGGGATGGGCGAGGTTTACCGGGCGCGCGACGGGCGGCTCGGGCGCGAGGTCGCGATCAAGGTCCTGCGCGGCGCCTTCGCGCGCGACGGCTACCGGATCGCCCGGTTCGAGAAGGAGGCCCGGGCGCTCGCGGCGCTCTCGCACCCGAACGTCCTCGCGATCCACGACTTCGGCCGCGCCGGCGACGTCGTCTACGCCGTCACCGAGCTCCTCGACGGCGAGACTCTCCGGGACCGCCTCCGCCGCGATCGCCCGTCCTGGCGCAAGTCGGCCGAGATCGCCGCGGCCGCCGCAGACGGGCTCGCCGCCGCCCATGCCCGGCACCTCGTCCACCGCGACCTGAAGCCCGAGAACGTCTTCCTCACCTCGGACGGCCGCGTGAAGGTCCTCGACTTCGGCCTCGCGAAGGTCGTCGAGCCGATCCTCCCCGAGGCGTCCACGCTCACGTCGCCCGCGAGCACCGCGGAGGGGCGCCTCCTCGGGACCGTGGCCTACATGTCGCCGGAGCAGGCCCGCGGCCTCGGCGTCGACTCCCGTTCCGACGTCTTCTCGCTCGGGACGGTCCTCTACGAGATGCTCTCGGGCCGGCGCCCCTTCGAGCGCGCGACGGCGGCCGACACGATCTCGGCGATCCTGCACGAGGACCCCGATCCCCTCGACGCCGACGCGGCGATCCCGCCGGCGCTCGCTGCCATCGTCGCTCGCTGCCTCGAGAAGCAGCCGGAGGAGCGCTTCCACTCGGCACACGACCTGGCGATCGCCCTCCGCAGCCTCTCGGCCGAGAGCCACTCCGGCGCCCGGCCGGTGCGCTCCCGGGGGCGCCCGGCGCGCGCCCGTCCCGTTCTGCTCGCGGGGGCCGCCGTCGCCGTCCTCGCGTCCGCCGCGCTGCTCGTGGGCGATCGGTCTCGCGGACGACCCGGCCGCGAGACCTCCCGGGTCGTCGCGCGACCCGTCACCTCGATGCCCGG
>ERZ795054.2193-NODE-2193-length-16829-cov-6.627936_pt1 | contig 16829 bp, 20 predicted proteins | sample MGYA00375138_ERZ795054 | MGnify/ENA primary metagenome ERZ795054 (study PRJEB30183, sample SAMN05720215) | anaerobic digester metagenome | isolation source: active sludge of municipal wastewater-treating anaerobic digesters | place: USA | collected 2014-12-23 ... | reverse complement strand
TTCTGAAAATCCGGGGTGCTTTCTCTTAATCCATACAAAAACGTGAAGAACCAAATATAATTATACGGGCGATTATGCTATTTTATAATTCGTTTTCATAAAGGGTTATATGAAGTTTCTGAAATTGATTTACGGCTTGTCGGTAAAAAGAGGTTTTATTGTTGACAAGATCATGCTGTGACAATAATTAGTCTGCATATTGAACGCCCAGATGGTGGAATTTGGTAGACACGCATGGTTGAGGGCCATGTGGGAATATCCTGTGCGGGTTCAAATCCCGCTCTGGGCACAGTAAAAAACAAAGCTCTCTTGCGGAGAGCTTTGTTTTTTAACATCCCCTGCAGTGAAAACGGGCGTTGATTTACGGACCTGCCCAATTAATTTGGAGATAAAACATGGCTGTTCAATCGACTTTAATTTTAATAAAACCCGACGGTCTGGTGAAGTCCCTGACGGGCAACATACTGTCAAGGCTATCCGAGGCGAAACTGATCATAACCGCGGCCAAGGTCGTCAGGGTTTCAAGGGAACTTGCTGAAGAGCATTATTCGCATCTCAAGGGCAAGCCGTTTTTCGAGGAGCTCATCGAATACATCATGGGCGAAATCCATCATTCAAACAGGGTCGTGGCTTTCGTGTACCAGGGAGATGATGCAATAACAAAAATCCGGGATATCGTGGGAGACACGAATCCCGAGGCCGCCAACCCGGTGTCCATCAGAGGAGCGTACGGCAGGATCACGACCACCGGAGTGTTCGAGAACGTGGTTCATGCGTCATCGAGCCCGGAAGACGCGGAGAAAGAAATAAAATTGTGGTTCAGGCCGGATGAAATCGTCGTCGACATCTATCCAACCAAAGAAGTCGTGCTGAACAATATCAAGACCAGGGTCTGGGCCTGACCGGAGAACGTTTTATGAGAATAATCATGCTTGGAGCGCCAGGCGCCGGAAAGGGCACCATGTCGGCCCTGATGGAAAAGAAATACGGGATCGTTCAGATATCCACCGGTGACATTCTCAGGGCCGAAGTCAAAGAGGGCACGTCACTGGGCAGAAAGGCGGCGGATTACATGAACAGGGGCGATCTGGTCCCTGACGAGATCATTCTTGGCATGATGAAGAACCGGCTCCAGAAAAAAGACTGCTCGAAGGGATTCATCCTCGACGGGTTTCCCAGGACCATTGCTCAGGCCGAGTCTCTTGATGGCATCATGAAGGATCTCGGAATCAGGCTCGACGGCGTGATCAATCTCGAGGTTCCCCAGGACCTTCTGATCAGAAGGCTTACCAGCAGGCGGACCTGTTCCAATTCTTCATGCCAGGCGGTATTTAACATCCATACGATGCCGCCAAAAAAGGAAGGCGTATGCGACAAATGCGGCTCGCAGATCATCCAGAGAGACGACGAAAAGGAGGATGTGATCAGGAAAAGGCTCGCCACCTATGACGAAAAGACGGCGCCCCTGATCGATTATTATTCCGGTTCGGACGTGTTTTTTTCCGTGCCCTGCATCGTCGCAGACGAGGCGATGGATAAAATAGTTGAAAGATTCAAGGGCCTGTAGATAAATTGATCAATACATGGAGAGATGCCCGAGAGGTCGAAGGGGTCGGTCTCGAAAACCGATGAGGGCTTACGCTCTCCGAGGGTTCGAATCCCTCTCTCTCCGAAAATATGCCATACGATAGTTGACAAAAGGGATATTCCGTTCTGAATATCCCTTTTGTTTGCAAGCGCACCCTCCATATCACATTTTAAAGTTTCGTTATTGACAAAGAAAACCCGCTGTTTTATCAGTGATCATTCAATTTTTGCAGGAAAGGTGTCCGAGAGGCCGAAGGAGCACGGTTGGAAACCGTGTGTAGCGCAAGTTACCGGGGGTTCGAATCCCCCCCTTTCCGGTTTAAGCCTTTTTTCAGGCCGTGTCAGTGCGGTTCCGCAGATACAGTCTCGACAAGGAACAATCAACTTCGATGTCTTACCAGGTAACAGCGAGAAAATGGCGTCCTCAGAGCTTTGACCAGATCGTATTCCAGGATCACGTTTCAAAGACGCTCCGCAACAGCATTGCGGGCGGGCGCATCTCCCACGCGTATATCTTTTCCGGCCCGCGCGGGGTCGGGAAGACGACAATGGCGCGCGTCCTGGCCAAGGCGCTGAACTGCCTTTCCTCGACGGGTCCGACGCCCGAACCCTGCGGGAAATGCGACAATTGCCGCGAGATCAGGGAAGGAGTGTCCTTCGACGTCATCGAGATCGACGGCGCGTCGAACCGGGGCATCGACGACGTGAGGGAGCTGCGCGAGAACGTCAATTTCGCGCCGCTGAAGTCCCGCTTCAAGGTCTATATCATCGATGAAGTGCACATGCTCACCAAGGAGGCCTTCAACGCGCTGCTGAAGACGCTCGAGGAGCCGCCTCCCCACGTGGTATTCGTCTTCGCGACCACCGAAATCCACCAGATACCCGAAACGATTCTCTCGCGCTGCCAGAAGTTTTTTTTCAAGAAGATACCCATCGCGGCCATCGTGGCCCACCTCAAGCTCATCGTGTCCCGCGAGGGATACCGGATATCCGAAAAGGCGCTGTACCCGGTGGCGCGCGCCGCCGAGGGCTCCATGCGCGACGCGCAGTCCCTCCTCGACCAGCTGATATCGTTCTCGAACCAGAAGGGGGGCGATGCGGGCGCCGAGTTCGAGATAGACGAGGATGACGCCCTCTCCATACTGGGGATCGTCTCGCTCGACAGCCATATGCGGCTGCTCGATTGCATACTGTCTGGTAACGCTGCTGACGCCATGGCCGAGGTCGAAAAACTCTCGTCCATGGGAGCCGATATCGCGCGGTATGTGGCCGGCTTCATCGACATGCTGAGAATAATCAGGCTCATCAGGAACCGGGCCGAGGTCGGGGACATGTTCGGTTTCTCCGGAGAGGAGCGGGGCCGGCTCGAGGATTTTGCCGCCAGTTTCGAGGACGACGAGCTGTCCTCTCTTTTCGGATGCTCGGTCAGCCTTCAATCCGAGCTGCGATATTCGTCGAACGAGCGCATCAACCTCGAGATGGCGCTGCTCGACATGATCGCGATGAAAAAGAATCCGTCGATCGCGGCCATAATCAAAAAGCTCGAGAGCGGGCCCGAAAAAAAAAATGACCCGGTAAGCGAGACGCAGCCGGCACGCAGCCGGCCTGCAGCCGCCGCCCCTGAAATAAAACCGGCCGTTAAGGAGCCGCATCCCGTTCCCGAATCCCCCCGCGCGCCGTTCAAGCAGGTGTGGACGGACTTTCTTCGCTCGATACAGCACGAACAGCAGTACCTGTTTTCGATACTGAAATCCGCTTCGACTGACCTGTCGGACGGCGTTCTTTCCATCTCTTTTGCCGGGGAGGACGCCGGGATATACTACAGAATGCTTGACAGCAAGCGGATGTCTTTCATAAAGGAAAGCGTTTCGCCGCTGCTCGGCCGGGACATAAAAATCGTCCACGGACGTCCGCCGGCGCCGGAGGCCGCAGATGAGCAGCCCCATGGCTCGCCGTCGGCCCCCCGCCCCATGGCGAACGCTCCCGACGACGAGGTCATACCTCCGCCCGACGCGGAGATGGTCGCCGGCGCCGAGCTGCCGGACACTGACCGGAAAGAGAGCCACGCAGTGGACAGGATAAAAGACGCGTTTTTAGGTGAAATTATCGATAAAGGAGACAGAAATGCTAAAGGGACTGGGTGATATCGGAAATCTGATGAAAATGCAGAGGGAGTTCAAGGCGACTCAGAAGAAAATAACCTCCGCACGGATTTCGGGCGAAAGCACCGCCGGTGAAGTCAGGGCGACAATGAGCGGGGAGTACAAGCTCCTCGAAATCGTCATAGATCCGTCGTTTATCAAGGAGGCGGACGTGAAAAAAGTCGAAAAAATGATCGCGCTCGCGGTCAACAACGCGGTAGAGAAGGTCAAGGATTTTTCCGCCGAGGAGATGGGGAAGCTCACCGGCGGTCTGGACATGTCCGCGCTGGGGAACATGTTCAAATAAGAAGGCGCAATGAAAAATCCTTCCCGCTATCTTGACGCGCTCACCAAGGAGTTGTCCAGGCTTCCGGGCATCGGGCCCAAAAGCGCGTCAAGGCTCGCCTTCCATGTCCTTTCCATGGACGGGACGGAGGTTGAAAGGCTCGCACGGACGCTCATCGAGGTCAAGAGCCACATATTCCGCTGCGGCGTGTGCGGCGGGATTTCGGAAGGGGATATATGCCCCATCTGCGGGGACGAGATGCGGGAGAGGGACGTCATCTGCGTGGTGAGGGACCCCAAGGACGTGCTCACCATCGAGGCGACCGGGGGGTTCCACGGCAGATACCACGTTCTCCACGGCCTCATCTCGCCCCTTGACGGGATAGGTCCCGACGACCTCAACATCGGCTCCCTCGTGGGACGGTGCCGGGACGGGGGAATCAGGGAAATCATCCTCGCCCTGAATCCCACGGTCGAGGGCGACGCCACCTCGCTGTACCTGGCAAGGCTCCTTTCTCCGGGCGGGATCACGGTCACCCGCATAGCGCACGGCCTCCCGGTAGGATCTGACCTCGAATTTTCAGACAGCGCGACCATTGCGCGGTCGATCGAATGCAGGATCAGGCTTTGAACGCTGTCAGCGGCGCGGGTTTTTACCGCTTTTTCTGGCGGCCTGCGGTCTCTTTTTTCTCCCCTCGATCTCGATCATGACCGGAATTCCCTCAAGTCCAAGCTCTTTCTGCAGCGCTTTCTCGAAATACCGGATGACGTCCTTGCGAAAGAGCTCCTCCCTGTTGACGAAGAACTTGAAGCGCGGAGGGATTGACTTTATCGGTGTGGCGTAGAGAACCTTTATGGTCTGACCGAGCTGGGCGTTTGTGCCGGTTTTCTGCAGCCTCTCGATGATTCTGTTCAGCTCCGGCGTTGAAATCTTTTTGAGCGCTTTTTCCTTGAGGTCCATTGCAGTGGTGAGGATCTTGTGTATGCGCTGCCTGCTTTTTGCCGAGATCGAGATGATCGGGAAATCCTCGGCCCGGTAATAGTTGAATATTATCTTTTCCCTGAACTGGTCGAAGGTCCTGTGGTCTTTTTCGACAAGGTCCCACTTGTTGGCGGCTATTATAATGGGTTTTTTCGCCCTGATGATCTCATCGGATATCTTTTTATCGTTTTCGGTGATACCCATTACGGCGTCGAGAAGGTGTATGACCACGTCGCATTTTTTGATGGAATCGATCGTACGGGTCAGGGAATAGTATTCGACGTCCTCGTTTATGCGGCTTTTCTTCCTGATTCCGGCTGTGTCGATCACCCGGATCACCCTGTTTTCAAAACTGAAATACTCGTCGATCGAGTCCCTTGTCGTGCCGGGAATGTCGGATACGACTGCGCGTTCGTAACCCAGGAATGAGTTGAGCAGGGTGGATTTACCCGAATTCGGCCTGCCGACGATCGCAATACTCAAATCCGGGGTCACGATCGAAGTTTTCTTCTCGGGCAGCAGTTCGACGATTTTATCGAGCAGGAGCGGCAGGTTCAGCCTGTTCAAGGCCGAAATCGGGATGATGTCCAGGTAGCCCGTTTCGAAGAAATTAGGCATGTTTTCGAGGTCTTTTTCCCCGTCCATTTTGTTTACGGCGGCGATGACCGGCACCGAAAGCTTTCTGAGGTAATCGGTCAGGTCGTGGTCGAACGATTCGGGCGCCGGGCTTTCGAGGAGGTGTATGATCACGGATGAGCGCGCCAGGTGGCTGCGTGCGTTCGCGAGTATAGACTCCGACAGTTCGGCGCCGCCGGGGATGTCGAGTCCGGGCGTGTCGGAGAGCGTGAAGGATACCGATCGGAACTGCACGTCGAAAGACAGCACGTCGCGCGTAAGGCCCGGAAGCGGGTCGACGATCGCCTTTTTCTCTTTTATCAGCGCGTTGAAGAGGGTCGATTTACCGACATTTTGTCTTCCGACGATTGTTACGAGCGGCAGTCTTGGCGCCATTGATTTCTCCCCTGTTTGATCGATCCAGCGGACAAAGTAAGAGAGAATGGATTCAATTGCAATAAAAAAAGAAACCACAATAAAATGCATTTCGCTCATTACCTTGATGAAACAAATAATATCAAAACGATCGAGTTGATGCAATACTCATTTGTCATTCCGGCCGATGCCCTTCGAAATTTCGTCAAGTGATACAGTGAGCTTGTCGAACATTTAATGGCTGTTATACGATAAAAGGCGTTAGTGATGACCGGGTTGAACAAAAAAAATTTTTTACTTGCATAAAATTAATTGATGTGCATATTATGTCTCAGATCAAACAATAAAAAAACGAGGTGTATCTGTCAATGAAAGGTAAATCTGTAAAACAATTACAAAACGACCTGAAAAGAAAGAATGACAAGATCAAGAAGCTTGAGAAAGAACTCAAGTCAGAGAAGGCCGGAGTGGCCAAGCTGAACAAGTCTCTCTCTGAAGCCAAGAAGAAAGAAGAGGCTGCGAAGAAAGCCAAGGCCAAGGCGAAAACCAAAGCCAAAGGAAAAGCTAAACCAAAACCAAAGAAGAAAAAATAGAGATTGTCCATCTCGTTTGATAATTGAAAAAGAGGGTGTTACCCTCTTTTTTTTTTATTTCATCGCAGCAGTATTGCACGAGGGGCCTGTGCATGAGTCGTTTTCTTTTATTCCGTCATTCCAAAAATATTCGTTTTTTTCTGGCGGGAATGCACGATAATATCGATATATAATTAATAGCTTGAGTACGGTCGAGGAAGCGCCGTGATAGAAATGCGACAGAGAAAAAACAGGGAGTTTGACTCATTCAAGACCGTGGATGACGTCATTAATCTGCTGAAATCCCAGTTCACCAATCGAAAGCTCTACATCAAATACGCCGTCGATAAGACTGAAATCAATATCAATGAGTATATGGACGACAAGAGCGTGATGGTGGTCACCGATCAGGACTACAAGCCTGACGGAAATATAGTCATATACGGTCTTTCGGACAAGTATGTCGAGGTCGATCTTGACGTTCTGGACGTGATCACCGCCGGTTATTTCAAGTGCAGGATCAAATCAGCCCGCAGGGCGCTCAAGGGCAGGCGCGACCTGCGTTTCAAGGTCAACCAGGACGAGGCCGTTGCGACGAATTTCAGGGTCTCGAAGCATACCATCGATCTCTCGGGTTTTAAAATCCCGACCAGCATCAAGGTCCTTCTCGACCAGTTCCAGAGCTCGAATTCAAAGATGAGCGAAATTGTCAAGGTCGATGTTTTCGAGACCGACGTGAAGGATCCGATCTTTTCAGAGATGAGAAAAACGGGAAAAATCCTGTTTATTCCCGATACCGGAAGCAGCGAATCCTACAGGGCCTTCAGCGAGGACTTCATCGATCTCCATCAGATTTATGACGCCCAGCTCGACGATGTCATCAAGAAATATACTGAAAGGGGATACAGGTCGATCATCGTCGTGCCGATCATCTATATCACCGAGAATGAGAGCTCTATCCCGTTTGCCTATATTCAACTCGTTTCCAAAAGCGTCAATTTCGGCATAGAAAAGGTGCTCGAACTCAAGGATCATTCTTTCAAGCTCGTCGACAGGATCCGCGATGCAAATACCATTTTGATTCCCGTGCACCAGCCGATTATCGATATCAGCAGGGGCGGCGCGAAGATAAAGATCACCGATTCTGATCTGAAGAAGTACATCATCAAATCCAAGGGATTCATCTTTGATATCGTCTTTAAATTGCAGGCGCCCATTACGATTTACGGCGATATCAGGGCCACGTATGCGGATGAAGAAAAGAACATATTCGTCGGCGTGGATTTCGAAGGCAACTCGTCGAGAAAGGATGAAATGAAGAGATTTTACGCAGTGCTCAAACCCATGGAGGCGGAATACAAGGCAAAACTGATCCGCCAGATGAAAGCTAAGAAGTAGAATCGCACCCGTTTCGTGTTTTCTCTGAAAGCGCTATTTCCGCATCGGATTTCCTGGAATAAAATGGCTTTACAGCGTTGTAATCGGTGAATTTATGCGGGCAGGCGTTGTAAATGTCGATAACATGGCGGCTTATAAGATCCCCTCTCGGACGCAAATCTTCGATGAATACAACTGAATCTTTTTTCCCGGATATGCTCCGGTAATATTTTGATACTCCGTCTCCTGCCGCGAATATCCTGCAGTTGGGCCCGACATTTTCCAGGAGATATTCAATGGCATAATCTCCGGGGGGAACGATTTCGTCGGGCAGGAATCCGTCTTTTTTGAGGTATAAGGCTCCAAAGACGCGTTTTTTTTTGGCGTCGAACGCGATTAGTATGTAATCTCCCTCTGCGCAGGAGACGGACACGGCGAAGATCATCGTGGTCGTGACTCCCACCAGTGGTTTCCCGAGCACCTGGGCGAGCATTCTTGCGGTCGACACCGCGATCCTGATGCCGGTGAACGATCCCGGGCCGATGCCGACGCCGATCAGGTCAATGTCCCTGATCGTGAGGCCGAGCTCCTTGAGGCATGAATCGATGCTGGTGAACAGGCTCACTGAATGAGAGCGTTCGTACGGTTTTATCGTTTCCCTGAACCTTCCGCCCGCCTGTACAATGACGGTTTCGACCGGTGTCGCTGTGTCAATTATCAGGACGTTCAATCACGATCCTCCTGGAATTTTCGTCTATGTATTCAATGTTGATGCGGATCGTGTTATCGGGGAGCCTGCTGCCGGCCCTGTCCGCCCATTCAATCACGCTGATTCCGCCGTTTTCCCAGTATTCTTCGAAATAGAGAAGATCGAGCTCGGATTCATTTTCGATCCGGTACAGGTCAAAGTGATATAAAGGAATGTGGCCGTCATATATTTCCATCAACGTGAACGTGGGACTGGTTATGTCGTCGATGATATCCATGCCCATTGCGATTCCCTTGGCTATGATGGTTTTCCCGGCGCCGAGATCGCCCGTGAGGGCGACGACGTCCCCCTTTTTTAGATCGCGCCCGAACTTCTCGCCGAACATGAGGGTTTCTTCGGATGACCTGGTGATCAGCTCCTTTTTCATCTTGATTTCCGTAAAGGGCCCTGAATCCGGGCCTGCATTATTTTCGGTCATCAATACTCCCGTATCCGGGAAAAGTAAATAAAAATAAATTTAACCCCAGGTTAGATTTATTGCTTGATTTTATATTGAAAGCCGTTAAAACATTAGATTGTTTGTTCTATTTTAAAGGGTATCGGATCAGCCAATAACAACCGGAGATGGTACTTCATGTTGGTTAAAAAACAGGAAAAGCTAAAAAAGAAAAAAGCGATAATCGTCGATGCTTTGAAAAGATGTCTCGAGAGTGACGTGTACTCGAGGATTACCGTGCAGAATATCGCAGATGAAGCCGGTTTTTCCAAGGGCGGCGTTCTTCATTACTTCAAGACCAAGGAAGACATTTATCTCGAGCTGATAGAAAGCATTTTTTCCGAGCTTGAAAGATCTCATATCGATATTTTGAAAAGGGACCTTACTTCAAAAGAAATCGCCCCCCTGTCGGCCCTCCTGGGCGTTGAGAGCTTTATCTTTGACAAGACGAATACCAGAATAGTCCTGAACCTGATACTCTACGCATTCGAAGAGCCGAAGATTATGGAGCTTTTCACCGGCTTTTTGCATAAGCACAAGGATTTTTATACGAACCTTATTATCAGGTCGAGAAAGGACAGGGAATCGAAGAGGAAATCCGACCTTGATCCGGTTTATCTTTCCAGAATCGCCCAGTCCATCGTACTGTTCATCGGGATTCTGGAAATAATGGACCCCAGCTCCATCGATTATGTGGAAATAGTCAGATACATTTCGACCTTGCTCAAAGGATGATCCGGGCCCCTGAAAGAAAGACAGTGCGCCATGATTACTAAAGATGACTTATTTTCCCGGATCAATCAGGGCGTTGTTGATGAAAGACTGGAGGCCTTCTGGCGCAATGTAAAAAAGAATCGTCCATTGATAAAAAAATTCGGCGGTTTGAGGAAAATCCTTCCCCGTTTCAACTTGAAAAATGTGATAATTATCGGCGCAGGCCCGTCTCTTGAGGCCAATATCGATCTTTTAAAAAAATACCAGAAATGCAGCGATATTGTCCTGGTCGCCGCCGACATGAGTCTCAGGATATTGATGAGAAACGGGATCATCCCTTCCTTCGTTTTTTCCTGCGAAACGACACCGGTTGATTTTTTCAGCGGTTTTGACACCAGCGGGATGCACCTTGCCGCTTTCAGCTGTATGTCCCACTCGAATTTAATGAAGTGGTCGGGCGATGTCAGTTTTTACAACTGGATGCTCGACGATCATGCATACGGCGATCTATGGGATTACGCCGGCAGGGACCTCGGTTTCCTCGCGACGGCGAGCATCATTACGACCCAGGCAGTAGCATTTTCCCTCGGCGCCTCCGTCAGCACGATCATGATGGTCGGGAACGATCTTGGCTTCACCGATCGATTTTATGCGCGTGGTTCGGTCGCATCAGTCAATCGTATGCCCGGAACGGGCAGGCTAACCACCCTGGAATCCGCCGGCATGGATAATGTCAGAAAAAGAAGAGAGTATCATATAAACAGGGGCGGCAGTATTTTTTGCACCAACAATCAGTTCCTGGCCGCTAAAATGTGGCTGGAGGAGGTGATATCCAGTTCCGGTGTTCCGGTTTATGATTGCAGCGTTCCGGGATGTTCTGAAAAATATGTCAGAAAGTCGACATTGAAAGAATATATGTCGATCGTTCAAAAAATGAAGACAGGGGATTACGGTTATGATAGTATTGCATAAACTCAACGGCGACGAATTCGTTTTGAATTCGAACCATATCGAAACGGTTGAAGAAAGACCGGATACGGTAATAACCCTGTCCAATGAAAAAAAATATCTTGTTACGGAATCAGCTCAGGATATAATTGAAAAGGTTATAGAATATAAAAGAAAACTATACGGCGCCGATTGACGGTTTATGGACATTTCAAGATTGCCTGTCTGTGGTTTATGCTTATAAAATTTCGGGTTGGCGGTTATGATTGATATTAACGTTGATGATTACGGTGAAGTGATAGTACTCTCAATAAAAGGAGAGTTCTATATTGAGAGCATCCAGTATGCTGAAAGCGTTTGGCAGCAGCAGCTCGACAAGAATCCGAAAGTGATCGGCATCAATTGCCAGGGAATCAAGTTTATCGATTCTTCGGCTATCGGCATTCTGGTGAAATTTTTGAATACCGCGATGTCCAGAAGCATCAACCTGGTTTTTTTCGATCTCAGCAGCACTATTATCAATGTTTTCAAAACTGCACGGCTGGGCAATTTTTTTACAATCATGGGAAAGGAGGAATTTCAACAAAAATACCTTTCATGAGCCCTCATTTCTCGTTTTCGTAGAAAGTGTTACGTGTTTTTCCCTCCTGTACTGTGATAAAAATTCCGTTGTTATTTGAGTTGATTCTGCCGAAATATAAACAAAGACGTCCGGTGTCTGCGCCTGCTCCGGCTTATGCATCGGTTCGGCGGGCTGAAAGCGGATATTATCGGTTTCGAATCTCGCGGGGCCCATTAATTGACGGCATACGGGCGTTTTAAGGCTTGTGCGAGGCGTGAAATGAATAAATTAATTGACATATTTATTAATATGCTGTTATTATGTCTCCTGAATGTAAATTAATTTACTTCATTAATTGATTTAACATTTTCTTGTCGGTTTTCGGAGTTTTGGCTATTTTGATTGAGGGAATTATGAATTGCTGTCCGGTTGACCGGGGCGGTTCGGTCTAAACAATAAATGTAACAAACGGCAGGAAGTATCAAATGGGTGAAGAAGAAAGGGATGAGATAATAGAGGAGGAGGAAGAGGGTGCGGCTCCCGAGCCTGCGGCAGGGGGGGCCGGATTCGAGGTTTCCAAAATCATCAAAATCCTCCTCTATGTGGCGGGGGGCATTCTTGTTATCGTTCTCGTGACGGGAATATCCTATCTCGTTTCCAAAAATGTCCAGGAAAGCGCCTATGAAAAGCAGCAGGACATCATCACCGCGCCGCCGCCTCCCCCGCTTCAGAGTTTTGATCTGGCGGCTTTTTCCAAAACGACGGCTGATACCGAACCGCATTTTATTAAAATGGAGATCGCTCTTGGCTATGAACAGACCCTGGAGCTGAACACGGAGCTTATTAACCGTACAAACCAGATCAGGCATATAATCAACATAATACTTCAGGGAAAGAAGTATGAAGATCTCGATTCGATCAGCGATTCGGTGGCCCTTGCAGAGGAAATCAAGGCGCACGTAAACATGATTCTGATAAATGGCAAGATCAAAGAGGTCTATTTCAAGGAGTTGATTCTTAATTAACTGTTTTGTTTCTTGATTTCTTATTATTTATGAGGGGGACAATATGGGTGACGGCTCTTTATCCCAAGACGAAATAGATGCCCTATTGCAGGGGGCCGACGATATGTTATCGCCCTCCGGGCCGTCGCAGTCAGCGGATTCGGCGGCAGGCGGAGGGGCGCTGAGTTCATCGGAGATAAATAACCTTCGTGACATTCTCTCCACCTCTATGGGGGCCGTGGCCCCTTCTTTGAGCGGATATCTCGGCGGCAGAAACCTGGTGATTTCGAATCCGGTCATTGAAGTCAAGTCGAGCGATGCCGTACGGACCGATTTTCAGATGAAAACCGTTCAGGTTTCCATGAACTTCACCGGCGCAATCATGGGGAAAAACCTCATTGTTTTCGGTTTTTCCGATGCCGGCGTTATATCGTCCCTGATGATGGGTGATGAATCCGGAAAGGCTCCCGCTGCTCTCTCGGAAGCCCATCAGAGCACCATACAGGAATTTACCAATCAACTCCTGTCCTCCGCCGCGACGCAGTTTAGCGGAAGGGTCGGCGGGAGCATCAATACTACCCCGGCCCAGCTTTCTGTAGCGAATGGGGCCGCCGATCTCCAGCTTCCGGGAGGAGGCGACCTGGTCAAGATCACCTATGATCTTTCGATCAAAGGGATGATCAATTCCAAGCTCTACCATATAATGGATGTCGATCTTGCATCGAGCCTGGCCGGCGGCGGATACGCTTCCCCTCAGCCTGCAATGTATCAGCAGCCGATGAAGTCCCAGCCGGGTCAGGTAGGCATAAGCCCGGTGAAATTTCCTCCCCTCGACCAGGGTATTGCGCCGAGTATCGGCGGGAATATTTCGTTGCTTCTCGACGTGCCGATGACCCTTACCGTGGAACTGGGCAGGACGACACAACTGGTTCAGGATATTCTGGGGCTCGGTGAGGGATCCATTATAGAACTTGATAAACTCGCAGGCGAGCCTGTCGACCTCCTGGTAAACGGGAAGCTTATCGCCAAGGGTGAGGTCGTTGTAATCGACGAAAATTTCGGGGTCCGCGTGACGGATATCGTCAGCCCGGTCGACCGTTTGAGCGGGCTTCAGTAGCATAACCGGTCTTCAGCCGGCGTCCTGTCGGGATGCTTTAGCATAGTTCAAAAAAAAGCGGGGTAGAAAACATTATTTTTTTTATTTTCGGCAATGTGACATAATTCCATGAGACATAATCGAAAAAAAATTTACCTTGCCGCTTCCCGGATCATTTATCCGCTGGTGGCGCTTCTTGTCGCTGCAGGGCCTGTTGCTGTGTCTTTCAATGTTCCAGAAGCCGTCGCCGGCTCCAGGAAAACCGCAGCACGGACGGTGAATGAAAGGCAGAGTAAAAAAGATAAGCAGGAAAAAAACGAGGCTGCGCTCAATGAGGCGGATGGAAAAGCGTCATCGGCTTCTGAAGAAATTAATAATAATCCCGGCGACATGCCGTTAAAAGATTACACTGAGGATGACTTCAGGCCGCAGGTCGAGGAGGAATCCTTCTTCTGGCTTTTTATAAAAACCATCCTTGTCCTTGGACTGCTGATCGGCGGTTTTTATTACATCTTCAGGTTTCTCGGGAAAAAGGCCGGTATTCAGCTTCTCGGCGGCGAAGTGGCCCAGGTCCTTTCTGTTGTGCCGATCGGCCAGAACAGGTATTTGCAGATAATCGATCTGGCCGGGAGGGTCCTGGTGCTGGGGGTCTGCGACAGTTCCATCAATCTCATTACCGAGATCACCGACAAGGATGAAATAGACCGCATCAGAATCAAGGGACAGACCCGTGTGCCGACAGTCCAGGGTGGATTCCAGGAGTACCTGGTGAGGGGAATCGGCAAGATCATCGATAAGGTCAACGAGAAGAAGAACAGGAGCAGGTCTTTCAAGCAGACAGACGGGATAGGTCCAGGCACGGACCTGGATTATCTGAAAGAACAGAGAAAAAGACTCAAGAACTTGAACGGATATGATAAAGAATAAAAAATTTTTCATCTTCTTTCTGCTGGGTTTCGTGATGGTTGCCGGTGCGGCATTTGCGCAGGATGCCGGTGTGCGCATGCCGATCCCGAAGATCGCATTTGACATCGAGGAGGCCCGTTCTTCGAAGGATGTGGCCCTCAGCCTGCAGGTGCTGTTTCTTCTGACGATACTGACTCTGGCGCCCTCGATTCTTATCATGATGACAGCCTTTACCAGGGTCGTTATCGTTCTCGATTTCGTTAAAAGAGCTTTGGGACTGCAGCAAATGCCTCCCAACCAGGTCATAGTGGGCCTTTCGATCTTTCTTACGATTTTTATAATGTCGCCCACCTTCACCGAGATAAACGACACTGCCCTGCAGCCGTACCTGAAGGGGAAAATAGGCAATGAGGCCTTTTTTAACAAAGGAATGGCGCCGCTCAGGGATTTCATGTTCAGGCAGACCAGGGAAAAAGATATCGCGCTTTTTATAAAACTTGCGAAGATCGATAAACCGAAAAACAGGGATGATGTGCCGAGCACCTGTCTCATTCCGGCCTTTATGATCAGCGAGCTGAAGATCGCTTTCGAGATCGGGATCTACATTTTTATCCCTTTTATAGTAATCGACATGATCGTGGCGAGCGCCCTGATGGCGATGGGCATGATCATGCTGCCGCCGATTATGATTTCGCTTCCATTTAAAATAATCTTGTTTATTCTCGTGGACGGTTGGAATTTGCTGATCTATGAACTGGTGAAGTCTTTCAGATAGTCAATCGCGAGGGGATGTATGACCGATATCACCGTAATCAAGATAATGAGGGAATCGTTGATGACCATCCTTATCGTATCTGCACCGATGCTCGGGATCGGCATGCTGGTTGGTCTTATCATTTCGATATTCCAGACAACCACATCGATACAGGAGCAGACACTGACATTCGTGCCGAAAATCGTCGCTATTTTCCTTTCTCTGATCGTGTTCGGCGCCTGGATGATCAGGACCCTGGTCAATTATACGAACCATATTTTCATGCTGATCGAAAAGATAGGCGTGGGTTAGCGAGAAGCGAGCGAAACGGAGGAGAACGAACGTCGGAATGGGTTACTTTGTCAATCATTTTCAGCTGTTCCTCTTGATCATGGTGAGGCTCAACGCGATGATAGTCATCGCGCCGTTTTTTTCCAGCGACGTGATCCCGTACAGGCTCAAGGCAATTCTGTCGTTCCTGATCTCGCTTGTTCTGTTTCCGCTTGTAACGAGCAAGGAGTTCACGGCGATGCCGGGAAATATGGGGGAATACGGTTTACTGATTTTCGGGAACGTGGCTATCGGGCTGTATATCGGGTTTCTGGTGTCGATCGTGTTCTCTGCGTTTCAGCTTGCGGGACAGTTTTTCGCGGTCCAGATCGGGTTCGGTATAAACGAGGTAATAGACCCGATGGCGCAGGTATCGGTGCCGCTGATCGGCCAGCTCAAGAACCTGGTGGGCATACTGGTCTTTCTGGCGATCAACGGCCACCATATGATGCTTACGGCAATTTCTCGCTCGTTCGACCTTGCGCCGTTGATATCGTTTCACAAGGCTGCTGCAGGCGGTCTTTTGAATTATCTTGTCTATTCATTCAGCGGGATGTTTGTCGTGGCGCTCAAAATTTCGCTTCCGGTCGTGGCGACTGTTTTCATGCTCGAAGTGGCCATGGGAGTGCTGGCAAAGGCGGCTCCGCAGATGAATATCATGATGCTCGGCTTCCCGTTCAAGATTATGGTCGCGTTTACGGTTCTCCTGCTGACCGCGCCGCTGATAGTGAGGATCATGCAGGTTTCGCTTGAGAGGAGCTTCAGGTTCCTCTCGAATGTGCTGGTGCACTGGCCGACATAGTGGCGGTCGGATGAATGTAGAAAGGTCAAAGAGAAAAGCGGATGGATGAATTCATAAGAAAATATAATATGTGGACGGGGGAGGGCCCCCTGCCGTTTTCTTTTGACCTGCAGCTCTTCGCGGCCGAGGACGAGGGACGCACCGAGGAGCCGACCGAGAAGAAGATCCGCGAGGCGAGGGAAAAGGGCCAGGTCGCCAGGACCGATGAACTGCCGCAGGCCCTTGTAGTGCTTGCGGGATTTTTCGTCATTCTGCTGTTCAGCTCGTGGATCTACGACACGATGGCCCACCTGATGAAGTATTATCTTTCATCGTTTTCAAGCGTGTCAATCACTGAGAGAAGCCTGCAGAAGCACTTTTTGCTGTTGTTGTTCGAAAGCGCTAAAATCCTTGCACCCATATTTGTTGCAGTCATGATCGCCGGAATACTCGGCAATATCGTCCAGGTGGGATTCCAGTTTTCGGCGCATCCCCTTCAATTCGATCTGAGCAAGATCAAATTCGACCCGGCCACAATAATGAAAAAGATTTTTCTCTCGAAACAGATCGCGATGAACCTGTTCAAATCGATCTT
>ERZ795054.2188-NODE-2188-length-16863-cov-6.437113_pt1 | contig 16863 bp, 13 predicted proteins | sample MGYA00375138_ERZ795054 | MGnify/ENA primary metagenome ERZ795054 (study PRJEB30183, sample SAMN05720215) | anaerobic digester metagenome | isolation source: active sludge of municipal wastewater-treating anaerobic digesters | place: USA | collected 2014-12-23 ... | reverse complement strand
GTCCCCGAGACGACGAGCAGGAGCGCGCCCATCAGGGCGGAGAAGATCAGGGCGAACCGGCCCCGGAGCGAGCGGCGGAGCGGTGTCACCTGATCCTCACGTCGCGCAGGTCGAGCTGGCCGTCGGCCCGCGTCCTCCACTCGACGCCGCCGGTGAGCGCGTGCCGCTCGTAGCTGACGAGGAGAGGCACCCACGGGAGGTCGTCGACGAGCGTCCGCATCGCGGACTGGAGAAGGTCCCGGCGAACGGCCGGGTCGAGCGTCCGGCCGATCTCCTCGATGGCGGTGTCCATCTGGTCGCAGCCGTACCCGCACGGGTTCTGCGTCGAGCCTCTCCGGTAGAAGTTCCCCTCGAAGAGCTCGCCCGCGTCCCCGGTCGTGCAGATCCAGCCCGTGAGGAAGATGTCGGCGTCGCAGGCGGCGAGCCGGGTCTCGTACTCCTCCGGGGTGACGGACTCTTCCCGGACCGAGAGGCCCGCGTCGGAGAAGGCCTTGAGGAGGTACCGGGAGATGGAGCCGCCGCCGCCGGCGGTGAGGAAGACGAGGGGCTTGGTTTGCCGGAGGCCCGTCTCCTCGATCATCCGGCGCGCGGCGCCCGGCACGAACGCCGGGACCGCGAGGGACGGGTCGAAGCCGACGATCGCCGGAGGGACGAACTGGCTCGCGGGAAAGGCTCCGCGCGCGGGGAGCGCCGCCAGGAGCGCCTCGTAGTCGATCGAGGCCCGGAGCGCGCGGCGGACGCGGACGTCGGACAGCGGGTTCTCCGGCCCTCCGCCGACGCGGAGCGCGAGGTAGTGGACGGCCAGGCTCGGCTGCTCGACGAGCCGGAACGCCGGGTCTTCCCGGTGCCGGATCCACGTCGTCGTCGTGGGGCCGAAGAGGATCGCGGGGGCGAGGCGCTTCGCCTCGGTCCAGATCCCGTCGTCGTCCTTCTCGACGCGGAAAACGGCCGCCGGGATCTCCGGCGGCCCCTCCCAGTAGCCCGGGAAGGCTTCGAGCCGGAGGGACTTGCCCGGCTTCCACGAGGCGATGCGGTACGGTCCCGTTCCCGCCGGAGCCTTGAAGTACTCCGCTTCTCCAGCCGATTCGACGGAGCGCTTCGGCAGGATGTAGACGTAGGAGAGGACCGAGAGGAGCCCGGCGGGACGCTCCGACCGGATGTCGACGGTGAGCGGGTCCACGACCGTCACGTCTTTGATCGCCGACACGTAACGGTGGATGTCCCAGGCGGGCTGGGCCCGGAGGCGATCGATCGAGAAGGCGACGTCCTCCGCGGAGAGCTCCGTCCCGTCGTGAAACGAGACCCCCTCGCGGAGCCGGAACCGCCACACGGCGCCGTCGCGGATCTCCCACGCCTTTGCGAGGCACGGCTCGAACGCCATCTGCCGGTCGTAGCGGACGAGAGGCTCGAAAACGTTCGAGGCGACTGTCGCCGTCACGACGTCGAACCGCTCGTTCGGGTCGAGCGACGGGACGTCCATCGCCCACACGACGTGCAGCTCTCGGCCGCTCCCGCTCCGGGAGCATCCTCCGGCGACGAGGAGCCCAGCCAGGAGCAACGCGGCCAGCGCGCGATCGGGCCTCCGCACGGCCGCATGTTACCCGCCCCGGACCCCGGGCGTCAGACGGGTGGCGGGAATGTCGTCGGAGAACATATCGTTGTCCTCCGAACGAGGGAGGACCGCTCATGCCGAAGAAGCCGACACCGGACGACCTCCGGAACCTTCTCGCTCCGAGGACGGAGCCGTGCATCTCTCTCTTCCTTCCGCTGCCCCGGCACGGCGCCGAGCTGGCGATGGCGCCGGTCCGCTTCCGGAACCTCGTACGTCAGGCCGAGGCGCTCCTCGCGGAGCGGTACGACGCGAGACGTATCCGCGAGCTGATCGCGCCGCTCGGCGGGCTGGCGGAAGCCGTCGACGTCTTCACCCCGGGCCCGGAGGGGCTCGCGGCGTTCCGCGCGGACGGGGTCCTCGAGACCTACAGGCTCTGGCCGCCCCCGCCCGAGCGGGCGGTGGTCGCCGACAGCTTCCACGTCAAGCCGCTCCTTCGGAGCCTGCAGGACCGGAACCGCTACCACGTCCTCGCCCTCGGCTCCCGCCGCGTCGCGCTTTTCGACGGCTCGGAGAGGGGGCTCGTCCCGCGCGTCCTCCCGGGCCTTCCGGCGCCGCTCGAGCCATCCGCGGCGAGCGGGGGCCGGGGCGGAGGCGGGAGAGCCTCGAGAGGCGGCCCCGGAAAGGTCCCGGCCGAAGGGGAGGGCGGCCGCCGCGAAGAGACGCTTCGGCTCTTCCGCGCCGCGGACGGCGCCCTCCGTGAGGCGCTCCCGGGAGCGACGCCGATCCTGCTCGCGGGCTCCGGCTCCGTCCTTCCCGCGTTCCGGGATGTCTGCACGCATCCGGCGGTCTTTCCCGAAGGGGTCGAGGGCGCGGTGGACGACGTCGGCATCGACGAGCTCCACGAACGGGTCCTTCCGACCGCGCTCCGCGCCCTCGAAGCCAGGAACGCCCGGCTCGTCGAGGACTTTCGAAAGGCCCAGGACCGGGGCCTCGCCAGCGACGTGCTGACGACCGTTGCGGAGGCGGCCGTCGCGGGGCGCGTCCGGCGCCTCGTCGTCGCCGGCGGGAAGACGCTCTTCGGCCGGGTCGACCGGGAGACGGGCGAGGTGACGCTCCACGCGGGACAATCGGGACCCCAGGACGACGACGTCCTCGACGACCTCGCCGAGACGGTCCTCGCCCGCGGCGGAGAGGTCTTCGTCCTCGACGCGACGAAGATGCCGCACGAGGCTGCGGCCGTCGCGATCTACAGGTGGTGAGCAACGCGGGGCCGCGGCAGGAGGCCGCGGCCCCGCCGACGGCCGGCCCCGGGCCGGCGGGGAGGTGAGGGATGGAGCTCCTGGACTCGGGACGCAGCGTCCTTCTGGTGATCGACCTTCAGGGGAAGCTGATGGAGGTGATCCATCGCCCCCGCCTCGTCGTCGAGGCGACGCTGCGCCTGATGAAGCTCGCCGAGCTGTTCGGCGTGCCGGTCGTCCTGACCGAGCAGTACCCGAAGGGGCTCGGGCCGACCCACCCGGAGATCCGCTCCGGGTTCGACGCCCTCACCGTCCCGAAGAGGTACGTCGACAAGACCGCCTTCGGCTGCTGCGGCGAGCCGGCGTTCCTCCGGGCGCTCGACGAGCTCCGGCCGAGGGCGCGCGCGCCGCGACAGGTCGTCGTCACCGGGATCGAGGCTCACGTCTGCGTCCTGCAGACCGTTGTCGAGCTGATCCACCACGGGAACCAGGTCCACGTCGCGTGGGACGCGGTCAGCGGCCGGGGCGAGGAGTACCGGCATCACGCGCTCGAGCGGATGGCCGCGGCCGGGGCGGCGATCACGAACCACGAATCCGCCGGCTTCGAATGGGCGCGAGACAAGAACCACCCGAGGTTTCGCGACCTCTCGGCCCTCCTGAAGGACGGCCAGCCCTCCGGCTGACGGACGCGCGCCCTCTCCCGCCGCGGGGAGAGGCGCGGCGGAAGGCGCTCGAGGGTACTCTTCGCCCATGAGCGCTCCGCACGCGTACGAACGCGACCCGTACCTCAAAGAGCTCCCCGTCCGCGTCCTCGCGACGGGAAGCGACGACGGGCGTTCGTGGGCCGTTCTCGACGATACCGTCCTCTTTCCCGAGGGGGGCGGGCAGCCCGCGGACCACGGGCTCCTCGGCGACGTTCCGGTCGTCGACGTCCGGACGGTGGAGGGCCGCGCCGTCCATTTCCTCGAGGCTCCGGTCCCCGAGGGGCCGACGCTCCTCCGCCTCGAATGGGCGAGGCGGTTCGACCACATGCAGCAGCACACGGGGCAGCACCTCCTCACCGCCGTGGCCGCCGACCGCTTCGGATGGGAGACGACGGCGTTCCACCTCGGTCCGGAGACGTGCGACGTCGAGCTCGCCGTCCCGTCGATCTCTCCGGCCGACCTCGAGCGTCTCGAGGAGGCGGTGGCGGCTTGCATCCGGGCAGCCGTCCCGGTGACGGCGCGGCGTGTCCTCCCCGAGGAGCTGCCGGGTCTCGCCGTGCGTTCCCGCGGCCTGCCGGAAGGGCATTCGGGCGATGTGCGGCTCGTCGAGATCGCGGGCGTCGACCTCAATACCTGCGGCGGGACGCACCTCCGGTCGACGGCGGAGCTCGAGGGCTTGAAGCTGCTCGGCACCGAGCGGCTCCGCGGGGGGACTCGCCTCCTCTTCGTCTCCGGGGGACGCGTCCGGAGGAGGCTCGGCGCGGCCGAGGAGCGCAACGCGCGCCTCCGCGTCCTTCTCGGAGCGCCCGATCCGGGCCTCGCCGAGGCGGTCGCGGTGAAGCTGGCGCAGCTGGCCGAGGCGCAGAAGGCGCTGCGCGGCGCCGAAGAGGAGCTCGCCGAGGCGAAGGCGGAGGCGCTCGCCGCGGCGGGGCTGCCCGTCGTCGACGCGCACTTCGAGGGGCGGGACCTGGTCTTCCTCGGGCGAGTCGCGAAGCAGTTCGCGGAGCTGCCCGTCGGAGGGCTCGCCTTCCTGACGGGGGAGAGGGACGGGGTCGGAGTCTTCGTCCTCGCGGCGGGCGCGGGATCGAGCTCCGACGTCCGGGCTCTCGGTTCCGCCGTGGCCGCGGAGCTGGGCGGGCGCGGCGGCGGGTCCGGGAAGCTCTTCCAGGGGAAGGCGAGCCTCGAGCGCCGCGCCGGGGCCCTGACTCTGCTACGCACGCCTTCGCCGTGACCCGGATCACGCCACGGGGCCCGCGGCCTTCTTGAGCCGGTCCGGGAGCGGGCGTAGGCTGCTCGCGTGCAGGACAACGTCGAGGTGACGGTGCGTCGGGCCGACGTCGGCCTCGCACGCCGGCGAGGCCTCGCCGGCGCGCTCGCGCTGCTCGTCGCGTTCCCGGCCGCCGCGAACCTGCGCGCTCCCCGGCGGGTCCCGGAGTCCCCCTCGTCCGCCCTCGCAGCGCCCGCGACACGGCTCGTCGTGGAGCGCGAGCGGCTGACGTTCCTCTGCGGGGCGGAGGCGTGCGACGTCCTGGCCGAATACGACGTCACGGCCGTCGGCGCGGAGCACGTCCGGCTCGAGATGATCCTGCCCGCCCCGGGCGACGTGACGGCCCGGACGAACGGATCGCCGGAGACGGTGAGCATCGTCCCGGCGGAGCCGCTCCGGGAAGAAGAGCTGCGCGGCCTGCCGGAGCCGGGGCCGGGGGAGCCGCCGCTTCACCGGGCCGCTTTCGACGGCGTGCTCCGGCCGGGTCCGAACACGATCGCGGTCCGGTACCGGCAGCCGCTCGGGGGCGAGGAGGTCGGACATTCGGGCCGCCGCGCCGGGAGGTTCGTGCAGCGCTTCCGGTACGAGCTCTGGCCCCTGCGCGAGTGGACGCGGAAGGAAGGCTTCCGGCTCCGGCTCGCGATCGGCGTCGAGCGCCCCGCCCCGAGCCTCTGGCAGCGCTGGTTCGGCCACCCGCGGTCGGTTTCCTGCCTCACGAGCGACCCGGCGGCTCCGGCCGTCGAGGGGCGGCTCGAGCAGCGGGGCGCGCACCTCTGGCTCGAAGCGGAGCTCGGCCCTTCCTTTCCCGATCGGATCACCTGCTACGTCGGTGACGACGACCTGATGCCGAGGTACTGATGGCTGGATCGAATCTCCCTGGTCCCCGCGGAACGGACTCCCCTCACGACCCGGTCCCGGAAGGGCTCCTGGGTCGCTCCTTCGCCTATCCCGGCCCGATCAGACGCGGCGCCCGGGTCGCGCCCGAGGACGACGCCGGACCGGAAGGCCGGTCGGCAACGCCCCAGCAGCGTGCCGAGAAGCTGGTGGACCGGTTCGCCGCGCGCGTCGGTGCGGGCTCCTTCACCGCGATCTCGCGGAAGCGGGTCGCCGACGGTCTCCGCGTGCGCATCTGGGCGCCGAGCGCCATCGACCAGGGGACCTCGAGCCTCTGCGGGCCGGCGTCCCTCCTCTTCGACGTCGCGACGCGCGATCCGGAGGCGTACGTCCGTTACGTCACGTCGCTCTGGGAGACGGGCCAGGGCCGGATCGGCCGCATCGACGTGCGGCCCGGCACCGACCTGAAGGCCTTCGACCCGGGGCGAAACGTCGAGGCCTCCGACTGGATCGCCCTCGCGAGCCTCAGGGACTCGGAGAACTGGTTCTTCGACTACCAGGAGGACTCCGACGCGCTCGCCGGAATCACGCTGCCGGGCGAGCTCGAGGGGTGGTTCAAGAAGGCCGGCTACACGGAGGTCGTCAACGACGCGCGGGCGATCGTCGACAAGGACGAGGCGTGCCTCCGAAGGGCCGACGACTACTTCCGGAACGGATTCCGCGTCTGCCTCTTCATCCACTCCAACATGCTGAGCCCGTCGACGCAGGGGAACGGGTCGGCGACCGCCGACCACTGGGTCGTCCAGACCGGGCGCGTCACGTTCGGGGCCACGATGATCGAGGGGAAGCCGGCCACGACCGTCTCGCTCCGGATCTTCACGTGGGGCGAGGGGCGCCGCGCGGTGCCGCAGGCGGGTGTCCTCCCGCTCGACGCCTTCCTCGACAACTTCTACGGCTTCGTCGCCGCCCGCTACTGACGGCGGGCCGCCCTCTCCCGGCCGGCCTGCGCGAGGACGGCGAGGACGAAGAAGACGGCCGCGAGCCCCCAGAGGAGCGCGAGCTCGTGCCGCACGTGCGCGAGGGAGGCGCCCGCCTGGTTCACGCGGAGGAGCGCCGGGATCGCGCTCGTCGAGGGGATCGCCTGCGAGGCGACCCGCAGCCAGCCGGGCAGCGCCGACGGCGGCCACGAGAATCCGGCGAGGAAGATCGCCGGGAGGGACGTGAAGAGGAGCGTCTGGATCGCCGCTTCGCGCCGCCGGAAGAGGACGGAGAGCGCGAGCCCGAGGAAGCTCGTCGCGAGGAGGAACGGGAGGACGAGGCCGGCGGCGGCCGCCGCGCTCCCGCGGACGGGGAAGCCGAACAGGCGCGCGACGACGCCGAAGTAGAACAAGGCGTGGACGAGGTAGAGGGCGACGAACGCGAGCGTCCTCCCCGTCACCGAGGCCGCGGCCCGGGCGAGCAGCGGGCCGGAGCCGAGCCGGCCGAGGTCGGCGGGGCCGCGCAGGCCGATCCCGATCAGGAGCGTCTGCTGGAGGATCAGGATGAGGACCGGCGGGACGACGTACGTCGCGTATCCCTCGGCCGGGTTGAAGAGGGGGCGCGAGACGAGCGGGACCGGGTCGCGGAACGCGCGCGCCTTCTCCTCGGGCATCCCCTGCGCTGTCAGCCGCCGGATCTCGATGCCGGCCGAGAGCGTCCCGACCGACTCCGCGAGGCCGGTGAGGACCTGCCGGTAGACGAGGAAGTAGGTCGCGTCGGCGAGGACGCCGACCGTCGCCGGAGCGCCGCGCTTCACCTCGCGCTCGAAGCCCTCCGGGATGCCGAGGACGCCGCCCGCCGTCCCGTCGCGGACGAGCGCCTCGGCCTCCGCGAGGCTCCCGGCGCGCGCGGCGACGCGGACGAGCTCGTGGGCGTCGGCGAGGCGGACGAGCTGGCGGGAGAGGGGCGTCCGGTCGAGGTCGACCACGGCGACCGGGATCTCCTTCAGCACCTCGCGTCGGTACGGCGTCGGGTAGAAGAACGCGTAGAGCGAGATCGCCCCGACGAGGACGAGGAGGGCGCCCGGGTCGCGGAGGGAGCCCGAGACCTCCTCGCGGAAGGCCCGAAAGAGGCTCCTCACGTCCGTCCCCAGTACGCCGGGTCGCTCATGAGGCGCCGCATTCGCCACAGGGCGAGAGGCGGGAGGACGAGGACGAACGCGAGGAGCGCCCCGAGCGGCGAGAGGGACGCCGAGGCGGGGGCGCCGCGCATCGCCTGCGCGAGGAGGAGGGCGAGGAAGTGGGTGAGAGGGAGGAGCGCCCCCCAGAGCTGCGCGGCGAGCGGCATCCCGAACGTCGGGAAGGTGATCCCGGTGAACGCGAAGGCGGGCCCTCCGTAGAAGGCCGCCGCGCTCGAGGCGAATCGGAGGTTCGCGCTCCCGGCGACGAGGAGGAGCGCGACGGCCTGGTAGCCGAGGACGAGGAGGAGCGTCGCGAGCGCGACGAGGGACGCGCTGCCGCGGAGCGGGACGTCGAGGAAGCGGAGCGGAAACGCGAGAGCGGCGAGGCCGACCGCCGTGAACCAGAGCGCCTGCGGGAGGAGCTTGCCGAGGACGGCGCGCGTCGCGCTCCCGCCCGAGGCGAGCCACTCCGCGGCCGTCCCGTCGCGCAGCTCCACGCCGAGGGCGTGGACGCCGGCGACGAGGACGAAGATCGAAAGGAGCGTCGCGAGGACCGCGGGGAGGAGGAACGCGCGGTAGTCGAGCCCGGGGTTGAAGAGCGCGCCGCGGAGCGACCTCACCGGCTCGAAGCGCGCCCCCGCGACGTCGGGCGTCTCGCCGAGCGCCCTGCGGGCCTGGATCTCGACGCCGGCCGAGAGCGTCCCGACGACCGCCCGCACGTCCCGCTTCAGGATGCTCCCGGGGATCATCGTGAGCGCGTCGTAGTGGAGGACGACCTTCGGCGCGGCGCCCCTCTTCACGTCCCGCTCGAAGTGCCGTGGAACCGACACGATGCCGTAGGCGCGTCCCGCGAGGACCTCGTCGAGAGCCTCGCCGCTCGTCGCGTACGGCCCCGCGACGCGCATCGACTTCGCCGCGTCGAGCATCCGGACGAGGCGGCGCGAGAGGAGGGAGCGGTCGGCGTCGACGACGGCGACCGGGAGCTCCTCCGGGAGCCGGTTCCAGAAGATCGCCGTAGCGAGAGAGAAGCCCGCGAGCGGCAGGAAGACGAGGAGGACGAGGGCGTGGCGGCTCGCCACGAGCCGCTCCGCCTCCCGCCGCGCCGCGCGGAGAACGCCCGGCGCGCTCGCTAGCGGGGCCACGTGACGACGGCGCTCATCCCGGGGCGGAGGCCGGGCAGCGGCTTCGCCGGGCGGGCGCGGACCTCGAACGTCTTCAGGTCGAAGCCCCCCTGCGCGCTCGTCGCGCGCCACGTCGCGAAGTCCCCCTGCGGCGCGACGAACGTGACCGTCAGCGGGACCTCCGCGCCGCCGAGGGCGGGGAAGCGGGCCGGGACGGTGGCCCCCATCTTCAGCCGCGCGAGCCGGTCCTCCCGCACCTGGAACGTCACCCAGACGTCCGTCAGGTCGACGAGCGTCACGATCGGGAAGCCGGCCGGGACGACCTCGCCCGGCTCGGCGTTCCGCCGGTAGACCTCGCCCGCGGCCGGAGAGACGACCTTCGTCTCGTCGAGGAAGGCCCTCACCTCGTCGACGGCGCCCGTCGCGCGCGAGACCATCGCGGCGGCGGTCGAGCGATCCTCGCTTCGCGCGCCGGCGACGGCCATGTCGTAGACGGCCCGGGCCGCCTCGGCGGCGTCGCGGGACGTCTTCCACTGCGCCTCGGCCTCGTCACGCCGCTGAGCCGGGACGACGCCGTCGCGCGCGAGGCGCTCGAGGCGTCCGAACGTCGTCTCGGCGAGCTCCGCGGCGTGCTTCGCCCGGTCCCACTGGCTCTTGGCCGCGCGGATCTCCTCCTCGCGGGCGCCCCGGTCGGCCTTGTCGCGCTGAGCGACGGCGCCCGCCCTCGCGGCCTCCGCCTGGTCCAGCTTCGCCCGGATCTCGGGGCTCTCGATCGTCGCGACGAGGGCGCCCTTCTCCACGGCGTCTCCCTCCTTCACGTCGATCGTGGCGAGCCGTCCGGCGACCTTCGCGGCGACGTCGACCTTCGTGGCGTCGGCCTCCCCCTGGAGCGTCTCCGGGCCGGGGCGCGAGAGGAGGAGGGCGGCGAGAGAGAGGAGCCCGAGGACGGCGACGCCGCCCCCGAGCGCGAGGAGTCCCTTCGTTCGTTCGTTCACTTCTCCACGTCCCCCGCCCCGTCCGCGCGGAGCGTCTCGTACGTTTCGGTCTGTCCGGCCGCTTCGAGGAGCTCGGCGAGGGCGACGTCGAGGTCACGGGCCGCCGCGAGGCGGCCGAGCTCGACCTTCGCCAGGGAGAGGCGCGCGTCGACGACGTCGAGCGACGTCGCGACCCCCTCCTCGAACGCCCGGGTCCGCACCCGGACGTTCTCCCGCGCGAGCTCGAGCGCCGCGCCGAACGCCTCGACCTGCTCCCGGGCCTTGCTCGCCTCGCGATACCGCTTCTCGACGAGCGTCTCGACGTCCCGCCGGGCGCGCGCCGCCAGCTCGGCGACGCGGTCGCCGCGCTCCCGCGCCGCCGCGATCCCCTTCTCGCGGGAGAAGCCGTCGAAGAGGGTGAGGCGGGCGCTGAGCCCGGCGGCCCAGGTCGGGTCGAGGAGCGTCAGCCCCGGCTTGTAGAGCTCGCGCACGCCGAAGAGCGCGACCTCGGGATACCAGCGGCCCTTCTCGGCGGCGAGGCCGGCGCTCGCGAGCGAGGCCGCGGCCTCGAGCCGGGCGAGGGCCGGGTTCGCGTCCCGGGCGGCCGCCTTCAGCTCCGGAAGCGGCGGCAGCTTCGCGGGGACGAAGAGCGGCGTCGTCGTGACGAGTCCGTCCGCGTCCTCGGCCGGGAGCGAGAGGACGTTCGCGAGCGCCTCGCGGGCGAGCGCGAGGTCGTGCCCGGCCGCCTTCAGCTCCCGCTCCGCCTCGGTCCGTGCGACCTCGGCGTGAAGCCGCTCCGCGCGCGAGAGGAACCCCTCCTCCTCGAGGCGGCGCGCGTTCCGGAGGTGCCCGTCGAGCGCCGAGAGGACTTCGGCGCGGATGGCACGAGCCCGTTCGGCGAGCCTCGCGGCGTAGTAGCGGCGGACGACCTCGGTGGCGAGGGCGTCGCCGACGGCGCGAAGCTGCGCCCCGGCGTCCGCCTCGCGGGCCCGCGCGGCGTCACGCGCGGCGTCGATCCTCCCTCCCGCGAAGAGGGGCCACGTCAGCCGGACGTCCGCCCGCTCGTAGAGGTCGTCCTGGACCTCGAGCGTGAACGGCGGGACGAGGGCGGCCGGCACGGCCGGATGGAGAGAGAGGATCACCTTCCGGATCGGGTCGAGGTCGAACGTGATCGGGTCGTCGATCCGCGTGACCCTCGCGCTCGCCTCGAGCTTCGGCCAGCGGAGGGCGTCGGCGGCGCCGACCTCGGCCTGCCGGACCCGCAGCTCGTGTCCGGCCGCCTTGAGCGCCTCGTGGGCGGAGCGGACGCGCTCCCGCGCCTCGGGGAGCGAGAGGTCGCGCGCCGCGGCGCGGTGTCCGGCCAGGCAGACGATCAGGACGGCCGCGACGCGCGCCGTCTCGTTTGTGAGGAAGCGGGGGAGCCGGGGACGCCTCGTCAAGAGCGGAACTCCTTGCGCGAGGCGATCGGGCGCCGCGAGGCGCCGTCGCCCCGCCGGCGAAGGATCATACGCGCGAAGGAGGATGATGCGTCGGGCCAGGCAATCCGGGTGGGGTGCTGCGAGGTCGTTGCGTCGCGTGCGTCGTCCGTCGGGAATCCCTGCGGAAGGCCCTCACCCGCCCACGATCGTCATCGCCCGGAGCTCACTCGGAAGAGGTTCGCGGAAGGTGCGGAGCTCCGCCTCGATCCGGGAGAGGGGCATCCTGGCCATTCAGCGCGCGGGCCATGCCCTGGGCGACGGGGGACACTTCGACCTTCGACGGGTCGACGCGTCCCTCGAGCCAGATCACGCGCTGGGCGGCGAGGTCCTCGCGGAGGGTCCGGAAGGCGGCCTGGAGCCCCTCGGTCGTCGTGACGTCGAGACCCTTGGGCCAGCCCGGCGCGACGGGCGACTCCGGAGGGGCGAGCCGCCAGACGTGGAGAGGGACCCCCAGGCGCGCGAGGTACCGTGCCGCCCGTCCGGCGTCGAAGTCGCTCGCCTCCAGATCCCCGCGTCCGAGGAGGAGGACGACGGCCCGACGCCGCTCGCGGCGAGTCGCGCTGAGCCCGGAGACGGCGACGGCCTCGGCGACGCGAGGGAGCGAGTCGCCCGGCGTGAAGACTGCCCAACCGTTGACGTCGAGGAACGGACCGTCGCGCGATGTGAAGGCCTCGGAGATGGGAAAGAGCCTCGTCTCCGCGGCGGCCCCCGGAGTCGCCTGCGGGGCCGGGGAGAGGAAGCTGTAGACCGTGTCGCGGTCGAGTTCCTTCGACTGCGAACGGCGCTTCCCAGCGGACCTCACGCGGTACACGACAGTTCGCGAGCGCGCTTGGGTGCCGGACTCGTCCTGTTTCAGGAAGATCTCGACAGACTCCCTTCCGGCCAGTCGTGCGAGCTCTTTGAAGGCGAGCCCCGACGAGATGAAGACGACTTCGGCGGTCCCCTTCTCGACGGCCGCGACGGCGAGGTCGTGCCCGTCGACCTGGAACCAGCCCCGGAGCCGGGCCGGGTCGGGGAGTCTCTTCCTCGTACCGGAGAGCCGGACCGGGAAGGCGGTCAGCTCGCGCTCGACGTCCTTCTTCGCCCCGCCGCCGAGGCTCGCGACGGCCGTGGCGACGACGCCCCCGTCGAACGTCAGGTCGGCGAGGAGGACGTGGGAAGAGCCGCTCGAGTAGGCGGGGATCGGGATCCGCGAGGGATCGAGCGCGTCGATCGGTATCCCGTCGAACGAGACGTCGATCGCCTTCGGCTTCGGACTCGTCGGACAGCTCCAGACGAGACGTGCGCGGGTCGCCCTGCCGGCCGCGTCGCGCTCGAGGACGAACCGCGCTTCGGCGTAGGCCTTCGCCCGGTTGATCCACTGGCGGGCCTCGCCGAGCCGGGCACCATCCACCCCCCGAGCGACCGCGACCATCTCGCGGGGCGTGATCTCGTGTCCGAGGTCGACCTCCGTCTTCCAGGGAGGAGCGATCTCACTGGCGAGCTTCCCGTCGACGTAGAGATCGATCCGCGCGACCTGTGGGCTCGCCGAAAGCTCGACCGTCCAGGTCCCGTATGCGATTCCGAGGATCAGCGTGACGAAGGAAATCATGCGCCTCTCCCGCACGCCGATAAGCAAGATGTGTGCGGAGATCGACGTCCTTCCGGAAGGACGGTGCCCCGCCCGAAGCGGGGCGCCGCCCTCACCCGGCGACGGCGACCGTAGGGAGAAGCCCCTGGAGCGCCTCGGCGGTGATCCCCTCGTGCGAGTCGTGCCACGCGACGCGGCCCTCCTCGAGGAGGATCGCCTGCGGCGACTCGTGGCGGACGCCGGTCCGCGCGGCGAGGGCGTTCGAAAGCGACCGCTGCTCCGGGACGTGGACGACGTAGACGACGGCCTCCGGATGCGCCTTCCGGAACGCCGCCACCTCCCGCCAGGCCGCCGAGCTCACGGGGCAGCGGGTGGAGTGCTTGAAGACGAGGGCCCACGGCTCCCCGAAGGCTCGCTCGAGCTCCTCGGCATCCCGGACAGGCTGCATGATCTCCTCCGCGGGAGAGGCCCCGCGCGACCGTTGTAGGCGAGCGGGGGCGGGCGGTCAAGCGAGCGGATCTCCCGTCCCGGCGCGCGGCGCCGGCGCGGCCTTCGATCTCGCGCGGGCGGGCGGCGTGAGGCAAGATGAGAGGTCCGACGTGTCGCCGGGGACGCCTCAACGCCGCGGACCGGGACGTCCCGCCCGCGCACGGCTCGTGCGGCACCGTCGGAACGAGGGGAGTGAGCGCAGATGTGCGGCATCGTTTCGGTCTGTCACGGACGAGAGGTGCCCGGCCTCGGCCACGAGGCGGGGGAGCTGCTGAAGCGCCTGGAGTACCGGGGGTACGACTCGACGGGGGCGGCCTTCGTCCGCGCCGACCGGAGCGTGAAGCTCCTCAAGAGGGTCGGCGCGCCGAGCCGCGTCGTCCCGGAGCTCGGGATCGACCGGGAGGCGGGGCAGCGGTTCGTCGGCCAGGTCCGGTGGGCGACCTACGGGGCCGTCACGGACGCGAACGCCCAGCCGCACCACGTGAGGTGCCGCGTCGAGCTCGTCGGCGCCCACAACGGCAACATCTCGAGCACCGACACGCTCCGGCCGCGGCTTTCCGCGGGCGGGCACGACGTCGTCTCCGACAACGACGGCGAGGCGCTCACCCACCTCGCGGAGGACGCCTTCGCCGACGGCCTCGCCGACCCGGCGCAGCTCCTCGCCGCGGGGCGGGCGGCGCTCGCGGCGGCCGGCCTCGACGTCGCGGTCCCCGAACGGGCGCTCCTCCTGATCGAGGCCGCGCGCCGCGCCGACGCGGGGGTCGAGGGCTCGTACGCCGCCGCCTACGCCGACCCGGCCTCGGAAGGGATCGTCGCGGTGAAGTCCGGGTCGTCCCTCTACGCCGGGATCGGGTCGGACGAGACGGGAGAGCTCGTCCTCGTCTCGAGCGACCTGACGTCGGTCCTCTCGCGGACCCGGATGCTCGTCCCGCTCGCCGAGGGGGAGGGGATCTGGTTCACCGAGAAGGCGTACGTCGTCTTCCCGCTCGCGGGCCCGATCGCGTTCGCCGCGCCGAGGCCCCGCCGCTCGAAGCTGAACGTGCGCGACACCGGCCTCCGGCCGCCGTTCGCCTACTTCATGGACCAGGAGATCGCCTCCTCGTCTGAGAACCTCGAGGAGATCGTCCGTTCCTACTTCCGGACGCCGGAGACGGAGGGGCTCTTCGCCGCGTTCGAAGACCGCGTGGACCTCTGCAAGGCGCTCGTCGAGAAGCTCCTGAAGCTCTACGGGGCCGCGGACGAGGCGAGCCTCGGGCGCGGTTTCCGGGACCTCCTCGGGGAGCCGCTCCTGACGGAGCTCGCCTCCCGGGTCCGCGCACACCGGGGTCTTCTCGTCTCCTACGGTCCGTTCGTCTCCGACGAGAAGGCGCTCCTCGCCGACGGCGTGCGCGTCGTCCCCGAGACCTCCGAAGCAGCGGCGCTCCTCGATCTCGTCCTCGTCTGGAAGAAGCGGAGGCGCGTCACGGCCCTCCTCCAGGAGCTCGTCTCGGCGATCCGCGCGACCCAGAAGGAAGGGGGGCGGGTCTTCCTCGTCGCCTCGGGGACCTCCTACCACGCCGCGCTGACGGCCGGCTATTTCTTCAACACGCTCGCCGGCGTCGCCGTCTTCCCGTGCAATCCCGGGACGTTCCGCTCCCTCTACCTGAACTCCCTGAAGCCGGCGGACCTCCTGATCGGCATCTCGCAGTCGGGGGAGACGAAGGACCTCGTCGACGTCTTCCAGGACGTCCGGGCCCGCGTCCCCGCCCTGCGTCGCGTCTCGCTCGTCAACAACGAGAACAGCCGGATCCCGCAGGAGCTCTCGGAGTTCTACCTCCCGATCCTCTGCGGGCCGGAGATCGCGGTGGCCGCGACGAAGAGCTTCCTGAACCAGGTCGCCGTCCTCTACGTCGTCGCGGCGTCCTTCTCGCTGAACGAGCGTCGGATCGTCGAGAAGCTCGCGGCGGCCCGCGCCCTCGTCTCGGAGACGCTCCGCCGCTGCGAGGCGGACGTGGAGGAGGCGGCCGAGCGCCTCTACCTCGAGCCGAGCCTCCACATCCTCGGCACCGGCCTGATCGGCCTCGCGCGCGAGGGGGCGCTCAAGATCCGGGAGGTCGTCCTGAACCACGCCGAGGGGTACGACGCGGCGGAGTTCAAGCACGGGCCGAACACGATCCTGGGGAAGAACACGCTCTTCTCGATCCACGACCTCGCCGGCGTCCTCGAGGCGTGGGAGGAGCGCCGTGGCGCGGGGCCGTTCCCCGGCGGCCTCGAGGCCCTGCGGCTCCACCCCGAGCTCGTCGAGCGGCACTTCTCGAACTACCCGCTCCTCTTCGTCTGCCCGCCCGAGGAGCGCGACGTGAGGATCACGGTGAGCCAGATCCACACCCACAAGATCCGGGGCGCCGACATCCTCGTCGTTTCCGAGCCGAACGAGGACCTCGCCCGGGCCGCGGCGGGGCGGCCCGCGGGGGATGCGCGCTACTGGTCGAAGGGGATCGAGGTCCCGCCGTCCGGCGACCCCGCCCTCTTCGTCTTCGCCGCGAGCGTGGTCCTCCAGCGGCTCGCCTTCCGGATGTCGGTGAAGAAGATGGAATACCTCGACCGCCTCCGGGTTGTCGACCACGGCGTCCACCCCGACGCCCCGAAGAACGTCTCGAAGTCGATTACGGTCGACTGACGACACCCGCGGCGCCGGCCGCCTTCCGGGCGGCCTGGACGAGGTCGTCCAGCTTCTGCAGGAACCGCGAGCGGTCGCGGGCCTCGAACGGGGCCGGGCCGCCGGTAATGGCTCCCGAATCGCGGAGATAGGCCATCAGCTCGCGGTTCGACAGAGCGTCGCCGATCGATTCTTCTGTGAAGACCCGTCCTTTCGGGTCCAGCACCCGCGCGCCCTTCGCGAGGCAAAGCGAAGCGAGCGGGATGTCCGACGTCACGGCGACGTCGCTCTCCGTCACGCGCTCGGCGATCCAGGCGTCGGCCGCGTCGAAGCGGCCGGACACGACGACCATCTCGACGAGCGGGTCGTCGGGGACGCGCATGCGTCCGTTCGAGACGACGGAGACCTGGAGGTCGTAGCGCTTCGCGACGCGGTAGACCTCGTCCTTCACGGGGCACGCGTCGGCGTCGACGTAGATCCGGGTCACCCGAGGTGCCTTCCCGACCGCTTCACCGGAGCGTCACTACGCCTTCCGCCCGCGGGGTCGCTTGGACGGAGAGAGCGTCCAGGCGCCCCTCGACCCAGACGACGCGCTGGGACGCGAGGTCGGTCCGGAGGGCGTCCATCGCTCTTCCCAGGCCGTTCGTCGTGACGGCCTCGGCGGCGCCGGGCCAGTCCTTTGCGGCAGGCGGTGCCATCAGCGCGACCCGCCACACGTGAAGGGGGACCCGGAGCCTCTCGAGGTACCTGCGGACCCGTGGGGCGTCGAGGTCGCCCGTATCGCGGGCGTCGGTGCCGAGCAGGAGGACGACGGCTCGCCGGCGCTCGCGGCGGGTTGCC
>ERZ795054.2187-NODE-2187-length-16875-cov-26.859096_pt1 | contig 16875 bp, 10 predicted proteins | sample MGYA00375138_ERZ795054 | MGnify/ENA primary metagenome ERZ795054 (study PRJEB30183, sample SAMN05720215) | anaerobic digester metagenome | isolation source: active sludge of municipal wastewater-treating anaerobic digesters | place: USA | collected 2014-12-23 ... | reverse complement strand
GGATTATGCCAAGAGCCGGCGCAGGATGAACACAATCAGCGCAACAATCGCCAGCGCCCAGGCCGCCACCGCATAGTCGGAGTGCAGCCACGGCTCGGCCGGTGAGCGCGGATCGCGCAATTCGTCGGGAAACCGGCGCGGCGGCACCGGGATGATCTTCTGCTCGGCCGGGTTCTTCGGCACCCGCGCCGTGTATTCGGCGCTGGATTCAACCGGATAGTCGCCCCAGGCACGGCTGGACGGGAACTGCGGCACGCGGACAAGCAGGATTTCTTCGATGTCCCCGGCCAGCACCCGCTCGAATTCGCTCAATGGCCGGCCGGCCTGTCCCATTGCCAGGCGCAGCAGGTCGGCGCCCATTTCCTCGAAGGCAGCCGCCGGGTAGAGCCGGGTCTGGTCCTCGGTCAGATAGTCGAAGGTCGCCTTGCCCTTGGTCAGGCTTCCTTCCTTGAGCGCCACCAGCGGCAAGCCGGCGATCGCCTGCAGCCAGCTTTCCGGGCCGCGCACCGGTATTTTCCAGCCCAGCTTCCGGGCAGTCGTCACGCTGATCCCGGCGCAGTTGGCGCGGGCATGTTGGTAGGCGAACTGGTGGCGATAGAACTGGTTGTACACCCGCCCCAGCGCCGACTGCAGCCAGGCCGCGCTGCGCGGATCGCGCAGCGTCGCCACCAGCAGGTAAGACGGGCGGTACCAGGCCTGGCCGCTGTTGAGGTCGCCAAGATAATTGTCGAGCGGGACCGGGGCGGCGATGATGCCCTTTTCGCTCTCCGCATCCAGCGTGTAGAAATTGTTCACCAGCCATTCGTCGATGCCGCCCTGCGCGCCGATGCGGCCGGTCATCAACGCGAAATGGCCGCCATGCGCCTCGTCGTCATCGCCCTGCGCACCGTTCAGCATCAGCCCGAGCACCGGCTGTCCGCTGCGCGGCGCGCTGCTTCCCGGCCGCCGCCAGATCGACTCGACGACGAACGGAGCCCGCGCCCCGCCCTGCGCCTGCGCCCTTACCCAGCCCCGCACGGCTGACGGATCGGCGGCCAGTTCAATACGCGCCGGCGCTTCGGGCACCCGGAAATCCTGCGGCCAGAAGGTTCGCGCGACGAAACTGCCATCCTGTCGATTTCCGCGCATTTTCAGCGGTCGACCGCGAAAGTAGGCGACGCTGCTCGCATCGAACCAGGAACCGTTCAGCGCCAGCCTGGGCGCCAGTTGCAGGTTCAGTTCGCGTTCCCCGTCGCGCAGCGTCCGGCCATCACCGGCGAGTTGCGCGCCGGCCACGACATCCGGCGCCCCCAGCCAAACCAGCGGAGGAAACTCTGTCATGCCGTTCAGCGGATTGCGCTTCGCCCAGGCGGCCAGATCTTCCGGTACCGGCAACGCCGGTTCGAACCCGGCGAGCGGCACACCCGGCTTCGGCACGGCGATGGTTTCGTCGCGGAAGTACCACAGGGCCTGCGGTAGCGCGGCGCAGTCCGGGCAAGCGCCGCTGGTCACCACGAACTGGTCGGCAGGAAACAAACCGTAGGCTGGCATGGCCGGATTCTGCCCGAAACCGGCGGCGCCGGCAGCGCCCCCGCCCATCAGGAAGACACCAAGGAAAAACAGGCAAGCAAGCAGATGCGAGCGCATCCCGGCTTCTCCCGATCCGTCATGAATCCAGAAGCAATCAAAAAACATCCGTTCGCAGACGGGCTATCCTCATTCCCAACCCGCTTTCGCCCGCAGGAACTCGGCGACATATTTGTCGGCGACCTTGCTCTCGGGCAGTTTCGCTATTCCCTGGAATACATGCGGCATGCCTTCGAAGACATCGACCTGGACATCGACCCCGGCAGCATGCGCCTTGGCCGCCGCCCGCGTCGAATCGTCGAGCAGCATTTCGTTGCTGCCAACCTGGAACAGCAGCGGCGGCAGACCCGTGAAATCGCCGGTCAGCGGAGAAACAAAGGGCGTCAACAGCAGTTCCGGCTCGGACAGGTACATTTCGCCAAACCAGCGCAGCATGGGCACCGAGAACATCGGGTCGCTCGCCTCGTTGACCGTCGCGCTGCGGCCGCTCAATGAAAAATCGGTCGACGGTGACAGCAACACCGCCGCCGCGGGCAGTGGAAGCCCCTCGTCACGGGCGCGCATCAGGGTCACCAGCGACAGGTTGCCGCCGGCCGAGTCGCCGCAGATCACGATATTGCCGGCCGGCACGCCGTGATTGAGCAGCCAGCGATAGGCGGCAAGGCAGTCGTCGGGCGCCGCCGGATAGGGATGCTCGGGCGCCAGCCGATAGACGGGCATCAGGGCGCGGGCGCCGGATTGCCTGCACCAGCGGGCGATCAGCGCCGATTGGATGCGGGGAATGCGAAAACAGAAGGCGCCCCCGTGCAGGTAGAGAAATACGCGATCGAGCCGGCTCTGCGGGACTTCGAGCCACTCGGCCCGCACCTCGTCGCAGGATTGCCGGGAGATCCGGACATCGTCCGCGATCTGTCCGAGGTTGTGGTCGACCAGCGCGATGCGCTTGCGCATGTCATGAATCGCATCGTTCGTGATCGCGAGGCGCTTGAACGAGAAGCGCAGCAGGTGGTCGATGATGAACTGCGCCGACTCCCTGCCCATGTGCGGAATCACGCGATAGTACGGCGGCGCTATGATCCTGGCGACGAATTCCGAATCCATCAATCCCTCCTCGATCCCGGAGAAGCGCCGGAAACGCTCCCCGGGTACGCGCCGAAGTGTTCCACCAGCGCGCGCCTCAAATTATTTCCCCGTGCGCTCCGGCGTGGCGCCCGCCTTCTTGGCCGTTCTCTTTTTCGTCGGCGCTTCTGCCGGGCTCTTTTTGCGCGCAGGCTTTACCGCCGCCGGCTTTTCCGCACTCTCCCGCGGCGCCACGACCGTTCGCCGCGTCCGCCTGGCGGCAGGCCTGACCTCCGCCGGTGACGCCGTGCTGCCAACGGCAGCGGCAAGCAGTTCGGCGAAGCTCTCGTTCAGGCATTTCACGAACACCGCAGGGTCGGGCAGCATCTTGCGGCAGGAAACGAAGCACACCCACAAGGTGCCGTTGTAGCTCAATCCGGTCAGGTTGAGGCCGATGCCGTCGATGATGATGGAGAGCGGCATGAACATCTGCAATTTCGCGCCCGCCATGTACAAGGAATGGTCCGGACCGCGCACGTTCGAAACGGTGACATTCACCAGGGGCACCAGCGCGTTGCGCGTAACCTGTTCGACCACGACGGCCGGCAACACGTCGACCAGCCTGGCCGGCAGATCCTTGCCCAGTGCGGCTGAAACCGACTTGCCCCGGTTGGCCGCCCGATGCACGGCGAGTAGCCGCGCCAGAGGATCATCGATGTCCGTGCCGAGCGGCACGACCGCCACGCCGACCTGGTTGCCGGTATCCCGCCCCGCGTGCTCGCCCCGAATACTCAGCGGCATCATGGCGTTCAGGCTGGTTCCCGGCAATTCGCCCTTCAAGGCGAGATATTTCCGCAGCGCGCCGCCGGTCGCCGCCAGGAAGATGTCATTGATCGTCACCGCCGCGACGTGCTGACGAATCTTCTTGCAGTCAGCAAGGGAATAGCCAACCGAGTCGACCACGCGGTGCGCCGAAATCCTGCCGGCGAAACGGGTACGCGGCGGCAGGTGCAAGTTCTTGTCATAAGCCCTGGCGATTCCCGCGGCCACGTCCGCCATGCCGAGGCGACCGGCGAGAAAGCGCCGGCCGAGATCGAGTATCTTCCCGCCGGAAAGGACATCGACGCCGGCCTGCGTCGCCCGTTTGCCAAAACCGGCAACGAGCCGCGAGCCGTCGAGCAACTGCCGGGCACGATGAGCGACAGCGCGGGCGCACAATTCCACGCCCGTCGGAGCGCGGTCGGTAATGATGGCCAAGCGGCCCTCACCCTCCTCGCGATCGATGTCCGGCGTTGAGGACAGCGAATGGATGGCGTGGAGAATTTCGACCCCTGCTTCGCCGTCGACCGCGGCATGGTGGAATTTGATGTACAGCGCGAAGCTGCCCGGGGCGATACCGGGAATATTGTCGAGCCCCTCGATGATGTAGGCCTCCCACAGCGGCTTGGTCTTGTCCAGGGAGCGCGAGTGCAGGCGCGCGACCTGTATCATCAGTTGCCGCCAGTCACCGGGTTGCGGCAACGCGATATGGCGGACGTGGTATTCGATATCGACGTCGTTGTCGTCGACCCAGTAGGGGCGATCGAGTCCCCAGGGCGCTTCGACCAGCCGCCGCCGGAAGACCTTGATCTGCTTCATCCGGCTTTCGAAGAAGTCGAGTATCGACTTGAACCGTAGCGCGCCACCGGGCGCGGTCGACGGGTCGTAGATGCCGAGCGCCGCTACCTGCATCAGCTGGTTTCCGTGATCCATCGTCAGAAACAGGCTGTCGATACCGGAGAGGTGTTTCATCATCGTTCCCTAAAGCAACATTTCAGCGCTACGCGCAGCGATCGAGGCTATGCATTCCGGTAAGGCGTCTTGGCGGACAGCCGTGCCCGCACCGGATGGTGCGGCGCCGTGCCCGGCTCCGGCTGACTCGCCGCCGGCATCGCCAGGCGTCGCTTGCCAGCGCGCGGCTTGGCCGCCGCGTCCGCAGTGATCCGGTTGCCCGATTCCTCGCGCTCGACTTCGGCCACCAGCGCATCGAAGCTCTGATTCAGGCAACTCGCGAAGACTTCGGGATCAGGCATCATCTTGCGGCAGGAAACGACGGTCGCCCACAGGTTTCCACAATAACTGAAGCTGGTGATGTTGAGCCCGACGCCGTTCTTTACCACGCCGATCGGGTAAAACCGGTTCAACTGCGCCCCGGCAAGGTACAAGGGAACGTCAGGTCCGCGCACCGTCGACACGACGATGTTCAGATAGTCGCCCAGCAGGCTGTCCACCACCGCCGAGGTGATGCGCGTCGGCAGTTCGTCGGCCAGTTGGCGCAACAGATCGTGGCCGATCACGTCGGCGGTCTGGCGGGTATCCTCCGCCGATTGCCGGATGGCGCGCAGACGCGCCAGCCCGGATTCGCTCTCGACATGCAAGGGCACGCGATGCTGGTTCACCTTGTTGCCGCGATCGCTGCCCGGCAGGATATCCTGATGCGATGCCGGCACCGCGGCCGCCAGTCCGGCCGGCAGCGGATCGCCGCATTCCTGCAGGTAATGGCGCAACGCCCCGCCGACGATCGCCATGAAGACGTCGTTGGTCGTCGCGCCGCTGACCCACTTGCGGACACGCTGCACCTTCGCCAGTTCGAATCCGACGCCTTCGACGATGCGGCGCGACGATACCGACCCGGCAAAACGCGTCCGGACCGGCTCTTTCGGCCAGGCCAGTTGCTCCAGCAGGCGCTCGCGCAAGCTACCGCCGGCCACCCGCTTGTAAAGCACCTTGCCGGCCAGCGAGGACATCTTCAGGGTGGCCGCCGAAACGGCATGCCACAGGCGAACGACCCGCGGCACCACGTTGCCCGCCGAGCGCGCATACAACTCAGCCGCCGTCGGCATGGCATCGGCAAGGATCGGCTTCCGCGAAATGTGACTGTGTTCCGGCATCGAAATCAGCGAATGCAACGCGCGCAGGATTTGCGCGCTCGCCTCGCCATCGACCTCGGCGCGGTGGAACTTGATGTAGATCGCGAAGCTGCCCGGCTTGACACCGGCGACGTTGTCGATCCCCTCGATGACATAGGCCTGCCACAGCGGCTTGTTGCGATCCAGAACCTGCGAATGCAGCCGCGCCACCTGAATGCAGAGATGCCGCCAGTCGCCCGGCTTGGGGAGCGCAATGTGGCGGATATGGTATTCGAGGTCGACTTCCGCCTCGTCGATCCAGTAGGCGCGGTCCAGATCGAACGGCACGCGGACCAGGCGGCGACGTAGCACCGGCGCGACATCCAGCCGTTCGCGAATGTGCGCCATGATGTCACGCAACCTGACCTTGCCGCCCGGCGAAGTACTCGGATCATAAATTCCCAGTACTGCCACGTGCATGCACTGGTTGGGCTGTTCCATGGCAAAGAAGAGTTCGTCCAGACCGCCAAGTTGTTTCATGGTTAGCTCAAAAATTGGATGAATTTTCCGTTGATCATTTGCCGGCCTTCGCCAACCTCCCTGGAATTCTGATCAGCCCTTCCGGCCCGTGCCCGGGAAGTCCGACCCAAGCCACCCTTGCGGCCCGGGCACCAATTTAAGCTTACTACGCCGGACGCGCCAACAATAGAATAAAAGCCCTATGGTGATAAGGGAAAGCTGTTATTTCCCCTGACCTTTGAAACGGTAGCACTGTCCCGTATTAATGGAGTTTGATCGGACACAACAAAAAAGCGCCCCGAAAGGCGCTTTTTTGATTTTTCTGGCGGAGCAGGCGGGATTCGAACCCGCGGTAGGGGATTACCCTACACACGCTTTCCAGGCGTGCGACTTAAACCACTCATCCACCGCTCCAAGAGGCGCGCATTGTAGCAGAGGGGGGCTCGTTCCTCAAAGCGTGTCGCGGCCAGACCGATTCGTCAGGAACCCGAACGGCGCAGTCCTGCCCGGGAGCGGGCAACGTCCCTACTCGTCATCGATCCCGAGATCGCTATCCAGTTTCCGCATCCGCCGGTTGTAGAACCAGATCAGGGCCAGATAGATGATCAGCGAGCCTTGCGCGGCCATGTAGAAGCCGAGCGGGAAGCCGAAGAAGCTGAAGGGGTTCAGATCATCGGCAAACCAGCCGAGTCCGAAGGTAATGACGACCCAGACCAAGAGCAGAACGAAGGTGAGGCGCCGTGTCTTCAGCCAGTAAAGATCGCCCGGGACGAGGGCTCCGCTCGACCCGGTGCGACGCAGCCCGTCGACGAAGGTCTCGTCTTTCTTTTCCGGCGAACCGGTGAACAGGCTGACGACGACGATGGTGACGAACCCTGCCGCCACCCCGAAAACACCGGCCGAAGTCGAGTTGATATGGAACCACGGCGCCATGCGCAGACCGCTGACGCCGATCCACGTCATGCTGTCGAACTCCATGCGGAAGATGTAATAGATCGCTACCGCCAGGCCGACAATCATGCCGGCCAGCGCCCCGGCGCGCGTCGCCCGGCGCCAGAATATGCCAAGCACCAATGCCGGAAAGAAGGCGGATCCGGCGATCGAGAACGCCCAGGCGACCATCGAGAGGATCGTGCCCGGCTTCTGTGCCGCGACCATGGCGGCGAGGACAGCGACCACAAGGAGCAGGGACTTGGAGATCACGAGGCGGAACTGCGTCGACGACTGCGGACGGAATACGCGGTAATAGAGGTCGTGCGACAGGGCGCTGGTGATCGTCAGCAGCAAGCCGTCGGCGGTTGAAAGCGCGGCCGCCAGACCCCCGGCGGCAACGAGGCCGGAAACGACGTACGGCATGCCGGCGATTTCCGGGGTGGCCAGGACGACCACGTCCGGATTGAGGGAAAGCTCGGCGAATTGCAGGATGCCGTCGCGATTGATGTCCTCGATGCCGACCAGACCGATCTTGCTCCACGCCGCAACCCAGCCCGGCAGCTTGGCGATGGGGATGTCGACCAGATGCGTGAACACCTCATATTTGACGAATACGGCATAGGCCGGCGCCGTGATGTAGAGCAGCAGGATGAACAACAGCGACCAGAACACGGATTCCCGCGCTTGGCGAACGCTGGGCGTCGTGTAGTAGCGCATCAGCACATGCGGCAGCGCCGCGGTGCCGATGGTCAGGCAAAAGACCAGCGCCAGAAAGTTGACGCGCAACGACCAGCTGGCGTCGGCGTCACCCGGGAAGGCTTCCGCATGATGCACCGGCGGCACCGCCCGTTCTGCGGCAGCGTGCATCGCGGTTTCCCAGCGCAGGCGGGCTTGCTCCGGATCGTGCGGCAGGTCGCGGCGCTGCCTTTCCAGTGCCACGATATCCTTCATCTGCGCATCCCCGGCCTTGAGCTCGTTGATGCCGGCCGTCAGTCGCGCCCTTTCGAGTGACAGCGAGTTCGGCAACTGCATGATCTTCCGGGCATATTCATCGGCCCGCTGGCGGTAGAGTCCACGGGCCTCGACTTCGGCCGGGCTGTCGAACAGTTTGTCCTCCAGTTGCCCGATCTGTTGCAGCACCTGACCATAAACCACTTGCGGTACCGGGTTGCCGGTCACCGACCACGACAGGATGGCGACCGGCGTCACATAGGCGACGATCAGGATCACGTATTGCGCAACCTGCGTCCATGTCACCGCGCGCATGCCGCCAAGGAAGGAACAGACGAGGATGCCGGCGAGGCCGACGAAGACGCCGATCTCGAATTGCAGGCTGACGAAACGGCTGGTAATCAGGCCAACCCCGTAAATCTGCGCCACGACGTAAACGAACGAGGCGAGAATCGCCGCGCCCACGGCAATGAGGCGTATCGCGTTGCCACCGTAGCGGGCGGTCAGGAAATCGGGAATCGTATATTCGCCGTAACGCCGCAGGTAGGGCGCCAGAAGTAGCGCCACCAGAACGAAGCCGCCGGTCCACCCGACGACGAAGGCCAGCCCCTGGTAGCCCGAGAGATAAAGCGTTCCCGCCAGACCGATGAACGACGCGGCACTCATCCAGTCGGCGCCGGTCGCCATGCCGTTGAAGAAGGCCGGAACCCGGCGCCCGGCCACATAGAACTCGGATACATCGGAGGTCCGGCTGACGATCCCGATCACCGCATACATCAGGATCGTGAAAATCAGGAACGCGTAGCCGATCCAGCGCGGCGGCATGCCGTGCTCCTCGAGCACGGCAAGCGACGCGACGAACATGAGAAACCCGCCGGTATAGAGCAGGTAATAACGCTGAAGCCTGGTCAGTGAGCCCAGCATCGGCCGCTGCTCAATGGGTGCGGCGCAGGAAGGAAGCGGATTTCGATTCCTCGATCAGATTGCCGGCGGTCAGGATTTCCTGGTCGTTCGCGCGGACCAGCAACATCTGGAACAGGCGGGCCAGCATCAGCGTATTGGTCATCGTGTCGCGCCGTCCGCCGCTGTCGATGGCAAATATTTCAAGCCACTCGTCCAGCGGCCGCACGGTTGGCGACTTGTCCTTGAACAGCGATGGCAGCAACCAGGCAAGGTCTATCCACTGCGGCTGAAAATCGACCGCCAGTCGCTCCCGGTAGACATGCTGCAGGAAACCGCCGACGAAGGGCGCGTGGTACGTCACCAGGGGCGCCTTGGCGGCATAGGTGAGAAATGCCGCCAATTGACTGTCGACCGTAGGATCATCGGCCGCAAAGTCGAGCGCGAAGGCGTCGGCAGCGGCGATCGAACCGATCTGCAAACCGACCGCCGAAATACCCAGCAACCCGTCTTCCTCAGCGCGCGGCCCGGAGGTCGCGACGTCGATCACCACATAGCGCGTGTGAAAATGCGGTTCGTCGAGCGCCGGCGCCGAACTGGCGCGCCAGGATTCGAGCGCCTGCCGAACACTGTCTGGCAGGTTCGCCGGCGCCCCGGCGCGCCCCTTGAAGCCGAAACTCTTGAGTCCGAACGCCATCACTGCACCTGATAGTCGAGTTTGAGGCGGGACTGGATCTTGCGCGCCTGACGGAAGGATTCCTTGAGAATCCGGCGATCCAGTTCATTCAGGCTGTCCGGATCGATCAGGTTGTCGCCCTGGCGGCCCGGTTCGCCCTCCAGATATTGATGGCGCAGGCGCAGCAGCTGGATGAAATCGAGGCCTTCGAGGATCGCGTCGATTTCCTCGTCGCGAATGGCCAGCCGCTTCCCGACCTGGCGCAGGCGCTGTACCGAATTGGTGTTATGCACCCCGGTGGCCAGCGCGTAGATGCGGGCCACATCGACGAAGATGCGCGAGCCGTATTTCTTGAGATCGATCTTGCCGGGATGATCCGGTTCGAGATCGGTGATGAAATCGCGGATCTTGCCCAGCGGTGGGGACACGGTCAGGGCATTTCGCGCCATCGCCTGCAGGAACAGCGCGTTGCCACCGGCCTGCGCGAGCAGGTGACGACGCATCTGCTCGGCCAGTTCCGCCTTGCCGAACAGCGAGCGGAAGTCGAAAAAGATCGAGGCATTGAGCAGCGCCTCGGGTTGCGGCACCCTTACCCACGTGGTGAACTGACTCTTCCATTCATTGAGGCTCAGGCACCACTGCGGGTTGCTGGCCATGATGTTGCCCTTGCACAGCGGAAAACCGCAGCGGTCGAGATCCTTGTTGACGGCGAGCGCAAAAGCCAGAAAGCGCTGGCGCAAGCCGTCGACCAGGGCCGCATCGGCACAGTCGAAAACGATGCCGTTATCCTGATCGGTGCTGAAGGTCTGTTCGTCGCGTCCCTCGGAGCCGAAGGCCAGCCAGGCCCACTGGATGCCGGCAAAATCGTGATTTTCCAGGTTGAGCTGAATCACCCTGCGCGTCAGCGCATCGTTGAGCGCCGAGATGAACTGCGTCAGCTGCTCCGCCCCGATACCCTGCGCCAGCATGTTGAAGGACAGTTGGCGCACGTCGGCGGCCGACTGCTGCAGGGATTCCACGTCCCCGGCCGACTCGATCGCATGCCGGATCTGGCGCAAGCCGACGCGCTGCAGCGCAAAGAGATCGCGCTCGGAAACGACGCCGGTCAGGCGGCCTTCGGCGTCGGTGACCAGCACGTGGCGGATGCCATGGGTCGCCATGGCGAGCATCGCATCGTAGGCCGTCGCCTGTTCTTCCAGCATGAAGGGGGCCGGCGACATGGCCTGGCTGATCGGCGCCGTCTGCGGCAGATCGGCCAGCAAGACGCGATCGAGGAGATCGGAACGGGTGAACACGCCGACCGGCTTCCGGTCTTCACCGGCGATCACCAGCGAGCCGATGCCCTTCTGCGACATGCATTCCAGCGCCTTGCGCAGCGGCATGTCCGGGGCCACCGAGACCGGCGAACGCGAACCGATGTTGGCCAGTTGCGAATTGAGCGTTTGCTGCTCGCTGGCGCGCTGCGAAAACTGCTGCTGGAGTTGCTGGCGCGACTGCTGGAGCAGGCTGGCGATGTATCGCGTGCAGAACAGGTTGAATTCGCGACAGGTCGCCATCAGGGTCATGAAATCTTCGGCCGGCAACTGGTAGCAGAAGGTGTCTTCGAGCGCGACGTAGGTATTGGTCGATGGACGCCCGGCAGTGACCGCACCGATCGGGAAACTTTCGCCGGGGCCGAGGCTGAGGATGGAATATTCGGTCACCGCCACTTCGCCGGCCTGGCGCGCCTGGACCTTGCCGCTCTCGATCAGGTAGAAAAAACTGACCTTGCCGGCATCAGGCCCGAGTATCTCGCTGCCGGCCGCATGAAAAGTCAATTGCGCCTTGTCGGCAAAAAATTGCAATGCCTCGGGCGCCATCTTGTCGAACGGCGCATGCAGTTTGAGAAAATTCTGGATGCTGCCTGCGACGCGGCGGCTTCCTTGCTGCCGCAGTTCCGTTTCCGCCTGGTCTACCGCCTTGTCTTCGCTGCTCACAAAAACTCCGTCTGTTTTTCAAAGGGAATAGTTTAGCTTGAGACGCTGCTGCAGTCGCCGTGCCTGCCGCAAAGCCTCCTTCAAAATCGCCTTGTCCACGTCGTGCAGACTGTCCAGCGGAATGCCCTGGCCCGCCTCGACTGCCGCCGGCCCGACGGCAAGCTGATGACTCAGCCGCAGGCGCAAAATATGCGAAAAAGCGGCGTCGACCGCAGCAAGCTCGGGTCCGAGCAAACCGGCGGCCGGCGCAGAGTCACTCAGGCGGGCGCTGGTATTGACCGGGCGGGCGCCGCAGGCCAGCGCGAAAATCCGCGCCGCATCGACGAAGATACGGCTGCCGAACTTCTTCAGGTCGATCTGGTTCCCGGAAACGCCGCCGGCGGCGACCACTTCGCCCCGGAAATTGAGCGGGACCTGCGCCTGCAACGCGTTGGCGGCCATCAGGTGAAGAAAGGCGGTTGCCCCGACGGTCAGCGACAACAGATGGCTGCGCAGGCCTTCGCCGAGATCGACGTCGCCGTACAGCGGCCGCAGATCGAAAAAGATGCTGGCATTGAGCAGCGCTTGCGGTTCCGGAACGCGGACCCAGTCAACGAAGCGCTGCTTCCATTCGCTTTGCGACAGGCACCATTCCGGGTTGCCGGCCATGATGCCGCCGCTGCACAAGCTGAATCCGCAATCGGCGAGACGTCGATTGACGTCCTGCGCAAAGGGCAGGAACAAGGCCCGCAACGCGTCGGCTTCATGATGATCGGTGGCGCTGAAGATCAGGCCGTTGTCCTGATCGCTGACGAAGGTCTGTTCGTGCCGCCCCTCTGAACCGAGCGCCAGCCAGCACCACGAACTGGCCGGGAGGCGATGACGGCGCGCGGTCAGTTCGATGACACGCCGCGAAAGCTGGTCGTTGAACGCCGAAACCAGACGCGTCAGCAAGCGGCCGCTCAGATCCCGCGCTGCAAAGTCACGCAGGAAATCACCAATCCGGCCGGCGAGCAACGGCGCCTCCTCGAGTGAAGCGAGGGCATTCAGCTCCTTTTCCAGGAGCAGTTGCCGGCGACAGGGCAGCACGCCTTCCAGAGACCAGGGCACGTCAGTACTTGACCCGGGCAAAATAGGTTTTCTCGGAAGCTTCGAGCGCCTGCCGGACCGTGACGATCCCCATTTCCTCGAGCAGCGGCACCATCTTCAGGAAAACCTCGGCCGTCGCCAGTGCGTCGCCAAGCGCGTTGTGCCGGCTTTCGATGTGCACGCCGAGGCGCTCCAGAATCACGTCGAGCTTGTGCGACTCCTGGTTCGGATGCACCACCGCCGAAAGCAGCAGCGTATCGAGTACCGGCTGCGTGAAGCGGATGCCGGTACGATCTTCCTTCAGTTGCAGGAAGCGCATGTCGAAGGCCGCATTGTGGGCGATCAGCACCGTGTCCTCGCAGAACTCGTGGAAGGCCGGCAGCACCAGGTCGATGTTCGGCTGGCCGCGCACCATGTCCTCGGTGATCCCGTGAATCGGAATCGATTCGGGCTTGAGCGGGCATTCGGGGTCGACCAGCTGATCGAATACCTCCTGGCGCAGCAGCCGGTTATTCACGATGCGGGCGGCGCCGATCTGGATGATTTCGTCGCCCTTGGACGGTTCCAGCCCGGTGGTCTCGGTATCGAACACCGTGTAGGTCAGCTCGCTCAGCTTGCGGTCGAGGTCGATCGATTTGTCGGCGAAATTGAACAGGTCGAAGTCGTAATATTCCGGACGGCCGCTGGCACGGCTGCGCTCTTCCTCCTGAACCACCTCGGGCGAGGCGACCGGCAGCACGAAGCGGAAAAAGGCACGGTGCGCCGCCTTTTCGCGCTGGTACCAGATTTCGCCGCCATGCCGGTCGATGACCTCGCGCAGGCTGAGCGGCGTGGTTTCGCCGGCCGCCTGCATCGACTCCATTTCCCAGGTGTAGAAGGTCTCCGACGACATCGCCGGGCCGGCCCAGATCAGGTCGAGGTAGGCAAGCTTGCCTTCCGACGAGAGCCGGAAACGCAGCTCGCGCGGCTCGTAGTGATCCTGCAGTTTGGAAGCGAGAAAGACCAGTGCGAAGACCAGCGAGAAGCTGTCCGCCTTGACCCACAGCGCATCGTCGAGTTCCTCGGTCTTGATCGGTAGCTTGAGCTTGTCCTCGATCCGGCGCTGGGCGGCGGCAATGACATCGATGCCGAGGATGTCCTCGAGCGGCCAGCGCGTCTTCATGGAATCCGAAAAATCGGCCATGGTCTGGTCGAGGCGCTGGCTCATGGCGGAAACCTCGTCACCGACGATCTTCAGGAAACGCTCGCGCAGTTCGCCCTCCATGTCGGGGTAGTCGATCAGGTTGGTCACCGCCGCGCGGATGTTGCCGAGTGCCGCGCGACTGCCTTCGGTCAGCGAGTGCAGAACCTGGTCGCGGCGCGCTTCCTGTTCGATGCTGCGCGTGATGTTCTCGACCGTCAGCACGTAACCGGACATCCCGTCGCCGCCCTCGCCCGCCGCCAGCACCGGTACCATCTGGACGCGCAGCAACTGGCCGCCGCGCAGCGTCGTGATGAAATTGGCCAGCGCCGCCTTGCCGGCGCCGAGTCGCTGCCGGATCACCTCCTTGGCGTGCATAACCTGGTTCTTCTCGAGAATCGAGAAGATCGAGCGCCCGAGGCCGATCAGGGCGCCGCCGGAAACCGAGGTCGGCCCCTGCGCCAGCGCCTTGAACTGCAGGCGGGCGCGGTTGTTGTAGAGGAGGATGCGGCCGTCGAGATTGCACACGACCACGGCCTGCGCCAGTTCCGACATCAGCGCCGCCAGACGGTTTTTTTCCTCCTCGACCGAGGCCTTGGCCGCGGCGATCTGGGCTTCGACATCGTCCATCAGGGCATCGCGCTGCTGCGCGAGATCGTTGGCGGCGCGCGCCAGATGCTGAACTTCGGGCGGCCCTTCCGGCGTCACCCGGAAGTCGCGGTTGGCGCCGAGCATCAGGCGCAAGGTCTCGGACATGCGCATCAGCCCGTTGACATACTGTTTGAACAGCTTGTTCAGCACCATCACGCCGAACGCGAAGCCGAAGATGGTCATCATGACGCCGATTGGCAGGCGGGAAAGCAGCAGCTGGCCGAGCAACTCGCGCTCGTTGTCCTTCATGTCCAGCCAGACCAGCAGCACGGTGATGATGAATGGCCCGGTCATCAGCAGGCCCAGAACTATCACTGCAAGTACGAATCGGTATTTTGCCTTCATGGTGTTCATCCGGGATGAAATTCGGGTCGTTGCGACCGTGGACCGCGCCCCGAAGGCAAGCCCCCTTGGTGGGCAGCCGTCGGGAACCGTCCCGGACTCAGCGCGCCAGCATTGCCTTGACCTTGGCCACCAGATCCTTGGTCGAGAACGGCTTCGTGACATAGGCGTCGGCGCCTAGCGCCAGGCCCTTGGCCACTTCGGTATCGCGCCCCTTGGCGGTCAGCATGACGATCTGCAGTCCGGCGCGCTGCGGGTCGGCGCGCAGCGCCTCGCAAACCTCGAAGCCGGACTTCTTCGGCATCATCACGTCGAGCAGCATGAGGTCGGGATTGAAGCTGGCAACCTTGGCCAACGCCTCTTCACCATCGTTGGCGACGGCGACCTCGAATCCTTCTTTTTTCATCAGGAATTCGAGCGAAATGACGATATTGGGTTCGTCGTCGACGATAAGGATCTTGTGCGCCATGAACTCATGTCTCCCCTGTTATTTTTTCCGGCGCCGGCAACGGCACCGTGAAGATGAATCTTGCGCCGGCGCCGGGCCGGCTTTCAACCCAGAGATTACCACCAAAGTATTCGACGATCTGTCGGCTGATCGGCAGACCGAGTCCGGTGCCCTGCGGCTTGTCGGTCATCGCGTTGCCGCCCTGGCGGAATTTCTCGAAAATGACGAGGCACTCCTCGGCGCTCAGGCCCGGCCCGTTGTCCTCGACTTCGACACGTACCTGGCGCCCGTCGGCCTTCACCCGCACCTTGACCCGGCCGGTTGCGCCGGGAACGAACTTCACGGCATTGGACAGCAGGTTGATCATCACTTGCGTCATGCGGTCACGGTCGGCCAGTACCACCGGCCCGTGTGCCGGGATCTCGCTCTCCAGCGCCACCCCCTTGTCGCGGAAAAGCTGCTCGAGCGACGCCATCGCCTCGCGCGCCACCTCGCCGAGATCGACATCCGCCGCCGTCCATTCGGCCCGTCCCGATTCCAGCTTGGCCATGTCGAGAATCTGGTTGATCAGCCGGGTCAGCCGTTCGGCCTCGTTGACGATGATGCCGAGAAAACGCGTGCGGTCGGCGAGATCGAGCTCGGGATCTTCGTGCAACATTTCGGAAAAGGCGCGAATCGAGGTCAGCGGCGTGCGCAGCTCGTGGGTCACGGTCGAGATGAAGTCATCCTTCATGCGGTCGAGTTCGCGCAGGCGCTCGTTGGCTTCGCGCAGCTCGGCGGTTGCCGCTTCCAGTTCCCGCGACTTGATTTCCAGTTCGCGGCTGTAGGCCCGCACCTGGGTTGCCTCGTCAAGAATGTCGAAGACCTCGTCGAGACCGAGGCTTTCCTCGCGGGCGACCGAAGCGACCATGACCCGGGCGCTGGCCGAACCGATCGCTCCCGACAATTGCGCCTCGGCAAAACGAACGAATTCGGCATCGGCCGGTAGCGCCTTCCAGTCAGCGGCGCCGTGCGCCGCGGCAAAGGTGGCCAGCTGCTGACGCGCCCTGAGCGGGCCGAGGAAGCGCTCGAGCAGGCTGACCAGTTCATCGACCGAAGCGGTACCGCGCCACAGCCGTGCATCGCTTCCCCGCTCGCCATGCCGGAAGACATCGACGAAGCGTTCGGCCTGCCCTGCCTCAAGGGCTTCCGGCCGCGAGTTCAGCGAAACCAGCACGTACAGCCCGATATTGGCGAACAGGCTCCACCACAGGCTGTGCGAGATCTCGTCGAGGCCGGAAAGACCGAACAGCGCCTGCGCCTTGAGCGCGCCGATTCCCCACAGGCCCTGCTCGACGAAGCCCGGGTCGATCCAGCCCGACCTGGCGAAGGATGGCAACAGCAGGGTGTACAGCCAGACAGCGAAGCCGCCGAGCAGCCCGGCCACCGCGCCGGCACGGGTGCCCTGCTTCCAGTACATGCCACCGAACATGGCCGGCGCGAACTGCGCCACCGCGGCAAAGGAAATCAGCCCGATGCCAACCAGCGCATAGGCCTCGCCGGCGGCCCGGAAGTAGATGTAGCCAAGCAGCAGGATCAGCACGATGGCGGCGCGCCGGATGCCGAGCAGAATGCCGGACAGGTCGCGCCGCTCGCTGACGCCGAACCAGCGCAGGCGCAACAGCCAGGGCATGACGAGGTCGTTGCAGACCATGGTCGACAGCGCGATGGTCTCGACG